>Ga0326728_10004106_pt1 | contig 43794 bp, 44 predicted proteins | sample MB3enrmetagenome_FD_207602 | JGI IMG/M metagenome (GOLD analysis project Ga0326728, IMG submission 207602) | Lab enriched peat soil microbial communities from McLean, Ithaca, NY, United States - MB31MN | ecosystem: Environmental > Terrestrial > Soil > Wetlands > Peat | place: USA: New York...
TCGTCGCGCGCAACGCAAGGAAAAAGCGCGCCGCCTTGCGCGGCGCCACATTGGGCGGCTGGAACGAACTCACGCGCAAAGTCCAGCGCGGGATTTCCGGGCATGGCTCGAGGGGCCACATCAAGGCGAACGTGAGAGGTCAGGCGGTTTCCGCCGACATCGCCGTCGCGACGCACGGCGCACAGCAGACCGTCGATATTGGCACTGCGAGCGGCAATCTTTCGATGGTCTCGATCGTCCTGCGTCGCGGCGGCTTAGACCGCTTTCCCGAATACGCGCGAGCGCTCGCCGGCGATCGGACGGAGCGAGCCGCCGACGATCGCCATCCGCCGTCGATTGCGGCGCGCGCGGCGCGGCGCTATGGGGAGGCCGCGCAACGACAGGGAGAGCCCTCCGTGAGCAACGCCAAGTCGAGCCGCGAGCCGCCGCGATCGCGTCCCTCGACGCGAGCGCTCGCGATCGCGATCGCCTCGATCGCGCTCGCCGGCTTAGCGATTTGGATCGTGGCGACGCCGGCTCGCAACCCGAGCGTGCTGGTCGGCGGGCCTTTCGCGCTTCAGACCGGCGACGGCGCGACGCTGACCGACGTCGATCTGAAGGGCCATCCCTTCCTCGTCTATTTCGGCTACACCCACTGCCCGGACGTTTGCCCGACCACGCTGGCGGAAATCTCGGACGTGCTGCGCCGGATGCCGGACAAGCCGATCCGCGCGCTGTTCGTCACCGTGGACCCCGAGCGCGACACCGCGGCCTCGATGGCCGATTACGTCAGCAGCTTCGATTCTCGCATCGTCGGCCTTTCGGGCAGCCGCGCCGAGATCGACGCGATCGAGAAGGCCTATCGCGTCTATGCGCGCAAGGGGCCGCCGCGGGCCGACGGCGGCTATTCGATCGACCATTCCTCGGTGGTCTATCTCATGGACGCCAAAGGCGCCTTCGTCGAGGCGCTCGACCTGGAACGCCCCCCGGAGGAAGCCGCCAAGGAGCTGTCGGCTTATTTCTAGCGCCGTTCAAACGAGGTTGGGCCCATTCGGCGCGACGTTGCGGACCTTCAGACGGTCGGCTTGCCGGCCGTGGCGAAGATCGTGACGTCGTCGGCGGCGAGCGATATGGTGAAGGTCGTCGCCAACGGCCCCAAATAGGCCGAGCCCCAGGGATTGCGCAGCGTCAGCATGTCCGTCGCCACGCCGGTTTCCGCGGTGTAGCCGATCACCTCGTATATGTGTCCGGCGACGATATTGCCGCTTTGGATGTTCGACGTTCCGACCCGCAATTCCTCGTCCGACTTCCAATTCGCGGCGAACAGCGAATTGTCGGCGGCGAAAGTCGAGGTCGGCGTCGTCGCCGAGCCGCTCGGGTTTCCGCTCGAACCCGACGAGCCCGAGGCCGTATTCGGCGACTCCGCGCCGGACATCGACGATGTCGGGGCCAGCGACGCGCTGTCGAAAAGCGGGATCGTCGGCGCCGAATTCGGCGGCGCGATCATCAGGCCGAGGCCAAAGCCCTCCGCGCCGGGGACGCCGGGAAGGCTCGCCGCCGCGCCGTCCGAAGAACCCCAGCCCTCAGCGCCACAGCGCGAATGGCGGCTCTCGACTTTCCTCGCCGTTTCGGCGGTCAGTCCAGCCGCATCGCGATGCCCGCCGCCGCCATGCGTTCCTTGGCCTGCCGGATGGAGAACTCGCCGAAATGGAAGATCGAAGCGGCGAGCACGGCGCTGGCGTGGCCTTCCAGCACGCCGGCGACCAGATGGTCGAGCGTTCCCACCCCGCCAGAGGCGATGACTGGAATCGTCACCGCGTCGGCGACGGCGCGGGTCAGCGGGATGTCGAAGCCGGCCTTGGAGCCGTCGCGGTCCATCGAGGTCAGCAGGATTTCGCCGGCGCCGAGCGCGGCGACTTCGCGCGCGTAGTCGACCGCGTCGATCCCCGTCGGGCGGCGACCGCCATGGGTGAATATCTGCCAGCGCGGCGGCTCGCCAGGCTTGGAGACCTGCTTGGCGTCGATGGCGACGACGACGCACTGGGCGCCGAACTTCTCCGCCGCCGCGCGCACGATGGTTCGATCGGCGACGGCGGCCGAGTTGATCGAGACCTTGTCGGCGCCGGCGAGCAGCAGATTGCGGATGTTCTCGAGCGTGCGCACGCCGCCGCCGACCGTGAGCGGCATGAAGCACACTTCGGCGGTGCGCCGGACGACGTCGATCAGCGTGCCGCGGTTCTCGTGGCTCGCCGTGATGTCGAGAAAGCACAATTCGTCGGCGCCCGCCTTGTCGTAGGCGACGGCGCATTCCACTGGATCGCCGGCGTCGCGCAGATCGACGAATTGCACGCCCTTGACGACGCGGCCGTCCTTGACGTCGAGGCAGGGGATGAGGCGCGACTTAAGCATTACTCGGCGGCGGACTTCAAGACGGGCCGTTTGATGAAATCCCAAAAGGCCCCAACCATTCTTCCCGTGCAGTCGGAAGAGCTCACGTCGGCGATAAAGAACAGGCGCGAGCCAGCGAACTTAAGGAACCTGTCCGAAACCTCGGACGCCGAAAGGCCGCTCTTGAGAAAGCAGACGTGACCGTCGAGCGTGTAGATCTGCGCTCCCGCGTCGAGCGCATCAACGAAACCGCGCAGATCAAGCTCGCCGCCGCTTCCATCGTCGAAAACCAGGAGATGTCTCTTCATGTATTATCTCCGTCGCCAAATCCCCCCGGCAAGGTCTCGGTTCGAGGAATCTCTCGGGCCACGTCAACAATCTCAGCGCTGGCGCCCTGTTTGTAAAGCATTTGCAGCGCGCGCTGTCGGAGTCGATACTCCTCCGACTGCAGCCGATCCGGATCGCGAAACAAGATCACAAAGTAGGCGGCGAATGTCGCCGTTACAACCACCGCAGCGAAAGCGAAAAGGAATACGCGGGCCGACGAGTCGCCCTCCAGAACCGCCAGAACGAGCGCCAGCGGGGCGATGATTGCGGTCAGCCAAAGCAGCGGATTGATCGCGGTGCGAACCACGCGGACCGTGTCCGCTCCAGACGCCGTCGCTCTGACGATGTCATCCAGTTTCAAGAGGACCTCCCAAAGCCCGTCGCCGGTGTTGGCTTCTCGTCACGCGTCTGCGCCTCTCGGATCAACGCCAGCGCCTGGCGCGCGTCGAGCCGTCCGTCGTAGAGCGCGCGTCCCGATATCGCGCCGGCCAAGCGGGCGCAATCGGGCTCGAGCAGGCGTTTGACGTCCTCGATCGAGGCGAGCCCGCCCGAAGCGATGACGGGAATCGCGACCGCCTCGGCGAGCGCCACGGTCGCCGAGACGTTGAGCCCCTGCAACACGCCGTCGCGCCCGATGTCGGTGTAGATCAGCGCCGCGACGCCGGCGTCCTCGAAGCGGCGCCCGAGATCGAGCGCGGAAATATCCGAAGTCCTGGCCCAACCGTCGACGGCGACGCGGCCCTCGCGCGCGTCGATGCCGACTGCGATGCGGCCGGGATTGCGCCGCGCCGCCTCCTGCACGAAGGCGGGATCTTCGACCGCGGCGGTGCCAATGATGACCCGCGCCACGCCCTTTTCGAGCCAGCCGTTCACCGTCTTCATGTCGCGCACGCCGCCGCCGAGCTGCACTTTCATCGTCACGCCGGCCAGTATGCCTTCGACCGCCGACGCGTTCATCGGCTTGCCGGCGAAGGCGCCGTCGAGATCGACGACGTGCAGCCATTCGAAGCCTTGGGCCGCGAAGCGCCGGGCTTGCGCAGGCGGGTCGCTGTTGAACACGGTCGCCTGCCCCATGTCGCCGCGAACCAGGCGCACGCACTCGCCGCTCTTGAGGTCGATGGCGGGGAACAGAATCACGGGCGCCACTGGAGGAAATTGGCGATCAGGGCCAGACCGAGCGTCTGGCTCTTCTCGGGGTGGAACTGCGTGCCGACGATATTGTCGCGCGCGACCATCGCGGTCACTGGCCCGCCGTAATCGGCGGTGGCGACGACGTCCTCGGGATCGATCGGGTAAAGCTGGAAAGAGTGGACGAAATAGGCGTGCAGGCCGTTTTCGCCGACGGCGATTCCCTGCAGCACGGGATGGGCGCGCTTCACCGTCAAGGTGTTCCAGCCCATGTGGGGGATCTTCAAGCCGGGGACATGGGGAACAATCTGCGCCACGTCGCCGCGGATCCAATCGAGGCCGACGACGACCTCGTGTTCGAGGCCGCGCGTCGCCATCAGTTGCATGCCGACGCAGATGCCGAGGAACGGCCGCCCGCGGCGGCGCACCGTCTCTTCCAGCGCCTCGACCATGCCGGGAACCGCGTCGAGCCCGCGCCGGCAATCGGCGAAGGCGCCGACGCCCGGCAGCACGATGTGTTCGGCGCGCGCGACATCGTCCGGGCGACCGGTCACCTTGACTTCGCGCTTCAAGCCCGCTTCGCGCGCGGCGCGCTCGAACGCCTTGCGAGCCGAGTGCAGATTGCCCGAGCCGTAGTCGACGATCGCGACGCTCATCTCAGCGGTCCGCCTCGGGGAAGAGTCCGAGAACGTCGGGCGACGCCGAAGGCGGCGGGCCGAAAGCGGCGGGCGGCGCGCTGCGCGGCGCCGGCCGGGCGGGAGCGCGAGCAAGAAAGCCGAGTTCGGCGGTCGAAAAGTCCGGGGCGCAGACGAGGTCGGCCAGCGGTCGCCCGCCGCGCGCCAGCGCGGCGCCTTGCAGGGCGCGGCCCTCGAGGCCGAGATAGAGCGCGCTCAGCGCATAGAGCCAAAAAGCCGCATTCGCGCCAAGGACGCCGCCGGCGACGGCGAAGCCGACGAGCGCGGCCGCGGCAATCCACAGCGCGAGCGGGCGCCACAGTCGAAGGGCGAGGAGCCAGATCGGCCCGAACACGAACGCCGCCGAGCAAAAACCGAGCTTCAGGAACTCGGCGCGCTCCAACGCCGTCGCCGGTTCGCCGTCGCCGGCCGAACAATGCACCGCATAGATCGCCATGGGCGTGTCGCCGTCCGTCGCGGACGGCCTCCTCTGACCTATGCCAGCTTACAGCGCGCCCTTGGTCGAGGGAACGCGCTGGCCCTGCCTCTGATCGATTGCAAGCGCGGCGCCAAGCGCGCGCGCTGCGCCCTTGAAGCAGGATTCGGCGATATGGTGGCTATTAGCCCCATAAAGCGTCTCGATGTGCAGCGTCAGGCCGGCGTGGACGCCGAGCGCCTGGAAGAACTCCCGCACCAGCTCGACGTCGAAGGCGCCGATCTTCTCGGTCGGGAATTCGACGCGAAAGACCAGGAACGGCCGCCCAGACACGTCGAGCGCGACGCGGGTCAGCGTCTCGTCCATCGGCGTGAGGCAATCGGCGAAGCGCGAGATCCCGCGCTTGTCGCCGAGCGCTTGGGCGAGCGCCTGGCCGAGCGCGATGCCGACGTCCTCGACGGTGTGGTGGTCGTCGACATGCCGATCGCCTTTGGCGCGAATGGTCATGTCGATATGAGAATGGCGCGCGAGCTGGTCGAGCATGTGGTCGAAGAAGCCGACGCCGGTCGAAACGTCCGCCTTGCCCGAACCATCGAGGTCGACGGCGGCCTCGATCGCCGTCTCGTTCGTTTTGCGCGATATGGCGCCCTTGCGCATAATCTATCCTTCGCATGACTAAGATTTCGGCGCGGTGATAGCAAGCCCAGCGCGGCTTGGCCACCCGATTGCGTGGAATTGCGTTGGCAAGGCTCGATCGCCAATCGTCAGATCGCCCCGAGCGTCTCCGCTGGGCTTGGCCCTCGCGCGCTTGCGGGCAGTGGCGCCCAGGCGTAGAATGTTCGAAATCTAACAGTATGATTTCGAACGACTGGCGATGACCGGAACCGCCTCCACCGCCTTGCTCGACCAAAGCTTCGCCGCCTTCATGCGGTGCTTCTTCGTGCACATCAATCCGATCCTGCACCGCACCCGGTACGGCGGCCGCAGCTATTCGGAATACGAGATCATCGTGACCATGGCGCTTCACGTCGTCGGTCCGATGCGCCCAAGCGGCCTCAGCCGCGGCCTCAGCATCGAGAAAGGCACCATGACGTCGGTCCTTCGCCGGCTGAGGGATTTGCGGCTTATCGAGCGGCGCGACGTTCCCGGTGACGAACGCAGCTATCTCGTGGCGCTGACGCCGGCAGGACGCGACTTCATCCGGCATTTGGAGGCGCAGCGGCGTCGCGGCTTCGAGGGGCTGTTCGGCGCCATGGCTCCAGACGATGTCGCCGCCGCCGCCAAAGGCATCGACCTCATCACCAGCTACTTGAGAAAAATGGAGGAGGACAATGGCGTGGGGGTTCAGGCGGCAAGTCGAGTATCGTGACTGGTACGGTTTGGCGAGCGAAGAGGACAGGCGCGAATACGACGCCTTCGGTCCCTGGATTTACGACATCAAGGCCGAGCGCGACATTCCGAAGCGGTTCCGCGCCGCCTGCGAACGCCATCGCGCCGCCCGCTTTCTCCTGAAAGTGCCGCGCCGCGTCGATCGGCGGGACGCCCACCCAGGCATGGATCTCTATGTCGCCGTGCTCGCCGTGCATAATCACGGCGTCAGCCTCATGCGTCTGACCGGCGAGGGCGTGACCACACAGGATGCCGTTTGGGACGAGGTCGCCGCGCTGGAGAGCCACATCAATCTCCTGATCGGCCGCTGGACGCTCATGCTGCGCGACGGCGGCGCTTTCGCGGTCGACTACAACGCCGTGTCGTCGGACCTGATGGACAAAGTGACCGACTTCGTCCGCTCGCGCTGGATCCGCCACGGCGAAGCGCCGCGCGTCCTCGAACCGGACCCGCCCGTCACCGTCGCCGACCACTATTTCCGCTACGAACTCCATGCCAAGCGGCGCAGCGGACCGCAGCCCGTCTGGCCAATCCACGTCGAGCCGCGCGACCGCTTTTGCCGCAACGCGGCGAACCGCCGCCGCCTTTCGACCGGCGTGATGTTCTTGGACGCGCCCGACGAGCTCATCATCGTCAATTGCGGCAAGCCGACGCGGCGCTTCTTCGAGCCGCGCTACGCCTCGAACTGCATCTTCGTCCCCTACGCCGGGCTGACGTCTTTCGCGCTTGCGTCCCCACCGACCGGCCAGCCGATGCGCTTTCACGAACTGATGCTGCGGCTGGACAAGAAGGTCATTCGCCAGCACTGTCTCGTCGCGCCCGAGCGTGTGCTGGCGCGACTGGCGGCGCACGGCGTGTCGCAGACGAGCGCCTAATACGGGGGCGGGGCGGTTGATGGTCTTCGACCGCTGAAGGCGACGCGCGGAACGCGCGCCTTTGACCGGCTCGAGACTTCGGAAGTTCATGTTTCCATGAGGAAAGACGGCTTGGCGTATGGCGGACAGGGACAGGGGCGCGTCTCGCCGACAAATTCTCGAACCTTCGGCGCGGATCGGATCGCGAAATGCTGCCATGCTTATCCTGTCCCCGGAATCCCCTGTCCCCGGAATCCCGGAATCCTGGATTGCGTCGCTGCGCTCGCGATGACGGGGTGAGCCCAGCCAAGAGGAACGGGCCCTACACCCGCACCGGCCGGTCGGGAAACGAAAGCTGTTCCTTCGCCCGCCACTCGTGGGTGACGTAGTTGAGGATCGCCGACCGGCGCACCCCTTGAATCGGGCGCTTCTCGAAGCCGTGCCAAGTGTCGTCGCCGGGCACGAAAACCATCGCCGCGCCGCGCTTGAACGGCGAGACGCCGAAGTGGCGGTCGCGGCTCCAATAGATGTCGGTGCCGAGCGTCTCGTGGCCCGGGCCGTCGGAGAGGTAGATCAGACAGGTGAATTTCTTCACGCCGAGATCGGTGTGCGGCTCCAGCCAGAAGCCATCGACGTCCTGGGCGTATTCCAGGCGCAGGAACGTGTCGTCGATCGGGGCGGCGAACGCCTCGTGAATGAGACGGACGATCGGCTGCGATTGCAGCGCCTCGGCGACCGCGCGCATTGCCGGAAAGCGCGCCATCGCCGCCGCGTCGAAATAGCTGCGCCAGTCGTTGTGCAATTCGCGCCGTCCCGAAACGCCGTCGAGCGCCGGCGCGGCGAACGGCAGCTCGGCCAGTTCCTTGGCGACGTCGGGAGGAAGGACGTTTTCCAATAGGAAGTGGCGGTAAGGCGTCAGATAAGTCCGGCGCGCCGCGACCGCCGTCGAAAAAGTCGCCGCGACGCGGGCGGCCTCGGGGCTCGAAGCGTCAAGAATCGCCCCTTGCGAGCTCTGAACCGACATGGCGTTCCTCCCTTGCGGCGCGAAAAACAAACGCGCGGCGTTCAGCCCATTCCCAGCGCCGCCAGATAGAGCTCGAGGATTTCCTCTTCCTCGCGGCGCTTGTCGCGGTCCTGTTTACGGATCGACACGACCTTGCGGATGACCTTCGCGTCGAAGCCGGCGCCCTTGGCTTCGGCGTAAACGTCCCGGACATCGTCGCCGAGCGCCTTCTTTTCCTCCTCGAGCCGCTCGATGCGTTCAATGAACGCGCGCAGATGCGCCCCGTCGACGGCTTCGGAATTCCTGGCGACCGGGGCTTCGCTCATGCCACAATCCATGATGTGAAAAGAGACGGGTTTTCGCGCTCCAGCCATGGCCGGGCGCGCGCGGCGCGTCAAGTCGCGTCGCTTTCGCTCCCCAGCCTCGCGCCGGCCGCCTCTTGCTCGATCGAGGCGGCGAGAATAAGGACGGGCCGGCGTTTTCGCGGGCGGCGACACGCCCAGGGCGGTTGGGCCGGAATCGGATGACGCGGACAATTCCGACAGCCGATCCGACGGCCAAACCGCGCGGCGGCTTCGGGGCGCCCTTCGCGGCGCTGGTCGTCGGCGCCGTGGCGATGGGCGCTTCGCCGATCTTCGTGCGGCTCGCCGACGTCGGGCCCTACGCCAGCGCGTTCTGGCGCGTCGCGCTGGCGCTGCCCGCCCTCTATGCCTGGACGCGTCTCGCCGAATCCGGCACCGGCCCGACGCAACGCTTCGGCGCCGCGACGATTCTGGCCGGCCTCGCCTTCACCGGCGATTTGTTCTTCTGGCATCTCTCCATCGTCACCACCCGCGTCGCCAACGCGACGTTCTTCGCCACGACGGCGCCGATCTGGGTGGTCGTGTTCGGCTGGCTGATCTTGGGCGAGCGCGCCCAGGCCAAGACGCTGGCGGGCCTCGCCCTGTGCCTCCTCGGCGGCGCGGCGCTGCTGGCGCAGACCCTGCATGTGAGGCCGGCGGGCGCGATCGGCGACCTCTTCGGCGTCGCCACCGGCGTCTTCTTCGGCCTCTATTTTCTCGCCGTGAAAGCGGCGCGCGGCCACAGCTCGGCGGCGCGCGTCACCTTCGAAGCCACAGCCATCACCGCCGCGCTGCTGTTCCTCGTCGCCCTCGCCCTGGAGCCGACGATCCTGCCGCACAGCGTGAAGGGAGCGGCGGCGCTGCTGGCGATGGCCTGGATCAGCCACGCCGGCGGCCAGGGCCTGCTCGCGGTGGCGCTCGGCCGCCTGCCGGCGGCGTTTTCTTCGCTGGTCATCTTCCTCGAAGCGATCGCCGCGGCGGGTTTCGCTTATCTGCTGCTCGGCGAACCGATCTCGTTCGTTCAGGCGCTCGGCGGCCTGATGATCCTCGCCGGCATCTACGTAGCGCGGCCGAGCTGAGCCGAGCGCGCGCCGTTGCCGCGGCGAGCGCGGCGCGGCTCACGGTTGACACGCTCGTCGCGCCGACGAATATGGCGCTCCGATGCGCGATGCGGGCGGTCATGGGTTGGAAATTCGTTTTTGCGCTTGTCGGTTCGGCGATCTTTGCCGTATTGCCCGCGCGGGCCGACTTCCGCTTGTGCAACCTCACCGCCAATCGAGTCAGCGTCGCCTTGGCCTATACCGACGGGCAGAAATGGGTCAGCGAGGGTTGGTGGAATCTCAAGCCCCAGGATTGCGACACGCTGCTGCGCGGCGCGCTGGCGGCGCAATTTTATTACGTCTACGCGATGGACGAGCGCGGCGGCGAGTGGAAGGGCAAGGCCTTCATGTGCACCAGCGACCGCGAATTCAAGGTCGAGGGCCGCGAGAATTGTTTCGTGCGCGGCTTCGACCGCACCGGATTTTTCGAGGTCGACACCGGCAAGGAAGCCAAGAATTGGACCGTGCAGCTCACCGATCCGGGCAACCCTTGAGCGTTCCGCCGCTCGATCCTTGCCGCCGGCGTCGCGCCGCCGTGAGACGCGCGTCGAGAAAGAGCCGGCGCGGCGGATCCGTCCGCGCCGCAGAATTGATGGAGAGGACGCTTTGATTCGACGTCGACGCCGCATCAAGATCATCGCCACGCTCGGCCCGGCCTCGGCCGATCGGGCGACGGTGGCCGCGCTGTTCGAGGCGGGCGCCGACGTCTTTCGCATCAACATGAGCCACGCCTCGCACGACGCGATGCGCGAGCAGGTGGCGAGGATTCGTTCGCTCGAGGAGCAATTCGACCGGCCGATCGGCGTTCTCGTCGATCTGCAGGGGCCGAAGCTGCGCGTCGGCGAATTTGCGGCCGGGGCGGTCGTGCTGCGCAAGGGGAGTCCGTTCACGCTCGATTCGAATCAGGCGCTCGGCGACCAGACGCGGGTCTTTCTTCCCCATCCGGAAATCCTCGACTCGCTGCGCAAAGGCGATCGCGTGCTGATCGACGACGGCAAGGTGCTGCTGCGCGTCGCCGCCCTCGCGCCGGGCCGCGCGGATACGATCGTCGAGGTCGCCGGGCGCATTTCCAACAAGAAGGGCGTCAGCCTGCCCGACACCACCATTCCCACTTCCGCGATGACCGACAAGGATCGGGCCGATCTCGGCGCTGCGCTGGAAGAGGACATCGACTGGGTCGCGCTCTCCTTCGTGCAGCGCCCCGAGGACGTGCTCGAAGTGAAGAAAATCGCCGGCAATCGCGCCCTGGTGATGGCGAAAATCGAAAAGCCGCAGGCGATCGCGCGGCTCGGTGAAATCCTCGCCGTCGCCGACGCAGTGATGGTGGCGCGCGGCGACCTCGGGGTGGAAATGCCGCTGGAGAAAGTCCCGGGCCTGCAAAAGACCATCACCAGACTGGCGCGCCGCCTGGGCAAGCCGGTGGTGGTGGCCACGCAGATGCTCGAATCGATGATTTCTGCGCCGGTGCCGACGCGCGCCGAGGTCTCCGACGTCGCGACCGCGGTGTTCGAAGGGGCCGACGCGGTGATGCTGTCGGCCGAGAGCGCCTCCGGCCAATATCCGCGCGAGGCGGTGGAGACGATGAACCGCATCGCCGAGTCGGTGGAATCAGAGGGAATCTATGCCGGCATCATCGAGGCCCAGCGCGCCACGCCCGAGGCGACCGGCGCCGACGCGATCGCCGAGGCGACGCGCGACGTCGCCGAGACGCTGCAATCGAAGGTGATCTGCGCCTGGACCGCTTCGGGCTCGACCGGACTGCGCATCGCGCGCGGGCGACCGCGCTCGTCGATCCTCGCGCTGACCCCCGTCGTCAGGACGGCGCGCCGCCTGGCGCTGGCCTGGGGCGTCCATGCCGACGTCACCGTAGACGCCCGCGACGAGCGCGACATGGCCGACCGCGCCTGTCGCCACGCCTACATCGACGGCTTCGTCGGCGTCGGCGATTGGGTGATCGTCGTCGCCGGCGTTCCTTTCGGCACCCCCGGCGCCACCAACAATTTGCGCATCGCCAAGGTCGGCCCGGATGGCGGCGCCGTTTAGCGCGGGAAGGCGCGGCGGGGAGAGCCTCAGGCGGGCGGCGAGGCCGCGGCGATCGAAGCCGGCGCCTCGCGCCGCCGCGCCCGCGCCTCGACCTCGAGGATCGCCGCGACGACGCTTTCGGGCGCGCTGTGGTGCGGCGCATGGCCGACGCCGGCGAGCCATGTCAGCGTCGCGCCGGGAATGTCGCGCGCGCAGCCGACCGAATGAATGGCGGCGTAGACGACGCTGTCGCGATCGCCGGTGACGATCGCGGTCGGCGCGCCGATTTCGACGTAGCGCGGGCAAAGCGCGGCGACATGCGCCTCGGCGTCGACCACGTCCTCCGCGTTGGCCTTGAAATGCAGCGGCCGCAGCACCAGCGGCAGACGCGTCTTCTCGACATAGTCGGGCGGCGGCGGATCGGGATCGAAGACGCTGCGGACGCCGACGCGCATCGCCGCAAGGCCCGCGGGCAGGACGACGAGGCGGCGAAACGCCGGCCCCAGCGCCCGCGACGCCGCGAGCGTGTAATACCAGGCCACGCCCCCCGGCCAGGGATGGCTGACCGGCGAGAGCAACGCCAGGCCGCGCACGAATTCGGGCGCGTTCAGCGCCATGGCGAGGCCGAGAACGCCGGCCAGCGAATGAACGACGACGATCGCGCGCGAGACGCCCCGCCGCGCCAGCGCTTCGCGCACCGCCTCCGCTTGGCGTTCGGGCGAGGAGGCGCGCGAGGGCAGGCGCGCGCTCCAGCCGTGCCCCGGACGATCGAGGCTGAAGACCCGGAACCCGAGCGCCGCCAGGCGATCGGCGAGCGCGACGCTCATATCGGCGAAATTGCCCGAGGCGCCGTGGATGAGCGCAACCGCGCCGCGCTCTCGGCCATCGGGAGCGCGCTCGACGACGTGGATCGCTCCGGAGCTGGCGTCGACGAGTTCGCCGACGGGCGGAAAGCGGCGTTCGATCCGCCGCGTCTCGACGAGAGTGAAGAGGAAGAGGGCGAAGGCGAGGGCGGCCAGCGCCGCAGCGCCGGCGATCATCGCCGCCCGCGTATCGCGGCCCCAGCCGTCACAGCGCCTGACCCGCGAGGGCGGCCCGGACCCGCGCCGCCGCCTCGCCGATCGGGCGCCATTGCGGCGCGATCGCCAGCGCGCGCTGGTAGGCGCGCAAGGCGTCGTCTTGGCGACCGCTATCCTCCAAGATCATTCCCATCTCCGCCAGCGCGCCGAGATGGCGACGGTCGCGACGGAGCGTCTCGGCGATGTCGGCCATCGCCCCTTCGGCGTCGCCCGCGAGATAGCGCGCCGCCGCGCGCCGGCTCCACCCTTCCGCCCATTGCGGCTGCAAGGCGACGATTTTATCGAGCAGGGCGAGCGAGACGGGATAGTCGCCGCTCTCCATCGTCATCGCCGCGCGCGCCATCAGCAGGTCGGCGGTGTCGGAGCCAGATCGCAGGTTGAGACGGTCGATCGCGGCGACGAGGCCGTCAGATTCGTCGGCGTCCCGGCTCGCGGCGAGGCGGGCGAAGAGCTCGTCGAGCGCCTCGCTCGGCGAGGGCGCCCTCGCGGCGGGCGTTGCGGCGGGCGTCGGCGAGCTCTGCGCCCCGGCGGGCGCGCCGAGAGCGAGCAGCAGAGCGCAGGCGAACGTCGAACACCGCGTCATCGGGCGAACTTAGGGCGCTTCGCCGCACGGGTCAAAGGCCAAGCCGCGATCCGGCGGAAGGCGGCGGCGTCAGCCCTGGCGCACCTTGTAACGCTTCTGCGTCTTGTTGATGATGTAGACGCGGCCCTTGCGGCGCACTAGGCGATTGTCGCGATGACGCCCGCGAAGCGACTTTAGGGAATTGCGGACTTTCATCGCATCACCCAACAAAGGAAGCCGCGGGCAAGACCCGCGGCGGAGGTTCGAGCGCGTTCCTATGCCCCATCCGGGCGCGCCGATCAAGCGCCGTCTGCGGACGCGCGGACCCCGCCGCTTCCGCCCGGCGTCGGCAAGGTCAAGCGGGGCGCTTCGTCTTGAAGCAAAGGCTTTCTGTTCCTATCTCCTAGTAAGGGGGCGTGCAATCGCCGTGGATCTGGAATGGTTCTCAACTATAGAGACCTTTGCTTCCTGCCGATGGACTTGCGAGAGGGGGGAGGGCGGGAGCCTTCCGGCCTGCGGCTCCAGCGAAGAGGAGTGAACCATGCGCTTGCCTGTGCCGACATTCGGAGGACGCGAGCTCGACCTGTTCGAGGGCTTTCGCCACGATTTCGACGACTTGCTGCGCGACTTCGGCCGCCGGCTGCCTGTCTCCTGGGGTCCGGCCGGCGACTTTGCGGGCCTCGCGGCGCTCGATGTCGCTGAAACCAAGGACGCCGTGGAAATTTCCACCGAACTGCCCGGCGTCGACGAGACCGACGTGAAAGTGTCGGTCGAGGGGCAGAGCGTCGTCATTTCCGGAGAGAAGAAATCCGAGACGGAAAAGAAGGACAAGTCCTGGCGCGTCGTCGAGCGCAGCTATGGCGCGTTTCGGCGGGTGGTGCCGCTCAATTTCACACCGGACCCGGCCAACATCAAGGCGACTTCCGACAAGGGGGTCCTTCACGTGAGGGTCGGCAAACCGCCGGAAATGGTCGCCAAGAAGGTCGAGATTCCGATCAACAAGGCGAAATGACGCGCGCCGGCGCGCTTTGACCGGACGCGTCCGCGGCGCTTGCCAAGCGGTCGCCGGCGTCGCAAGAGGCGCCGGCGAATTGGCGCCTCGAGAACCGGGAGGGAGCGATGGCCTACAGGGACATCATGGTCTATCTCGATCCGACCGACGGCGCGCAGGACCGGCTGCGCCTCGCCGCAGCGATGGCGGTCGACCACGGGGCGCGGCTGATCGGCGTCGACGCCAGTTCCGACGCCGCGCTCGTCGGCGCGTGGGCCAACAAAGCGCGTCGCATCGGCCTGAACTTCGAGGCGGCGGTCAAGGCGGCGGGCCTCGCCGGCCATTTCGTCGGCGCGGAGGCGGCGCTTGCGCTCGGCGGCGAATACAGCCATTGCGTCGACCTGATCATCGCGCCGCGGCCGGAGGGCGAGGCGCGCGCGCTGATCCGCCCCGAGATTCCCGACGGGGTCCTCGTCGCCTCGGGCGCGCCGATGTTGATTCTGCCGCAGGACTGGCCCCCGGCGCCGGTCGGGCAAAACATCGTCATCGCCTGGAACGCCAGCCGCGAGGCGACTCGCGCCGTCCATGACGCGATGCCGCTGCTCGTCAAAGCGAAGAAGGTCATCATCTTCACCTTCTCGCCGCGTGCGAGCGCATTGCGCACGACCTCTGACATGCTGGCCGATCATCTCCGGCGCCACGGCGTCGAAGCCCGGATTTCGGACTGGACGGACACCGGCGACATTTCGGCGCTGGAGGCGTTGTTCGCCAGCCTCGACACCCAGGACGCCGACCTGATCGTCGCCGGCGCCTTCCGCCATTCGCGCTTGTTCGAGAGTCTGTTCGGCAGCGTCAGCGTCGACTTGATGAATCAGCCGACGGCGCCCATTCTGCTGTCGCATTAGGCGGGCCGCAATGATGCGCGCGATGACGCTGAGAAGGATCGGCTCGCCGCTGGTTCTCGAAGAGCGGGCCAAGCCCGCGCCGGGGCGCGGCGAGATGCTGATCCGCGTCGAGGCCTGCGGCGTCTGCCGCACCGATCTGCACGTCGTCGACGGCGAGTTGCCCAACCAACGGCTGCCGATCGTGCCCGGTCACGAAGTCGTCGGCGTCGTCGAGCGGCTCGGCGCCGGCGTCGAGGGCTTCGCCGTCGGCGAACGGGTCGGCGTCCCCTGGCTCGCACATGCCTGCGGGCGCTGCCGCTATTGCGACGAAGGCCGCGAGAACCTTTGCGACCATCCCGAGTTCACCGGCTACACGCGCGACGGCGGCTTCGCCTCGCACATGCTCGCCGAGGCCGCCTTCGTCCTGAAGCCTCCTGCTGACGGCGACTCCATCGCAACGGCGCCGCTGCTCTGCGCCGGGCTGATCGGCTGGCGCTGCCTGAAAATGGCGGGGCCGGGCAAGCGGATTGGCCTCTACGGCTTCGGCGCCGCCGCGCATATCGTGGCGCAGATCTGCCGCTTCCAGGGGCGCGAGACGCTGGCGTTCACGCGGCCGGGCGACGAGGCGGCGCAACGCTTCGCGCTCTCCCTCGGCGCCTCTTGGGCGAGCGGCTCCGACCAAGCGCCGCCCGAGGCGCTCGACGCGGCGATCCTGTTCGCTCCGGTTGGCGCGCTGGTTCCGGCCGCCCTGCGCGCGGTGCGCAAGGGCGGGCGGGTCGTCTGCGGCGGCATCCACATGAGCGACATTCCGAGCTTTCCCTACCGCTGGCTGTGGGAGGAGCGGCAGATCGTCTCCGTCGCCAATCTCACCCGCCGTGACGGCGCCGAGTTCTTCCCCATCGCGGCGAAGGCGGGCGTGCGCACGCAAACCCATCGCTACGATCTCGCCGACGCCAACGTCGCGCTCGCCGACCTGCGCGAGGGCCGCCTGCAAGGCGCGGCGGTGCTGACGCCTTAGAGGGACGGCATACGCATAATTTGGCGACAGCGCGGCTTGTCCCCAGCCGCCGCGATGTTCACGCAGCAGCTTGCGCACCCCCAAAATTAGACATAAACATATCCTTATGTCTGACGCGACGCGCGCCGCTGGCGCTCCGGCAAAAATGAGCTTCGAGGCGCTGCTGGCGAGCCTTGAGGCGGCGGGCGAAGTGACGCGCCTGCGCCTGATCGGGCTGCTCTGCGAAGCCGAACTGACGGTGAGCGAACTGGTCGCCATTCTCGGCCAGTCGCAGCCGCGCGTCTCGCGCCATCTCAAGCTGCTGGTCGAAGCGGGCCTCGCCGAGCGCCAGCGCGAGGGCGCCTGGGCGTTCTACCGCCTGGCCGACAAGGGCGGCTCGCTCGCGCGCGCGCTCGTCAGCCGCATCGACGCCGCCGATCGGACGCTCGCCGCCGACCGCGCCCGGCTCGCGGCGACGCGCGAAGCGCGCCGCCGCCAGGCCGCCGCCTATTTCGCCGAGCGCGCCGCCGACTGGGACAGCATTCGTGCGTTGCACGCGCCCGAAGAGCGCGTCGAAGCGGCGCTCCTGGCGATGATCGGCGACAAGCCGATCCGCGCCATGCTCGACCTCGGAACCGGCGCAGGCCGGATGCTCGAGCTGATCGCGCCGCTCGCCGAGCGCGCGGTCGGCGTCGACCAGAGCCCGGCGATGCTGGCCCTCGCCCGCTCGCGCATCGACCAGAGCGGGCTGCGCAACGTGCAATTGCGCCAGGGCGACATCTACGCGCCGCCGGTCGAACGCGGCGGCTACGATCTGGTCGTCATCCATCAGGTGCTGCACTTCCTCGACGATCCCGCACGCGCGCTGAGCGAAGCGGCGCGCGCGCTGCGCCCCGGCGGACGGTTGCTCGTGGTCGATTTCGCCTCCCACGGCGAAGAATACCTGCGCGAGCAGTTCGCCCATCGCCGCCTCGGCTTCGCGACCGAGGAGATCGAGGCGTTCATGCGCGAGGCCGGCCTCGAGCCGGTCGAGACGAGACTGGCGCCGCCGCAAGCGGGCGAGCCGGGCAAGCTCACCGTGGCGCTGTGGCTGGCGCGCGACCCGCGCGTCTTATCCGACGATCTGCCGAGAACCGCGATGGAGATGGCGTGATGGCGCAAAGTCCGGCCCGCCTCTCCCGATCGGGTTCGCCCGTCAGCGTCTCCTTCGAATTCTTCCCGCCCAAGAGCGAGGAGATGGAGAAGACGCTGTGGGAGGCGATCGCGCGCCTTGCGCCCCTCGAGCCGCGCTTCGTCTCGGTGACCTACGGCGCCGGCGGCTCGACGCGCGAGCGCACCCACGCCACCGTCGCGCGCATCGTCAAGGAGACGCGTCTCGAGCCCGCCGCGCACCTGACCTGCATCGGCGCGAACCGCGAGGAGATCGACGCGGTGATCCGCGCCTATGGCGCCGCCGGCGTTCGCCACATCGTCGCGCTGCGCGGCGATCCGCCGGGCGGGCTCGAAGCGCCTTATGTCGCGCCGCCGAACGGCTACCAGTCGACCGCCGATCTCGTCGGCGCGATCAAGGCGGCGGGCGATTTCGAGGTTTCAGTTTCCGCCTACCCGGAGAAGCACCCGCAGAGCCCGACGCTGCTGCACGACATCGAGACGCTGAAGCGCAAGATCGACGCCGGCGCCGACCGCGCGATCACGCAGTTCTTCTTCGACAACGCGGTCTATTTCCGCTTCCTCGACCTCGCCGCGGCGGCGGGGATCACGATCCCGATCGTGCCGGGCGTCGCGCCGGTGCAGAACTTCAAGCAGACGGCGAGCTTCGCCCGAAAGGCCGGCGCCAGCGTGCCCGCCTGGCTCGCCGAACGCTTCGAGGGCCTCGAAAACGATCCCGTCGCTCGCGGGCTCGTCGCTGCGGCGGTGTGCGCCGAACAGGTGACCGACCTCGTCGACCGCGGCGTGACGCACCTGCACTTCTACACCATGAACCGCGCCGACCTTGCGTTCGCGATCTGCCATCTGATCGGGCTGCGCACGAAGGACGAGATCGCCAAGCGCGCGGCGGCGGCGATGGCGAGGTGAAGGGGGAGAACTTCGCCCGCTTGGTCGGCGCCTCCGGACCATTCTGCGCCGAGGCCTAAACGAAGATCGTCCCTTCTCCCCGCGCGCAGGGAGAAGGGACGCCGTCCGGCGATGTCATTGCCGGCGCATTAATCGTTCCCGTACCCTCGCCCGGGTCCCAACCACGGGCCCGGGCCGCGCTGGAGCGGGTAACCCGGCGGACGGCCGAGGGGGCCGCCGTATGGCGCGCCGGGACGGCCGGGATAGTACCCCGGCCGCCGCCAAGGCAATCCCGGCCGCCGCAGGATTCGGGGAACGCACGCCCCGTCAAAGCGCCTGAACTCGCCCGGCCCGCACACCCTTAGCGAGTGCAGGTTGACGCAGGCGCCGTTGTACGGCGTCAGACCGGGCGGGCAAGGGATCGGACCGCCCAGGCGATGGCAGAGATTGTCGGCGCCCGGCGCTTCGCCCGCCGGACATTCGATCACGCAGTGGCCCTCCACCGGGCGATAGCCGGGATTGCAGGCGTGCACGCACTCGCCGTCGCGCACGTCTTGCCTCGGGCAGCACTCGCCGCCGGGCAGGCGGACCGCGCCTTCGGGGCACGCCTGGACGCACTTGCCGTCGCGCACGTCTTGCCTGGGGCAGCACTGGCCATCGGACAGGCGAATATCGCCCTCCGGGCAGATCTTGCTGACGCACTTGCCGTCATGCACATCCTGGCGTGGACAGCATTCCCCATCGGGCAGGCGAATATCCCCCTCGGGGCACGCCTGGACGCACTTGCCGTCGCGCACGTCCCGCTCGGGGCAGCATTGCCCGTCAGGCAGGCCGACCTCGCCGTAGCCGCAGCATCGGCGCGACCGCCAGGCCGTCTCGCCGGGCGGACAGACGCGCGCGCAGCCGCCGCGGGCGTCCGCCTGCGCGCCGTCGGGGCAGCGAGCCAGCCATGCGCACGCGATCGGACCGTCGGCGCGGCGCAGCGGAACCGCGCCGATCGGGCAGCCGAGGTTGCCGCCGCGCAGCGGCTCGCATTCGCCGTTGGCGCCCGGCGACGTTCCACGCGGGCAGCATTGCACGCCTTCGCCGTGGCCCGGCGGGCACCGCGGCGGCCGGCACAGGCCGCCGAAGTTCGCGAAGGCGGGCGGACAGGCGATCGGTCCCGGCCAATCGGCGATCGGGGTCACCGGAACGGGAATCAAGAGCGCGCTCTCGCCGCAGCTTCTGGGAATCGCGATGTCGCCGAGATGGCCGTGAAAGGCGGCATCGCCGGCGTCGTCGAAGTAGTTGGCGAAATAGCTCTGCAGCGGCGGAATGTTGTCCGGCCGCACCGCTTCGATATCGTTGCCTTGCAGGCCGTTGAGCGGCAGCGGGCCGCTCGCGGCGAGTTGGGCGGCGACGGCGGGATCGGCGGCGGCGCGCAATTGCTCGCCGGTCGTCCACAGCAAGCCGCCGCAGGCGCCCGGATCGAGACTGCCGTCGGGCCGATAGCCGAAGCCGATCGCGACGCCGCCGTTGGCGTTGCGCAGCGCGGCGGCGAAGCCGATCGCGTATTCGTCCGGCTCGGCCTGCCAGACCGGCGGCGCGGCGGCGTCGGGTTGCACAAGACGATAGCGCAGCGCGCGGCTCGTCGCCGGCTGAGCCAACGACTGGAAATCGAAGGCGCCGGTCGGCGCGCCGCGTTCGGCGAGAATCATGCGGCCGCGATCGTCGAAGACGATCTTGGAGATCTCGCTGGGGGCGTCGCCCGGGGGAACCTGGAGTTCGACGCGCGCGTCGGCGCCCACGGCGCCGGTCGGCGCCACCGCGACCGACCAGATAGTCAGGCCGTCGGCGACCGCGTAATAGAGGCGTCCGCCGTGGACCGCCAGGCCGAAGACGCGCCGCTCGGGCGGCGCATAGCCCCAGCTCGCCGGGTCCTGGCTGTGAAAGTTCGGGTTTGCAATGTCGAGTCGTTTGGCGGCATCGAAGGCGACCGGCGGCAGGCCCGCCGCTTTGCGGCCATCGACGCCGTGGTCGAAGCGGCCGATTTCAACGCCGTCGAGGCCGAATCGATGGATCATGCCAGTCGCCCGATCGGCGGCGAATAGGCTGTTGGAGGCCGGATCGAAAGCCAGGCCGCCGAGAGCCGGTCCGGGGTTGGGCGCGCCGTCCAGCGTCACATTGGCGAACAGCGAGACGACCCCGCTGGCGCCGTCGACGCGCCAGATCGAGCCCGGCCCGCCTTGCATCGCGGCGGGGCCGAACAGGCCCGGCATGAACGCGGCTCCGGGCGCGCCGTCGGCGAGGCGCTGGGGCGGCTTGCCGGGTTCGGTCGCCGGCAGCACGATCGGCAGGCCATAGGCCGAACTGGCGGCAAGGTAGATATTGGGCGGGACGGCCTTGTCCAGCGCGACGGCGAAGACCTCGCCGACCTGCGCCGCCGTCACGGTGAACGGCTTCGGCGCCGGCAAGACTTGCGCTTGCGGCGGGCCGCCGGCGGCGCGCAGATCGATGACCCGCGCCGACGGGCCGTTGGGATCGATGAAGGTGACGACGACCGGATCGACTCCTTGCGGCGCCGGCGTCATCGCGCTCGCGCCGGAGAAGCCGCTTACCGCCGCTTCGCCGTCGGCGATGATCGCGTGATCGCTTGGCTGCGCCGCGGCCGGATTTTCCAGCGCCGGCGCCGACAGGCCGAGGCCGGCCAGCACCGCCAAGAACGCGATCCTCGCGCTCAGGCTCCTCGCAGGCGGCGCGCTCGGCGTGGACAAGGTTGTGAGGATTTCAGCGCCGCGGCGAATCGCAGCTGCGGCGGCTCGGATTGCTGCGCACATAGGCCCCTCCCAAGGCGACGAACGGATCGAGGACGAGCGGAGGCAAGGCGTATCGGTAGGCAATCGGCGATGATATGTCGCGATTATCGCTGGTTTGGTCATTGGACGCAAACTCCCTGTCGCGGCGCCGGATGGCGAAGGGGGGATTACGGGACGGCGCCTTTGTCCCCTTCCCTCGCGCTATCGAAGTGACGGCGGCGCACCGGCCAATCCCCGGCCTGACGATCCTGCGTTTCGTCGAGCGCCCGCACGCGAGGATGGCCGCGCGGCGTGATATCATGCGTTCCGCGCGGCGCCGTGTTTCGTTCAGCGCCGCCCCAGCGTCGGAGAAACACGATGTCCCGCGTCTTCATCACCGGTTCCTCGACCGGCCTCGGCCTGATGGCGGCGCAGCTGCTGGTCGAACAGGGCCATCGCGTGGTCCTGCATGGCCGCGATCGCGCCCGCGCGGAGGACGCGCGTAGGGCGCTGCCGCAAGCCGAGGGCGTGGTCGTCGGCGATCTCGCTAGCCTCGCTCAGACCCGCGCCCTCGCCGATGAGGTCAACAAGCTCGGTCGCTTCGACGCGGTGATCCACAACGCCGGCGTCGGCTATCAGGAGGCGCGGCGCGTCGAGACCGAAGACGGCCTGCCGCTCGTCTTCGCCGTCAACACGCTCTCTCCTTATGTGCTGACGGCGCTGATCGACAAGCCGAAGCGGCTCATCTATCTCAGTTCCGGCCTGCATCGCAGCGCGTCGGCGGGCCTTGACGATCTCTTGTGGAAGAAGCGCCCCTGGCGAGGGGCCGAGGCCTACGCCGAGAGCAAGCTGCACGACGTGCTGCTGGCGTTCGCCTTCGCCCGCCGCTGGCCGGACGTGTTCTCGAACGCCCTGGAGCCGGGCTGGGTCGCGACCCGCATGGGCGGCCCCGGCGCGCCCGACGATCTCGATCAGGGGCGGCGAACGCAAGTCTGGCTGGCGGTCGGCGACGACGAGGGCGCACGCGTGAGCGGCCAGTATTTCTATCACCTGCGCCCTCGGGCGCCGGACCCGAGCGCTGCTGACGTCGGCCTTCAGGATCGGCTGCTCGAAGCCTGCCACCGGCTTTCCGGCGTCGCGCCGCCGCCGTGAGGCTGCGCGATCGGCGGCGTTTCGCGGCGCCCCGACGGCGCGGCGCGGCTCCTCGCCTGACGCAGGCTTTAAACGATGCGCCCGCCGGGGCGGTCGCGCTCCTCAAGCCGACTGCGCCGACGCGATTTTTCGCGCGTGTTGGGCGAGAACCTTGAGAAATGCCGAGGCGGCCGGCGACAAGGATCGGCCGACCTGCGTGAGGACGCCGAGCGATCGCCGCAGCGACGGCGCCGTGAGCGGTCGCCAGACCAAGCCCGTCGAACCGATCATCGACAGCGTCAGGCGCGGCAGCGCGGTGATGCCGAGACCCTCGGCGACGAGGTTCCCCGTCGTTGCAAGGAATGCGCATTCGTAAAGAGGCCGCACCGCGATCCCCACCTGCAAGAACGCCGCGTCGGTCATCGCGCGCACGCTGCTGCGCGGATCCATCGCGATGAAAGGTTCGTCGGCGAAGACGGCCCACGGCGCCGTCGCGCTGCGAGCCAGCGGATGATCGGCGCGGCAGACGAGCCCGAACGCGTCCGCCGCGAGCGGCCGATACGCCAGGTTCGCGGCGGGCGTCGGACGGACGGTCAGCCCGATGTCCGCCTTGCCCGAGACCATGGCGTCGACCACGGTTCCGGAGAGACCGTCCATGATCTGGAAATCGACAGCCGCATTGTCGGCCAGAAAGCGCGCGATCGCGCCCGGCAGCAACACCGCCGCAATCGACGGCAACGCGGCGATCGTTATGCGACCGCGCCGGCCTTCGACGAATTGGGCGAGCTCGCCGAACCCGGTGTCGAATTCCGTCACCAGGCGCTCGGCGATCGGCCGCAGCTCGCGTCCCGTGGGCGTCAGTTGGACGCGCCGCGTGGTTCGATCGAACAGCCGGCGGCCGATCGCATCTTCCATCGCCTGGATCGTGCGGCTGAGGCTCGGCTGCGAGACGCGCTGCGACCGGGCGGCGTCGCGGAAGCTGCCGGTGCGCGCCAGATGGAGGAACGCGGACAACTGCAGCGGCGTGAGATTGATGCGCATCATGGATTGATTAATACGATAATTGCGTTTGCAACATCAATCCCACCGGATCAATATTTCCCGGCGACCAATCTCACTTGGCGTAGGCGCCGGCGACGAACGCCGCCCGGCGCAAGGAGGGAACATGCTCGCGTTGCTCGGCGCGCTTACGGTCATCGTGCTGCTGGCCGTCATCATGCTCAATCTTCTCTCGCCGCTGGTGGCGCTGATCGCCGTGCCGATCGTCGCCGCGCTGATCGGCGGCTTTGGCCTTGCGACAAGCAAGTTCATCCTCACCGGCATCTCCGGCATTGCGCCGGTCGCCGGCATGTTCGTGTTCGCGATCCTCTATTTCGGCATCATGACCGACGCCGGGATGCTCGACCCGATCATCGACCGCATCCTTCGCGCGGTCGGCGGCAAGCCCACCCGCATCGTCGTCGGCACCGCCCTTCTGGCGCTGCTGATCCATCTCGACGGCTCCGGAGCGGTGTGCTTCCTGGTGACCATTCCCGCGATGCTGCCGCTTTACCAAAAGGTCGGCATGGATCGTCGCGTGCTCGCCTGCGCGGCTTCGTTGGCGGCGGGCGTCAATTTTCTGCCCTGGACCGGGCCGACCCTGCGGGCGTCGGCGGCGCTCAAGATTCCCGTCACCGACATCTTCCAGCCGCTGATCGGCGTGCAGGTGGTCGGGCTGATCTTTGTGTTCGTCGTCGCCTGGCTCCTCGGCAAGAGCGAAGAGAGACGCCTCGGTCTGGTCGACGCGGGCGCCGCCCCGCACCACTTCGACCGCGCGCTGAGCGAGGAGGAAGCGGCGCTCCGCCGACCGCATCTGTTCGTCGTCAACCTGACTCTGACCGTGGCGATCATGGTCGTGATGATCGGCGGATGGGTCGACCCGGTGGTGATGTTCATGATCGGCGTCGTGCTGGCGTTGACCGTCAATTATCCCAATGTCCCGGAGCAGCGTCGGCGCATCGATGCGCACGCGAAAGCCGCGCTGCTGATGGCCGGCATCTTGCTCGCCGCGGGCGCCTTCACCGGCATCATGAGCGGGACCGGCATGCTCAAGGCGATGGCGACCGCCGCGGTCGCGTACGTGCCTCAGAGCATGGGCCATCACATCCCGTTCGCGCTCGGGTTGATCTCGATGCCTCTCAGCCTTCTGTTCGATCCCGACAGCTTCTATTTCGGCGTGCTGCCGGTGGTGGCGGAGGTGACGAAAGGGCTTGGCGGCCAGCCGATCCAGGTGGCGCAGGCGGCGCTGCTGGGGCAGATGACGACGGGGTTCCCGGTCAGCCCGCTGACGCCGGCGACGTTTCTTGTTGTCGGCCTCAGCGGCATCGAGCTCAGCGCGCATCAGCGCTTCACCATCCCGTTCCTGTTTGGCGCATCCGTTCTGATGACGATCGCAGCGGTCGTCCTCGGCGTCATCCCGCTGTGAACGGAGGCGGCGAATGAAGACCATCCGCATCGGCTCCGGCGCCGGGTACTCCGGCGACCGGATCGAGCCCGCGGTCGAGCTCGCCGAGAAGGGCGAGCTTAATTATCTCGTCTTCGAATGCCTCGCCGAACGAACGATCGCGCTGGCGCAGCAGGCGAAGATGAAGGATCCGCGCGCCGGCTACGATCCTCTGCTGCCCGAACGCATGCGAGCGGTTCTGCCGGTTTGCGCCGAGAAAGGCGTCAAGATCGTCACCAATATGGGCGCAGCCAATCCGACGGCGGCCGCCGAGGCGACGCGCGCGATTGCGCGCAAGCTCGGCCTCAGCGGCCTCAAAATCGCGGCCGTGACGGGCGACGACGTGCTCGCCTATTTTCGCGACCACGAGATCGCTCTCGACAACGGCGAGACGATCGCCACGCTCGGCAATCGGGTCGTCTCGGCCAACGCCTACATCGGCGCGAGTCCGATCGTCGAAGCGCTGCGGCGCGGCGCGGACGTCGTCATCACCGGCCGCGCCGGGGATCCGGCGATCTTCATGGCGCCACTCATCCTCGAGTTCGGCTGGGCGATGGACGACTGGACCATGCTCGGGCGCGGCACGCTCGTCGGCCATTTGTTGGAATGCGCGGGCCAAATTACCGGCGGCTATTTTGCCGATCCGGGCGTCAAGGACATCCCCGACCTCGCGCGGCTCGGCTTTCCGATCGGCGAAGCGCGCGAGGACGGCGAACTCGTGGTGACGAAGGTCGCGGGTTCCGGGGGCCGCGTGACGACGCAGACTGTCAAGGAGCAACTGCTCTACGAGCTCCACGATCCCAAGCGCTACTTGCAACCGGACGTGATCGCGGATTTCTCCGAGGTTCGCGTCGAGGAAATCGGCCGGGATCGCGTGCGCGTCGTCGGCGCCAAAGGCGCGCCTAAGACCGGCCTTCTCAAGACGTCCGTCGGTTACGTCGACAGCTACGTCGGCGAAGGTCAGATTTCTTACGCGGGACCCAACGCCGTCGCGCGCGCTCGACTCGCGATCGAAATCGTGCGCGAGCGGCTCGCGCTGACGGGGGTGCGGACGAGCGAAACGCGCTTCGATCTGATCGGCGTCGATTCCCTGCATGGATCGGCGCGTTCCCGGGACGGCGATCCCTACGAAGTGCGCATTCGCGTCGTCGGCCGGACCGATAATCTCCCGGAGGCGAGGCGCATCGGCAATGAAGTCGAGACGCTCTACACCAACGGACCCGCCGGCGGCGGCGGCGCCTGGAAGTCTGCGCGAGAAATCGTCGCCGTGGCGTCCGCGCTCATCCCGGAGAGCGCGGCGCCGACCGCGGTGTCGATCATGGAGGCTTGACCCGATGAGATTGCGGGAGATCGCGCATTCGCGCACCGGAGACAAGGGGAACATCTCGAACATTTCGGTGATCGCGTTCGATCAGAAAGACTACCCGCTTCTCGTCGAGCGCGTGACCGCCGCGCGCGTCGCCGCGCAGTTCGCGGGGATCGCGACGGGACCTGTCACGCGATACGAATTGCCGAACGTGGGCGCGCTCAATTTCGTGCTGGAAGACGCGCTTGGCGGCGGCGTCACCCGTGCGCTGACGCTCGACGCCCACGGCAAGGCCCTGAGTTCGCTGCTTCTTGATCTTGAACTGTAACGGGCCCGCGCCAGGCTCGCCGGCGGCGCGCGGTTCGCCGAGCTAGGCGGCGGCGCCGTTCCTGAGTATGGTTCCGGCTCTCGCGCGCAACGCGCGAGCATCCCGGAGGGAAACGCCATGGCGACGCCCACGACCTCGCGCGGTCTCGTCCTCGTCACCGGAGGGTCCGGCTACATCGCCGGCTACTGCATCGCTCGGCTGCTCGCCGACGGCTGGCGCGTCCGCACGACGGTGCGGAGCCTCGCGCGCGTCGAAGAGGTGCGCGCGACCATCGGCGCGATCGCGCCGGGCGCCGCGGGAATCGAATTCGCGGCGGCCGACCTCAACGCCGGCGCCGGCTGGGCCGAGGCCGCCGCCGGGGCGAGTTACGTGCTGCACGTCGCTTCGCCAGTGCCGAAGATCGACCCGAAGAACGACGACGAACTGGTCCGGCCGGCGCGCGACGGAGCGCTGCGCGTTCTGAAGGCCGCGCGCGACGCCGGCGTGAAGCGCGTCGTCATGACCTCGTCGATTTCCGCGATCATCTACGGGCGGGGCGCGCGCGAAGCGCCCTTCACCGAGGCCGATTGGACCGACGAGACCAACCTCGAGGACACCGGGCCTTACGACCGCTCCAAGACCATCGCCGAGCGCGCCGCCTGGGCGTGGCTGAAGGCGGAGGGCGGCGCTCTGGAGCTTACGACCGTCAACCCCGCCCTCGTTCTTGGCCCTGTCCTCGGCGCCGACTTTTCGCCTTCGCTCGAAGCCGTCAAGAAACTGATCGACGGCTCGTCGCCGGCCGTGCCGCGGTTCGGCTTTTCCCTGGTCGACGTTCGCGACATCGCCGCCTTGCAGGCGCTGGCGATGACGAGCCCCGCCGCCGCGGGCGAGCGGTTCATCGGCTCGGGCGACTTCTACTGGATGAAGGACATGGCGAGAATTCTCAAAGAGGGGCTCGGCGACAAGGCGCGCAAGGTCCCGACGCTCTCCGCCCCGGACTTCATCGTTCGCGCCATCGCCATTTTCGATCCCGTTGTGCGCGCTCGCCTGTTCGAGCTGGGAAAGCATCGCGTGGTCTCGTCGGAAAAGGCGCGCCGCGTGCTCGGCTGGACGACGCGGCCGGCGGCCGAATCAATCCTCGACGCGGCCAAGAGCCTTCAGGCGCTGCGTCTGGCCTAGCGACGCGCCGCTCGAGGAGGCGCGCGCGCTTTCCATTTCGCTGACGAGCGCCGCTGGCCGCCAGCCATTGCCGCCCGCGTGCGACGTCAGCGGACATTTCCTTCCCGGCGCGTCCTGTTCTAAAAGCCGGGCCGATCGCCGCGCCGAGAACCTGCATGCCCGCCACCTTTGACGACCTCATCGCCTATCTCGAATCGCTCGGCATCGCCAGCGCGACGGTCGAGCATCCGCCGCTGCACACCGTCGAGGAGTCGCGGGCGCTGCGCGGCGAAATCCCCGGCGGGCACGTCAAGAACCTGTTCGTCAAGGACAAGAAGAGCCGGTTGTTCCTGCTCGTGCTCGGCGAGGACACGCCGATCGATCTGAAGCGCGCGCACGAAAGAATTGGCGCCCAGGGGCGCGTTTCCTTCGGCTCGGCCGAACTGTTGGAAGAGGTCTGGGGGGTCAAGCCGGGGGCGGTGACGCCGTTCGGCGCGATCAACGACGCCGAGGGCCGCGTCACCGTCGTGCTCGACGCCGCGATGATGCGCTGCGCGCGGCTCAACTTTCACCCGCTGGTCAACACCCGCACGACCGGCGTGGCGAGCGCCGACCTGATCACCTTCCTGCGCGCGACCGGGCACGAGCCGATGGTGGTCGAGCTCGGCCAGGACGGCGGCGGCGTTGCATAATCGCGCTCGCGACGCCATTTAGGCGGCAGCGAGCCCGTCAGGGCGCTTTGGAGGCAAGGAACATGGCGAGCGGCAACGGCGCGGGAGCGTCTGCGAACCCGGTCAAGGACGTCACCACGGCGTCCTTCAAGGCGGACGTGATCGCCGCCTCGGCGCGCCAGCCGGTGCTGGTCGACTTCTGGGCGCCGTGGTGCGGCCCATGCAAGCAATTGACGCCGGTTTTGCAGAAGGCCGTCGCCGAAGCCAAGGGCAAGGTGACGCTGGTCAAGATGAATATCGACGACCATCCGCAGATTCCGGGCCAGCTCGGCATCCAATCGATTCCCGCGGTGATCGCCTTCGACAAGGGCCAGCCGGTCGACGGATTCATGGGGGCGCTGCCCGAGAGCCAGGTGCGCGGCTTCATCGAACGCCTGGTCGGGCCGCTCGGCGCCGAAGCGGCCGAGTTGCTCGCGCAAGCCGATGCGGCGACCGCCCAAGGCGACGCGGCGGCCGCGGCGGCGCTCTACGCGCGGGTGCTCACCGAGGACGAGGCCAACCCGAAGGCCATCGCCGGGCTCGCCAAGCTGCACGTCGACGCCGGCGATCTCGATCAGGCCAAGGCGGTGCTTTCGATGGCCGCGCCGCCGCCGGCCGGCAAGGATCAAGACCCGGCGCTCGCAGCGGCCTGGGCCGCAGTGCGCGTCGCCGAGCAGGCCGCCGCAGTCGGCGACCTCGCGCCGCTGGAAAAGGCCGTGGCGGCGAATCCCGACGATCATCAGGCCCGATTCGACCTCGCCCTGGCGCTCAGCGCCAAGGGAAAGCGCGACGAGGCCGCCGACTGCCTGCTGGCGATCATCAAGCGCGACCGCCAATGGAACGACGACGCGGCGCGCAGGCAGCTGCTGCAGTTTTTCGAGGCGTGGGGCCTGATGGACCCGGCCGCCGTCGCGGCGCGGCGCAAATTGTCGGCTATCCTGTTCTGACCGGCGCCGTGCGCCGCGCCGCGTTCGAGTCGCAATCGATGAAGCTCAATCGAACTTATCGCCAGCCAAAGGAAATGCCGCTCGTGCTGCCGGCGTTCCCGCTCGCGGGCGCGTTGCTGTTGCCGCGCCGGCCGATTCAGCTCACCATTTTCGAGCCGCGCTGTCTCTCCATGCTCGACGACGCCCTCGCGGGCGAGCGGCTGATCGGCATCATCCAGCCGAGCGGCGACGACGAGGCCGAGGAGCCGGCGCCCGAACTCTACCCCATCGGCTGCGCCGGGCGCATCGTGCAATACGCGGAAATCGGCGACGACCGCTGCTTCCTCACCCTGTTGGGCGTGGCGCGCTTCCGCGTCGCGATGGAACAGACGACGACGACGCCCTATCGCCTGGTGCGCGCCGACTTTTCCGATTTCGCCGACGATTTTTGCGAGGGCGCGGGCGAGGACGCGGTCGATCGCGACGGCCTCGTCGAGGCCCTGCGCGCGTTCGCCGACGCCAACAAGCTCAAGATCGATTGGGACGACATCGACAAAGCCTCCAACGAGGCCCTGGTCAACGGCCTGGCGATGCTCAGCCCTTACGGCGCCAAGGAGAAGCAGGCGCTGCTCGAGGCGGCCGACCTCAAGTCGCGCGCCGAAATCCTGGTGGCGATCGCCCAGATGGAGCTCGCCCGCAGCGCCGACGCGTCGATCCAGTTGCATTGAGGCCGGTCTCGACGGGCGGGATGAGGAATCGACTCGACCGTTATTGCGAGGAGCGAAGCGACGGGCAATCCATGCGGCGGTTGCGCCGTGGATTGTTTTGCTACGCTCGCCATGACGGCGTTGGCTTGATTGAATCGGAACCGCCCCGCGCTGCGTTCAGCAAATCCGCGGCAGCTGCTCGCCCGACAGCCAATCGACGATGCGGCCGCCGCCGAAGGCGGTGCGCATCTGCACGAAGCGATTGTCGTCGGCGACCGCGCGGCCGATCAGCGCCGCCTCGCGGCCGAGCGGATGGGCCTTCATCGCCGCGAGGACTGCGTCGGCGACTTCCGGCGCGAGCACCGCGACCAGTTTGCCCTCGTTGGCGACGTTGAGCGGATCGAGCCCGAGGAATTCGCACGCCGCGGCGACTTGCGCACGCACCGGAATCGCCTCTTCCTCGATCTCGAAGCCGACGCCGGAGCGATGCGCGAGTTCGTTGAGCGTCGCCGCCAGCCCGCCCCGGGTGGGATCGCGCATGACGCGCACGCCGGCGCCGCCCGCCGCCATGATCGCCGCGGCCAAGCCGTGCAGCGCCGCCGAATCGGAAAGAATTTGCGTCTCGAATTCGAGGTTCTCGCGCTTCGACATCACCGCGACGCCGTGGTCGCCGATCGTGCCCGATAGCGCGACCCAATCGCCGGGCCGCGCCGCGTCGCTGGACAGATTGAGGCCCGGCGGCGCGAGGCCGACGCCGGTCGTCGAGATGAACACCCCATCGGCCTTGCCGCGCTCGACCACCTTGGTGTCGCCGGTGATGATCGGCACGCCCGCCGCGCGCGAGGCCTCGCCCATGCTTGTCGCGATGCGCTGCAAATCGGCGAGCGGGAACCCCTCTTCGATGATGAAGCTCGCGGCGAGATAGAGCGGCCGCGCGCCCGCCATCGCGACGTCGTTGATCGTGCCGTGGACGGCGAGCGAACCGATGTCGCCGCCGGGGAAGAAGATCGGCGTGACGACATAAGCGTCGGTGGTCATCACCAAGCGCCCGGCGGGAGGGTCGAAAGCGGATTGGTCGTTGCCCGCGCGCAGCCAGTCGTTGTCGAAAGCGGCGTGAAAAACGTCCTCGATCAACTGCCCCATCGCGCGCCCGCCGGCGCCGTGGGAAAGATCGACGCGGCCGTTCTTCACGTCGAGCTTGCGGCGGATCGGCTGCCGCACGCTCACGCGACCTTCCGCGGCCGCGGCGCGGCTTTCGCCGCCTCGCGGAAGCGCCCGTAGGTCCAGTGCGCCGAGCAGGCGCCCTCGGGCGACACCATGCACGAGCCCATCGGCGTATCGGGCGTGCAGGCCGCGCCGAACAGCTTGCAGTCCTGCGGCTTTTTGGCGCCGCGCAGGATCGCGCCGCATTCGCAGGCGGGGTTGTCGCGCGCCGGGATATCGACGAGGCCGAAGCGCTTTTCCGCATCGTAGCGTTGGTAGGCGGGCTTCAGGCGCAACGCGCTGTCAGGGAGCCAACCGAGGCCCCGCCATTCGAACGTCTCGCGCGTCTCGAAAATCGCCGCCATCTCGGCCTGCGCCTTGAGGTTGCCGCTCTCCGTCACCGCGCGGATGTATTGGTTCTCGACCTCGCTGTGGCCCTCGTTGATCTGGCGCACCAGCATCAAAATCGCCTGCGCGACGTCGAGCGGCTCGAAGCCGGCGATGACCACCGGCTTGCCGAAACGCTCGGCGAAGACGCGATAGGGCTCAGTGCCGATGACGGTGCTGACGTGCGCCGGGCCGACGAACCCTTCCACCTGCACCGCATCCGCTTCGCTACCGTCGGCGCTCTCGAGGATCGCGCGCATCGCCGGCGGCGTCATCACGTGATTGCAGAGGATCGAGAAATTGGTCAGCCGCTTCTTCTCGGCGGCGCGAATGGCGAGCGCGGTCGGCGGCGTCGTGGTCTCGAAGCCGACGGCGAGGAACACGACTTCGCGGTCGGGCGCGTTTTCCGCGATGCGGATCGCGTCGAGGGTCGAATAGACCATACGGATGTCGGCGCCTTCCGCCTTGGCCTTGAGGAGGCTCGACCCGCCCGATCCCGGCACGCGCATCAGGTCGCCGTAGGCGCACAACGTCACCTTTGGGTCGCCCGCGCAACGAATGGCCATGTCGATGCGCGCCATCGGCAGAACGCAGACCGGACAGCCCGGCCCGTGGATCATGCGCACGTTGTCGGGCAGCAAGTCCTCGAGCCCATAGCGCGAGATCGCATGAGTGTGGCCGCCGCAGAACTCCATGAGATGATAGACGCGCTTCGGCTCGGCCTCGCGCGCGATCGTCGCCGCGATTTGCTGGGCGAGCCTGCCGTCGCGATATTCGTCGACGTATTTCATCGCGGCGACCCTTCCTCTCCGTCATGGCCGGGCTTGTCCCGGCCATCCACGCGGCGCGGTCCATGCCAGGCTTGCTCGCTTACCAGCGGCGGAACGGCGTGGATGGCTGGGACAAGCCCAGCCATGACGCAGGGAGAACGAGCGCGCCTCACGCGAACGCTCCCGCGGAGGCCAGCATTTCGAGCGTGCGCTCGGCCTCTTCCGGATCGATCTTGGCGAGCGCGTAGCCGACGTGCAGCACGACGTAGTCGCCTACTTTCAGATCCTCGACCAGCGCGGTGGAGACGACCTTGACGACGCCGTCGAGGCTGACCTTGGCCATTTCGTCGGGCAGGATTTCGCTCACCTGGACGGGAATCGCGAGGCACATGGGCTAATCCTCCTCAAATGAAGCGCCGGCGCGGATTTTCGCCAGGGCGAACGCCGCTTGTCCGAGCGAAACGCCGCCGTCGTTGGCGGGGGCCGCACGAGGCACATAGGGTCTCAAGCCCCTTGCGCGCAAGGCCCCGCCGAGGCCGTCGGCGAGAACCCTGTTCATCAGACAGCCGCCGCCGAGCGCGATCTGGGTCAGTCCGCGCGCCGCGGCGGCGGCGCCGATCCACTGGTCGAGCGCGGCGATCAGCGCGCCGTGAAACAGCTCCGCCGCCTCGCGGCCGGCGAGGCGCGCTTCGACGATCGCCGCCATCAGCGGCGCCATGTCGAGCCGCTCCGCCTCGATCCGCCACAATCCTTCGCCCGAGCGCGGCGTCTCGACCAGCGCCTCCAACTCCATCGCCGCCTGGCCCTCATAGCGCTGTTCGAGGCAGACGCCGGCGAGCGCCGCCGCCGCGTCGAACAGCCGGCCGAGGCTGGTGGTCATGGGAAAACGCGTGCCGCGGGCGAAGGCCTGCGCGAGCCGCGCGGCGTTCGGCGCATCGGGAAAGAAGCGCTTCGTCGCGTCGAGCCGGCCGAGCCGATCGAGCGTCGCCACCCCCATGCGCCACGGCTCGCGCGCGGCGCGGTCGCCGCCCGGCAGGGCGAGCGGTTCGAGCCAGCCGACGCGCTCCCAGCGGGCGCCGTCGAGAAGGATCAGTTCGCCGCCCCAGGGCGTCCCGTCCGTCCCGTAGCCCTGGCCGTCGAGCGCGACGCCGAGGACCGGCCCGCTCAAGCCGTGTTCGGCCGCGACCGCCGCGACGTGGGCGAGGTGATGCTGCACGCGCGCGCATGGCAGCCCTGCCCTTTCCGCCGAGCGCGTCGACTGGAAATCGGGATGCAGGTCGCAGGCCGCGAATTCCGGCTCGATCGCCAGGATCGAGCGCAAATGGGCGATCGTCTCGTTGCGGAAGCGGAGGGTCTCGCGGTCGTCGAGATCGCCGATATGCTGCGAGACGAACGCCTCGCGCCCGCGCGTCAGCGTCACGGTGTTTTTCAGGTCGGCGCCGGCGGCGAGCACGCTCGGGCCGTCGACGCCGAGGTCGATCGGCTCGGGAACGAAGCCGCGGGCGCGGCGTAGATGTGCGGGCGCGCCGTCGAGCACGCGCATCACCGAATCGTCGGCGCGCGCCACGATGGCGCGCCCGTGCGTGACCACGAGATCGGCGATCGGACCTAAGCGCCGGCGCGCGTCCTCGTCGTCGGCGACCAGCGGTTCGCCGCCAAGATTGGCGCTGGTGGCGATGAGCGCGATTTCGTTGGGCGCATGACGCCAGCCGGCGAACGGCGGCGCACCGGCCAGCGCGTGCAACGCCAGCCAATGCAGCGGCGTATAGGCGAGCATGAGGCCGACGTCGCGCAAATGGGGAGCGACGCTGGGCGCCAGGACGCCGCGGCTCTTGACGAGGACGATCGGCCGCGCGCGCGACTCGAGAAGCGCGATCTCGGCTTCGCTCAATTCGGCAAGCAGCGCCGCGCTCGCCGCATTGGCGACCATCACGGCGAAGGGTTTGGCTTCGCGCGCTTTGCGGCGGCGCAATTCGGCCGCCGTCTTCTCGTTGCGCGCGTCGCAGACCAGGTGGAAGCCGCCGAGACCCTTGAGCGCCACGATTCCGCCGTCGCGAATGCAGCCGGCGATTTGCTCGATCTCGACGTTGAGCTCGGGTCCGCAGCGTGGGCAGGCGATCGGCTCGGCGTGAAAGCGGCGATTGGCGGGATCGGCGTAGTCGCGCGCGCAGTCCGAGCACATCGGGAACGGCGCCATCGAGGTCTGCGCGCGATCGTAGGGCAGCGCGCGCGTCAGGGTGTAGCGCGGCCCGCAATGGGTGCAGTTGATGAGGGGATAGCGATAGAAACGGCTCGCCGGGTCGAACAGCTCGGAGAGACACGCCTCGCAGATCGCGGCGTCGGCGCCGATGCGCGTCGTCGCCGGCCCGCCGGCGGTGGCGCGAATGGCGAAGCCGTCGCCGCCGGCGAGCGGCAGATCGGCGACGTCGATCGAGTCGATGCGCGCGAGCGGCGGCGGCGCGAGGCGAAGCGCGTGAAGAAACTGCTCGGCGCCGACGCCCTCCACTTCGATCAGCACGCCCTCGGCGTCGTTGCGCACGAAGCCCGAGAGCGCGAGGCGCGACGCAAGACCGTAGGCGAACGGTCGGAAACCGACGCCCTGCACGGCGCCGCGCACGCGCAAGCGCAAGCGTCGGTCGGCGCGCGCGTCGAGCAGGCGGGGCGCCGACATCGCTATCCTTTCGCCATGTCGACCGCGCGGCGCGCGGCGGAGGCTTCGATCCAGGCGACGAAAGCCGCCACGCCTTCTCCGGTCTTGGCCGAGACGATCAGCGTCTGCAGCCGCGGGTTGACGCGCAGCGCGTTGGCGAGGCATGCGCCGACGTCGAAATCGAGGTGCGGCAGCAGATCGGACTTATTAAGTAGCAGGAGATCGGCCGCCGCGAACATATCCGGATATTTGAGCGGCTTGTCCTCGCCTTCGGTGACCGACAGCACCACCACCTTGTGCGCTTCGCCGAGGTCGAACGCCGCGGGGCAGACGAGGTTGCCGACGTTCTCGATGAACAGCGCCGAGCCCGGCGGCGGCGACAGCGTCTCCAGCGCGTGGCCGACCATGTGGGCGTCGAGATGGCAGCCTTTGCCGGTGTTGATCTGGACGGCGGAAGCGCCCGTGGCGCGGATGCGCTCGGCGTCGTTGGAGGTCTGCTGATCGCCCTCGATCACCGTGACCGGCATCCGCTCTTTCAGCGCGTCGATCGCCTTGACCAGCAGGCACGTCTTGCCGGAGCCGGGGCTGGAAACGACGTTGAGCGCGAACACGCCGCGCTCGGCCAGGAAGCGGCGATTGTCGCGCGCGTAGGCGTCGTTCTTGGAGAGAATGTCGCGCTCGATGCGGACGATGCGTTCCTGGCTCAGGCCGGGGACATGCGCGCCCGCGAGGCCCTTGCCGTAATCGACCGCGCCGTCTTCGTGATGGTGGCGGTGATCATGGTCATGGTCATGGTCGTGGTCATGGTCGTGGCCGTGCTCATGATCATGATCGTGAGGATGGTCATGGTCATGGTCATGGTCATGGTCATGATCGTGATCGTGGGGATGATCGTGATCGTGGGGATGGTCGTGCGGGCCGTGCGCATGCGTGTGCGCGCCGGCCTTATCCCGATCCTTGTCGAGGGCGATCGTCGCTTCGCCGCATCCGCATACGCTGCACATCAATCGATCTCCATCTCGCGAATCTTCAATTCGTCTCCGGCCGTCATCCGCACGCGATAGCCGCCGCAGCGCGGGCAGGCGCCGAAGCGTTCGGCGAGCGGCACGCTTTGTTCGCAATCGAGGCACCAGCCGGCGCCGGCGACGCGCTCGATTTCCAGCTTCGCGCCCTCGGCGGCGGTGCCGGAGGCGACCGCCGAAAAGCAGAATTCGAGCGCCTCGGGCTCGACGCTGCTCAGCGCGCCGATATCGAGGGACACCCGCGTCACCTTTCGCGCGCCCTGCTTGCGCGCTTCTTCGAGAGCGATCTCGACGATGCTCTCGGTCAGCGCCATTTCATGCACCGGCCGGCTCCTTCAGCACGACTTCGAAGACGACGCAAGGCTCGACGAGGCTCGCGAGCCGCCTCGCCGTCGCCGTGCGACGCCCCGCCGGACGCGGCGAGGAACGGCCCCGGTCGAAAATTCCGCTCGGTCGGCGCGATGATCGCGTAAGCCGAGCGTCGTTCGTCCGGCCCGGCCTCGGCCGCTTGGCGGAGGCGCCCATGGGCGCTTCCCGTCGCGCCGGACCCCGCGCTCGCGCCGGCAATGCCCGCCGCGAGGGCGTCGTCGAACTGCGCCTCGCCCGATTGTAGCCGCCGCCCCGCCCCGGTCAACGCCAAACGGGCGCCGCGCCGCCGCCGAGACCGCGATCTTGGCCGAAAGCGCGGCCCCGTCTTTGATCTCGGGCAAACTTGCGCGCGCCGCGGGCGCCGCTGATCAGCCGCGCTTCGCCCGCGCCCGCGGCGCCGCAGCGAAAAAACCCCGGGCGCGCGGCCCGGGGCATGGAAATCGCGAAGATCGACGAAAGCGTCGATCAGAAGCTGACGCGGACGCCGCCGGTGAAGGCGGTGTTGTTCACGTGGTCGAACGCATAGTATTTGCTGTTGCTGGCGTTGGCGAAGCCGCCGGTGACCTCCGAGTACATGACGCCGCCGTAGATGTCGACGCGCTTGACTGGGCGCCAGTCGAGCATGCCGGAGATCGCCTCCTGATAGCCGGCGCAGCTCGCGTGGTTGGCGTTCGCTACGACATTGGGGCTGCCGACTGCAGCGTTTGCGGTGCTGGGACCGCAAGCCGTCGTATAGTATTCAGTGGTAGTCGCCTTACCGACCGCCGTAAAATTGTTCTGCCACTCGTAGTAATACCCAACCGCCGCATCGAGATTGCTCAAGAGGGCGTATTTCGCGCCGACCCAGACAACTTGCTGGTCGTCTGGCTTAACGAAGGCGTTAGGCTGAACTACCCCTGGATAGCCACCAAGCAAAGTGTAGGTATTGCCAGCATAGTTGGCCAGGTCGCTCGGGCTCGACAGCCGCGCGTATTCGTAGCCGCTGTACAGCGTCAGCTTGTCCCACTTGTACTTGGCGCCGATCACCCCGGCGTTGACGTCGGCAAGGGTCGCCTTCAGCTCGTCGGCGGGCGACTGTGTAGCGCTGCCGAAGGCGCTAAGCTTCACCGCGTCCTTGTCGTAGGCGTAGACCGCGTCGACCGAGAAGCCGCCGATATCGCCGCCGAGGTCGAACTGGTAGGCCGCCTGGGCGCCGTTGCCCTGGTCCCAGCCGCCGACCTGGACGATCGCGCCGGCGCGGAAGCCGTTGTAGGCGACTTGGTACTTGAACGACTCGTTGTAGCGCGCCGTCTCGGTCTCGCCGGTGCCTTGCTCGACGCCGCCGGACGTGCCGATGAGCGAGAACGCGTAGGCGGCGCCGAACGGATCGTAGGCGCCCGCCAGGTCGTTGGCGAACGTGTACTGCCGGCCGAAGGTCAGCGTGCCGAAGGTCGTATTGCTGAGGCCGACATAGCCGCGCGCGTTGTCCCATTGGCCGGCGCGGCTCGAGTCGCTGTTGGCGCTTTGCAGCAGATAATTGCTCTGGAGGTTGACGTCGACCAGCGACTTCGGCCCATTGGACAGCTGGAACGAGTAGGGATCGAAGCCGAAGTCGGCGTCGCCGACGATCGACCATCCCGGCGCGAACTCTTCCTTGATCTTGACGCCGACGTTGGACTGGCTGAGGCCGTTGGGCACCGCCTGCCAGCGCGCATTGCCGTTGTTCTTGGTGATCAGCTCCGAAACGCCGTTATTGTAATCCTTGTTGAACGGCGCGGCGTGCGTCTCGTAGCCGCCGCCGACGTCGATCTGGCCGTAGACCGTGATCCCCATATAGGTCAGCGGGCAGTCCGCGGCGGTCGAATCCAGCCAGCTGGCGAAGCTGGCGTAGCAGTTCGTCGCCGGCGGGGCCGGCGGGGTCTTCGTGGTCGGCAGGTCGGCCGCCTGCGCGGCGCCGACGACGAGCGCGGCTGCGCAACTCAATACGATCGCGTTCAAACTTCTCATAACGAGTCCCCGTTCGTTTTGACCGCGCCTGACGCGCCGATCCGTTCTTGCAACCCCAACCGCCGTCGCGGGCCGATCGGCCTCCGGCGACCCGACGTCGCGGGCCGTCACCGGCGCGACCAGCACAACCTCGCCGCCGAAGCGGCGGTTCGCGCCCGCGCTTCCAGCCCGGCCGCCGCCTTTGGCGAGCAAGGCGGCGAATGTCACACCCGTGACACACGACCGCCACATTTGAATAGCGCATTAATTCTATCGTGTCCATAGACATAATAGAGGCGGCGCGGCGCCGCGCACAGGCCGCGCCGAAGCCGCGCGCAGGCTCGAACGGGGGGCTGCGAGAGCGGGCTGGGTCTCTTCTTGCGCGGCGACTGCCGTGGCGAATTCATCGGGCCGACGATTCCGAGTAATGTCGCCGCCATTCCGGGCGGAGCGCAACGCGGACCGTAAACGGCGGGCGTCGACGCCCGTCGGCGCCGCCGCCGTCGAGGGCCGGATTTCGTCTGGGGATCGCCATCATGTCGTTCGCAACGCGTAAAGTCGACGCCGCGGCGTTCGCCGCGTTCGCGCTCGCCGTCGCTCTGGCCGCGCCCGCGCCGGGCGGCGCAGCCGCCGAGATCAAGAAGAACATGACGACGTGTCCCGGCCAGAGGCTCTGCGCGTGGTTCCAGTCGACCGTGACGCCGCCCGCGGGCTGGATCGAAGACCAGGAGGCCGGCGAGCGGAACCGCGTGACTATGCTGACGCCCGACAAGCCCGAGCTCGCCGCGAGCGATCCGCTGATTTACGTCCAGACCTCCTATCAATCCGGCGCCGAGACGCTCGACGCGATCATCGCCGGCAATCAGGCGCTGTGGCGCAAGAGCGAGCCGAAAGGCTCGATCACGCCCGCGGGCGCGGCGCCGCGCGCCGAGGGCAAGGAGCCGTTCAAGCTCTTTCTCTACGAGAACCCCACCCGGCCGCAGCAGGCGTTCGAGGCGATCGGCTCCGCCTTCGAGACGCTGCCCAACGGCGAGCGCTATTTCCTCACCGTCGTCGACACCGCAGCGAGCAAGGCGGCGCTCGAGCAATCGAAAGACGCGTTCCTGGCGGTGATGAAGGGGCTGTGAGGGGATGCGCCGCGGTCGGGCGCGTCTACGGCGCCCGCCCAAGGTCGAAGAGGTCGTGCGGCGAAACGCGCGTTTCGTCGCCGCGCCCGCGTCGGCGCGGAACGTCGATTGGGAACGTCGAGGAGAGTTGCGCAATGAAGTCGAATGACGCCGTTCGCTGGCTTCGAATCAGCTATTGGGCCGGAGCGATGCTCGACGCGCTTGCGGCTCTTTCGATGCTCTCGCCCGACCTGTTCGCGGCGGCCAACGGCCTCACGGATTTCCGCCCCGGTCTCGAGTGGCGATTCGCGATGGGGATGGGCGCCTCGCTCATGATCGGCTGGACCGCGCTCCTCCTGTGGGCCGATCGAAGGCCGGTCGAACGAAGCGGCGTCCTGCTGATCACGCTGTTCACCGTCGTCCTCGGCTTGGCGCTGAACGAGATCGTCGCGGTTCGCGCCGGCTTTCTGCCGATCTCGACGACGATCCCCGTTTGGATCGCGTAGGCGATCATCGCCGGCCTGTTCCTCTTCAGCTACCTGAACGCGAGGAAACCGAAGAACGCGTAGCGCTTCGTGCGAAGGTCGGCGACGCGAGCGCCGACGCACGGACATTCCCACATGAGGCTGGCGCGCGCGGCTTCAGATCATGGCCTCGACGCCCTTGCGCCGGATGACGTCGAGCAACGCCGGCGCGGGGCCAGTCGCACGCTTGGCGCCGCGCTCCAGTTGCGAGACGTGCCCGACGGCGAAGTTGAGCCGGCGTGCGGTCAAGACGCTTTCGGCCCACGCGAAGGTTCAAATATGATACGTCGGCTCTTCCTCGTCCGTCTCGGTCAGCGCCCGCATCGCCGCCAACGAGCGGTTGTCGAGCACCTGGGCGATCGCGTCGCGCGCCTCGACCATCATCAGACGCACGCTGCATTGGACTTCCGCCGGACAATCGTCGCAGCGGCGATAGAATTTGCGGCTGGCGCAGGCGATCGGCGCGAGCGGGCCGTCGAGCGCGCGAACAATCTGGCCGACCATGATCTCGTAAGGGCTCTTGGCCAGAACGTAGCCGCCGCCGCGGCCCTTCTTGGAGTGAACGAAGCCGGCGGTGCGCAATTCGCCGAGAATGGCGTCAAGGAATTTCTTCGGGATTGAGTTGGCCGCGGCGATGTCGGCGACCAGCGCGGGCTGTCCCGGCGGCATGCCCGCCAGATGGACCATCGCCTTCAACCCGTACTTGCCCTTGTTGGTCAGCATCCCCCGCGCCTCTTCAGCGGCCAGGCACCGCCGCGAATTCGCTTGGTCATTCCGATCCCCGCGCCGAGCGGCGCGATTCGATCGAAGAATTCATACGAGGTCTTGGCCGCGGCGTCCATGCGCCGGGCTGGACGGGATTCACGGGGGCTCGGCCGCCGCGCCGTCGTCGCCGCCGCCGGCGAGGCTCGCCCGCCGCTCGATCAAGTCCTTGCGCACCCACAGTTCCGCCGGGAAGTCGCGGCCGGGCTCGGCGGCGAAGAACCGGTAATCGGCGCGCGCCGCCGTGATCGCGGGATCGCTCCACGCCCACTGGTGAAAGCGCGTGTCGAGCCTGCCGACCAGGATCGCGTCGGGCCGGCCTCTTTCGATGTCCTCGACCAGCATTTGGCGATCGCGGTCGATATAGGAGGCCAAGCGCCGGGCGAGCGCTTCGTCGCCCGGATGCTCGTCGATGAGGCGGCGGGCGGCGGAGGCGATCCAGAGGCTCGGAACCCTTTGGACCCAGACGCCCCCGACCGCGCGCGTCATCGGGTGGCCGAAGGCGAGGCTTTCGGAAATCGCGACGACGGTCGGATGCGGCCCCAAGCTCGCGAGCGCGCGAGCGAGAGCCGGCGTGCGGACGCCGTCCATCGCGAACAGGCCGCAGGCGACGCCGATCGCGGCGGCGACGCCCATTTGCGCGAGCGGCGTCTTCCATTCGCGCGGTCGGCCGGTCGGTTCGAGGGCGGCGGCAAGCGCGCCGGCGCCGGCCGCCGCGGCGAAGGCGATCGGCAGCGGCCATCGGCCGAGCCATAGCAGGAGCAGCGCCGCCGCGACGCCGGCGAGCGCGCCGATCGCGATCCGGCGCGGGGTGGGCGGGGAAAGCTCGAGCGCCAAGCCGGCGGCCAGGATCATGAACGCCAGCGCGGGATAGGATTGATAGAGCCAGCCCTTGCCTTGCACGAAAGTGGCGGCGAGCGCGCCGGCGGCGGCGAGCGCGGGGACCGCGATCCTCGGCTCGCCGAGGCGGCGCGCCGCGATCTGGATGAGCGCCGCGCCGAGCAGAAGGGTCAAGAGAACGCCGGGTTCGCTCAGCAGTTCGACAAAAGATTCGCGATTCGGCTCATAGACCGCAAGGCCGAGCGGCAGGATGTCGGCGACATAATGGGGGAAGGCCGACGCGACCAGCGCCACGTAGGCCAATCCGACCGCCGCCGCCACGGTGAATTCGACCGCGCCGACCAGCGCGCGGACGCCGATCCGGCTGACGAGATACGGCGCCAGCGCGACGGCGACGAGGGCGTAGGGCGGCTTGACCGCGGCCATCGCGCCGGCGCCGATCCCGGCGACGATCGCCAGCCGCCAATCCACCGGCGCGCGCTCGGCCCGCGCCGCGGCGAGCGCGAGAAGGGGAAGGCCGTAGAGCGCCGCCAGTTGATCGCGCTCGCAGAAGGATTGGCCCGGCAGAATCGCCAGCGCGATCAGCGCGACGCCGAGCCCGAGCGGCCCGATCCGGCCGATCAGCCCCGCCCGGCCGAGAATCGCGGCGCTGAGGCCGAGCCCAGCGGCGATGCTGAGGAAGCCGAAGGCGGCGACGGCGAACTCCGGCGATACGCCGACGAGGCGCGCCAGGGCGATCGCCGGCCAGTAGAGAAGAAGCGAAGCGGGCGGATTGATCTCGATGAAGTCGCGGTAGGGGACCTCGCCGTCGAGCCACTTTTCGTCGGCGGTGATCAGCCAGGAGACGTCGCCGAGCAAGCCGAAGCGCGCTTGCAGCGCGACCGCGAGCGCGCCGATCGCCAGCGTCAGCCCGATTGCGACGGGCAGCCGCCCAACCGAGGCCGGCAGGCGTTGGCGCAATCGGGCGGCGGGGGAGAAGAGGGACATGGCCGGCGCTGTTCGTTCATTCATCCCGAGCATCGCGAGGCCGCGCGCCGGCGAGCCGCCATCACCCGCGCTTCGCGCTCGCCGCATAGGCTTCCCCACGGATCGCGGGCGCTTCGGCGCTGGCCTCGAAGCCGACGGTTTTGTCGACGATATAGAGCGGGCGGCGTTTGACCTCGGCGTAGATGCGCCCGACGTAGACGCCCATGACGCCGGTCATCAGCATGTTGGCGCCGCCGAGAAAGGCCATGAGCACGATGATCGAACTCCAACCGCGCGCGAGATTGGCGTTCATCGCCCACTGCGCGATGACCCAGACGCCATAGAGGATCGCCAGGGTCGAGATCGCCAGTCCCGCCCACAGGGCGACGCGCAGCGGCGCGTCGGAAAACGAGACGACGCCGTCGACCGCCAGGCGCGCCATCTTGGCCAGCGAGTATTTGGTCTGGCCGGCCGCGCGCGGCGGACGATGGAACGGCGCCACGGTCTGGCGGAAGCCGATCCAGGCGAACATGCCGCGCACGAACCGGTCGCGCTCCGGCATAGCGAGGAAGGCGTCGAGCGCCTTGCGGTCGACCAGGCGGAAATCGCCGACGTTGCGCGGAATTTCGACCTCGCTGAGCTTGCCGAGCAGGCGATAGAAGAGACCGGCGGCGGCGCGCTTGAACCGGCTTTCGCCCTCGCGCGACAGGCGCTCGGCGTAGACGACCTGGTAGCCCTCTTTCCACTTGGCGATCATGTCCAGCACGACTTCGGGCGGGTCCTGCAGATCGGCGTCCATGACGATGACCGCGTCGCCTGCGGCGCGTTCCATGCCGGTGGTGATGGCGATCTGGTGGCCGAAATTGCGCGACAGCTTGACGAAGCGGTAGCGCCGGTCGGCGCGCGCCTTGGCCTCCAGGACGATCGGGCTGGCGTCGCGCGATCCATCATCGACGAAGATCGCCTCGGCCGGCGCGTCGAGCGCGTCGAGCAAAGCGTCGAGCCGCCGGAGCAGCATCGGCAGGACCGCTTCTTCGTTGTAGATCGGAATGACCAGGGAATAGACGGGAGTCATGGCGGCGCGAGTCTTGGCAGGGGAACCCTGACCAGAGTTAGCCGGCAACGCTTAAGAAAGCCGTAACCCGCCGCGCGCAGGCGGCCTCTACCGACGCGGGCGCGTCTCTGCTAGGAAGCGCCCGTACGTCGAGGCGTCGTCGAGAGCCGCCGGGAGAGCGCCATGGAATGGGAAAACACCCCCGTATCGATGAATGTCGAGGATCGTCGCGGCTCGGAGGGCGGCGCGCCGTTCGGCGGCGGCTCGGGCGGCCTCGGCCTCGGCGCGATCGTCGTCCTCGCCTTGATCGGCTATTTCACCGGCATCGATCCGCGCCTGCTCATCGGCGGCGCGGAGATTCTCACCGGCGGCTCCAACGGCGCGATCCAGACGCCGGTCGCCCCGGTGGGCCAGCCCGCCGCCGGACGCAACGATCCGATGAAGACCTTCGTCGAGCACGTGCTGG
>Ga0326728_10004107_pt1 | contig 43789 bp, 40 predicted proteins | sample MB3enrmetagenome_FD_207602 | JGI IMG/M metagenome (GOLD analysis project Ga0326728, IMG submission 207602) | Lab enriched peat soil microbial communities from McLean, Ithaca, NY, United States - MB31MN | ecosystem: Environmental > Terrestrial > Soil > Wetlands > Peat | place: USA: New York...
AGTTTACCTGGAAGGGCGGGGCTAAAGCCCCGCCCTTCCCGCCCCGGTGAGCAATGTGGGTCGGCATCCCACGCCACGCGCCGCAGACCTTGAAAAGCAAGTCTGCGCTGCCCTTTTCGAGAGGCGGGGAAAACGCAACAAAAAGGTTGTATTTTCTTTTGGGCCCTGCTAATATGCAACCTGGAGGTTGCGTAACATGGAAAACCGAATCGAGAAACGCATTGAGCTGAAGGCGCCGGTTGCGCGGGTCTGGCGCGCCCTGACGGATTATCGCGAGTTCGGCGAGTGGTTTCGTGTCAAGCTCGAGGGTCCGTTCGTGCCCGGCCAGGTCACGCGGGGTCACATCACTTACCCAGGGTACGAGCACCTCAAGTGGGAGGCGGTGGTGCAGAAAATGGAGCCCGAGCAGCTCTTCTCCTTCACCTGGCACCCGTATTCCGTCGATCCCAAAATCGACTACTCGAAAGAAACGCCCACCCTGGTCGAATTCCGGCTCGAAGCGATTCCCGGCGGCACGCTCCTTGTGCTCACCGAGTCCGGCTTCGATAAGATCCCCAGCCATCGCCGCGACGAGGCATACCGCATGAACGAGGGCGGGTGGAGCGAGCAGATGAAGAATATTGAGCGCTATGTCACGCCAAAGCCATAATCAGGGCGGTCTGAGACCGCGAGCGCCCGCTCACGTCTTTGCCGCGTTGGGAGACGAAACGCGGCTCTTGCTGGTGAGGAAGCTCTGTGGAGGGAAGCCGCGTTCGATCTCTCAACTCACCGTGGGCTCCAGGCTGACTCGCCAGGCGATCACCAAACACCTTCGAGTGCTGGAGAGCGCCAGGATTGTGCGCAGCGTTCGCGCCGGCCGCGAGAGCCTGTTTCAATTCAATCCTCAGCCCATGGAGGAACTGAAGCACTACCTCGACTTCGTCTCCGAGCAGTGGGATCAGGCGCTGGCCAGGTTAAAGTCGTTCGTGGAGACTTGACGAGAGGCGGTGCAGCAGGCTTCGCGACCCAACCCCTCCTTAAGCAAGGAGGGGAATCGTTGTCACTGAATTCTCGAAGAATCAACTATTCCGCAACGCAACCATGGGGTCGATGCGTGAGGCGCGATACGCGGGAACATATCCGGCCAGGAGCGCCACCGCGGCCAACATACCCGCCATGCCTGCAAAGGTCACGGGATCGGTGGGCGCAGTCCCGAACAGCAGCGACGCGATCATCCTGGCGACCGCCAACGAGCCCGCCAAGCCAACTGCAATTCCCGCCAGCGCCAGCCTCAGCGTCCTGCCCAGCACGCCCGCCAGCACGTGTCCCTGAGTTGCTCCCAGCGCCATGCGGATGCCGATCTCCTGCGTCTGGCGCGTGACCGAGTACGAGATCACCCCGTAGATGCCGAGCGAAGCCAGCGCCAGCCCCAGCGCCGCAAAGGCGGCAACCAGCATCGCAAAGAAGCGCCGCGGCGAAACGGCGTGATCCACAATCTGCCGGAGGGGACGGAATTCTGTGGCCGGTTGCCCTGGATTAAGCGTGCGCAAAGTGTGCATCACGCTTGCCGCCAACGCTTGCGGCGGCAGCGTGGCGCGCACCACCAACTCCGCGCCTGCCGGGCCGGCCTGAGTTGCCGGAATGTACATCTCCAGGCCGGAGGAATCTTCCACACTCGTTTCGCGAACGTTAGAAACGATGCCCACCACCTTCGTATCCGTTCCCGAGATAATCGCGGTACGTCCCAAGGGATCCTGCCCCGGCCACAGCCTTTTTGCCGCGGCCTCATTCAGGACGACGACGTGTTCGCTGTCCGACCTGTCGGACCAGCTCAGGTCGCGTCCTTCGCGCAGGCGCATGCCCATAGCCGCGAGGTAGCCCGGCGTCACCACGTAAACGAACGCGTCGGGGTATTCGTCCTTTCGATAGACTACTCCCTTGGCTCCGAGCCCCCAGCTCCGGTTTTGGTCAAGCGGCAGCATATCGGTAATGCCGGCTTCTTCGATGCCCGGAATGGCTCTCACGCGGCGCAGCATCTCCTCGAGAATCGCGCCCCTTTGCGCCGATTTGCCTCCATCGTCGTAATCCACGCGCAAGGCGGCGCCGCGGTCAGGCTGAAATCCCAGATCGACCTCGAGGACACGCAGAAAGCTGCGCAACAGCAGCCCCGCTCCCACCAGCAGCACACACGCCAGCGCCACTTCCCCCACCACCAGCACGGACCGCATGCGCTCCTGCGCGTGCCCCTCGGTGGTTCCGTGGCCGGTGTCTTTCAAAGCGTCTTGAATGTTCCTGCCTGACATCTTGAAGGCCGGCGCCAGCCCGAAGAGAACCGCGCTCACCGTGGCTACCAACAGTGTCCACGCAAAGGCGGCGCTGTCCACTCGCAGGCTGCTCAGCAAGGGCAGCGCGATGGAGCCCTGGTGGGCCAGGTAATATGTCATCGCCACGGCAAAGCCCAATCCCAACACCGCTCCCGCCATCGAAAGCGTCATGCTTTCGGTAAGCAACTGCTGGATCAGCCTTCCCCGTCCAGCCCCCAGCGCGTTGCGCATGGCGAATTCCTTGCTGCGCGCCGCCGCTCGCGCCAGTGCCAGGTTCGACAAGTTCACGCACACGATCAGCAGGATAAGGCCCACCGCACTCCACAACACGACGAGCGAGCGCCGCAGCCTGCCGCTCACGTGGTCCTTCAACGACTGCACCCTGGCCTGATACCCGCCGCCCCACTCCGGATGCTTGGCGTTGAAATAGAGGCGCGGAAACAGCAGGTCAGCTTCGGCCTGCGTTTGCGCCACGGTCATGCCGGGCTTCAGTTGGCCGATCAGCAGAAGCGTGTTCCCCCAGTCGCGCATTTCATCCATGATCGCGGGAGCGAAGATGTCCATTTTGGTGCCGGGCGCAAAAACCGATCCGAAATCGAAGCTCGGCGGCAGCACCCCAGCTACCGTCACCGGCGCATTGTTCAGCGTGATCGTCTGGCCCACCATGGAGGCATCTCCGGCAAACTGCCGCTTCCAAAAGAAATAGCTCAGCAGCACCGCCGGTCTGCTGTTCTTCAGGTATTCTTCCGAAGCGAACAAGCGTCCCAACGCAGGTTGCACGCCTAACGTTTCAAAGAAATTTCTCGCCACCATGACGCCCGTCACCGGCTGCGGTTCTCCGCGTCCGGTCAGCTTGTAGTCGGAAGGGCCGTAAAACGGCATGTAAGCCGTCAGCCGGGCAAGCGAATGATTTCGGCGCTCATACTCCTCGAAGGCATCGACGGAATAGGTCACGCAAGAGAGGCCGCAGCCCTGGGGCGGCCCTTCAATCCACACCAGCCGCTCCGGAGCCTTGAAAGGCAGAGGCCGCAGCAGGATGGTGTTCACCACGCTGAAGACCGTGCTGTTGGCTCCGATGCCCAGCCCCAGAATCAGTACCGCCATCACCGTGAAAGCGCGGTCACGGCGCAGCGTGCGAAACGCATAGCGAAGATCCTGTTTCAAGGTATCCAGCGCAGGCAGTCCCCGCGCCTCTGGCTGCTTTTTCTCCCACATGTGCCGTTAGACGGAAATCAGGGACCGTTAGTTAGCTTGTGCACAGCAAGAACTGCCCTCCCGAGGAGTTTCCATAACGGCAGCTGAAGATTGAAGTGGCGCGTAGCCATGCGCCTTTTCGCCTCACCTGGATGCACCCAGGTGGTGTAGGGGTAGGGCTTGCCCTACTCTCGTCGGCCTACTAACCCTCCGGGGACGGCAAGCCGTCCCCCTACATTGCGGGTCGTTATCGAGGGATTGGGGTGACTTCTTGTCTCTTGACAAACGCGAAATAATAGGCTACAGTAGTGACTCCACCCTCGGCGGCGCGTGGGGAGCGAGGGATGGCGGGCTGGCGCAGACGTTGGGTTTGAACGTCTGCGATGCGCCGAAGGCGCAGCCCGATTAGATTTGCACCGCGTGCCCTGACCTGTCCCTTCGGGACATCGCAGACCCCACCCATCGGGGTCTGCGCCATCCTGAATGGTGGGGCTGAGAGCTGTTTTTTAACGAACGATCCGGGAATATCTATGAAAACAAGGGATGAAGTCAAAAAGTCGAGAAGTCAAGGAGTCCAGGAGTCGAAGAGTTGAGCGGCATAAGGCAAGAGATGACACAAAGTCCCAGTCGCAGTTCGGCAACTGGCCGTTGGCTTCTCAACTCCTCGACTTCTCGACTCCTCGACTCCAGAATTGAACGAACGATCCGGGAATGTCTATGAAAACAAAGGATTGCGCCTTTGAAAACCCGGCCCTTGGGGCCGCCTGGGGCCGCCACGACGGTCGCCCCGGCACAACCGGCTTCGCCCTGCGTTCACCGTTCCAGGCTCGGCAGGGGGAGCGACCGGTTTCGGCTGTAGACTGGCCGCGCGTGGCAGTGATTCTGGTCTTGGCTATTGTGTACCGGCCAGAGCCGGGGTTGGCCTGGGGCGATCGCGGTCACAAGTTGGTGAACGCGGCAGCGGTGGACAATTTGCCTGAGCCACTCCGCTCCTTCTTTGAAGCGCGCAAAGTCTACTTGGTCGAGCATGCCTCCGACCCCGACCTGCTGGCCCACGACGACGCCGCGGAACGTCCTCACCACTACACCGACCTCGACGCCGACGACGCCTACCCGTTCCCCAACCTGCGGCGGCAATTCGTTCTCGAAAGGGCGGCGCCTATGTATTGGCAGCTTCGCAACGGGGACTCGCTCTGGCAAGTCGAGCGCTTCACGCTTCGCCTGGCCGAATCTCTTCAACGCCGGCGCTGGCAGGCGGCGGACCAGGACGCGGTCTTCGTGGCGCACTACGCCGCGGACCTAACTCAGCCTCTTCACACCGTCCAGAACTACGACGGCCAATTGACCGGGCAGAAGGGTGTGCACGCCCGGTTCGAGAGCGACTTGGTAAACGCCCTGGCGGACGGCTGGCGGCTCAAGCCTCAGCCTGCGGTTTTCTTGCAGGACCTGCGCGGCCGGATCTTTGATGAGGCGATTGCAAGCTTCAATTGCAGGAACCTGGTCTTCGCCTCCGATCGCATCGCGGTTTCCGGCCGGACCTACCTCGATCCGCAATACAGCGCGGTCTTTTACAAGCTCGCCGGGCCGTTGGCCGAGAAGCGGCTGTCGGCCGGAGCTTCCTTCGTCAGCAGCCTCTGGTATACTGCCTGGGTTCGAGCGGGAAAGCCACCGCTGGCGAGCAAGGCTGGGATGTGATATGCCTGCTTCTCCGAAGGTCACGCAATGAGGCGGAAGCGATTACTCGTGGCGGGGATTGTCCTGGCGGTCTTTTGCCTGGGGGTTTTAGTGGGCCGCCGCGCCGGCCGCGCACCTTCGGCGTCCTTTGCCTCGCGGGCTCCGTCCGGCGGAGAAGTGGCCGGCTGCGTTGACATCCACGATTCGGCGCCGCTGGCGGGCAGGACAGGTTGCGTTACCGGACGCGTCCTCAAGGTGTTCACGTCGAAGGGAGGCAATACTTTTTTCGATTTCTGCGAGGATTATCACGACTGCCCGTTCAGCAGCGTGATATTTTCCTCTGACAAAAGCAAATTTGGTGATCTCGAATCCCTGGCAGGGAGGCAAATTGAAATCCGCGGGTCAGTTACCGTGTACCAGGGAAGACCCGAGATCATTATCCGCGATCCTGAGCAGATCCGCGTGGCGCCGTAATACCTATCCTTCTCGGTTGAGGAGGGCGAACGGCTCGACCGCGGAATAAAGTGGATTAAGAGGCTCTATGCATTGTTGGGTGGGATTGATGATGGCCGTGGCCAGTCTGTTCATGAGCGGAGACTTCATGATCCTTGGGCTCACCACCGTGCATGAAAATGGCTTCTGTGGTGGTAGCCGCGGAATCTTGGAAGGGCGGGGCTTCCGCCCCGCCGTCCGGGCTCTCACCCACCACTTCGTGGTCCCCCCTCTCCCGCTCGCGGGAGAGGGGTCGGGGGAGAGGGAGTCGCCAGTCACGGCGGGGCTGGAGCCCCGCCCTTCCGCCGCCATTTTCATGGCGGCGAAGGATCTCGGCAGTCTACTTTTCGGCCATTCCGAACAAACTGCGGGGGTCCTTTGCCTCGCTCAGGACGACAGATTCGAATCTGTTGGCCCCTTCTGTTGCCTTGCTCAGCAGACCGCCGCGCCGGCATCCCCTCAACTCCTGCCGGGTGTTGCCGAGGCGGTCAACAAGGGCTTCGATCTGCTGGCGCGCCAGGACCCGGCAGGCGCGGAAGCCGCCTTTCGTCATGCCATCGATCTGCAACCGGAAGTCGAAATGGCGCATCGCGGGCTGGGCATGGCTCTGCGGGCTCGGGGGCAGAATGAAGCGGCCGTGCGCGAACTGGAAGTGGCCACGCGCCTCGACCCTTCGGATGCGGATGCGCATTACGAACTGGCATCCACGGCCTGGGCTCTGAGCCGGCAGTTGGCTGGTTCGCAGCGCGCTCCCGGGAGCCCTGCCCAGGACTATCGCGCTTTGGCCGCCGGCGAGTACAAGAAACTGGCCGCGCTCCGGCCGCAAGACGCCGCGCTCCGGCAAATCCTGGCGGAACTTGACCTCGAGGCGGGACGAAAAGAAGAAGCGCTGGCGGAGATGCAAGAGGTGGCCCGAGCCGCCCCGGACGATGCCGCGACCCACGTGGCCTTGGGACGCGTCTATTTTGCCGAAGCCGAAGAAGACAAAGCCGCCGCAGAATACCAACGGGCCTTGCAGCTCAACCCCAAAGAAGGGCAGGCTTATCTCGCGCTGGGCCAGATGCGATTCTTCGAAAGGCGGTACGCGCAAGCGGCGGAGAATTTTCAACATGCTATCGAGGTTTCTCCCAACCTCGGCCCGGCCTATGCGAGCATGGCGCAGATCTACATGCAACAAGGACATTCCGCGGAAGCGCGAAAGATGCTGGAAAAGGTCGTGGCGCTGGATCCCGAAGACTGGCAGAGCCAGTATCAGCTTGCGGTGTTGATGAACTCGGCAGGGGAGGTGGGGGCCGCCACGGAACTGCTGGAGAAAGTCACGCAACTGCATCCGGATTATCTCCCGGCGCAGGAACAGTTGGCGATGGGACTGGTGCGACGCGGGGATCTGAGGCGAGCCACCGCCAAGGCGGAGGCGTTGATTGCCGAACAGCCTCAGGCGGCCGAAGGGCATCGGTTGCGGGCGCTGGTCCTGCGCAAGCAGCACGACCTCGAGGGAGCGCTGGCAGAAGCCGCGATGGCGCTGGGTACGGAGCCGGATTCCGCCTCCATGCTGGCGCTCGAGTCAATCTCGCTGTGGGAGCTCAAGCGTAAGAAAGACGCCCTGGTTGCTTTTCGCGCCGCGGCGAAGCTCGAGCCGAAGGTGGCGACGGCGGAGGTTTTCTGCCGCCTGCTGGTCTGCGACGCAAGTGATATCAGCGGGGTGAGCGATTTCCTGCGCCGCAACCGTTGGGTGCTGGCTCCCCCGCCCGGGCAATAGGCTTACTGGATAGGCTACACACGCATGGACATTCCGTCCACCTTGACTTCTTGACCCCTCCGCTTTGATGCCGTTCCGCCTGCCGCGCTTTGGCCTTTGACAAGGCGCTCTGGTGGTGGTAGGGTTTCGCCAATGGTGCGTGGGGTGACTTCACGCGCAGGCTGCTGTCTTTATCTCGAACCGGCGCGAAGATCCTCATACGCTGTCCGAGGTGGCCATGCAAGGGACTATCAAGCGAATTATCCGTGACCGTGGGTTCGGGTTTATCCGCACTGCCGAGGGCCAGGAAGTATTCTTCCACCGCAGCAGCCTTCAGGGCCTCAACTTCGACGCTTTGAAAGAGGGGACAAACGTCGAGCTGGAAGTGGAGAGAGGGGACAAGGGTCCTCGAGCTACAACCGTGCGTTCGAGCGGGGGCTAGCGCTGCCGGAGATTACAGGATTCTCCAGCCATCGCATTCTTCCGGAGCAATGGGCGGAAATAGGCGAAATTAACGGATAGGTCTGCCTTAAATTCGATCCGGGCTGTTGCCGGCGTCAAGGGAGTGTGTATAATGCTGCCTCGCGCTTCGCGGGGCCGGCGTGCATTGGAGCGGGACTCCGGACCACGATTCGATCGCGCGGCGGTCGTGGATCGCCGTGGCAAGGCGAGGCGCTCCGATTGCGATCGCTGACTATGGCCACTGAACTAAAGAAAGGTATTGCCTGCGCTGGGAACTGGACACTTGATCTCGTCAAGGTCATCGACCGTTACCCTCCCGAACATTCCCTCGCCACCATCACCGCCGAATCTTTGGGTGGGGGCGGCTGCGCTTTCAACGTCACTCTGAACCTCGCCAAATTCGACGGCGAGCTTGCTCTCTACCCCCTGGGCGTAATTGGAAACGACTCCTACGGGGACTTTCTAATCGATCAATTCCGCCCCTATCCCCATGTCCATCTCGAGCAGCTCAGAAGGACCAGCCGGGATGGAACGTCCTACACGGACGTTTTCAATGTCGCTTCCACCGGCCACAGGACCTTCTTTCACTATCGGGGAGCCAACCGCCTTTTCTCGCCGGACGATGTTGACCTGGATAAGCTGCCGGTCGACTGGTTTCATTTGGGCTACCTGAATCTGCTGGACGCCATGTATGAAGCGGACGAGCAGTTCGGGACTGTGGCGGCGCGATTCCTGGCTCGAATCCGCGAACGGAACATCAAGACTTCCATCGATCTGGTGTCCGAGGACAGCGACCGCTACAAGCAGATCGCTTCTCCGGCGTTGAGGTTCACGTCCCACTGCATCATCAACGACTTCGAAGCCGAGAGACTCTCCGGAATACCGATTCGGCGGGACAAGGCTCTGTTGCTCGCGAATCTGAAGAAAATTGCCACGGCTATTCTGCGCTTGGGCGTCGATGAGATGGTGGTGATCCACTTTCCGGAAGGAGCTTACCTCTTGGCCAAGGACGGAGGCGAGATTCTCCAACCTTCCTTGGATCTTCCCGCGGGCTATATTGTGGGAAGCACAGGCGCAGGTGACTCGTTTTGTGCGGGCGTGATTTATGGGCTCTCGAAGGGATGGAGCCCCGAAAAGGCGCTCCGTTTCGCCGCCTGCGCCGGAGCGATGAACCTGAGTGACCTGACCACCACGGGCGGAATAAGGCCCTGGGCCGAAGTCTTCGAGATGGAGGGGAAATTCCCTTACCGCAGGCTGCCGTAACGGCCCGCAGTTCGTGGCCTGTCTCGCGCGGGACGAACCTCTCCGCCGACGCTGTCGAAGCTGGGCATCGAAGCCGCGGGGTTGCTGCACCCCCGGGATTCGCTCACTGCACTCGCCGGGCCGGATCAGGGGCAGGAGGCGGAGGAGGCGCAACCATTAAGCCCAGGCCTTGCAGCAGCATTACCGTCCGCTGCGCCGCTGCCCGCCACACCAGTTGGCAACCTTCTCCCTGGCAGTTCTGCACGTAGACGTCGCCGCCGGAATATTCCAGGCTGCAATTCTTGAAGGTGCAGTTGACGAAAACCCCCTCATCCAACACCAGGTGCTGGTTCTCGAAGATCTTGTTTTCGTGTCGAGTCATGAAAAGACGAGGCTACCACCACCCGGCCCTGGCCGCAAGCAGGTGTGAAAAAATCGGGGGGCGCATCATCCTGCTCATGTAAGCCGTTGAGAACTCTGGTAGGGGCACGCCATGGCATGCCCCTATGGGGGATTCTTTCACACCTTCCAAGCTCAGGGTGGATGTAAGGACGGCTTTCTACAGCCGTGCCGAGAACCTCCAGGAGCGGATCGCAGTCGGGTGGCGCGGCAAAGTCGCTGGCGCAATTCTTGTCAGGAGGTCATGCCCACTGGACGCACCATCTGCACCTTTACCTTTCTCGGTGACGAAAGCGAGGCCTGCACCCGCGCCTTGAGCCGTTGCAGGGCCTCGGCGTGAAGTTGTGAAACGCGTGATTCGTCCACTGCCAGTCGGGTAGCAATCTCTTTCATGGTGAGATCGTGCTGGTAGTAAAGGGTCATGATCAGTCTCTCGCGTTCGGGTAAACGCTCCAGAGCGCGGTTCAGCAGATCGCGTTGCTCCCGGCGATAACAGAGGTCGAAGGGATCCTCCGTCAGTTGACGTACCGCCCCCCGGTTCTCTTCTTTCACCGGCAACTTGGCTGCGGCGGCAGCCGTCTCCGAATGCTGCCATCCGTCAAAACCCAACGCGTGCACTTCTTGCGCCCACCGGTGCCAGACCTTTAGGCTGATGCCCAAGGCCCGTGCGATTTCCTCGCCTTGCACGGGGCGGCCCAGGCGAGCTTCCAATTCGCGATAGGTCTTTTCCACCTTTCTTACTCGCCGCCGCATGTCGCGGCTGGCAGGGTCGAGAGTCCGCAGCGCATCCAGGATGCCTCCGCGAATCCGGTGCCGAGCGTAGCTTTCAAGCTTCACCTTTCGGGAAGGATCGAATTTCCGCAGCGCATCTACCAGCCCCAGGGTTCCGGCCCCCACCAGGTCGTCCATCTCCACGTGAGGCGGCAAGTGCTGCCGCATCTCGAAGGCCACACGCTTGACCAATGGCGCCATCGCCAGTAACAAATTCTGACTTTCCGGTTCTTGTTTGCCCCTAACTCTCCTATCCGCTTCTCGCGTGGCAGATGGGGATGGAGAGGTAGAAATAGGGGAAGAGTCAGGTTCTCCGTTTTGCACGCGCGGCAGGCCGCCAGTTGCGGAAGAGGCGGACAATTCGCTGGCGAGTGAACTTTGAATGGATGCCGGCCGCGATCGCCGGCTTGCGTTTCCAACTGCCTCCAGTGGCCTTGCCATGACAGACCTCGCTCGTTAGCTTTGCGCCACGAGAAAGCCTGAGCGGCGACGCGCGATTTTGAAGATCGCATCTGCTCGAGCCCGACACTTCACCACCGGCGCAGGACTCTAGCCCCTGCGCAACCCTCACACTTGCTTGGTTCGCGAGTTCGTGGCGCTGGCATTGGAACTTGCACATGCCGTGCCAGCCCGCCGGGAATAACCGGAAACCTTCGCCGGGCGTTGCCTGCCACGCCTCGCCCGAGCTAGATAGCGTAGTCTCCAAGGCTTAGTCGCCGTCTGGAAAGATGCCTGCTCTGGGGTCAGGGATAGGCAGTTAACATCGGAGTTTCAAGGGCATAGCAGATTATGAGGAGCGCAAATCGAAAATTGAGGACGGGCCCCTTCTATCCTCAGCGCCGAAGAGCGGCGTGCCGAAGGGTGGCAGTTCGAGGCCCGCCCAATTCTCCTCCAACAGAGCAGGAGTTTGCGCGCGCCTGGGCCGCAGTTCCAAATTGGAAAAGATGCCGGTTTGGAAAATCCTCCCCGCCGGTTGATAGAGAACTCAGCACATCGTCCGGAGTGCAATCGCCGATGGCGGCTTTGCTTAAAGCCCCCCTTCAACCCAGCCGATACTAGTTGTGGTCGTGGGATGAGGCTGGGCGATGCGCGGTGAGTGCGCGCGAGAAGTTTGTAGCGACCAGAAAGCGCTCGAGATCAGGTGCGCGGCTCCAGCCCGCCAAAACCGTACGCCGGTCGCAAACGGGAGTGCGAAGGGAAGCAGGCGCGAGGCCGACCTGAGAGAGAAACAGGACTTGGGCGGGGCGACTTGTCGGACTTCTTATCTGCAAGCCGTAAGGCGCCGGTGCAGGTCCCAAAATGGGAAACGGCGTCCCGATTCGGAAAAAGCCCGCGCCTTTCTTAGAGGATCATTATGCGGGATCGATGCAGAGCAAAACTAGACAGAAACAGGGCAGAGGACGTTGGGGAACCGCGGTCCCAGGCCCCCGAGAATCCAAGCTCACTTCCCACGGCGCTCAGTCGTGTGGATGAATCCTCGGTCTCGACCATGGCCCCGGGGGACGTCCTTTTAATTGACGACATGGGGGCGGTAAGCCCATATTTCGAGCCTGCCTTCCATGCCATTCTCGCCTGCCCGCTGTGTGGGAGCCAAGTACTGATCTCCACCGCGCAGTATTTGGGGTTCACGCCGATCCTCTGTGCGGCCAGAACCTGCCCGGGCTTCTTCAGAATCGTTGATGACGGGCGTTTCGTTTACCTGCCCGTGAATTAACCCGCCAAGAGATTACAGCGCCAGAACCGCCCACGCAGCGCGGGCGCCTCACCGCCCGAAACGATCGATTCGCAGGGGCGGGCCCTGTGGCCGCTCCGGACGCTTCGCGTCAGGCAATTCAGCGGCGACACGCCCGCGAGTAACGGCAGCTTTTCCCAGAACGTGCAACGCTTCGGCTTTTATGTGCAGGATTCCTCGCGCGCCCGTTCGCACCTCACCATCAATTACGGATTGCGGTACGATACGACGCTCGGCCTCTTCCAGGCGTCGGGCCGTTCGCAATTTCAGAATCCCGCCCTGCTCACTCTCGAGTCTTTGCGCATTCCCTTCAGTAACGCTGCGCCACACGACTACCGCGGGGCCATCGTTCCCCGTTTGGGCGTTGCCTACTCACCCGGGCGAAGCGGGGCTACGGTCATCGGTGCCGGGTTCGCCCCACCGCAATTGACTTCCATCTTTGGCTCGCCCTAGAATGTGGACCTATGAGTAAAGACTGGATTGGCAGAATGTTCGGCGAACGCGAAACGGAAAAGAGCTTGGCGGCGAAAAGGGTTGAAGAGGAGGCGCTTAAACAAAAGAGAATTGCCGAGCTGGCTCCCACCATTTGGCGTCAAATCGAGACGGTCCTGAAAGAGGCCATTGCAGCCTTCAATGAAAGATCGTCCATACCTATAAACGTAGACCCGTACGCAAAAGAATACACCTTTGAACTTAACGCGGCGAATTACCAGTACGGCTGGATCGTGAAATTCGACGTCTCGACTGGAACTCTGTCTTATGGCAATCCTCTTACAGAATTTATCCACGGCAATCTTCAAATCAAACTCGAAGAGGGATCGCATTACAGTTTCTATGACCGTAGGAACGCTAAAGAAAACATTTCAATTGAAACTATCGACGAAGTGCTGCTGAGGGGTTTTTTGAGGCTCATTCTGAAAGACCCCGGCTACAGCGTGACGCCAGAGCCGTAGAACCGTTGATGAGCGTCGCAGGAGGGGGGCGCACCCGATGGGGGAGGCCCAACCCGGATGCGCCCCGAGGCAGGAGGAATAATAGCCTAAGGTCCAATACAACGTGTCGAGATAAAACTGCGCCACCGCACAAAGCCAGGATTGGTAGGAGCGACTGAAAGACTTGCTTTATCAGGATCAGGGCTTCTGTTTATAGGCAGGTCGAGTGGTGATAAGAGCTTTGTAGCGGTGGCGGAAGAGGGAATGCAGCGTGCGCTGTAGGGCTTTGTCGCCTCCCAAATAATGCGTCCCGGTTTGTAGTCGGCGGTTTTCATCAACGTTCCAGGAACCGAATAAGGCGACTTCACCAACCCTCAAGTCATCGAACTTCACGGGTGCTACGCGTTAACCAAGCGCCGTAAAACCAGATTCAGCCTTAAGATTGCCTGCTACTCAACAGCATCATCTTCCAAACCATTGATAGCCGAAGCCCACTCCCGCGGCAATAGTACGAGAGTACCGCCGCGAACCTCGGGCGGTCTCCGGAGAGGCGATACGGGAACTGTGAGGATTCCTGACTTCGAGGCGCCAGAAAAAACGGCTTGACAGAACCCGGCTGGATGTATAATCGCTCGCGTTTCAGCATCCCCAAAGGAGGTTCGCAATGATCCCCAAAGCCAATATCAACCGTCGCGAATTCCTGGCTCCCGCAGCGGCGGGACTCGCGTTGACCTTCGTGCCGAGACACGTGCTGGGCGGGCCTGGATATGTCGCACCCAGCGATAAATTAACGCTGGCTTATATCGGATGCGGCACTCAGGGAACAAGAGAGATGCTGCGCCTGATTGCTACGCCGGGCGTGCAGATCACGGCAGTGTGCGATCCCGTCAAGGACGGCACGAACTACATCGACTGGGACAAGACCGGCATCCGAGACAGCGTGCGCCAAGTGCTGGAGAATCCCGATTGGGGAGCCGGCGTCCAGGGCATCCGCGCTGGCCGGGATATGGCCAAGGAAATCATCGAGACCTATTACGCGAAGAAGCGGGCTGCGGAGAATTTCAAGGGCGTGGCCTCCTACGCAGATTTCCGCGAATTGCTGGAACAGGAGAAGGACCTTGACTCCGTCAAGATTATGACGCCCGACCACCTGCACGCGACCATTTCGATCGCCTCGATGAAGAAGGGCAAACACGTGCTGATGCACAAACCGCTTGCCAACCGGGTGGCGGAAGTCCGGATGGTAGTGGAGACGGCTCGGAAAACAGGAGTCGCCACGCACTTGTTGGCATGGCACAGGCCGATCACCGCCGTGCGAGACATGATCCTGGACGGCGCGATTGGCACGCTCAGGGAGGTGCACAACTGGACGGACCGGCCGTTCTGGCCGCATGCGTTCAGCATTCCGACCGACACGCCGCCGGTCCCCGCGGGCTTCGACTGGGATCTCTGGCTGGGGCCATCGCTCGAGCGGCCGTATCATCCCAGCTATACCCACGCGGTGTTTCGCGGCTGGTATGAATTTGGAGGAGGCAGCATTGCGGACATGGGGAACTACAGCCTCTGGCCGATCTTCATGGCGCTCGACCTGCCGGTCCCTTACAGCATCGAGGCTCAAACCAGCCACAGTTGCGAAATCAACGACCAAGTCAGCTCGATCAAGATGAACGACTTCGCATTTCCTTACGCCAACCGTGTTTGCTTCAAGTTCGCAGCCCATGGCCAGTGGCCGGAGATCAAGTTGTATTGGTATGACGGCGGAATGCGGCCCTACACTCCGGACGAGTTGCTGGAAGACGGGAAGTCGATCCCCGCAACCGGGAGTCTGTTCGTCGGCGATAAAGGAGTAATCCTGAACGACGAAATCATTCCAGCGAAGAAGATGCAAGCCTATCGCACCCGCAAAGGACTTCCGACGCCGCCGGCGGATCGCGGCCGCCGCGGGGGTTGGGGTATGGACAACGAGTGGCTGACGGCGTTCAAAGGAGGCCCGGCCTCGCAAGGCAACTTCCTCAACGCGGCGAACTGCTCGGAAGCCATTGCTCTGGCTGGAGCGGCGATTCGATACAGCGGAAAGATCTTCAATGAAGAGCATTGCGCGCCGGCACTCCTTTGGGACAAGGAGAGCATGAAGTTCACTAACATCGCCGACGCCAACCAGTACCTGACCCGCGAGTATCGCCAGGGCTGGGAGCTGACGAGCGCGTGATAGTAGACGGCGTATGGGTGGCCCTTGTGGCCGCCCGTATCGCGTCCCGACAATCGCCGGGCGGCCACAAGGGCCGCCCCTACAAATGGAGGCATACATGTTGCGAATCTCTAGAAGGGAGTTTCTTAAGGAATCGGCGACGACCGCTGCAGTGACAGGGTTCCTTGCTGTCGGTGCGCGGGAGATGCGCGCCAATCCGTTGGGGCTGCCGATCGGGAGCCAGACGTATCCCCACCGGCAGCGGATTAAGGATGGCGACTTCGCAGGGCTGTGCAAAGACATGGCGGCCCTGGGAGTCGGCAGCCTCGAGCTCTGCTCGCCAGGATATGAGGAGTTTAAGAGCCTGGCGGACGCGAAGCAGACCAAGAAGGTCCTCGACGATCACGGGCTGATCTGCCCCAGCTCCCACTTCACGCTCGAGGAACTCCGAACCAAGCAGCAGGAGATGATTGCCTGGGCCAAAGATATTGGCATGACGCAGATGGGAACGGCGAGCCTGGACGGGCCGGTGCAGCACGGCGTCACCACCATGGACGCCGTGAAGAAGGCCGCGGACGAGTACAACAAGATCGGCGAGGCGGCGGCCGCGGCCGGCATTCAGCAGTTCCTGCACGACGAGAGGTTCGAGATGTCCAAGGTCGACGGCCGGCTCACCTACGAAGTCCTGCTCGAGCTCCTCGATCCGAAGCTAGTGAAGATGCAATTCCAGATGTCCGCCATGAGAGCCGTCGGAGACCCCGTGATGTACTTCACCAAGTACCCGGGACGCTTCATCTCCATGCATTTACAGGGCGTGGATTTGAAGGCGCCGGCGCCGGGCGCGAGGCCCCGTCCACCCGCAGGCGGCATGCGCGGCTGGCCCGGAGTCGCAGTGGGGAAAGACAGCCTCGACTGGCCCAAGATCTTCACCGCGGCCAAAACCGGCGGCGTGAAGAACTACTTCGTCGAACAGAGCTGGGAACTCACCGTGCAGGGTGTGGCTTACCTCAAAACCCTGAACGTTTAAAGCAAGTAGCGCGCACCTGCGTAGGACTTCGGCGGCCGGGGGTCTGGCGCCCTTTAGAACCGCCTCCGGCCGCAAGCCGAAAGAAATCCGCGGCACGATGCTCGTGTACCACTCTTGCCAGTCCCATAGTTCCCCTTACTAAGACGGTCCAGCGCCCACCCGATCGCTCGCCGCATGCCACTCCTGTCCTGGCTCAGGCGTGCGTCAACCCGCGCCTCGGCCTCGGCAAACGCCTGGTCCATCAAGTCGGCTCCGACCAGGCCCCCAGCGGCGCCCAAAACCAGCCTGCCGCCGTTGGCGGCCAGCAGTTCCTGTTGTTTGGCTAGCAGCGAGCGCCTGTATTGATTCAAATACGTTGGATTGTTCACGGCACAATCTCCTCGGCCCCAGGTAGAGCAGAGCTCACTGTTCCACGCACCACAATTCTCGCGTGGCGTCTCAGGACGCTCAACGGCACGCGAGTACTGTTACGGCGGTACGTGGAGTGTAGCGCCGTTGCCAGGCCGGCAGTCGTACGAGCATCCTCCCCGCGCTATTCCCGCCATCGACAGACTCGCTTGAACCGCCCTATACTGGGGCACCATGTGAATTCCGCTTCGTGCGGTTTTGGAGTGCGGCACCCATCCAGGCCTGCGCATCCTTGATAACAAGCCGAACGAAGGTGGAGGGAGGAGGAAGAATGCGAAGGTTAGGCGCAATCATCAACAGTTTCACGATTCTGATCATATGCCTGTCGATCGGGCTGTGTTCTTCGGAAGGCGCTAATGCTAACCAGGCCGCCCAGTCCGTGGAATCCCAATCTGCTTATTCAATCCCCGGTGACCGCTGGCTGGAAATCGATCTCTACTGGTTCGAGCAAAAGGACATCGCCGGTTCGGTGAAGGCTTTTTGGGATCGCTTCCGGCCGTTATTTGCGGGCGTCCAAGGGTACCGTGGTCTCATCCTGAATGTAGGCTGGACAGTCGGATGTGTGATGGAATGGTCCGGTGATCTCGGCCAGAGGATCAGCCTGCCGCAGGGATCAGGGCAGCAGCATTGGGTTGAGATGCGAGGTCCGCTACGGGGCACAACCCAAGCGCGCAAGCTCGAGGCGCAAGCGCGGTTTGCGAAGCCGTTGCTGGTTCCTCACCACGGCTACGATCCCTGGACCTACGGCGACCTGAAGAAAGTGGCTGCCGAGCTTCGGGAAGAAGCGGCGAAGCGCGGCATCCCCGGCTTCAAAGTAGGAATGCTGAACTATGCCTGGACGCATGCTTACGGAGAAGAGGCGGCGTGGGTACGGCGCCACCGGGAAGCGTTTACGGGCTTTCGGCCCGAGTCGTCGGGCGGATCTGACTTCTCTCCCTACTTCGATCCGAATGCCACGCTCCACGCCGACCCTGCAAAGTTAGGCGGACTGCCGAAGGGGATACCCGAGGGCATGCCGGTCCATGCCGCGTATGCGGCGCAATGGGGGAGCCTATCGAGGACCGTAGGACTCGACGCCCTCATGCTGCGCGATTCCTTCGGCATGCCGGTGCCCTACCGGCGCGGAGGGCCCTGGGGACCTGTCGCTCCCTCGCCCGAAGCGATTCGCCAGGCCACGGCCGGCGTTGCCGCGCTGGTACGCGAACTTAAGACGGCGAACCGCCGGGCGCTTATCATGATGTACTCGAATGCGGCAAGCGCGGTCGCGGATTGGCGGGCCAATGGACTGGATCTCGAAGCGGTCGCCAAAGAAGGTTACCTCGATATCTTTGTCGATCAGACCTGGGCCGGCGCCTGGAACGAGGTGGGTTTGCGTGAGACCGATTTCTGGAACAACCCGCTCTTGGGCTGGACCTATCAGCTTGGGTACACTCTTCTCCACGCCGCCATGCTCGCCGACACCAAGGTCCGCCATTATCCGCTCATCGAAACGTTTGACGCTTGGGAAGATTGGGATGTGATCCACACCGCACCGGAACGCCTGCGCTGGGGCATCTGGGCGTATTCCCACGCCGCCGTCAAGACGCCCCGGGGACTGAAGTTGCCGGCAGGGTCGTACATCTCCTGGGCCAATCAAGGCAAGCGCTTGCTGGAGAGCGCCGACGTTGACTTCCTGGCCCGCAATCTGAACGCCACGATCTCAGACGTCCGGCAGACCCGGGAAGTCTTTGGTCCCACGTTGGTCTATTCACGCGAGTCCATGGAGTGGCAGATGGAACATGCCGCTCCCCAACACGACATTAAGGAATGGATCGATGAGCAGGCAGCCTCGGTGATGAAATGGCCGGTGCCGATCCTCTCCGTCACTCGTCTCGAATGGCTGCCGCAAGTGAAGTCCGACCTCTTTGTTCTCCAAACACCCTCGCACCTGACGCCCGAGCACACGGCTTGCATCACCAAACTGATCAACACGGGACACCCTATCGCAATCTTCGGCTCCCCTGCCGGAGGTGTTGATCCTGAACTCGCACGCCTCGGTGGCCTCACTTCGATCGCGGGCCCCGACGGTAATCAGGCCACTCCCGCGCAAGTAGGAATCCATCTGGCGAACTTGCCGGACGCCGCTCAGTCGCTGGCGCAGCATGTCCCGGCGAGCTTTCCAACGTATTACCGGCTCGAGAAGAATGAGGCCGCAGCAGGCGCCCGGGTGGTTTATGAAGTCGACGGCAACCCGGTCCTGACCCTGAATACTGCGGAGGGAAGGCACGTTGTGAGGTGGGATCCTGCGGATGTCATGTTCAAGGAGAACGCTTCCCTCGCGGAGGACTGGGGCGGCAGCGGCGCCGCCTACGCGATTGTGGCGGGCGCGCTCAATTCCCTGCTCGCTGGAACTGGCGCCTTGCACGCCGAGCAAATCGATCTGGACCAGACCCTGAATGTCACGGCTTGGCGAGGGTCGGATGGTTTGGTGCGAGTCCTGGCCGGCAATCTGGAAGAAGGCCTGCGGGACGACGCCGACATGACTCGTCATACCGTTCTCGTTCTGCCCAATGAGTGGCAAGCTGCAAAGTGGAAAGACGCGTGGAGCGCCGCGGTTTCCGAGGCCAGTCACAATCAGTTGAGAATCGACCTGGACCAAGCGGGCTCGGCCCTGCTGCGATCGACAAGGGCGGACAGTCGGACGAAAAAGTGACTTATTGTCCTTGACAGAGGCGCTTCCTCGGCGGTCTAATTCAATGAGGGGCCTCGTTTTGTCTCGGGTTGGGGCGGTGCATCATTCGTAATTGCTGATCCGCGAGCTAAACCGTCGTTCCCGCGAGAGCGGGAATGAGCAGCCTTCTGGGGCTCGCCCAGGCTTGGGCAGAAAAAGCAACGATTTCGGTTGGAGGAAAACCTCATGGCGAACTACTCCCGGCGCGATTTCCTGAAGACCGGCCTGGCCGCAGCGGCGTTTGCTGGCGCGGGTAGGCTTCCGCTGCTGGCGGCGCGCCAAACAGCCACGGATTGGGTAACGCTGGGTAAATCGGACGTCAAGGTCACGCGCCTGGCGTTTGGCACCGGCACCTTGGGCGGAAAAGTGCAGCGCGAGCTGGGGCAGGACCAGTTTACGCGGCTGGTTCGCTACGCTTACGACCGTGGCATTCGCTTTTTTGAAACCGCCGAGTCTTACCACGAGATGCACCACATGGTTGGCGTGGCGCTCGAGGGCATTCCGCGCGATAGCTATCGGCTGATGTCGAAGGTGACAACTCGGGAAGGCGTGGATCCGATGCAGAAGATCGACGAGTTGCGCAAGCTCGCCCGCACCGAGTACTTTGACGTGATGCTGCTCCATTGGCAGCACACGGCAACGTGGCCTCAAGACAGCATGCGCTGGCAAGACGGCATCATGGAGGCCCAGACGAGACACGCCGTGGTGGCCCACGGCGCCTCGGTGCACGGCCTCCCGGCTTTACGCCAGGTTCCGGGCTACAAGTGGCTCCAGGTCGCGATGATCCGGATGAACCATAAAGGCACACGGATGGACGCGGAGGACTACGACACCGAAGGCTTGGGAAACGTGAGCGAGGTTGTCGCCCATGTGAAACAGGCCCGCAAAGCGGATATGGGTGTGATCAGCATGAAGCTCGTGGGCGAGGGCGCATTCACCAGCCGCGAGGACCGCCAGGCGGCGATGCGGTATGCATTTCGGACCGCCGGCGTCGATAGCGTGACGGTAGGCTACAAGAACACTGCGGAGATTGACGAAGCCATCGAGAATGTGAATCTGGCCCTCGCGTGATCGCAGGCCCATGTCTTATCAGCGATTATGCAGGCTAGGAGTTTCAACTGCGGAACGCAGCCCTCTCCCTTGGGGAGTCCGATTTCAGGACCCCGATGGGGTCCATCGGACCCCAGAAATCGGGGAGGGTGACGGGTGAGGGGCCGCTTGCTCGCGTCGGTATCTCCCGCTCTCGTGCGGAGAGTGCTGCCACAATAAAACAACTTACGTCCGCGCGCTACCCACACAGTTTTTCCGGATCGCCTCCCTTCGGATCTCCGATCGCAACTTTTGGGTTGACATCTTACCCGAAGTATGGATACTTGGGTTAGATATCTACCCAAAGGCGGGGAGGCCTGAGATATGCACTGGCGTAAGCGCAAGCAGAATGACTTCGACGCCGAGATCGCGGCCCATCTGCAACTCGAAACGGAACGACTGAGAGAGCAGGGCCTGAGCGAAGAAGATGCGCGTGCGGCCGCGCGGCGCGCCTTCGGCAACGTCACCCAGGCGCAGGAGCGCTTTTACGAATCGGGCCGCTGGCTGGTATGGGACCATTTGATGCAGGACCTCCGCTTCAGCCTGCGCACGCTGAGCAAGAACCCGGGATTTACTGCCATTGCGGTGTTGACGCTAGCTCTCGGAATTGGGGCCAACACAGCGATCTTCAGCCTGCTGAATGCCGTGCTGTTGCGGCCGTTGCCGGTCGAGAAGCCGGGAGAATTGGTGCTGCTGGGTACGGGGAGAGCGGGTGGAAGTACGGACGATTTCGCCAATACGGAGCTCTATTCCTATGCCTTCTATCGCCAGGTGGAGCAGAAGAACCAGGTGTTCTCTGACACGAGCGCCATCTTGAGTCTTGAGTTGGGCATGCACGGCTTGGTGACGGGAAGGACCGAAATGGAGCTGCTGCAGGTCCAATTAGTCTCGGGAACGTATTTCCGAATGCTGGGCGTGAAACCTTGGCTCGGGCGCTCGTTGACGGAGGCTGAAGATGAGCCCGCGGGTGGTCACCCAGTGGCCATGGTCAGCTACTCCTGGTGGGACCAGCAGTTTGCCCGCGACCCTGCGATCGTTGGCAAAACGGTGACCTTGGGGTCGACGGTCTACACCATCGTCGGCGTCACCCCTCCAGGCTTCTTCGGAACAGCCGTCGGCCAGTCGCCCGACCTGTGGATTCCCCTCTCGATGGAAAAGCAGATATCGCCCGGCTGGAACGGCCTGGACGATAAAGGGTTCCAGTCACTGTACATCCTCGGCCGGCTGAAGACAGGCGTAACGACGGGGCAGGCCCGAGCCCAAGTCAACCTCCTGGCCAATCAGATCTGGCGCGATGATGGCGGTGCGATCCTAACCAAGCAGCAAGAGGATGACCTTCGCCACGCTCAGATCGAGCTGACCTCAATAAAACATGGACTCCCGCACATTCGCTACGGGGCCGAAACCCCGCTCGAAATACTGATGGCCGTCGTGGGACTGGTTTTACTGATCGTCTGCGCCAACATCGCCAACCTCCTGCTGGCCCGCGCCACGACGCGCGAGCGCGAGATCGCGGTGCGCATGGCGCTCGGAGCCGGCAGGGGGCGGCTGGTCCGTCAACTGCTTACCGAGAGCCTCGTGCTGGCGCTTGCCGGCGCGACACTGGGAATAGTGTGTGCCGGGTGGGCAGGCAACGTACTTGTGACCATGGTTCCCCACGGCGACGAGCCCTTGCCATTGAATGTGGCTCCGGACGCTCGCGTGTTGGGGTTCACTCTCCTCGTTTCATTGGCCACGGCGCTCCTCTGCGGGCTTGCTCCGGCCCTGCGCGCCACGCGCATCGCCTTGGGATCGTCGTTGAAAGAAGCAAGAGGCTCAATGGCTTCGACCAGCCGCACACGGCTGGCAAGGGCGTTGATCGTTTCGCAGGTGGCGCTTTCACTTGTGCTCTTGATCGGCGCCGGGCTGTTCCTTCGCACGCTGGTGAACCTTTCGAGTGTTGATACGGGATTCAACAAAGAAAACGTCCTGCTGTTTGGGATCGATCCGCCCGCGGTCGGCTACAAAGAGGATTTGCGCCTGGTAGGTTTGTACCAGCAAATAGAGCAGCGGGTGAGTGCCCTTCCCGGAGTGCGCGCCGACAGCATTTCGTTTTTCACTTTCCGCCAGGGCGAGTGGACCGATTCGGTTGCGGTCATGGGGCGCACTGCGACGCCGCAAGACGACATGGCAGCCACGCACAACATTGTCGGTCCCGGCTACTTCGCGACGATGGGAATCCCGCTTCTGCTCGGTCGCGTGTTTGGACCGCACGATACCGGCGCCTCGCCCAAAGTCGCCATCATTAATGAAACCTTCGCCCGCTGGTACCTCCCCGGCGGTTCACCGATTGGGAAACACTTCGGGCTTGGGGGAGATCCTAAACGCAGCAATGACATCGAAGTGGTGGGGGTGGTGAAAGACGCCAAGTACCAGAGCTTACGGGAACGCTCCTTCCCGGCCGCGTATTACCCCTACACACAACGGGTTCAATATCTGAACGATTTCGAGGTGCGTTATTCGGGAGGCCCCGACGTGATGATCGCACAGGTTCGAGAGGCCATCTCCCGGGTCGACCGCAGCCTGCCGGTCGCCTACTCGGGCAGCTTGGTCGAGCAGGTCAGCCGCTCTCTGGCAAGTCAAAGCCTGATCGCTCGGCTCTCCACTTTCTTCGGCTTGCTCGCGGCCTTGCTGGCCTGCATTGGCATCTATGGAATCGCAGCCTATGCCGTGACGCGGCGGACAAACGAAATCGGCATCCGAATGGCGCTCGGAGCGGAAGCCTCCGGAGTGCTCTGGATGGTGATGCGCGAGAGTTTGACCTTGGCCGCGCTGGGCGTGGCGATAGGGATTCCCGTCTCGCTGGCCGCCGCCCGCCTGATTCGAAGCGTGCTGTATGGCCTCAAGACTACCGATCCGGCGACAATTGCCTTGGCCGCGCTGGTAATGATTGCCGTCGCCGGACTTGCTGCATACCTGCCTGCTCGTCGGGCGGCCAGAGTCGATCCCATGGTGGCGTTGAGGTATGAATAGCACGGTGGCTAGTATAGCGGCGGCTTTGCGCCGCCATTTGGCGATGGCGAGGTAAACTCGCCGCTACGGCTGCGATGGACCAACGCCGGCTGGCGCCGCGCGGCACTCCCGCGGGTTGTCTAGCGGATGCGGCCAGTCATCTCCGGCTTGGCCACGCCGGTTTGAACCCTGTCGGCAGTCGTTGCAGACTCTTGGAATCCGCACGGCAGAAACCTAACGGCGTCATTTCGATCCTCGCTCCTGAAGCAACGGACTGCTTCCACACGAAAGAGCAGCGAGGACATTGATAAGCCTCTTCCCTCGTGATCAGGGAGTGGAGCCTTCCCGCCAGCCAGGAGAGATTTGGATTGGGGGGGCGCTATTGGCGAGGAAGCGCTCTGCCACAGTTGGGGCACCGACCGCGGCGGTCTTCAATATGTCGCGCCGGCGGATCTTGTTCGGTTTCTCGGGCATTGTCTGAATGTACTTTTGAAAGCCGGGCGCAGTCGCTTCCAGGCGGTAGTGGCCGATGGGCAAGAGAACCAGCAAGTAATCGCCTTGGTTGTCCGTCTCGACTTGGCGGGTCAGAGCGGTTTCGATCTGAATCGCCGAAACCTGTGCCCCAACGACTCTCGCCCCGCTCGGGTCTGTGACGGTGCCACGAATGCTCGCGGTTTGCTGCTGGGCGTGCAGAACCGCACCGGCGAGCATGATGGCAACAACCGGTGGGAGAGTCAGCTTTGGAAAGGCACGGACTTGTTGGAACATGGCAGTAACTCCTTTAATCGAGATAGCTGACGCAACACCGGGCCCGCTTTCTTCCGCAGTTGCCCGACGGGAAGGCCGCGCGGGGCATCAAAGCAAGGGGCGCCGGCAAAGAACTAATGCCTACCAGAGCACCTTCAAACCAAACTGGATCTCTCTGGCGTCGCGGGCCGATGTGACTTGGCCGAAGTTCGCGTCACCGACAGTGCTGTCGGGATTCATGAATTGGGCGTGGTTCCAAGCGTTGAAAAACTCGGTTCGAAACTGTAGCCGCCATGCTTCGCGAAGCTGGAAGTCCTTTTCGAGGGCGATGTCCCAATCGTTGTAGCCCGGTCCGGTCAGAATGTTGGCGCCGGATTTGGTAACGACATTCACGATCCCCGGGTCAGGACCCATGGCGGGCAGGCTGAATCCCTGCACAATCTTGAACTGGTCAATGGCCGCGATCGAGACGTTAAGCGAAGCATCTCCCAGGCGGCTGCCGACGACTGAAATACCGTTGACCGTGAAGCCGATCTCAACCTGCTCGATGCCGGCAATCGTGATGTCCCGGTCCGGATGCCCAGTCTGCGTCTCCAGGAAGTCGGAGCCCTGCGGCCGGCCGTCCTGCGCCGCTCCCGACAGGTAGCCCAACTGAGAATGCCGCGTGGTGTTCCACCTTGCCTTCGGGCACAGGCTCGGCCATGGGCAAGCACAAGAGTACCTCGGGGGGAACATGCTCCATGCTCAGTGCCGGGTTGTGGCTGAAACCGAAACGGCAATAATAAGCCGGCTCGCCAACCAGCATACATCCCCGCGCCCCCAGGGCGCGGATGGACTTCAACCCTTCATTCACTAGTTTGGAGCCGATCCCTCGCCTTTGCAGTGCCGGCAGCACGGCAACCGGTCCCAACGTAAACCACTGCTGATGCGCTCCGTTGATCGTCACCGGGGAAAACGCAATATGCCCCACGACTTTCCCTTCAACCTCGGCGACCAATGAAACAGTCAAGGCGCCAGCCGCCCGCAACGCTTCCACAATCAGATGCTCGGTCTGGTGGCTGTAAGGATGGTGGGCAAACGCTGCGATGTTAATCTCTCCAATGGCTTCGTAGTCGTCACTTGTCTCTGGCCGAATAATCAACTGACCGCCTCCTCGGGGGGGAATAGCTCGTGATGGAGTTCGCGATGCTGACACAGCATAACCGCGGGCTGGCGCGGAGCGCAACCGTGCGAAGTGCGGAGTCTCAGTTCCTGAAGGCCGCAGAGCCTCGCTCCGCGCCAGGCACGAGTGAAGATCTCTTTGTCGTTGAGGTTTCTGTTTGGTAAGATGACGCCTCAAGGAGGAAGAGATATGTCAAAGCAACTCTGCTATGGACACTACCGAGCGGTACAGGTGGCCGAGACCATAACGCTGTTTGCCACTGGCTTTCACCTCACGTCGGGGTTTAGGACATACTTCGAGCCATTGCGGATGCCGAATACATACGCTCTCTACCACGACACTCCCAACGGCCTGGTTAGTCAAATGGTAACGCCATTCGCGGTTCAGATCCAGTACCATTCGAAACAGACGATTGAGAAGGTCGACATTATCGATGCGAAAGGAAGCCACAGCGTCAAGGTCGAACAGACCTCCACGGAAATGCTGGCTGTGGATGCGAAGGGTGGGGGTGACGCTCTGCCATGGAGCACTGGCGAAGAGGGTGGCAAGATGCCTCCCGCAGCGGAAGATCCTCGAACGCTGGTGATTCGCAGATGGGAAGCGACCGGATACTCCACCACTTTCAACTTTGAAGAGGCTCTAAGAAACGCCATCAGCTCCTTGCCTGCAAGTCCGCCGCCCTACCCCGACGCACTGTTGGCCGTTCAGGTCACGTCCATTGGCGCCGAGATGGGTGGCATTGCCGGCCTTAATCGGCTTGTCGTTCAAATTGTTGCTTCACTAGGATAGGCGGGCTGGAGCAGTCAATCACACTTGCTGCCTGCGGTTTCCTGAAGCGACGCTCGAGGGCGATCGCCGGCCGGGGAAGATTCGTGAAGATGACCGCGGCTGGCCAGAGCGAAGCAGCGAAGCGGTAGTGTGCCCCGAAGGCCGCGACTATGGGGCGCTGAGCGCCGACCCTTACAGTCGGGGCTGGCGCAAAGCACTGCTCTGCGATGCTCGGAGTCTCAGTTCACCAAAAGCGCGGACGCGTCGGGCAGCGAGGGAAAAGCCGCAGAGGAATCCGTCGGCTGACGGTTTCCTCTGCGCTACGTTTCGCTTACTCCGATTTGAGAGAAGCCATGTCGATGGAGAAGCGGTACTTCACGTCGGACTTGAGGAGTCGCTCGTAGGCTTCGTCGAGCTTCTGGATGGGGATGACCTCGACATCGGAGGTGATGTTATGCGCGCCGCAAAAGTCGAGCATCTCCTGGGTCTCGGCGATGCCGCCGATGAGCGAGCCGGAAAGGCTTCGGCGCGCGAACAGAAGGGCAAAGGCAGCGACGGCGAGAGGCTTCGACGGCGCGCCGACCAGGGTAATGTTGCCGTCGCGGCGGAGCAGGTTGATGTAGGCGTTAATATCGTGATCGGCGGAGACGGCGTCGAGGATGAAGTGGAAACTCGAGGCGTGCTTCTGCATCTCGCCGGCATTTCGGGAAATGACGACCTCGTCGGCGCCCAGGCGGAGCGCATCTTCCTTCTTGCTGGGTGAAGTCGTGAAGACAACGACGTGGGCTCCCAGCGCATGGGCAAACTTCACGGCCATGTGGCCCAGTCCGCCGAGGCCGACCACGCCGACTTTCTGGCCCTTGGTGACGCCCCAGTGCCGCATGGGCGAGTAGGTGGTGATTCCGGCGCAGAGGAGAGGCGCGGCACCGGCGAGATCGAGGTTGGAAGGAACACGCAGGACGAAGCGCTCATCGACGACGATGCTGTCGGAATAGCCGCCGTAGGTGACGCCTCCCAGGTGCTTGTCCGGGGAGTTGTAGGTGAGGACCATGTTGCGGCAGAACTGCTCGAGGCCGGCGTGGCATTCCGGGCAGGTGCCGTCCGAGTCGACCATGCAGCCGACCGCGGCGAGGTTGCCGGGCTTGAACTTGCTGACCGCGGTGCCGACCTTGGTGACACGGCCCACGATCTCGTGGCCGGGAATGCAGGGGTAAACAGTGGGCACGAATTCGCTCCACTCGTCGCGGACCGTGTGGAGATCGGAGTGGCAGATGCCGCAGAAGAGGATTTCGATCTGTACGTCATGTTCGGTTGTATCGCGCCGCGAGATGGTGGTCGGGGCAAATGGCGACTTCGCACTGGCGGCGGAGTAAGCTTTCGATTTATACATAGATTTACGCTCCTAAGTAGAAGATGCATCGTGCCACCAAAACGTGACAGCACGTGTTGCGATAACCGCGCAGGTTGCTGAACAGCCCTTTTGCTGTGTCATTCCGAGGAGTTTCCACGCTCGGAATGACAGCGTCGAGAAAGGTTTTTCAACAACCTGCCAGACATGATTCTTGACTGGTTTCCTTTTCGGCCCTGAGTCATGCTTGATATTGTTCGTCGCTGACCTTTTCCATCCAGTCAACAGCTTTTCCATCGAGCTTTTCCTGAATGGCGATATGCGTCATGGCGGTGCTCGGCGTGGCACCATGCCAATGCTTCTCGCCCGGCAGAAACCAGACCACGTCGCCCGGGCGGATTTGCTCGACCGGGCCGCCCCAGCGCTGTGCGAGGCCGCAGCCGGCCGTGACGACGAGAGTCTGGCCGAGTGGATGCGCGTGCCATGCAGTCCGGGCGCCCGGTTCAAAGGTTACGCTGGCGCCTTGAACACGCGCCGGATCGGGTGCCTGGAAAAGCGGGTCAATCCGTACCGTGCCAGTGAACCAGTCTGACGGCCCCTTCGCGGAAGCTTGAGAGCCGGCTCTTTTAATCTCCATTTTTCTTACTCCTCGCTTTTTGTCTGGAAGTTCGGCAGTCGGTCGCGCGCGGCATCACCTTGACTGTCGCGGAGCGGGCGCGTGCGACGATCATCGGGCTGAGATATGGGCTGCCACGGTATTTCGCCCGGTAGGCATCGTCGATAAGGTCGTTGATCGGCCCGTCGACCGGCTCGAAGGTGACTTCCTTCGTCATGCCCGCGGCAGTGATTCGCCCCGCCTTCTGCCGCACCGCGGCCTGGTGCCAGCTGGACTTCTGGCCGTTGTAGGCGCGCACGTAGAGGGCGTCCGCGACCGCGACGGACCAAATCCAGGTTGGGGTGCCGTACGTCGCCCCGTCTTCGCGGAACGGCGAGATGTGCAGGTCGTCGTTCTCAGCGATCCTGCGCAGTTCGTCTTTCGACCATGTGGTCATTGTGGGCACTTCCTGTCCCTTTCCGTTATCTGATGGTTTGCCCCCGCAATCCGTTTCGCCGGGCCGGTTCCCCGCGGCTCGCTCCATCTGTTCACGCTGTTGGCATCGATCCGGCGTTGCTCACATCGTGTATCCCGGCTTCTTGTAGAGTGTATCCCACTTGTTTTGAATCTCGGGTTTATAGACCTTCTCGGCCCAGTCGTCTGCTTTGATGTCTTCGATCGCAACCGAGACCGCATCCTCTCCGCACTTCAAAATTGTGGTGAGGTCTCTAACGATTTGCTCGGCAAGTCGACTCTTCTGTTCTTCTGATCTTCCGGGATAAAGCTTTACGACAACATGAGGCATTGATCGCTCCTTCATCGGAAAATCGATCTACTGCCGGTTGAAGACGATGATGTTATTCACGTGGCGCCCTTGCTGATCCCTGCCCTTCATCGTGCAGGTGCGTGTCGTTCCATCCGTGGAAACCTTGCAGGTCACGGTCATCGTGACTTTGCCGCCCTTCTTCTGTATCAGTTGCGGCGTGCGGGCATCGACCCATCTGGCCGATTGCATGTCAGCCCACGGAATTCCGCGAATTGGGTAGTCTTTGCCGTCGAACCTTGCGTCGAACTCCAAATGCATGGGGTTGCCGTCTCCGGCCGTTCCGTTGCCCTCAACCCTGTAGTGGTTCTCGTCTAATTGAATTGTCTCCGTCAAATTCCTCGGCGCCGGTCCGGGGCTATACTTCGATTTGGCCGGATTCAACTTCCATGTTCCCGAGTGTTCGTCCGCAGCCGCTGTGGCAACGAAGATGGCTAGCGCCGCGATCAGCGCCGTCATCACACATATAGACATTCTTTTGTTCCTCATGATCGACGCTCCCTCTGGGGTCATGGCGAGGAATGGTAGCGCAGACCACTGCCTTTGCGGTCTGCGGTTCTTCATGTGAATGACGGTCAAAAGCCGCGGACCTGAAGAGCGCAGGTCCGCGCTACACTTGCTCCTGAGATCACTTTCTTCCGCTCAGCGGTACGTGATTCTTTCAATGCTCTCGGGGTACCGAGCCCCTTGGATCGTGATCTGTGCGGCGGCGTTTTCGATTTCTCGGAGATCGTCTGGCGTAAGTTCGACTGCAACAGCGCCGAGGTTCTCTTCCAGGCGCGCCAGTTTGGTGGTGCCGGGAATTGGAACAATCCAGGGCTTTTGCGCCAGCAGCCAAGCGAGCGCAATCTGAGCCGGTGTCGCCTTCTTCCGTTCACCGATCTTGCCAAGCAGATCAACCAAGGCCTGGTTGGCTTTCCGAGCCTCCGGCGTGAAGCGAGGCAGGATACTACGGAAATCGGTGCTATCGAACTTTGCGTTTTCGTCGATCTTGCCCGTGAGAAAACCCTTGCCCAACGGGCTATAGGGAACAAAGCCGATGCCGAGTTCCTCAAGCGCCGGCAGCACTTCCTCTTCAGGGCGCCGCCACCACAACGAGTATTCACTCTGGACGGCGGTGACGGGATGGACGGCGTGGGCGCGACGGATGGTCTTTGCTGCTGCCTCAGAAAGGCCGAAGTGCTTGACCTTGCCTTCCTGGACCAGGTCCTTCACCGCTCCCGCCACATCTTCGATCGGCACCTCCGGGTCAACACGGTGCTGGTAGAACAGATCGATCACGTCGACCTTGAGCCGCTTGAGCGAGCCCTCGGCGACCTGCTTGATGTGCTCAGGCCGGCTGTCCAGCCCGGCCAAACCTCGCTCCACCTTGGGATCAATTCTCCACCCGAACTTGGTGGCGATCACCACTTGCCCGCGGAAGGGAGCGAGGGCTTCGCCCACGAGTTCTTCGTTGATGTACGGGCCATAGACTTCGGCGGTGTCGAAGAATGTGACGCCGCGATCCACGGCTGCACGGAGCAAAGAGATCATCTCCTGCTGGTCTTTGGGCGGGCCGTAAGAAAAGCTCATTCCCATGCAGCCGAGCCCGAGAGCCGATACTTCCAAGTTGCTCTTTCCCAATTTGCGCTTTTGCACTGTTTCTCCTCCGAGGTAGTTTCGCGAGTCGAGCCAACCGTCTTGGTCAGCCTCCAAACCGCATCGCTGCCGCTGCTCCGGGCACCGCAGATGACGCTCGGGATTTCCGGTTAGCCCCAAGATCGAAGTATAGACTGCCGGCTCTTCGGGCGTTTGCCTATTCCGCCAAAGTTCTTGCCTGATTCTCCAGAATTCCGCCAAACTGCCATTCTCCTCCATGCAGCTCACAGTCTATGGGCAGAAGACACACGACGGAAATGGATTCTGCCCGTATGGCTATCCAATTGGAAGTTGGTCACGCTGAGAGGGGCTGACCCGGATTCCTTGCCCCGCCGCTGCAAGGCGTGCTAATCATTTCCCCGTCCCGCGACGTGGAGAGTCGAGTTACAATACCTGCATGAGAAAACAACCGTTTTATCACCGCATTACTGCGTTTGTGATTTTCCCTCTGCTTGCGGGCCTGGCTGCGCTCTCTTCCTGCCAGCGGAAAACCGCTTCGGACCGCGAAACAGCGGCCAAAGTCGATGGCCAACCCATCTACCGCGACCAGGTCGAGAGGGTCTACCGAAGCCGCCAGGGTACTTCGCCTGAAGCCAACAGCCCCGAAGAAGCCATGAGCTTCAAGCTGAACGTCCTGGATGAGCTGATCAACAATGAGATCCTGGTCGAGCACGCTTCCCACGCCGGCGTCTCTGTGTCCGAAGCCGAGGTGGACAACGAGGTGGCCAAGCTTCAGACCCCTTATTCGGCGGAGGAATTCCGGAAACGGCTTCGCGATCAGGGCCTGGAAATGGACGATTTACGCAAAGAGTTACGCCGTAACATTATTATCACTAAACTTATTAATAAGGAAATCGTGTCGACTATCAAGATTTCCGACCCCGACATTGCGGACTATTACGAGCGCAACAAGGCCAACTTCAATGTTCCTGAAACCGCCTACCACCTGGCTCAGATCGAGGTCACTCCCGTCGCGGACCCCGAGGTGCGCAACCTGAAAAACGACGACGCCAAGACCCCCGCCGCCGCCGAGCGCAAAATCCAGGCGCTTTACGCTCGCCTGCGCGCCGGAGACGACTTCGCCACGGTGGCGCAGGAATACTCCGAGGACGCCCGAACCGCCTCGGGCGGCGGTGACATGGGCTTCATTCTGGCCTCGGCACTGAATACCACGCCTCAACTCAAGCAAGCCGTGCAATCACTCCAGGTTAACCAGTATACCGGGATCATTCGCAGCTCCACCGGGTACCACATCATCAAACTCCTGGGCATTGAACCAGCCGGAACTCACACCCTTTCCGAATTGCGGGTTCAGAATGCCATTCGACAGACGCTCAGGAACGAAAGGGAGCAGCTTCTGAAAGCGGCGTATATCGAGACGCTGCGCGACCGGGCAAAGGTCGAAAATTATCTGGCTGAGCAGATCGTCAAAGGACAGCTTAGTCCCCCGGCCGCAAAATAGACCGGCAGGATCAGTTTCCTGTCCTCCTTTGCTACGCTCCGTCGCAAGTCACGTCATTCCCGCGAAAGCGGGAATCCATTGGTCCCCGGACTGACCATGGACCCCCGCTTCCGCGGGGGTGACGAACGCCAACTTTCATTTCTATCGCGGGCCGCATACCCACGACCTGTCAGGATGACAGCAAGCGGATCTCTCACACGATTCGAATCAGCCGAAATCCCGCCTCCACGCCGGTTCCTTCCTGGGCGTAAATGCGCTCCACGCGTCCCGCTCGCGGGGCGCGGATTTCGTTTTGCATCTTCATCGCTTCGATGACCAGCAACCCTTGGCCTGCCGTCACCTCCTGGTTTTCAGATACCAGCACTCTGACGATCTTCCCCGGCATGGGGGCCACGATCTCTTGCGGGCCGTGCTCTCGAACCCCGGCGCCATCGCGCTTCCAGCGCCGGGGATCGCGGATTTCCACCAGATAATTGCGCAGTCCGACGGTAACCACGTAGGGGCTCGAGGCGCCTTCGGAATCGCCCGCCCGCTTGCTGACCTGAGCTTCGTAGGACCGCCCGTCGATCAGAATTGAGTAAACCCCCGGCGCGATCTCTTCCCGGTCGGCGAGCAGTGTCTCGCCATCGAAGGTAATCTTCGACGTGGAAGACGGCCGCCCCGCCGCCGCAGATGCGTCCTCGATCGTCCCCGTCAGCTCAAATTCGTGCTCCGACGTCTTCGCGCCTGAGTGGATCTTGATTGCGAGTTTCATCCGCTTTTCCATCCCTCTCGTCGCGGCCACCGGTTGAGCATCGTGTCCCGGCCGGCGCTTTTCCAGGCGCTCTCGCCCGCGGGCGCGGGAATCTTCTTCTCCTGCCGACCGCCCGCGTGCAGTGCCGCCGCCAGCGCCGCGACACGCTCTTCCTCTCGGGAAGGCGGCTCTTCCTCCATCAGGCCTGCGGCCAGCACGCGGTCAATCAAGCCGGTATCCAAACGCCCCGCGGTAAAATCCGGGTGCACGAGCACTCGGCGGAAAAACGGAATGTTGGTTTTGATGCCGAAGACCTCGTACTCGCCGAGCGCCCGACGCATGCGCGCTATGGCTTCCGCGCGCGCCGTGCCCCATACCGACACCTTGGAGAGAAGGGGATCGTACTCGAGAGGCACCGTCCAGCCTTCGTAGACGCCGCTGTCCCGCCGCACGCCCGGGCCCGCCGGAACTTGGAGCCTAGTTATATAGCCCGGCGAAGGAAAGAAATTGTTGGTGGGGTCCTCCGCATAGATTCGGCACTCGATCGCCGCGCCCCGCATGCGCACGTCTTCCTGCTGCCACGCCAGCCTTTCCCCCGCCGCAATCTGAATCTGCGCTTTCACCAGGTCGATTCCCAGCACGAGTTCCGTTACCGGATGTTCGACTTGCAGGCGAGCGTTCACCTCCAGGAAGTAGAAATTGCGGTCCCGGTCCACGAGGAATTCAACGGTGCCGGCGTTCCAGTATCCCGCCAGCTTTCCAATGCGCACCGCGGTTTCACCCATGCGCCGGCGCAACTCCTCGTCCACGAACGCCGAGGGACATTCTTCCAGCAGTTTCTGGTGCCGCCTTTGCAGCGAACACTCCCGCTCGCCGAGATGAATCAGCCGACCGTGCTGGTCCCCGAGAATCTGGATTTCAATGTGCCTGGGGCGGTCGAGGTATTTCTCGAGATAAACCGCCGGGTCGCCGAAAGCGTTTTGGGCCTCCGAGCGTGCCGTGTTGTAGGCGGACTCGAGCTCCGCGGCCGAATGCACCAGACGCAATCCCTTGCCGCCCCCTCCCGCCGAAGCCTTGAGCATGACCGGGTAGCCGATTCCCTCCGCAGCTCGGCGCGTTTCTTCGAGGCCTTCGAGCTGGCGGTCGGTCCCGGGAACCACCGGCAGGCCCGCCTGAAGCAGGGCGTGCCGCGCGCTGGTCTTCGACCCCATCAACTCCATCGCCGCCACCGGCGGCCCGATGAAAACCACACCCGCATCCGCGCAAGCGCGGGCAAATTCCGGGTTCTCCGCGAGAAAGCCGTAGCCGGGGTGAATCGCTTCCGCGCCGCTCCGCTTGGCGGCGTCGAGAATGCGCTCAATGTGAAGGTAACTCTCGGTCGAAGGGGCAGGCCCAATGCAAAAAGCCTCGTCGGCATAGCGGACGTGCAGCGACTTGCGGTCTACCTCGGAATAAACGGCCACCGTGCCGATTCCCATTTCACGGCAGGTGCGCATCACCCGCACCGCGATCTCGCCTCGATTGGCAACCAGGATCTTGCGAAACATGGCGGTCCTTTGTTTTCAATAACATTCTGGCTTTGTTCCGGCGAAAAACAGCTTTCAGCAGTCAGCTCTCAGCTATCAGCCACGCATGGCTGGCGCAGACCCCGAAGTGCGGGGTCTGCGATGTCCCGGAGGGACAGGCCAGGACAAGCGGTACAAGTTGACCGAACTGCGCCTTCGGCGCATCGCCGACGTTCAAGAGCAACGTCTGCGCCAGCCCGACATAGCGATCCTTTATTTTCATAGACATTCCCGGATCGTTCGTAGGTTTTTGGCTGGCTGGCGCAGACCCCGAAGTGCGGGGTCTGCGATGTCCCGGAGGGACAGGCCAGGACAAGCGGTACAAGTTGACCGAACTGCGCCTTCGGCGCATCGCAGACGTTCATAAGCAACGTCTGCGCCAGCCCGACACAGAGATCCTTTGTTTTCATAGACATTCCCGGATCGTTCGTATGTTTTTGGAGTGCGGCAGCGAAGCTGCGGCCTTGGATGTCCTCTTTCCTGGCTGGCAAGCCCTGCACGAGTGAAACAACGTGAGGTGGGGGTTGTCATGGTCGTGGGCGGCGAGGTTCTTTCCTGACTTCGTTCACTCCCGGTCCGCTTTCTCCCTGGGACAGAAAGACCGCGGCCCGGCAAGATCCAGGCCTTCCTTCCTCCAAGGTCCATGGAGGTAGCCTATCCATGAAGGGGAGCGGTTGTCAAGCGCTTTGCAGGGAATGGCGGCGGGCGTCGCGCGGGTGGTGCGGGGACACGCTCCGCCCGCTCCCTGTTGAAAGACTGCCCTCTCCCTTGGGGAGAGGGTGGCCCGCGACGGCGTCTTCGTCAGCCGTCGCGGGTCGGGTGAGGGATCACTCACGTCCTCGCAACGCACGGAAAGAGCGAATTCAAATGGCAAACGGCAAATGGCAAAATTCAAATGGTTTACGATTTGCCGATTTCTCAGATCCTAAACCATTTGCCATTTGACCTTTGCCATTTGCCATTTGAATTGTCTGTGGTTTTCACCTTCACGTATAGACACTTCGCCCCTTCTGCTTTCCACGGAATTGACCCCTCACCCGTCGCGCTCCGGCTGATGAAGGCGCCGGAGTGCGACACGCTCCCCGCGGGAGAGGGTTTCCAGTGAAGGTTTGGGCGAGCCGCCCCGGTCATTTGTTTCAGGCAGCCCGAATTGACACCCCGCTCTCTTTGCAGCTATCCTGAGCCATGGCTCGCTTGCGCGCATCTAATTACTAGAGCGGCCCGCCGCGCATCGAGAGCGCTTATCCGAAGACTGGACCAGCCTCCACACTACTTGTCCTGAAAGGTGGAAGATGCGGCGGGGCGAGGAGCCGAAAGGTTTATGAGATTGTTTTCGACGAACGCGAGGTACTGGCTGCGCAGCTTGCCCCGCTTGATCGTGCTGCCGATTCTCCAGGCGCCGGAAGAGGCGTTGATGGGCGGCCAGGCAGTCATCGAGGGCGTGATGATGCGCTCCCCGCACAGCTATGCGGTAGCGGTACGTCAGCCCGGCGGCACGATCGCAGTGGCCAAGGACTACCTGGAGAAGCCTTCTGAAAAACATCCTTGGCTGAAGTACCCGCTCCTGCGCGGGCTGGGGACCCTGGGCCAGGCGATGGTGCTCGGCATCCGGGCGTTGCGTTATTCCGCCGAACAAGCGATGGAGGAACCGGGCAAGCCCGCCCAAGCCGAAAAGAAGGTCGAGCTGAGCAACTGGCTCCTGGCGGCGAATCTGGCGCTCTCGCTGGGATTTTTCGTTTTTTTCTACAAGTACGTGCCGCTTTCGCTGGCCACGCTGATCAGCCGGCGCTATCCGGCGGCGGGCAACCTGCTGATCTTCAACTTCCTTGACGGAGCGATTCGCATCCTTTTGTTCCTCGGTTTCCTGTTTTTCATTTCGCAATGGAAGGAAATCCGGAGGATCTTTGAATACCACGGTGCCGAGCACAAGGTGGTGTGGGCGTTCGAAAAGCGGGGCGCAATAGACATCGAGACAGCGCGCGGCTGCACGCGCTTCCACCCCCGCTGTGGAACCAGCTTTCTGCTGGTGGTGATGGCCATCGCCATGGTGTTCTATATGTTCTTGCCCTTTCGATCTTTCGGCATGCGGTTCGTGGGGCGCTTGGCGCTGCTGCCGGTGATTGCGGGCGTCTCCTACGAACTCATCCGCTATGCGGCAAAATCGCAAGGGAAGCTCTGGCGGTGGGCAGCGCAGCCGGGACTCTGGCTGCAACGGGTGACCACGCGTGAGCCGGACGACAGCCAGCTCGAGACCGCCATCAAGGCCATCGACACTGCCATGGAGCTCGAGAAAGCACGCGGCGGCGAGTTAGTTGTAGCCTAATTAGAAGCGGAAGTAAGGGCGGTTCGCGAACCGCCCCTACTGGCTTCGTGGTGAACAATGCACTTTCTAGATAAGCTTGCAGAAATCGAACGAAAATACGAAGAACTGACGGCGCAACTCGCAGACCCGGGCGTGCTCGCGGACCAGTCCCTGTACCAGAAGACTGCCAAAGCGCACTCGGAGCTAAGCGCGGTTGTCGAGAAGTACCGGGAGTGGAAGGGCATCCGCAAAGGGCTGGAAGAAACCAAGGCGCTGTTCGAGGATGCCTCCACCGACCTCGAGATGAAAGCTCTGGCGCACGAAGAACTCAGCGACCTGGAGAAGCGGCAGGCGAACGTGGAAGAGGAACTCAGAATCCTGCTGCTTCCCAAAGATCCGAACGACGAGAAGAACGTGGTCCTGGAAATCCGCGCCGGCACCGGCGGGGATGAAGCGTCACTGTTTGCGCAGGAAATCTTCCGCATGTACAACCGCTATGCCGAATCGCAGGGCTGGCGGGTGGAAGTGCTTTCCACCAGCCTTTCGGGCATCGGCGGCATCAAAGAGGTCATTGCCCTGATCGAGGGCCAGAAGGTTTACAGCAAGCTGAAGTATGAAAGCGGCGTGCACCGTGTGCAGCGCGTTCCCGCTACCGAGCAGCAGGGCCGTATCCACACCTCGGCCATAACCGTCGCCGTGCTTCCGGAAGCCGACGAAGTCGAAATCGAGATTGACCCCAAGGACATCCGCATCGATACCTTCTGCTCTTCGGGACCGGGCGGGCAATCGGTGAACACCACTTATTCAGCAGTGCGCATCACGCACCTGCCCACAGGAATGGTGGTCTCCTGCCAGGATGAGAAATCGCAGATCAAGAATCGCGCCAAGGGACTTCGCGTGCTGCGCTCGCGCCTCTATGAGATGAAACTCCAGGAGCAGCAGAAACAGATCACGGAAGAGCGCCGCTCCATGGTCGGCACGGGCGACCGAAGCGAGAAGATCCGGACCTACAATTTTCCCCAGAATCGCCTGACCGATCACCGCATCGGGCTTACGATCCACCAACTCGACCGAGTGATGGAGGGAAAGATCGAAGACATCATCGAGGCGCTGATCGCATACTTTCAGGCGGAGAAGTTGAAGCAGGCGACGGTGGCAGCGTGAAGTTCAGTCATCAGTCGTCAGTTCTCAGTTCTTGACTGAAAGCTGACGACTGAAAACTGAGAACTGTCCTTCCGCCATGCAGCTCCGCACTGCGCTCAAGACCGGCCTCGAGACCCTCCTCCAAAACCAGGTTCCTTCCGCGCAACTCGCCGCCGAACTACTTCTGATGCGCGTTCTCAATTGTGACCGCGCCTTTCTTCTCTCGAACGTGGGGATGGAACTGCCGGTCGAGAAAGTCCAATGCTACTTCGAGCTGATTGACGAGCGATGTACCGGTAAGCCAACTCAATACATCACCGGCCACCAGGAATTCTGGGGGCTCGACTTCGAGGTCAATCCGGACGTCCTGATTCCCCGGCCTGAAACCGAACATACCGTGGAACAAGTGTTGGAGTTGGCGCGCCGCAGCGGATGGCCCAAGGACGCCCGGCTGCGCATTGTTGACGTTGGGACCGGCTCCGGGTGCATCGCGCTGGCGCTGGCTTCCGAGTTGCCCCGCGCCATCCTCTTCGGCGCCGACATTTCCAGGCTGGCGCTGGTGGTGGCGTCGCGCAACGCGGTCCGCCTGCGCATGCCGGAGCGCGTCAAATTTCTCGAAAGTGATCTTCTGGCTCGCTTTCTCGATAAAGATTTCATTGGCACCCTTGATTTTGTGGTTTCGAACCCACCCTACGTAGGCGAGGCCGACCTTGACAAGGTGCAACGGGAGGTGCGGCAATTCGAACCCCGCATCGCTTGGGGAAACCTCGAGCGCGGCAACGAGATGTATGCTCGCCTCTTCCCACAAGCTTTGGAGGTGCTTAGGCCCGGCGGCTTCCTGGTGGTCGAGATTGGCTACAATATGCGCGACCAAGTGCTCAGCCTCCTCGGCCCGGGCTGGACGGACATCGAAGTCATGCCGGACCTGGCGGGCATTCCGCGCGTCGTAAGCGCAAGAAAGATAGGGGCTAGGGGCTAGGGACTAGGGGCTAGGGGCTAGGGATTGGAGACGGGATGGTCGGCAAAAACTGTGAGAGCATCAGGTCCTACCGCGATTTGGGAGTATGGCGCAAAGCGATGGAACTTGCTCAGAGGTGTTACGAAGCAACGGCCGACTTCCCGAAAAGAGAGATCTATGGGTTGGCTAGTCAAATTCGGCGGGCGGCCGTTTCGATTCCTTCGAACATCGCTGAAGGCCACAGCCGTCGCAGTCGGCAAGCTTACCTGAACCACCTCTCTATTGCTTTAGGCTCGCAGTCTGAGGTCGAGACACAGATTGATTTGTCTTGTCTTCTCGGCTTTATTTCAAAGCAGTCAGCGAACGAACTACAATCGATGGCTGGCGAAGTGGGACGAATGCTCCACGGCTTGATAGCTTCGTTGGAACGACAGCGAGGTTAGCAGGGCTCTAGCGCCGGTGGAGACAAAAAACGCGGTGACAATCAAGGAGTAGAAAGGCGGGGACGGGTGCTGGGAGGGTGTGGGACAGTCCGCTATCTGAAATCGCCCTAGCCCCTAGTCCCTAGCCCCTAGCCCCTTTTCGATGCTCAGTCAAATCTTGCACGTCGACATGGATGCTTTCTTCGTCTCCGTGGAGGAGCTTGAGGATGCTTCGCTGAAAGGCAAGGCCGTAATTGTGGGCGCGGATCCCGACGGGCGCGGCGTGGTGGCTGCGGCCAGTTATGAAGCGCGCAAGTTCGGCGTTCACTCCGCCATGCCGATCCGGCAGGCCAAGCAACTCTGCCCGCACGCCATATTCCTGCGCGGCCATCACGAAAAGTACGACGACTATTCCCACCGGCTCTACCGAATCTTCGGCGAATTCACTCCCGTCGTCGAGATGATGTCCATTGACGAAGCCTACCTTGACCTCACGGGCTGCGAGCGCCTGCACCGCTCAGCGTTCCGGGCAGCGGACAAGCTGATTCGCACCGTGAAGGAGCGCACCGGCCTTAACTGCTCGATTGGCCTCTCCACCTCTCACATGGTTTCCAAGATCGCCTCCGACCAGGCCAAGCCGCATGGCCTGCTTTACGTCCTTCCGGGCTGCGAGGCCGCGTTTCTGGCTCCGCTTCCCATCCGCCGCATGCCGGGGATTGGGAAAGTAACGGAGCCGGAACTGCGCTCCTTCGGCATCACCACCATCGGCGACCTGCGCCAGATGGGGGAAGAGAAGTTGCGAGCGAAGTTCGGCAAATTCGGCGAATGGCTTTACACCAAGTCGTGCGGGCGGGATATCGAGGCTTACGGTTACTCCGAGGAGCCCAAATCGATCAGCCACGAAACCACTTTTGACCGTGACATCGACGACCTCGAGGAATTGGAGCGCACGCTTTCTTATCTGGCCCAACTCGTGGCCCGCCGCCTGCGCGATCACGGCCTGTACGCGCACACGCTGGGATTGAAGCTTCGCTACGCGCCCTTCAATACCCTCACGCGCGACGCCACCATCGACGAGCCGACCAATCTCGACTCGGTCATTTTCGAGAATGTGTTGCGTCTCTTTGAGACCGCATACAATGCGAAGAAGAAAGTCCGGCTGGTGGGCGTCCGCGCATCAAATCTTGAGCGCAGCGTATTTCAACGCAACCTGCTGGAAGCTCCCCAGCATGAAAAACTTGGCAAGATTCTCGAGGCCGCCGACAAGCTGCGCGAGCGGTTTGGCTTCGAAGCCGTCCAGTTGGCGCGCTCGCTCGAACCCGGTAAACAATCGAAACCGCGCAAGCAAAGGGAGTTCCTAGGGCGCTGAGCACGTCCCAGATGTTTCGCTGGGCACTGGCGGTAATCAATACGTTGGGAATCCCCGAAGGGGATTCATAGAGTAGCCGGGGGCAACGCCCCCGGAATCGAGCTGCCCACGACTGCCCACGACGCTCGACCCTGAAAGGGTCAAATAAAAACGTTGTCGCACCCCTGCAGGGCGCCTCCGCTGGCGCTTATGCGACCCCTTCAGGGTCGCTCGGTTTCCAGGTGAAATTTCCGGGGGCGTTGCCCCCGGCTACTGCATGGTGCCCTTTCAGGGCAGGGTGGGCAGGACTTGGCATCCAGGAGGTCATTCGTCATCCGACGCACTCGCCCTCCGTGTCCAGCCGAAGATACAGGGCATGCCCGGTTGGGGCAGGAGGGAAGATAATAGGGGAGTACGAATTTGTTTCCGTCGTTTCTGGAATAGGGCTAGAATTCTTTAGAAAAATAAAAAAGGCCCTTTCGGGCCCGATCGCGTTTGCCATCCACCTCCGGTATGCCGGATTGGTTTTATTATCTTCGAAGTAGGTTCGCGAGGTCATTTAAAATCGCAGTGAGGCAATTGTGAAAACAGCCTACCTCGACATTGAAACGAATTACATCGGTACATATACTGATCAGCGCCTTTTCCGGGACTGCAAGAACCACAAGATCACGGTGATTGGGGTGCGGATTGTGGAGAGGGAAAAAGACGCCTTCATCCAACTCGTCGACAAGGAGGCCACCCGCGACGCGCTGCTGTCGGTGCTCGCCGGTGTGGAGCGGCTTGTCACTTACAACGGGCGCTCCATTCCCGATCGGGTGAAGGGATACACCGGGTTCGACTTCCCGGTGATTGCCGCCCAACTGGGCGTGGTGCTCGACAAGACGTTCATGCACCTCGACCTCTGCCCGGAGTGTTGGAAGGCGGGCCTGTGGGGAGGCCAGAAGGCCGTCGAGGAGATGCTGGGTCTGAAACGCGAGCTGCCCGGCAAGGACGGAAAATGGGCCGACAACGCCTGGAAGAGATATGAGGCGACCCGCGACGAGCGCCTCCTGAAGGACCTGCTGACTTACAACCGGGAAGACGTCTTCATGCTGCGCAGGATCGAAGAGGCGCTGGAGGCACGAAGCCCGTGCGCTTCGCGGCCTTGAGTTCAAGTCGTCGGGCAAAACAACGAACAATCTGTTTTGGTTTTGCTGTGAATCACGGCATAATGAACGGGATTCTTTTGGGGGAGGACTCTTAATCCATGCTTTCGCGAACCCTGTTCTTGATGGCGTTGATCTCAGCATTGCTAGCGGCCCCGGGCGCGGCCCGCGGGGATGGAATCTCCGTTCAAGGATCTCCGGCCGACACAGGCTTCAACATCGGCTCAGTGGCCACAATCCGCGCCTCGGTGAAAGGCCTGGGCAGCGATCCGCGTCGTTACAGCGCGTTTGCAGAAATCCAATATGCGGGGACAACGTCCACCACCAGCGTGCAGATGGACCCTGTGGCAGACTCCAAGCCGGGGGAGGCCGAATACGAAATCGGCTGGCCGATTCCCGCTCAAGCGCCCACGGGACTCTACACGGTTGCTGTGCGCGTGCAGGATCGCACCACCCGTCGCACCGTCGCGCTGCAATCGCTGCGGCCCTTTGTGGCGTACAAGAAGCTTGTGCAGATTTCGCATTTAAGCTTGGACAAGACCTTCTACACCGTCGGCGAGCCGCTCGAATGCGAGTTGACTTTGGAAAACCTGACCGATACCGAGCTTGACAACCTTACCGTCGAGTTCTCGAATTCGAATTATCCCTGGATCGCGCTCTACTCGGCGGACGCCGGCGGCAACCCTGACCTGGCGTTGAAAGTCTTGCGGGACCACGTGCGGCTGCCGGCACGCGGCACGGCGACGATTCCCATGATGAAGGCAGGGGTTGCCGCCTTTTTGCAGGGCAAGCAGAAGGAAGTGATGGGGTCCGGCCTCCCCGAGCGGCACGACAAGACGCCGCCGCCGGAAGTGGATGACTACACCGTGGCCGTGTGGAACGCTGACCACACCATCCTTTACGACATGCAGTTTACGAACTACGCCATTGTGCGGCAATGGGACCAGGAGCTTCCCATTCCCTACAGCCGGGACTTCACGCATCCGTACAACTCTGACATTGACTTCGAAAAGTATCGGCATTTTTACGCGCCTGGGCAGCTTTCTCCATTTATCACCGTGGACCATGCGCGGACACTCTACCGGCCCGGAGAACAGGTCAAAATCGTGTGCACGCTGAAGAATGCGGGAGAGGAGTCGTGGAAAGGGGCGGATTTTCGGGCCACGATCTTGGATCCCGCGGGAAAAACCGTTCAGAAGACGGCGCTACGCTCGGGAATCAACCTTGCCTCCGGACAGACCCTCGCTGTTGATTCGGATGCCTGGGCGGTTCCGGCCGGCCAACCTCCCGGCACATATCGCGTGAAACTGGAATTAAGCGGCGATGGCGGCAGAACACTGGCGGAAACCACCACCGAAATCGCGATCAACACGTTGCCGTCTTCGCTCATGATTATCAACCCTCATGAAGACGACGAAGCCGCCTACGGCGGGCTGATCCGCGCCGCCGTCGAAGCGGGCATTCCGGTGCGAGCGGTGATCCTGACGGGCGGTGACGTGGGCGAGTGCGAGCGCTACTACAACAAACCCTGCGGGCCGAACGAGGCGCGCGGGTTTGGCATGGTGCGCATGGAGGAAAGCCGCGAAGCTTTTGAACACCTCGGCCTGGGCCGCGACAAAGTCGATATCCTGGGCTTGCCCGATGGCGGCTCAGGAGCGATCTGGTCGCAGCACATCGAGGTCTCGAACCCGTTCTTATCGGTTTACTTGGCGGTCGACCACTCGCCGTACGAGCATGTCCTGAAGCCGAATTTGCCTTACGCGCGCGACGCCGTCATCAGCACGCTTCAGCAGCTCATTACGGACTTTCATCCCGCCATGATCGTGCTCCCCCACCCCGACGAGCGCCACGTGGATCACCGCACCACGAACTGGTTCGCCATCAAGGCCTGCCAGGGTTTGCTGCGCGAGCATAGAATCGATCCGCAGACCATCATTTGGGGCGATAAATCGTACGGCGCCGGCGGGTTCAAGCCTGCGCCCTATAAATATGAAAAGGTCGTCGTTTACCTGAGCGGCGAAGCCGCGGCGCTGAAGCAGGAGATGAGCTGGATTTACCAATCGCAGGACGGAAACCTGGACGAAGGAATGAAGGGGATATTTTCGGAACTCCCTCGCCAGGAGGAGCACGTGCGCATCGTGGATTGGCAGGAACACGAAGGGTGGAACGAATAGGGACCAGGAGCTGGGGGCTAGAGGTTAGGGAAGACCCAAGAGCAATTCAAACGGCAAAGGGCAAATGGCAAAATTCGAACGGTTTTTCCATTTGCCATTTG
>Ga0326728_10004108_pt1 | contig 43784 bp, 33 predicted proteins | sample MB3enrmetagenome_FD_207602 | JGI IMG/M metagenome (GOLD analysis project Ga0326728, IMG submission 207602) | Lab enriched peat soil microbial communities from McLean, Ithaca, NY, United States - MB31MN | ecosystem: Environmental > Terrestrial > Soil > Wetlands > Peat | place: USA: New York...
AGCCGGGGAAAACGCCTTGCGTTTCCCCCCGCTTGCCCACAGGTCGGCGGCTGCCCACAAGCTTCACAGCACCGCAACAACATCAAGGATTGATTTTGATTCCGGGAAAGGTGCAACCTTCAGCCGGTGACCAGCCCTTAGCTTATTTTTCCCGGAACCTGTCCAGACGACCGGGACCGTCGCAGTCGGTTGCACATCCGCTACCGTCCGAATAGGAGAGCAGTATGCCGGGAATTAAAAATTATTGTGCATCGCGTAGCTTACTGCCTTTGACGGCTGAACAACGCATTGCTCGATTTGGTGCGGCATCTGACTCCCGTCAGTATACAGCGTGCGCACGAAATAAAGACAAGTCTGATGCTGCTGCGCCAAGCCACGAACCTTTCGTTCCAGGCGGCGAAAGGCGCCGATGTTGAGACTGCCGCGTTGCGGCACCAAGTTTATATCGGTGCTGCCTCCGGTGCCGTGCGACATAAGGTGACCTCGGTGATAGCGGTAATCGCCACCAACCGGACTGCCGGCCATCCGGGCCGCGTCGCGCTTATCGGTGACATAGCCCGGAATGCCCCACGCTACGACATTACGCTGTAAGCTTAAGTCGAAGAGATATGAGAAACTCCGCCCGCCCGGCGTGCCGTCGCTTACCTCCACCAACTCCGAGTTCGGGCTTGAAGCGGCATAGTCGTTGCACCAGAGCGGCACCAGCGAATCCGGCAGATCGGCGACGATGTCGTTTCCTTTGTAGGCGGAGACGAGTTGAAGATAGGTTGCTTCGTAGATCGCTATGAGGACCCCCGAAAACGGCAAAGACGGTCGCTTTTAGCAATATCTGCTGTAGGTTGGCAATCGCATCCGGCGGGAAAGTCGCGCCCACCTGCACCCTGCCGCTCGTGCGGTATGTGTCGCCACACAACGCCCGCCTATAGCAAATCGCGCGGCCCGGCCCGCATACCGAAGCCGATCGTGTCGGCGTGCATCGCTGTATCGCCGGGTGAGGGCTCGCTTCGGGCAAGCAGCCTGCCGCAGCGATGTCCGGCAAATCCCAAAGCATCCACCCGACCGCATCGATTGCGAGTCAGGCCCGCGGCGGCGGCCGCCGCCACCCGGCAATGACCGGAAATCCCGAAGGATCGTCCTCCCACGGATTGAAGACCGCGGCGCCGCTGTGGCGCACATCGCGCACGTTCCGCGTGGCAAGATAAAGGTCGTGCTCCAGCGCGGTTGCGGCAAGCAGCGTATCGATGACCGGAGGCGGGTGCCCGGTATCGCGCCGTACGGTGCCGCTGATGCTACCCCAGCGGCGGACCATCGCATCGGATACCGGAAGCAGCCGCGCCCCGAACCGTGCCGCCAGCCTGTCGCGCGTCGCCATATAGACGGGCCGGCGCGGATCGCCGTCCGGCAGATTGCGATGCCTTTGTCGTATTCGGCGATGGTGAGAATGCTGAGATACAGCGTCACCTCATCCTGACCGGCGGCCCACGCCTTGACGCGGGCGGAGCCGCCCCCGCGGATGATCTAGGAGGTAATGTTGGTATCCAGCAGCCAGCCGATCAAAGCGCGATATCTCGCCCGAGGTCCCGATCGCGGGTAAGGTCGAGACCGTCAACGCTCAGGCTCTCCATGAACGTGACGAACGGGACCGCGTCGCCGGAGGGCGGCAGCAGGCGCTCCAGTTCATCGGCGGCGATGACCACCACGGCGTCATGACCGCGGACGGTCACGCGCTGCGGCCCCTCGGTTTGGGCGCGCCGGACCAGTTCGCTGAATCGCGCTTTCGCATCCTGGAGTTTCCAGCCGACGTCGCCGGGGCGGGAGGCGGTCTTGCGAGGTTGCGGCATTGCGCGGTCTGTTCGTGACTATCTGACCGTATTATCGCACACAAAGCCCCTGCCTCGCCACCTCGCTCGCTGCCTACATCCGCTCCAACACATCCAGCCGATACCCCGGCCGCCGATCCTGGTGCAAAACCCCCAGCCAGCTTGCGGTAGCACGGATAAACTTGTTCGCGGCCTCGTCCCCCGGGGTCGGGTCGTCGGACTGACCGAGCCAGTTCACCAAAACAACGACCGCGCCCGGCAACACGCTGCCCCGCACCCGCCTTGCGCACCACTCGATATCCGCCGCCGTCAGAAAATACAGCACTTCCGACAGAACGATCAGGTCGAACCGCCCGTCCGGCCACGCCTGCGGCACCTGCGTCCGCTCGAACCGCACCTGCGGCTGATCCGAGCAGCGCGCCCGGGCGGCCTCCAGCGGTTGCTCCACCAGATCGATCCCCAGCAGCGAGTCGCACCGCGGCGCCAGCAGCCGGGTCAGCACGCCGATGGAACAGCCCACCTCCAACCCGGCAACAAACCGGCGGTCGCCAAGCGTCGCCAAAGTGCGGCCGTACTTCTCCTGCTCATAAGGATCAGACCCGAACCCCCAGGGATCGGCGCTTGCCTCGTAAATCTTCTGGAAATGCGCGGCGGAACGGGATTCGGTCATGTCAGCAGGAACGTCTCCCAAGGGCTGTCGAAGAGGGAAAGCAGCGCCTCGGGCAGCCGGAAGCCCGCCGGATCATCGTCGATCAGGCCGCCATACTGAGATCGATGTGCCCGGATGGCGTTCCGCTTCGCCCCCAGGAACGCCGCGATGTCCAGCCGCCAGCCGGAACCGGGATCGCCCGGGATCGCGGCATCGTCCGGCAGCGTCCAACCCCAGACCGGGTAGGCGACGTGCCGGATCCCGGCACATGACGCCACGGCGGAGGCGATCAGCGACGCCGCCTCATGATCGCAGTGCGGATCATGCCGCCATGGCGCGAGGATGGCGGTGAACCCAGCCTCGCCTCCGACCAGCGCCAGAAGCTTCGCCACCGCGGCGTCGAACGCCGGGCCCGCATGCGGCGCCGCCGTGTCCTGTTCATCCAGGAACGCCAATCGGTCCTCCGGCAGTCCCAACATCGTCACCGCCTGCCGCGCCTCCCGCGCCCGCACCGCCCGCAGCCGCTCGGGCGGAAACGCGCGGGACGACGGGTGCGAGCCGGTGCCGTCGGTCAGGACTACCACCAAAGGCGGCCGTCCCGCCGCAACGCAGGCCGCGATCAACCCGCCGCAACCCAGGCTTTCATCGTCCGGATGCGGCGCAAGCACCAGGCACCGGCCGCTGCCGATAATGTCATCCAGCTCGCCAACCGGCAGCGTCCGCCACGCCGCATGAAAATCCCGGGCGCTGCTCATGCGACGGCCGACACGCCGGGGTTGGCGGCGAACCAGGCAGCGGCCTCGGTAAGAACCTCATCCGGCGCCGGCTGGCGCAGATAGGTGGACAGGTCGCGGCAGATCCGCTCCACCGGGTTGCCCTGCCGGAACGCCGACAGCCCGAGCGAGCGCTGCACCAGCCGCATGGCATCAAGGCAGGCGCTCTCCACCGCGATCCGCGCCAGCCCCACCGTCGCGACGCGGTGCGCGGCATCGGCCGCCGGGTCCTCGGCGATCCGGGCGGCGGAGCGCACCCAGTGCCGGCCGGTTTCACGCGCGATCAGCGCCTCGCCGATGCGGGCCCGAGTATGCGGGTTGTCCCACCGACCGGACTCGCGAAGCTGCACCACCGCCAGGTCCAGCAGGGCGATCAGCCCGCCCAGCGCCACCGCCGAACCGCGCCATGCACCGGCTGAAAAGTCCGGTTCGCGCAGGTAGTCGCCCGGCTCGCCCAGCACCGAGCCGGCGGAGATCTCGCACCCGGAAAAATCCACCGCGCCGGTGACCGCCGCGCGCATGCCTTGCAGCGGCGAGGGCAGCGGCGTCACCGTTTCGCCGATGCCCGGGCGCAGGACCAGCATCCTGGTGACGCCGTCGGCGTCCCGGGCGGTGACCAGAGCGCCGGCCGCATGACCGGCCCCGGAACAGAACTGCTTGGCGCCGGTCAGGACGATCCTGCCGCCGGACCGTTGCATGCGCAGCCCGCCGCCGGGCGGGTCGGTGACCCAAAGCCCGAACAGGCCGCCGTCCCGCGCTATCGCCATCGCCCCGGCCTGCTGCGCCCGCGTCCCGTACCGCGCGACCAGGTGCATGGTATTGATGTGGGCTTCGACGACACGGCCGATGGGCAGGTTGCCCTGACCGATGAGAACCAGCATCGATGCAAGTGTGTCGGCAAGGGTATCGTCGCGGGTTTCGGCCGCAACCGGGAGGGGAATCGTTAGCACGCCGAGATGGTGCAGCCGGGCGATTTCCTCAGCCGGGAACGCGCCGTCGCGGTCGAGCGCCTCCGCGCGGCTTTGCATCCACGGCACCAGCCCGGCGAGGGAGGGGAGGAGGGGGGACATGTCAGCAGGCGCCTGGCGGAGTGCGGTCAGACAGCAGGGACTTCCGGCCAACACTCAGGACCCGGCTTGTGCAGGCCACCTGTCTTGGCACACGGCGCGATAGGTGGCCCGGACAAGCCGTGCCATGACCGAGAGAGCAGCGGCGGCCGATGCCTTTGGCCGCAATGACCGCGCCTGGCGGAGGCATCGAACACCTCATCGCTAATCCGCCGCCATGGCGTCGGCGGGCGTCAACCGCCGCAGCAGGTCCTCGGCCCGCTCGATCTCCCGGCTCAGCTCCGCGAACCGCACGCGGCGGCGCCGCAGCACCGGACTGAGCCGTTCCAGCTCCGCCCAGGCCGCACCGAAGAACGGCCCCGACACCGCGCCGAACACCTGGCCGAACGGAATCTCAAGCGCGGCGGCCAGGCCGCTATCGGCCCGGCGCGACAACCAGGCCTGCCGGACCCGCGATCTCAGGCTGTAGCGCCGCGCGGCGTCCCGGGCCGGTTCGGCCTGTTCGTCGGCATATTCGTCCTGCTGCACCATACGGCGGCGGATCGCATCCGCCATCCCGCCCTCGGCGCGCCCCTCGATCCGCCCGGACACAACCACGTTGATCCCCGGATCATGCCGCACGCGGGCATCCATCCGCCACAGCGAGGCGACGAACGCCCGGTCCTCCCCGCACGGAATCGCCGGGATGCCGCCAACCCGAAGATACGCCCCGGCCGACACGGCGAGGCTGGCCCCGGAAGCCTCCGTATGGCGCGGCGGCGGGTCATGCGGTTCAGGGTCCGACATCCAGGCGATGTCGTCCAACAGCGCGATCAACCGGCATTCCAGCGCGTCATCGGCATGCAGATGCGCCGGGATCATCGCCGCTTCCCACGGATCCACCACCGCGCGCCCGCACACCACGTCGGCCCCCCGATCGAGCGCGGCCAGATTGCGGGCCACCCAGTCGGGCGGAACGACGGTGTCCGCGTCCGTCGCCATCAGCACGCCCCCGGCTCCGGCCCGCGCCGCGGCCAATTGCATCGCCAGCCGCCGAGCCCATCCCGCATTCGCCTGCCGGGGCGGCAGTTCGCGGCTGACGATGTCCAGGCGGTAGCGCAGCCGCGGCGCCAGGGCCCGGGCGATGTGCTCGGTCCCATCCGTGCAGTTGTTCAGCAACAGAACAACCGCGTCCGGGCAATGCTGCTGATCGCTCAGCGCGGTCAGGCAGGCTTCGATCCGCTCCGCTTCATCCCTGGCGGGGATGGCGACGATCGCCGGCCGCAGTCGTTTTTCCGCGGAATCGAGCGATTCCGCGATCTTGTGGGACATGCAGTTTTCCTGCCCGGGTGTTGCGATGTCCGGCAGTTAGGATGCGCCCGGGCGGATGCGACCGTCCTTCACCCGGGTGTTATGCCGCTTGTGCTGACGAAAAAGCGACGTATACGGGCGGTCCATGACACAGCACATCGAAGCCGACGTGGCGATCGTCGGCGCCGGCCCGGTCGGATTGTTCGCCGTTTTCGAGCTTGGCATGCTGAAACTGTCCAGCGTGCTGATCGACGCGCTCGGCGAAGTCGGCGGCCAATGCACGGCGCTGTATCCGGAAAAGCCGATATACGACATTCCGGCATACCCGGCGATCGAGGCGGGCGCGCTTATCGGAAAACTCGAGGAGCAAATCAGGCCGTTCGCGACGCCGCGCCTGCTCGGGCGCCAGGTGACCGGGCTCAGCGGCGAGAGCGGGGCGTTCACGCTGACAACTGATCAGGGCGACACGGTCCGTGCCAAGGCGGTGATCGCCGCCGCCGGCGCCGGGGCGTTCGGACCCAACCGGCCGCCGCTGGACGGCCTCGACGCCTACGAAGCGACTGGCGCGGTGCAATACTATGTGCGCCGGCGCGAGGATTTGCGCGGCAAGCGGGTAGTGATCGCCGGCGGGGGCGACTCTGCGGTGGACTGGGCGCTGGCGCTGAAAGACATCGCCTCGGTTTCGGTCGTGCACAGGCGCGCGAAGTTCCGCGCCGCGCCGGAGAGCGCGGCGCAACTCGATGAGGCGGCGCGGTCAGGCCAAATCGAGATGGTCGTGCCGTATCAGCTTCACGGCCTTGTCGGCGAGGCAGGCAAGCTGGCGGCGGTGGCGGTCGCCGATTTGGACGGCACGGTGAAAGAAATTCCGGCCGATGTCCTGCTGCCGTTTTTCGGACTGTCCATGGACCTGGGGCCGATCGCGGCTTGGGGGCTGCAAAGCCATCTGCACCATGTAACGGTCGATCCCGCCACCTGCCAGACCAGCCTGCCCGGTGTGTTCGCCATCGGCGACGTGGCGACATATCCCGGCAAGCTGAAATTGATCCTGCAGGGGTTCAGCGAGGCAGCGGTTGCGGCGCACGCGATATTTCACGTGGTTCACCCCGATCAGGCGCTGCACTTCGAGTATTCCACCAGCAAGGGCGTGCCGGCCTGATCGAAGATCGAGTGTAACAAACGGTATTTCATTGATAGAAATTGTTATTTGCCAAATAATAGTATTGCCGGAGAATCTTTTTTTCCAGAACATTGCCAACAGTAAAAATGCCGATGGCGCACTGGTATTGCGATGTGCAAAGAAGGTCGCAAGCGGCGCGGCCGGTCATATGATCGGAACCGCCGCCGTTTCGCTCGGATAGTCCGGGCAGAAGGCGGGCGTCCTGAACATGCTTTTTACCGGTTATAGCGAGACATGAGCGGCGGCGATGCGTCCGCACGGCCGGAAGCTCAGGCGGCGATAGATTATTCGTCCTGCGAGCAGGAGCCGATCCATGTTCCTGGCGCGATCCAGCCCAATGGCTCGGTCATAGCGGCCCTGGCGGACACCCTTCTGGTGACGCATGCCAGTGCCAACCTTGCCGCGTTTCTCGGCCAGCCGGCCGAGGCGGTGCTTGGCAAGCCTCTGGTGCGGGCCATCGGTGACGCGGCTTGCCGCGCCCTGCAAGGGTCCGGCTCGTTCGACTGGGCCGCCCCCGGCGCGTTGCCCATGATAGCCGCGGCGGATGGCGGCGACCTGACGCTGCATGCGTACCGGTCGGGGCGGCATATCTGTATCGACATCGAGCCCTACGGTGACGGGCTGCCGACGGCCTCTCCGGCCACGCTCGTGCGCTCGGTGCTTGAGACGTTCCGGCACGCCGGCACCCGGCAGGAATTGTGCGACCTCGCGGTGCGCGGGCTGAAGGCGCTTGTCGGCTATGACCGCGTGATCGCCTATCGCTTTCACGCCGACGGGCATGGCGAGGTGATCGCCGAAGCCCGCGAAGAGCGCCTCGATCCCTATCTTGGACTGCATTACCCGGCCAGCGACATACCGCCCCAGGCCCGGACTTTATATCTCCGGCAGCGCGTCGGCGCGATCGCCAATTCCACCTATGTGCCGGTGCCTTTGCTGGCCGATCCGGGCCTGGACGACGGGACGCCGCTTGACCTGACGCACAGCGCGCTGCGCAGCATCTCGCCGTGCCATCTTGAGTACATGCGCAACATGAACACGGCGGCGAGCCTGACGATCGCGCTGCCGCACGGGCCGGAGCTGTGGGGCATGCTGGTCTGCCATCACACCACCCCGCGCATCGCCGGCCCGGAGCAACGTGCAGTCGCCGAAATGATCGGCCAGGTCACCTCGCTTCTGCTGTCCAGCCTCGGCGATGCTGAGTACGCCTCGCAGCGGCTGGCCCGCGCCATCACGCTGAAGCATCTGACGCAGAAGATCGCCGCGCCGAAGCCGCTGCCGCAGGCGATGGAAGCGGCGGCGTCCGACCTTCTCGCGCTGGTGGACGCGACCGGGGCGCTGGTGCGCATCGGCGGCAGCGTGTTCGCGCTGGGCGTCACGCCTCCGCTGGCAGCGGCAGAACACGCGCTCGCAGTGCTGCGGACCGCCGCCGAAACGGAGGATGTGGCCATCGACGACCTCGGCCTGCGGCATCCGGAGCTGGCGGCGTGCACGCGGGCCGGCAGCGGCGCCTTGCTGCTGCCGCTGGGGTCCGGGTCGGACGACGCGATCCTGTGGTTCCGGCCGGAGCTGTCGCAGACCCTTGTCTGGGGCGGCGACCCCAATCACCCTGCCATGGTGGAGCCGGAGACCGGGCGGATCTCGCCGCGGACATCGTTCGCCGCCTGGATCGCGACGATCAATGGCCGATCGGCGCCCTGGACCGAGGCGGACATATCCCTTGCCCGCGAGGCGGGCCGGGCGATCGAGGCCGAGCAGGTCTATCGCATCAAGGCCGAGCTGGCCCGGCTTCGGGACTACGACGTGCTGACCGGACTGCCCAACCGGAACCTGTTGGAAGATTGGCTGGTGCAGGCCAGCCGCGAGGCCAGGGGAGCGGAACGGGTCGATGATGCTCTGCTGTTTCTCGACCTCGATCGCTTCAAGGTGGTCAACGATACGATGGGCCACGCCGCCGGGGACGCGCTGCTGGTTGAGGCGGCGCGGCGCATGCAGGCTGTCGCGGAGCCCGGCAACCGGGTGGCCCGGCTCGGCGGCGACGAGTTCGTGGTGTTCTGCCTCGCGGCGGACCGGACCGGGACGAGCCTGCTGGCCGAACGGCTACGCGAGGCGGTCGAAGCGCCATTCGAAATCGCCGGGCGATCCTGCTTCATCTCGATCAGCATCGGGATTGCTTATTCAAGCGACATGGCGGGGCTTGATCTTGTCCGGGCCGCGGACATGGCGATGTACGTCGCCAAGCAGTGCGGCGGCAATCGCGCGGTGGTGTTCGAAGCCAGCCTCTATGAGCGCGCGGTGAGGCAATTCGAACTCGACCGCGACATGCGCCAGGCGTTGAGCGTCGGCGACGAGTTCGTCCTGGTGTATCAGCCCGTATTCGCCGCTGCGCCGGACGGCCGCCGGCTGGCCGGCTTCGAGGCGCTGCTGCGCTGGCGTCACCCCCGGCAGGGGTGGCTGGCGCCAGACCTGTTCATACCGCTGGCCGAGAAGTCCGGTCTGATCCAGCCGCTGGGCGACTGGGTGCTGACGGAGGCATGCCGGCAGGGGAAGATCTTCCAGGCGGCGCGGCCGGACCTGACGCTGCAGATGGCCGTGAATGTGTCAGCCGCTCAGCTCGCGCGACCGGGATTCGCCGCCGACGTCGGGGCTGTGCTGCGACTGGAGGGGTTTCCGCCCGAAGCGCTGTGCCTGGAAGTGACGGAAAGCATGGTCACCGACGTGGCTGTGTCCTGCGTCCTGGTGGAAGTGCGCGCGCTCGGCGTGAAGGTCGCGATCGACGATTTCGGCATCGGTTACTCGTCGCTGTCTTACCTGCTGCGGCTGCCGGCCGATGTGGTGAAGCTCGACCGCAGCTTCCTGGAGATGGCCGGCGGCAGCACGCGCGGGCCGGACTTTGTCGGCGCGGTCGTGGCGCTGGCGCACGTGGCGGGGAAGGTTGTGATCGTGGAGGGGATTGAAACGGCAGCGCAATTTGACATGGCGATAGCGATGGGTGCGGACATGCTGCAAGGTTTCTTGCTGGCGCGGCCGCTGTCGGTACAGGCGGTGGAGGAGGCGTTCCTGCGTCCGGGAGGGCCGGGTATTCCGGGAGAGTAGGGCGCCGGCTCTTGTTGTGCGGACGCGATGAGCCGCCCCCTACGCTACGGCAAAACCCAGACGGGCCGCAGCGCGCGCCCGGCCGATCAGCGGCAGCAGCGCGGGCAGGTCAGGCCCGCTGTCCTCGCCGGTCAATGCCAGCCGCAAAGCAGGCAGCAGCGCATCGCCCGGCAACCCGGTGGCCTGCTCCAGCGCCGATATCCAGTTCGCCCACACCGTGCCATCCCAAGGCTCCGGCGGCAGTGTCGCCTCGGCCGCGATCAGCATCTCCCGATCCCCGTCCATGATCGGCGGCACGATCGAGCCGGCGACGACATCCCACCAGCCGCGGGCTTCCTTCAGCAAGTCGAGATGGCCCCGCACCGCGAGCCAGAACGCCTCCGTCGCCCCGCCCGGCAGCCGATCGGCGACGGCGGCAAAATCGAGATCGCTTAAAGCGCGGCGGTTGAGCTGGAGCAGCCGGGCGGCGTCGAACCTGGAGGCAGCCATCGACGCCAGTTCGAAGGTGGCGGCCAGTTGATCCATCTCCGGCGGATCGTCCGCCTTGCTGCCGGCCAGGACAGCCGCAATCGCCCGCGGCTCAAGCCCGTCGCCGCGCAGGCTGCGCATGGACAGGCTGCCAAAAGGCCTTCCGCTGGACGACGGGCTGTCGCCGAGCGCCGGCAAATGCGCGAACCGCGGCGTGTGCAAGCCACCGCCCATCACCTCGAACAACTCGATCTGCACGGCCGTGTTTCCCGGGCTGTCCTCGCCGCGGATAATGTGCGTGGTCCGGAACTCGATATCGTCGGCCACGCCGGCGATGATCGCGGCCGGGCTGCCATCGGCGCGCGCAACGATCGGATCGGAAACCGAGGACAGCGCGGCGTTGCGCTGCCCCGGGACCATGTCCTTCCACTCCAGCGTCCGGCCCGACAGCCTGAAGCGCCAGTGCGGGCGCTTGCCGCCGGCTTCGGCGTCGCGGCGCTGCTTGTCGGTCAGCCGCAGCATGGCGCGGTCATAGATCAGCGGCTGGCCGCGCTTGCGCCGGAACTCCTGCTTTGCCTTCAGCTCCTCTTCGGATTCGAAGCAGGGATACAGGAAGCCGTCGCGTTTCAGGCGCTCGATCGCGTCTTGGTAGAGTTCCAGCCGCTCGGACTGACGATAGCTGTGCTGCCAGCCGATGCCGAACCAGTGCAGATCCCGGGCGATTGCCTCGGCATGGGCGGGGCGGCAGCGTTCGGCGTCGAGATCGTCCAGCCGCAGCAGCATCTCCCCGCCATTGCGGCGGGCGAACAGATAGTTGGCCAGCGCCAGGCGCGCGCCGCTGACCAGCAGGTGGCCGATGGGAGCGGGCGCGAACCGGACGCGGATCATTCGTCGTCCTCGTCGAGGTCCGCTTCGTCACGGCGCGGATCGAGCGACCGCCAGTCACGTTCCTCGGGGCTGGCGAGGCTATCGACGAAGTCGCCGAGCTCAGTCGCACTTTTCCAGGCGGCCTCGCCGGCATCGATCACGACGGCGTCCTCGCCGAAGGCGAACCAGGCTTCCAGCACCTCCTTGGAGGTCGACCCCGGAAGGCGGCAGCGTTCGACGGAGTCGCGGACGTAGCGGCGGGCGAACGCATTCGCATGCATCAGCGTGTCAAAGCCGCCGATTTCTTCGGTGATATTATCCTGGGCGCCGCCCGACAGGTCGAGAATACGGACCCGCCAGCCGCCTTCAGGCGCGAAAAGGTCGCTCATGGCGTCGGCCGCTGAGCGGAGGTCAGAAGTTTCATCAGCGTGAAACTACGGTTGCCGTCGCGGCAAATCAACCGTGGGGGAGATCATGCCGGTGGCCTCCGTCACCGTCATGGCCCGGCTGGTCCGGGCCACCTATACCACGTACGGCGACAGGTGGCCCGACAAGCCGGTCCATGACGGTTTCGGGGAGCCAACTGCTCCTACGTCTCTCCCTCGACAGCCGCTCGGGCATGCAGAGCGGACAGGATCGCCTGCGCCAGCGGCGTCCGGCACAGTGTCTCGACATCGATATCCAGCCGCCGCCGCCAGTTGGGACGCTCCCGGTCGGTGCCCGGAAGGTTGACCGCCTCGGTCTCGCCGGCAAGATCGTCCGCCTGGACCAGCGTCAGCAGCGCAGGGGTGGCGGCGACGAACGCATGCACCGCCCTGGCAACCGGCTCCGGCATTGGCTGGCGGATGTCGATGGCGCGGTCCTCCAGCAAGCCCTCGTCCTGAAGCTGAACCAGCAGCGCGGATTTTTCCGTTGCGCGTTCGGCCCGGGCATGGTCCGCCGCGGCGCCGTCCAACATCCCCAACGCCTGCTTCTCATCGATATCCGCCCCGTTCCACCAGCCCGCCAAGGTGGGCAGATCGTGCGTCGAGACGCAGGCGGCGGCGAGCGGACGCCACTCGGGCGGCGGACGGATGCGGCCGTCGCGGCGCTCGAACCACAGCACGCTGTAGGACAGGATGTTGTTGGCGGCCAGCGCGGCGGACATGCCTTCCGGCACGGTGCCGAGATCTTCGCCGACGATCAGGCAGCGTGCCCGCTGGCTTTGCAGCGCGACCTGGGCGAGCAAATCGTCCAGCGGATAGGTCACATAGGCCCCGTCGATCGCGCCCGCGCCGTCGGGGACGACGAACAATCGCCGCAGGCCCATGACGTGGTCGATCCGCAGTGCTCCGGCGTGGCGCATGTTCGCCACCAGCAATTCGTTGAAGCTGGCATAGCCGTCGCGCCGCATCGCCACCGGGTCGGGCGGCGGCAGGCACCAGACCTGGCCCGCGGCGGAGAACGGATCGGGTGGCGCGCCGACAGAGACGCCGTGCATCAGCGTGTCCTGCGCCGACCAGGCTTCGGCTCCGTCGGGTGCGGCGCCGACGGCGAGGTCGCGGTAGAAGCCGATGGACAGCCCGTCGCGTTTGGCCGAGGCGGCGGCGGCAAGCTGGTCATCGGCCAGGGTTTGGATAAAGGCATGGAATGCAATGGCGTTGCTGTGCTTGGCGGCAAACGCGGCGACGCCGGCATCGGTTGGATGGCGCAGAGCCTCGGGCCAGCTCCGCCAGTCGGATGTGCCCAGCTCGTCGGCAATCGTCTCGAAGGTCGCGAAGCGCCGCAGGCCCTCCGGGATCGTGTCGAGAGCGGCGGGCTTGAACGCGGCCTTCAGCACGGCGAGCTTGCGCTGCCAGACCGCCGGATAGTCCACCGGCCCGGGTTGCGGGGGCAGGCCGGCGCCGCCCGGGAAGCCGGAGACGTCAATATAGATGGGATCGACGAAGCGGCGATCGGAGGGATTGTATGGGCTGGCGCGCTCGCGGTCGTGCGGGAACAGAGCGTGCAGCGGGTTCAGGCCGACAAGGGACGCGCCATTCCGTGCCGCTTCGGCGGAGAGCCGCTTCAGGGTGGTGAAGTCGCCGATCCCCTGGTCGCCGTTGGAGCGCAGCGAATACAGATGCGCCGCGATGCCGAAGCGGCGCTCGCCGGCCAGCAGCGCGGGCGGCAGGTAGCAGCCGTGCGGCGCGACTATCAGGTGGCTGAACCGCTCGGGACGATCCTCATTCAGCAGCCGGTGGCGGCCGAGGGGCTGCGGCGGCAGCACGACGATGCCGTCAACGGCCGGGAAGCGCTCACGGCTGCCGTCCTCGCGCAGCAGCGTGATCCAGGCGGGACGCGGCGTGCCGAGCTTGACCTTGATGCCTTCGTCCGCGCGGCCGATGACCACCGGCGGCAGAGGCGCCTCCCGCTCGTGCAGCAGGCGGTTCACGCTGTCGGCCAGGTTGCTGCGCGTATCGGCCGGCAGCCGCATCGCCGCCAGCAGGGCGCGCTTGGTTTCAGCGCCAACCTTGTGGAACCCGCCGCCGACGTCCCACCAGATCGGATCGATGCCGGCCAGGTCCGCCAGCCGATCGAGCTCCGTGTCGGGAACCGAGTCTCCGGCGCTCCGGTGGCCGGATGAGGCCCCCTCCTGGAAGACCGTAACCGATCGGCCCGGAAGGACCAGGCTGTCGGTGGCTTCGGTGCCGGCGCTGTCCATGACGCGGCGCCAGCGATGGCCGGGGCGCGGCGGGGGCAGAACAATTTCCGCCACGGCGGAATCGGCATGGAACACCAGGGCCGCGCGCACCCCGTTAGCGTACAAAGCGGCGACCAGGGTGCGGTTGCTGTCGCGGCGCCAGTCGGCCTCGGTCAGGGGATGCCCTTGCGGGCTGAACCAGGTGACGTCCGGCACCGCCGAGTCATCCGCGGCCCGGCCTTGCAGTTCGCGCCCGTCGAACAGCGGCGCCAGAGCGTGCCGCAGAGCGATCAGCCGGGCGGTGAAATCGATCAGGCTCTCATCCGGCGCGGACCAGTCCATCCAGGACGAGGCGTTGTCCTGCGCATAGGCGTTGTTGTTGCCATGCTGGGTGCGTCCGGCTTCGTCGCCCATCGACAGCATCGGCGTGCCGCGCGACAGCAGCAATGTCGCCAGCAGAGCCCTGACATCGCCCGCGCGCGCAGCGAGGATCGCGGGATCGTCTGACGGTCCCTCCACGCCGTTGTTCCAGGACTGGTTGTCGTTCGAGCCGTCGCGGTTGTCCTCGCCGTTGGCGGCGTTGTGCTTGGAATTGTAGGCCACGAGGTCCGCCAGGGTGAACCCGTCATGCGCGGTGATGTAGTTGATGCTGCGCGTCACCGGCCGCCGGTCAGGCCCGAACACGTCGCCCGAACCGGCGAACCGGGTGGTGAAATCGCCCAGCTTGCCGGCGTCGCCGCGCCAGAAACGCCGCACCGTGTCGCGGTACTTGTCGTTCCACTCGCCCCAGCGGCCCGGGAATGCGCCAAGCTGATAGCCGCCGGGGCCGATGTCCCAAGGTTCGGCAATAAACACGCAACGGGACAGGACCGGATCCTGCTCTACCGCGACCAGGAACGGCGCGTCGCGGTCGAAGCCGCTTTCCCGCCGCCCGAGCGTGGCCGCGAGGTCCAGCCGGAACCCGTCCAGGCCGCCGTAGATCGCCCACGCCCGCAATGCATCCATGCTCAGGCGCACGGCGATCGGATGATCCATCGCCAGGATGTTGCCGCAGCCGGCGTCGTTGACATAGCCGGAGCGGTCGGCCGCCAGCCGGTAGTAGCCGGCGTTGTCGAGGCCGCGCATCGACAAGGTCGGACCCCACTCGTCGCTTTCCCCGGTATGGTTCAGCACCACGTCCAGGATCACGCTGATGCCGGCCGCGTGCAGCGCATCCACCGCGGCGCGGATCTCCGTCCAGCCGCCAGGCGCCAGCCGCGGATCAGGGGCGAGGAAGGCCATGGGGTTGTAGCCCCAGTAGTTGGTCAGATTCAGACGCGGCAAATGCCGCTCATCGATCCAGGCGGCGCTTGGCATCAACTCGACGGTGGTGATGCCGAGTCGGGTCAGGTGGCCGATGGCGGCCGGATGGCCCAGCCCGGCGAACGTTCCGCGGATTTCCGGCGGGATGTCCGGATGGGTCTTGGTGAAGCCGCGGACGTGCAGCTCATAGATCACCTGGCGGTCCCAGTCGAAGCCGGGGCGGTTAAGGACCGGCAGGGCGGAAGGGGTGCCGATGATCGCCTTCGGCATCAGCCCGGCGGTGTCCTCCGGACGCGGCGCGTCGTGGTCGAACAGTTCGGCATGCAGCCTGAACGGGCGGTCGATCGCCGTCGCCCAGGGGTCGATCAGCAGCTTGGCCGGGTTGAAGCGGTGTCCATTGGCGGGATCGAACGGACCGTAGGCGCGCAGCCCGTATCGCGTGCCGGCCGCCACGCCGGGGATGTGTCCGTGGAACACCGGTCCGGTCCGGGCGGGCAGCCGGATGCGGGCGGTTTCGCGGTCCTCGGCATCGAACAGGCAGAGTGCGACCGCATCGGCGTCCGGTGCATGCACGGCGGCGTTGACGCCGTCACCCGCTACGGTGACTCCCAATGTCTCCGGCGAACCGGCGCCGGGGAACGTCATGCGCTTCCAGCCAGGATAGCGTTGTAGAGCGCGGCGTAATGGGTGGCCGGATTGCGCCAGGACACGTCGGCCGACATCGCGTTGCGCTGCATCCGCTGCCACACCGGCTGGTTCCGCCACAGGATGGTCAGCCGGCGCAGCGCGTCCTCCAGACCCTCCGCGGTCGCCGGGGAGAACTGGATTCCGGTGGCGACGCCCGCGGTCAGCGCTGCCTCATTGGCATCGATCACCGTGTCGGCCAGGCCGCCGACACGCGACACCACCGGGATGCTGCCGTAGCGCAGCGCGCAAAGCTGAGTCAGGCCGCACGGCTCGAACCGCGACGGAACCAGCAATGCGTCGCTGCCAGCCTGGATCAAATGGGCAAGCTGTTCGTTGTAGCCGATGACGCAGCCGATGGAGCCTGGATTGCGCGCCGCCGCCTCAATGAACGAAAACTCCAGTTCGCGGTCGCCCGATCCCAGCAGGGCGATCTGCACGCCGTCCCGGATCAGGGCGGGGAGATGCTCGAGCAGCATGTCCAGCCCCTTCTGCTCGGTCAGGCGGCTGACCACGCCGATGACCAGGGCGGCCTGGGATTCCCGCAGGCCGAGCCGCTGCTGCAAGGCGGTCTTGTTGCCGGCGCGTTGGGTGATCCGGCCGCGGGAGAATTTGTGCGGGATCAGGTCGTCGGTCGCCGGGTTCCAAACGGCGTCGTCTATCCCGTTGACGATGCCGGTGAGGCTGGCGGCGCGGTACTGGATCACGCCCTCAAGCCCCATGCCGTACTCCTCCGTCGCGATCTCTCGCGCGTATGTCGGCGACACCGTGGTCAGCCGATCGGCGAAGCACAGGCCTCCTTTGAGGAAGCTGACGTCATGGTGGTATTCCAGGCCGTCGAAACCGAACGCCGAACCAGGGAGGCCCAGGCGGGGAAACAGAGACGCGGCGAAACGGCCCTGGAAGGCAAGATTGTGGATGGTCAGGACGGTGCCCGGGCGCGGGCCGTTGTGGTAGTTCAGATAGACGGGGGCCATCGCCGACTGCCAGTCATGCGCATGGACGATGTCGAAGCTCAGGCCGGGAATAAGCCCGGCGCCGATGGCCGCGCCCGCGGCGCCCAGCGCGGCGAAGCGGATGCCGTTATCGTGCCACTCCCGCCCGTCGGGGGCGTTGTAAGGATTGCCCGGCCGCGCGAACAGATGCGGGGCGTCGAGCACCAGCAGGTCGAGCGATCCCGCGGTTCCCCTGATGACGTTGGCGTGGCCGCCGAACATGTCGGGGAAATGCCACACCTCGCCGCCGTTCTGCAGCCCTTGCCGCACGGCCGGGTAGCCGGGGACGAGGCTGGTGGTTTCGACGCCGGCCGCGCCGAGCGCCAGCGGCAATGCGCCGGTGACGTCCGCAAGGCCTCCGGTCTTGATCAGCGGGTAGATTTCGGACGTTACAGACAGAACGCGGCTCATGTCATAGGCCTGAGGCAAGGAGGTGTTTGGGGCGGCATGTCATCGCCTCCCCGTCATCGCCCGGCTTGTCCGGACTAATTGTGCCAGCACGTGCCGCTATAGGTGGCCCGGACACGCCGGGCCATGACGAAGGGGGCGAGTGCCCTGCCTCGGGCGACCCGGAAACCAAACAATCCAGGGCACGCGACAGGATATATCGGTACGTTCGACCCCCGCCGCCCCCGACCGTCCGGGCAAACAAGCGGCTTGCGCGCATCATGTCAGCCATCGGGTCCGGATCAGCCTCTAGTTTGTCAGCCGATCGAGCATCGGCTGCGTGATCAGGCAGATGCCGCGCTCGGTCCGGCGGAAGCGCTTGGCGTCGTCCTCCGGATCCTCCCCGACAACCAGGCCGGGCGGAATGCGCACGCCCTTTTCGACGATCACGTTACGCAATCTGGCGCCCCGGCCGATATCGGCCTCCGGCAGGACCACCGCCTGTTCCACCCGCGCATAGGAATGCACATGCACGCCTGTGAACAGCAGCGACTGGCGCAGGAAAGACCCCGAGACGATGCACCCGCCGGATACCAGCGACGAAATCGCTTCGCCCCGGCGGCCGATTTCCTCGTGCACGAACTTCGCGGGCGGCGTGATCTCGGCATAGGTCCATATCGGCCAGTCGCGGTCATAAAGGTCAAGCGCAGGGATGATCGCCGTGAGGTCGATGTTGGCTTCCCAATACGCATCCAGCGTGCCGACATCGCGCCAGTAGGCTTCCCGCTCCGCGCCCGATGTGACGCAGGAGTTGGTGAAGCGGTGGGCGACGGCTTTACCGTGCTTGACCAGGTACGGCAGGATGTCGTGACCGAAATCGCGGCTGGACCCCGGCTCCGCCGCGTCGCGGTGCAACTGCTCGATCAGGAAGCTGGTCTTGAAGACGTAGATGCCCATGCTCGCCAGTGCGAGGTCCGGCTGGCCGGGGATCGACGGCGGATCCTTCGGCTTTTCCACGAAGGCGATGATCCTGTCGGTTGTATCGACATGCATCACGCCGAAACCGACGGCTTCCATGCGGGGCACTTCGATGCAGCCGACGGTTACGTCCGCATCCTGCTCGACATGCTGGATCAGCATGCCCGCGTAATCCATCTTGTACACGTGGTCGCCGGCCAGGATGACGATGTATTCGGGGTTGTAGCCCTCGATGATGTCGATGTTCTGGTACAGCGCGTCGGCGGTCCCGGCATACCAGGTATCTCCGGAACGCTGCGAAGCCGGCAGGATGTCGAAGCCCTCGTTGCGCTCCGGCCGGAAGAAGTTCCAGCCGCGTTGCAGATGCCGGATCAGGCTGTGCGCCTTGTACTGCGTGGCGACGCCGATACGCCGGATGCCGGAATTCAATGCGTTGGACAGTGCAAAGTCGATGATGCGCGTCTTGCCGCCGAAATAAACCGCCGGTTTGGCGCGCGTGTCGGTCAATTCGAGCAGCCGCGAACCGCGGCCGCCGGCAAGCACGTAAGCCATCGCATCGCGGACGATCGGCGCGTGTAGTCCGGGACGCTGAGCCATGAACGCTTTCTCCTGATTGGGTCGGTAGCTTGATAACGCCCAATCACAAGAACGTCACGGCCAGCCCCACGCACAGCCACGTTACCATTTTATACGGGAGGTTGAAAAGCCGGTACGTCCCATACATCCCTGGCATAATCACGGATCGAACGATCCGACGAAAACCAGCCGACATTCGCGGTATTCAGCGTCGCTGCTTTCCACCAACGGTCCGGATGCCGCCACAGATCCGCAACTCTGCGCTGCGCCGCGTAATACGAATCGAAATCGGCACAGACCAGGAAGTAGTCGTGATACCGTAGCGCATCGACCAATCCCCGATAGCGCCCCGGTTCATCGGGCGAGAACACACCCGCCTGAACGCTGGACAGAACCTCGGCCAGCACCGGAGAAGCGGCGATATATTCGGCGGCGTCGATCGTGATCTGCCGCCGCGCGGTCACTTCCTCGGCAGTCAGGCCGAAGATGAAGATATTATCGTCGCCGACGCGTTCGGCGATCTCAACGTTCGCGCCGTCCAGCGTGCCGATGGTCAGCGCGCCGTTCAATGCGAACTTCATGTTGCCGGTGCCGGAGGCTTCCATCCCCGCCGTGGAAATCTGCTCCGACAGGTCGGCCGCCGGGATGACGACCTCCGCCAGGCTGACCGAGTAGTTCGGCAGGAACACGATCTTCAGGATGTTGCGGACCGTCGGGTCGTTGTTGATCACCTTCGCCACGTCGTGGATCAGCTTGATGATCAGCTTCGCCTGATGGTAGCTCGCCGCCGCCTTGCCGGCGAAGATCTTCACCCGCGGCGTCCAGTCGTCCATCGGCCGGGCGCGGATCGCGTTATATAGCGCGATCGCCTCCAGGATGTTGAGCAACTGGCGCTTGTATTCGTGCATGCGCTTGATGTGCACGTCGAAGATCGCGTTCGGATCGACGCGGATTTCCAGCTCCCGCCGGATCAGGTCGGACAGCGCCAGCTTGTTTACATAGCGGGCGGCGGCGAAGCGCTTCTGGAACGCCGGGTCGGTTGCGAACGGCCGCAGCAGGGTCAGCGCGTTCTCATCGTCCAGCACTTTCGGGCCAAGGGTATCGACCAGCAGCCGCGTCAGCGGCGGGTTGGCCTCATACAGCCAACGGCGGAACGCAATGCCGTTGGTGACATTCACGATCCGGTCCGGGAACAGGGTGTGCAGATCGTGGAACACGGTTTCCCGCATCAGCCCGGTGTGCAGCGCCGACACGCCGTTGACGCGGTGCGAGCCGAGGAACGCGAGGTGGCTCATGCGGACGCGGCGGCCCTGGTGCTCGTCGATCATCGACACGCTGGACAGCAGACGGTCATCCGCCGGGAATTCCTGGCGCACGTGACCGAGATGCAGGGCGTTGATCAGGTAGATGATCTGCATGTGGCGCGGCAGCAGTCGCTCCATCAGCGGAACCGGCCAGACTTCGAGCGCTTCGGGCAGCAGCGTGTGGTTTGTGTAGCTGAAGGTTGCCCGCGTCATCCGCCAGGCTTCCTCCCAGGGGATCTGGTACAGATCCAGCAGGATGCGCATCATTTCCGCCACAGCGATGGCGGGATGCGTGTCGTTCAACTGGATGGCGGTCTTATCGGGCAGGCTGCCGATATGGCCGAAGGTGCGGATATGGCGGCGCACCAGGTCCTGCAGCGAGGCGGAGACAAAGAAATACTCCTGCCGCAGCCGCAGTTCCTGCCCCGCCGGGGTGGCGTCCGACGGATACAGCACCTTGGAGATGGATTCCGCCCTGACCTGCGCCGCCAACGCGCCGGCATGATCGCCGTGGTTGAACGCGTCCAGCCGCAGCGGGTCCGCCGACTGGGCCGACCACAGGCGCAGCGTGTTGACGCGGCGTCCGCGCCAGCCGACCGCGGGGGTGTCGTAGGCGACGGCCTCGATGGTTTCCGCCGGGTGCCAGACATGCCGCACCGCGGCTTCCGAAATCGGCACGGCCTCGATCGAGCCGCCAAAGCCGATCGGGCAGCGGACCTCCGGACGGTGGAATTCCCAGGGGTTGCCGAGGGCCAGCCAGTCCTCCGGATACTCGTGCTGCCAGCCGTTCTTCATCACCTGGCGGAACAGCCCGTGCTCATAGCGGATGCCGTAGCCATAGGCGGGGATATCGAGCGTCGCCATGCTTTCCATGAAGCAGGCCGCAAGCCGTCCCAGGCCGCCATTGCCGAGCGCGGCATCGGGCTCCAGCGCGCGCAGCTTGTCGAGATCGACATTCAGGCCGGCCAGGGCCGCCCGCATCGTCTCGATCATGTTCATGTTGTTCAGGTTGTCGAACAGCAGCCGTCCGACGAGGAATTCGAGCGACAGGTAATAGACCCGCTTCGAGCCGGCCTGATACGTCGCCTCGGTGCCCGTCACCCAGCGGTCGACGATCCTGTCGCGCACCGCGATCGCGGTGGCGATCAGCCAGTCGCGGTCGGTTGCGACCGATCTGCGCTTGCCCACGTGATACGTGAGCTTCTGCAGGATCGCGGCCTGCAATGCGGCCACCTCGGCCGGGTCGAGCCCCTTGTCGGTTGTGGGGCTGTTATAGTCACCGGCGGTTCGGGCCGACGCCTCCAGTTCAAGCTCCACTTTTCTTCACCTTTTTGCGATCCCTGATTGCCACACAAGAGCATGGTTGGACGCTCGGCTTCAACCGTTTGCGCACCATGACATCATGTTTCGGGCGGCCAGAGAGGGTTAATCACGGGTTTCCCACGGGGATGTGACGAATTTGCAGGCGATGCCCGATTCCGCAGCATTTCATTGCGGAATTTCGCTGCCGATAACTGCCGGTTTTTCGGGCAAACCGCCGAACAGCGCCAGGATACGGCTGCTCGGAGACCATGTTCGCATGATATCCGCGCGCCAGACAACCGCCGAAATGCCGCCTCCCCCCAGCAGCAGGAACGTCAGCAGCCACGCCGCCAGCAAGGCGGGCGAGCGGGGCGGCCGCGACGGTTCGGCGGCCAGCCGCTCCATAGCGGTCAGCAACGGGGTTGGCGGCGCGGCCGGTTCTGCCTCCGGCCCTGCCGGCGGCGGTGTGGCGACCTCCGGTGGCGGGGTGGCGTCATCCTCCGGCGCGGGCTTCCACTCGGCGCCGCAGGCGGAGCAGCGTACCGAACGGCCCGGCTTCAGGCGGGCGTCGGGGACGTCGTACGCGGCGGCGCAGCTTGGGCAGGCAATCTGCATGGATACCCGTTATGATGCGGGCCGGATCATAACGGGGATGTTTCCCGATGTCGCAAAAGAGTTTTGGCGATCAACGCGAAATGGCGAGACTCGGCGGTATCGGGTAAACTGCGCCCATGCTGAGGTTCGAAACGGTCGGTCTGCGCTACGGGCATAGCGGCACGGGTCCCGGCGGCGCGCCCGGGCCGGAGGTGCTGCACGACATCACCTTCAGGCTGGAGGCCGGCGCGTTCCGCTGGCTGCTCGGTCCGTCCGGGGCCGGCAAGACCAGCCTGCTGCGCCTGATGTATCTGGCGGTGCGGCCGACGCGGGGGCGACTCAGTCTGCTCGGCACCGACGTGGCGACCGCGCCGCGCCGCACGCTGCCGGTCCTGCGGCGGCGCATCGGCGTGGTGTTCCAGGATTTCCGCCTGCTGCCGCACCTGTCCACGTTCGACAACGTCGCCCTGCCGCTGCGCATCGCCGGCCGCCCCGAAGGGCAGGTCCGCGCCGACGTCACCGAACTGATGCGCTGGGTCGGCCTGTTCCGCTATCTGGACGCCAGGCCTGCGGCCCTGTCCGGTGGCGAACAGCAGCGCGTCGCCATCGCCCGCGCCGTGATTACCCGCCCGGCGCTTCTGCTGGCTGACGAGCCAACGGGCAACCTGGACGACGGACAGGCGGAACGGCTGATGCAGCTCTTCAAGGAACTCAACCGCATCGGCACCACCGTGATCGTCGCGACGCATAACGAGTCCCTGGTTTCGCGGCATCCGGCGCCCGCGCTGCGGATCGCCGAGGGGCGGCTCGTTGGCCGCGGCGCGGAGGCGGCATGAGCACGCTGCGGCCTTCCCGCTTCGACGAACTGGGCCTGCGGCGGGCGATGTCGGACCGCGTGCTGCCGCTGCTGGTCGCGGCGATGGCGTTCCTCGCCGCCCTGGCCATGGCCGGCTGGTTCGGTTCGGCGGCGCTGGCGCGGCATTGGCAGGAAGGCGCGGGATCGGCGTTGACCGTGCAGGTGCCGCATCCGGACGATCCGGCGGTCCAAGGTGAGGGCACGCGGCTGGCCGCCGTGCTGGCGCTGTTGACCGGAACGCCGGGCGTGGCCTCGGCGCACGCGCTGTCGCAGCAGGAACTGACCGAACTGCTGAAGCCCTGGCTGGGAGCCGGCGAGGGGCGGGTGGCGATCCCGATCCCGGCGGTGATCGCAGTCCACTTGAACAATGCGGCGATGGACCTCGATCCGCTGACCAGCCGGCTGTCGGCGGTCGCACCCGGCACGGTGGTTGAAGATCATGGAGTGTGGATCCGGCGCCTGTCGGTGCTGGCGCGCAGCATGCAGGCCTGCGCCGGCCTGGCGCTTCTGCTGGTCGCCGGGGTCGCGGCGGCGGTGATCGCCGTCGCGACCCGGGCGGGTCTGGCAGCCCGGCGCGAGGCGATCGAGATCGTGCACGGCCTCGGCGCGACCGACCGCTATATTGCCGGCCGTTTCGCGGCTCGCGCCACGTTGCTCGCCGCGGTTGGCGCGGCGCTCGGCGCGGCGGTGGCGCTGCCAATACTGCTGACGCTGGCGCGGATGGCGGCCCCGTTTGCCGGACAGCCGGCGGATAGCGGCAATCCGCTGCAAGATGCGCTGGCTGCGCTGCCGCCGGCTTTGTGGTTCGCCCTGCCGAGCCTGCCCGCCAGCGCCGCCGCCATCGGCTTCATCACCGCGCAGAGTGCGGTCCGGCGCTGGCTGAGGCGGCTGCCGTGACCAGAACCCGCGCCGCATCGCGCTGGCTGGCCGCCTTTGCGGTCGCCATGACCGTAGCCTGGGGCGCGGGGTTCCTATGGTTCGTGCAGATCGCCGCGCGCCGTGCCGAACCTCCGCCGCCGCATGCCGACGGGATCGTCGCCCTGACGGGCGGCGCCGGGCGGGTCGAACTCGCGCTCCGCCTGCTCGCCGAGGACCACGCCGATCGGCTGCTGCTGAGCGGGATCGGCGGCGGGACGGAACTGACGACGCTGGGGCGGCGGGCCGGCATCGATACCTCGGGGCTGGCGGCACGCATCACGCTCGGGCGAGATGCCGCCTCGACCCGGGGCAACGCGGCGGAGACAGCGTCCTGGGTGGCGCAGAACCGCATCGGCTCGCTGATCGTCGTGACCGCGGGCTGGCACATGCCGCGCGCCTTGGCCGAACTGCGGCGGGCAGTGCCGGATGTCCGCCTCTTTCCCATGCCGGTGCAGCCGCAGGCGGGTGCCGAGGCTGATCATGCGCCGGGGGTCAAGCTACAGATGCAGGAATTCACGAAATATCTCCTGGCCGTTTCCGGCCTGTCGGCATGGCTGCCGCATCGCGAGGCGCCGGCCGCGCTGCATCCGGGATCGGGTTCCGAAGCATGATCACACTGCGTTCCGCGCTGTTCAACGCGGTGTTTTTCGTTACGACCTTCCTGTACACGCTCGCGGCAACGGTCGTGCGCCTGATCAACCCGCGTCTCGTGATGAGCATGGCCGTCGCGTGGGCGCATACGCTTGTATTCGCGGTCAGGATCATCTGCGGCATCCGTCTGGAGGTCACCGGGCGGGACCGCATCGCGCCGGGCGCGGCGCTGATCTCCTCGCGTCACCAGTCGGCCTTCGACACCTTCGTCTGGCTGACATTGGTGCCTCGGTGCTGCTATGTCCTGAAGCAGGAGCTGATGCGCGTGCCGTTGTTCGGCAGCCTGATCGCGGCGGCCGGGATGATCCCGATCGACCGCGATGCCGGCACGGCAGCGATACGCATCCTGCTGCGCGAGTCGGACCGCGCCGTCCGGGAGGGGATGCAGATCGTGATCTTCCCGGAAGGCACGCGCAGCGAGCCGGGCAAGCCCGAGCCGATGCAGCCCGGCATCTTGGCGCTGGCTTCCCGCTCCGGCCTGCCGATCGTCCCGGTGGCGACTGATTCGGGGCTTTGCTGGGGCCGCCGCGCGTTCCACAAACGGCCCGGGACGATCCATATCGTGATAGGAGAACCCATTCCGCCCGGGGCCGATCGGCGGGCTTTGGCGCAGGCTTTGGAACGGGGGATGGGTGCGCTGGATCATTGCCGGGAAATCGATACGGCACGGTCGGTATAATCCTGTGGATAACTCTGTGGAGTGATATTTGTGGTGGCTTGGGATCACCTTAAGAGATTGCTGTAACCTATTGTTTTGGTTAGTGCCGAAAGAGAATTCTTTCGATTTCAAAGGGCTGGCTTGCCCGGGGACAAAAAATGCAGGATTCGCCTGCGGATTGTGCGGAACGGAGCAATTTCGCTCGCTCTTGCTGCGTTCGCGTAAGACGAGGCCGGGCCTCCGGCACTGACATGGTTTACCGGATCGAGGCATGATGCGCGGCAGATATTGGATTGTCCTGGCTGCCATTCCCGCCATTCTGCTGGCCGCCGACATCGTCTACTGGCGCCTTGCGTCGGATCGGCTGCGCGGCGGGTTGCAGGATTGGATCGAGGTGCAGCGGTCGAGGGGTTGGGAGATCGAATCGGGCCCCGCCGCGCTGGGCGGTTGGCCGCGGGCCGCGAGCGTCACGGTGTCCAGCCTGCATATGCGGCACACCGGCAGCGATCTGCCGGGGGCTTTCGAGTGGGCATCGGCCGGCCTCGTGCTGTCGGTCCCGCTGTATCTTCCCACCGATGTTGACGTCTCGTTCCGCGGTCCGCAGCGCCTGCGCATAGGCACGGTGCCGGAGGCCGTCGTCACCGGCGACACCCTGGCGGCGGCGGTGCCGCTCGGGCAGGATGCACCAAACTCCTTCACCCTGCACGCGATCGGCCTGCGCGTCGAACCGGCGGCGGGTCCGTGGCATGTGACGGCCGGGCTGCTCAATGGCCGCGCGTCTCTGTCCGGCGGCGGCGCGAGCCAGGGGATCGACTTTACAGCCAGCGCCGAGGCGATCGAGCTTCCCTCCGGCTTCAAATGGGCGCTCGGCCGCAACATCTCGTCCCTGTCGGCGGAGGGCAGGCTGAACGGCCCGTTCCCCCCCGGCGGGGATATCGCGGACCAGGCGCGGGCATGGCGTGACAACGGCGGATCGCTCGAGGTCAGCCATCTGGCGATGGGGTGGGGGCCGCTTGGCCTGACATCCTCGGCGACGCTGGCGCTGGATGATCAGCTTCAGCCGATGGGCAGCGGCAACGCGCGCGTCGTCGGCTACGCCGACACGCTCGATCGTCTGGCGGCGGCCGGGATGCTGACAAAGTCGGCGGCAACGGCAGCCAAGGCGGTGCTGTCGCTGATGGCGGGCACGAGCGATACCGACGAGCCGCCGGAGGTTGATGTACCGCTGACACTTCAATATCGCACCCTTTCTATGCGTCAGGTGCCTTTGGTGAGGCTTCCGGAACTCGACTGGTCGCGGCGATAGTGGTAGGGATGACTTATGACCTACGGGATCCGGAGCATTCGAATTAGCGGCCCGGCTGCTTAGCAGCCGGGGTTATCCCGCCTTTTCGACCCAATGCTCTGGAGTGCGACCCGATGTCCGACGACATGAATTCCCCCGTTTTCGTCCGTTTCCTGCTCGATGCCGATACCGCGCCGGGGCTGTTGTCCCGGCTTTTGCAGCCCTATGCCAAGCGCGACCTGGTGCCCGACCGGATGTGGTCGCACCGCTCCGGCGACACGCTGCATGTTGAAATCGCCATGGAGGCGATGCCGGCCGAGGTTGTCCACGTCGTTGAGGGCAATCTGCGGCAGGTTGTCGGCGTGCGGACCGTCACCCGGGTCATGCGTCCCTGCCTGCGTCAGGTCGCCTGAAGCGCCGCTTCCGGGGCGGGTGACTTGTCGGGGTAGCGGCACCACGCGGCGGCAACGCAGCGCCAGCATTCGGGGCGCCGCGCCTTGCAGACATAACGGCCATGCAGGATCAGCCAGTGGTGCGACTCCCGCAGCCGATCGGCCGGTATCCGCTTGATAAGGCTGTCCTCGACCTCGCGCGGGGTCTTGCCGGGGGCCAACCCGGTGCGGTTGCCGAGGCGGAAGATGTGGGTGTCCACCGCCATCGTGCTCTCGCCGAACGCGACATTCAGCACGACGTTGGCGGTCTTGCGGCCGACGCCGGGCAGCGCCTCCAGCGCCGCGCGGTCGCGCGGCACCTCGCCGCCGTGCTGTTCGACCAGTTCGCGCGAGAGTTGGACGACATTGCGGGCTTTCGTCTGCCACAGCCCGATCGACCGGATATGCGCGGCAACACCGTCCACGCCGAGTGCGACCATGGCCGCCGGGTTGGGCGCGGCGGCGAACAGGCTGACGGTGGCGCGGTTGACCGACAGGTCGGTTGCCTGCGCCGACAACACCACCGCCACCAGCAAAGTGAAAGGGTCGGTGAAGCTGAGTTCCGACTCCGGCGCCGGGTTGTGCGCCGCGAGCGCTTCGATGAAGGCGCCGACCTCGGCGCGGGTCATTTGCGGGGTTTTGCGCGGCGGTTTTGGCATCGTCGGGTGCGCCGCTTCAGGCGGCCTGAAGGGCGGCGTCGGCCGCGGTGAACAGGCGGGCGAGGCGCCTGGCCCAGGCGCGCTGGCCCTCGGGTTCGGCGATCAGGTCCTGGCGGATCTCGATTTCGACATGCGGCAGACCGCGGCGGTGGCCGTGCGACGGGATGCTGAAGTCGCTGTCCTCGGCCAGCGCATAGGGCGCGTTGTCGCCGACGACCAGGTCGCCTTCCTGCCGCAGCAGGTCCAGCAGGATCAACGCCAGCTTCGGGTCCTTGTCGTACAGGACGCCGATCTGCATGGCGCGGCTTTCGCCTTTGAAGGAGGGTGTGAAGGAATGCATGGCGATCAGCACGGTTCGCCGCTGCGCCCGCGCATCCAACAATGCGCGGATGCGGTCGTGATACGGCGTGAAGATCGCGGCGACCCGGGCGGCCTTGGCTTCCTCCGTCAGGCCGAAATTGCCGGGGATGGGCGTGTATTCGCTCATCTCCGGCATCGCGCTCGGCCAGGACGGGTCGCGGTTGCAATCGATCACCAGGCGCGAATAGGTCTGGAAAACCGCGGTTGCGTCCAGATGGTCGCACAGGCACTCGGTCACGCCCGCGATGCCGATGTCCCAGGCGATGTGGCGGCGGCGTTCGGCGTCGGAGACGCCGAGGTCGCCCAGCGCCGCCGGAATCGCCCTCCCCGCATGATCAGCCGTCAAGAATAAAGCCGATCGGCCGGATTCGCGGAGGACGCGGACGGGAGAGGGATCGGAGGGGGAAAGCAGGGGAGGGAGATGGTCTGGCATTCCGTGCAAGATGGTCTATCGTCGCGCCATGGGCAAGGAAACCGGGCGCTTACAGCAGATTCGGGCGCACCACGATCTGGGCGGCGTCGCGAAATATATGTGCGAACCGGTGGACACCGGGCCGCACGAACTGACCGACTTCGATCGCGAGGTCGATGCGCTGCGCCAGTTGCTGTCGGCGAAGCAACTGATGACGGTGGACGAACTGCGACGCGGGATCGAGGCGATCCCGGAGGCCGAGTACCACCGGCTGAGCTACTACCAGCGCTGGATCCGGTCGATCACCGACAATCTGCTCCGCCGCTGGGTCCTGACCGAGGCGGAACTGCGCGCCGCCCTGGAGGCGCCGTGATGTTCGCTCCGGGCGAAGCGGTGCGGGTGAAGGACGCATGGCCGGAGGCGGCCGGGCCGGTGCATATTCGCACGCCGCATTACGTCCGCGGCGTGGTCGGGGAGGTCGCGCGGCACCTGGGCGACTTTCCCAACCCCGAAGATCTGGCGTTCGCCCGGCCGGCCGAAGCCCGTCCGCTGTACCACGTGCGCTTCCGCAAAGGCGCGATCTGGCCGGAAGCGAAGCCGGATGACGAACTGCTGATCGAAATCTTCGGACATTGGCTGGAGCGGCCATGAACATCCTGGAATCGGATGGGGATCGTCTGCTGGCGGCGGTGCGGGCGGTGCTGGAGCGAAAGGGGTTGGTGTCCACGGCGGAGGTGCACGAGCAGATCGCCATCACCGATGCCGCCAATCCGGGGCAGGGCGCGCGGATGGTCGCCAAGGCCTGGGTCGATCCGGAATACCGGGCGCTGCTGCTGGAGGACGGCACGGCGGCGGCCGAGGCGATGGGAATCCGCATGCGCGGCATGCCGCCTCTGGGGGTGCTGGAGGATACGGCCGAGGTGCATCACCTCGTGGTCTGCACGCTGTGCAGTTGCTACCCGCGCGCGGTGCTGGGCTATCCGCCGTTCTGGTACAAATCGGCCGGCTACCGGGCGCGGGCGATCCGCGATCCGCGGGAGCTGCTGGCGTCGGAGTGGAAGACCGTGATCCCGCAGGCGGTGAAGCTGAGAGTGGTGGATTCGACGGCTGACTACCGCTGGATGGTGCTGCCGCTTCGGCCCGCCGGGACCGACGACTGGGACGAGCACCGTCTCTCCGCAATCGTTCGCGCCGGCGACATGATCGGCGTGACGGTTCCTGAGCTGTGACAGGACGCCCGAAAGGAGAGTCACGGCTGGAGACGTGCCATCTGCCCGGCGACGCCGCGAATGCTTCGGCCAATCCGGTCGGTCGACGCGCGCTTCCTGCAGGAGCGTGATCTGATTGCGCTTCCGTAAAGGCCGGGCGCCCTGATCAATGACCGGCCGCACGCGGCTCGGTTCGCCCTGTCAGAGCAGCGCCTGCAGGTCATTGACGAGACTCTCCGGCTTGGCCGTCGGCGCGAACCGGGACTGCACCTCGCCATTGCGGTCGATCAGGAATTTGGTGAAATTCCACTTGATGGCGGACCCGAGCAGGCCACCCTTCTGCGCCTTCAGCCATACATAGAGCGGGTGCGCATTGGCGCCGTTCACCTCGATCTTGGAGAAGATCGGGAAGGTCACGCGGTAGGTGGTGTCGCAGAACGCCGCGATTTCGGCATCCGAACCCGGCTCCTGATGGCCGAACTGGTCGCAGGGGAAGGCGAGAATTTCGAACCCGCGCGGTGCGAACTGTTCGTACAGCGCCTGCAAGCCTTTGTATTGCGGCGTGAAGCCGCATTTGGAAGCGACGTTCACGATCAGCAGGACCTTGCCGCGGAATGCGTCCAGGCTGCGTTCCTCGCCCGTGCCGAGCCTGGCGCTGAAATCATAGACCGACATCGTGTCCTCCTGTGCCGGGGCGCACGTTAAAGCATGTCACGCGGCGGCGGAAGCCTTCGCGGTGTCGCTCGGGTCAAGTAACAAACACGCGGCGGTATGGACGGGGCCATTCACTATTGCGGTATTAGATCTGTTTCATACTTTTATTTATAACATGGGCGTGCTACACCCTTCCTTGAGCGAAGTCCTCGCGGACTTGCGGCTACGGTCACGCCGGCCGGATTGCCGCCGCTGTCAGCCCGACGCTCGGGCGTGCGCCAAAATGGCTTGTGATTCCTTCCGACTAAGCGGGAACATGGCCATGGCTGTCACGTTGAATGCCAGCGCGTTCGTCAATGCGAAGGCGGCGTCTATCGGACTTTCGCAGATCGTCGGCACGACCGCGAGCAGCGGCAATCCCGCTTATCTGGTGCTGACCGCGCTCGACCGCAACGAATATACCGCCGGCGCCAGCGGGGCCACCGGAAGCTTTTCCGGCAACGGCCAGGTATTGAAACTGTCATCAATCGGCGGCGACGGTCGCGCCGCGGGGATCATCTTCACGTACATCGCTTCGAGCGGGCGTTACTACAACAGTATATATGGTTATCTGGACCAGTTGACCTACAACGCCTCCGCCAGCCTCGACGACGTCACCAATCTGTCCTTCTTCGGCACCAGCTCGCTCGGCCTGGCAACCGACTATGCCAACAACGCCTACGCTTTGATGCAGACCGATGCGCCGGGCTATATTGGCAGCGCAACGGTCGTGACCGAGCAGTCGTTCGCCGGCGCCGTGCCGAGCCAGGCGACGCCGGATTCGATCATCGCCGCGGCCGACAGTTTCGTCGGCAAGGCCTGGAACATGGACGGTTGCTGGGTGCTCGCCAGCACCATCGCGGCCGAGGCCGGAGCCTCCCTGCCGGTGCAGAGCACGGCCATCGGCGTTCCCGGCCAGGCCAACGGCGAGTGGTTTGTCGCCTATAACGGACCGGCCGGAGGGCAGAGCGGCAACTGGCAGTCCATGGTGACGGCGGGCGAGATCATCGTCATCGGCACGTCCGGCGGTGGCGGTCATATCACCACCTGCGTGTCCGGGTCCGGCGCGTCGGCGATGCTGGTGGACAACATCACCTACGAAAATTATCAGGGCCAGATCGTCAACCCGGCGAATGACGGGTCCGCGAGCGATGTGCTGGTCGCGGCGCCCCATGCGGCGTCTCAGGAATGGTCCGGCGTGGCGGCGTCATCGGTCGTGATCTACGAGCTCGATACCCCCGATGTCACCGCCGCGGTCAGCAGCGACTATCTGTTCGGCAACTCCTCTCAATCGCTGGGATCGTTGTTTTCAGCTATTGATCCCGCCGGCAAGTCGATCACCGAATGGCAGGTGTACGACACCGCCGGAGAAGACTCGTTTGCGTTCAACGGCGGCCGCGGCCAGGCTCATTCCGCCGCGTCGGCGGTCACGTCGGCGTCGCTTTCGGCGGTTTCGCTGCTGACCGGTTCTGTCGCGGTCACTGATACGCTGGAGGTTCGCGCCTTCAACGGCAGCTACTGGGGCGACTGGGCATCGCTGGCAGTCACCGTATCGGCGGCGGCGCAACCACCCGTGCTGAACGCCCAGACCGGGGCGCAAACCTGGGTCGCCGGCCAATCGATCAGCCTGGCGCTGGCGCCGAATGCGTTCACGGACCCGCAGAACGAATCGTTGTCGTACAAGGCGGCACTGGCCAGCGGCGCCGCCCTGCCTGGCTGGCTGATTTTCGATCCCGCCACCGAAACGTTCGCCGGCACCGCGCCGACAAACGATCAGACCCTGAGCATCGTCGTCACCGCGACCGACAGCAGCGGCCTGTCGGCGTCTGAAACGATTTCAGCGTCCGTCATCAGCCCGCCGAAGCTGGGGGTACAGACGGCGAACCAGGTCTGGGACCAGGGGCAATCGATTTCCCTTGCCCTGCCCGCAGGGGCTTTCACCGATCCGCAGGGAGGGTCGCTGACCTACAAGGCGACGCTGCTCGGCGGGCAGGCCCTGCCGAACTGGCTGACCTTCAATGCGGCGACCCAGACGTTCAGCGGCGGCGCGACGGCCGTGGCGCAGACGCTGAACATCGTCGTCACCGCGACGGACAGCTTCGGCCTGTCGGCGTCCGAGACATTTTCAGCCACCGTGATCGCCGCGCCGAAAGTCGCCGCAGCAACGCCGGGCCAGACCTGGGCGGAGGGAAAGCCGGTGTCGCTGACTTTGCCGGGTGGCACGTTCATCGACCCGCAGGGAGAGAAGCTGAGCTACGCGGCAACTCAATGGGACGGTTCAGCCCTGCCGGGATGGCTGGTGTTCAATGCGGCGACCGGGACCTTCAGCGGCACGGCGCCGGCCTCGGCGCAGACAGTCAATATTCTCGTCACTGCCACCAACAGCAGCGGCCTGTGGGTGTCGGAGCAGTTCACGGCTGCCATCGTGCCCCCGCCGGTTGTTTCGGCTGCGACAGCGGCGCAGACCTGGCTGGCGGGACAGGCGATGACGCTGGCTCTGCCGGCCGGCACGTTCACCGATCCCCGGGGCCAGAAACTCACCTACAGCGCGAACTTGGCGAACGGACAGGCATTGCCGGCCTGGCTGACATTCAACGCGGCGACCGAAACGTTCTCCGGCACGGCCCCGGCGGCGGCGCAGACTTTGGGCATCCTCGTCACGGCCACGGACAGCAGCGGACTGTCAGTATCGGAGACGTTTTCCGCGACCGTCATCGGCGCTCCGGTGTTGACGGTGGCGACGCCGGGCCAGACCTGGGTAGAGGGGAAGGCGATTTCGCTGGTTCTCCCCGGCGGCGCGTTCGCCGATGCGCAGGGGGAAAAGCTGAGTTACAAGGCGGCTTTGGCCAGCGGGCAGGCGCTGCCGAACTGGCTGACGTTCAACGCGGCAACCGGGACGTTCACCGGCACGGCGCCATCGTCCTTTCAGACACTCAGCATCGTTGTCACCGCGACGAACAGCAGCGGCCTGTCGGCGTCGGAGACGATTTCGGCCACCGTTGCCGCCCCGCCGGTTGTGGCGGCGGCGACCCCGGGCCAGGCCTGGAACGCCGGGCAGACGATTTCCCTTACATTGCCGGGCGGCGCCTTCGCGGATCCGCAGGGCGAGAAGCTGACCTACAAGGCGGCGCTCGCGAACGGGCAGGCGCTGCCCACCTGGCTGACCTTCAATGCGCTGACGGACAGCTTCAGCGGCACGGCTCCTGCGTCGGCGCAGACCCTGAGCATCGCCGTCACTGCGACGGACAGCAGCGGCCTGTCGATCTCCGAGACAATCGCGGCAACCGTCATCGGCGCGCCCAACGTAGCGATTCCGACGCCGGGTCAGGCCTGGGTGGAGGGAAAGGCGATCTCGCTGGCCCTGCCGGGCGCCACATTCGCCGATCCGCAGGGCGAGAAGCTGACCTGCAAGGCGAGCCTGGCCAGCGGGCAGGCGCTGCCGGGCTGGCTGATCTTCAATGCGGCGACGCAGACGTTCACCGGCACCGCACCGTTGACCTATCAGACGCTGAGCATCCTTGTCACCGCCACGAACAGCAGCGGCCTGTCGGCATCGGAGACGATCGCGGTGGCTGTCGCCGGGGCGCCGAAGCTGGCGGTCCCGACTCCGGCACAGACCTGGAACGCGGGACAGCCGATCTCGCTCACCCTGCCTGGCGGCACATTCACCGATCCGCAAGGCGAGACGCTCACCTACAAGGCGGCGCTGGCGAACGGACAGTCTCTGCCGGCCTGGCTGACATTCAACGCGGCGACCGAAACATTCACCGGCACGGCGCCGCAGGGGGCACAGACCCAAAGCATCGTCGTCACGGCCACCGACAGCAGCGGCTTGTCCGCATCGGAGACGATTTCGGCGACCATTATCGGCGCGCCGGTGCTGGAGGTCGCGACACCGGGTCAGACCTGGAAGGCGGGACAGGCGGTTTCTTTCGCTCTGCCCGCCGGCACGTTCGCTGATCCGCAGGGAGAGAAGCTGACCTACAAGGCAGCGCTTGCGAGCGGGCAGGCTCTGCCGGGATGGCTGACGTTCAACCCGGCGACCGCGACGTTCACCGGCACGGCGCCGGCGGGGGCGCAGAGCCTGGGCATTGTCGTCACGGTGACCGACAGCAGCGGCCTGTTCGTGTCGGAGACGATTTCGGCGACCGTTATCGGTGCGCCGGTGCTGACGGCGGCGACCCCGGGTCAGACGTGGGTGGAAGGGAAGGCGGTTTCCCTGGCTCTGCCCGCCGGCACGTTCGCCGATCCGCAGGGCGAGAAGCTGACCTACAAGGCGGCTTTGGCGAGCGGGCAGGCTTTGCCGGGCTGGCTGAATTTCAATGCGGCCACCGAAACCTTCAGCGGCACGGCACCGTCGTCCTATCAGAGCCTGAGCATTGTCGTCACGGCGACGAACAGCGGCGGTGTGTCGGCGTCGGAGACGATCTCAGCCACCGTCGCTGCGCCGCCGCGCGTGGCGGCCGCCACGCCGAACCAGACCTGGACGGAGGGAAAGGCGATCTCGCTTGCCCTGCCGAACAACGCCTTCAGCGATCCCCAGGGAGAGGCCTTGAGCTACAAGGCAACCTTATCGAACGGGCAGGCTTTGCCAGGCTGGCTGACCTTCAACGCGGCGGCGAAGGCGTTCAGCGGAACGGCTCCGGCCACCGCGCAAAGCCTGGTCATCACGGTCACCGCAACCGACAGCAGCGGCCTGTCCGGCTCCGAAAGCTTTACCGCCAGCGTGCAGGCGGCAGCATCGACAGCGGCGAAGGGCATGATCGTCTCGGTTCAACCGGCGAGCGAAATCGCCGCCGTAGTGCCGGCGTCGAGCATCCTTGCATCGTCCGCCGGGACGATGGGTTTCCTCGGCGGCGATACCGCCGTTTCAGCCGCGGCGGGATCCTTCGGTGCGGGCGTGCCGGCACCGGGCGGCATCATCAGCTTTACCGCGTTGGCGACGGGTGGCGGGGTAATGGCGCCGGGAGAGCTGTTCAGCGTGCCCTCGGCAGGAAGCTGGCTGCAGGCGGCGTCCGGGATCGAAGCCGCGGCGTTTGGCGCGGCGCTGTTCGACCCGCCGCAAAACCCGGGGCTGCCCGCACTTCACGGGTGATTCACGGCGTCCCGACAGCGGCGGAGCGTCGCAAGAACCCGCCCGGCAGCGAACCGGCGAACCGGCCGCCCGGTGAGCGTCGCCTCTCCCCGGTCACCGCTACGCTGAGCAGAGGTATCCGCCGCGCGACGTGGTAAAGCACCATCGGCACGACCACCGAGGCGGCGAAAACCGGCGCGAACAGCACGGGAATGCTGACGATCCCGGCCTTTATCAGGACCGCCCGGGCCGCTGCGCCCGATGCCACGTGCCACAGATAGATCGTGTATGAATACGCGCCGATGGCCGCGAGCAGCGCGCTCCGCGGGAAACGTTGAAGCAGGAAAACAACGGCGGACATGCCGGCCAGCGCGGCGGGTAGCTGCAACGCCATCACCGGGGCCATAAGGCGATGAAGGCCAAGTTGCTGGCTAATCAGAACGATCGCGACGATCCCGAGCGCCATCCAGCCCAGCGAACGATCGCGCAGCCAGCCCGGGTTTTCCCGCAGGATCATGCCGAACAAGAAATAGGGTGCGAGATAGAATGCGCCGTCCAGGCTGAAGAAGGTCGTAATGCTCCAGCCTGACTGGTCCACCATGACAGCCGCCAGTCCGGCCAGGGTCAGCGCCGCGCAACCGGGCCGGAAGACCGCATCGCAGATGGAAACCGCGGTGAACAGCAGGATCAATGCCTGGATATACCAAAGATGCCCGAAGCTGAACAGGAACGCGAGGGACGCGCCGATGGGCTCCGCCTCGGTCCCTGACAGTAGCATCCACATGACCGCGGTCACACAGATCAGCGGCACACCCAGCCGCCGAACCTTCTTGACCCAGAACCGGCCGAATGCCGCGCGGCTGACGCGGTTGCCGGCGTACAGGTAACCCGACAAGGCGGTAAACAGGGGTATACGGATGAATTCGATGCTGATCATGGCGTAATGCCAGCCGGAACTCATCGGCAGTCGCAGGCCGTTCGTCTCGGAGTCGCCGACGACATGCAGCGCGACCACCAGCAGGCAGGCGAGGCCGCGGACGGCATCGAGGTTGGCCGGCACATCGCCAGCCCGCGACGCGGGCGCAGTGCAGCTTCCGTTCGCAAGGCGCAGAGATGACATGGATCGCGTCCGTTCCGGTTTCTGGAATGTCCGCACCGGGCGGAATTGAAACGGGCGGAATTGAAACTTGGTTCCAATGATGACGTCCGCGGTTGATTTGACAAACACGCTATATAACAGCGCTGTGACATCGAACGCGTGGCAATCCGCTACGGTGCCTCAATCTCCCCGCGCATTGCCAAGCGCCGTAGCGTCCTGTCGATCCATTGCGCAGTCAGCTTCTCCTGCGTGCCGTTCTGTCCCAACCGCTCATGCAACGCAGGGAAGTCCACACGGTCAAGCGGCTGGTCCTGGTTGAAGCAGGAGAACACGACCGTCCGCTCGCCTGTGTCAGGGTTGACCTGCGGTTGCAGGCACTGCGCGCAGACCTCCTTCATCATGCATTGCATGGGCGAGTTGATCGAGCCGATGGCGCTGTGGCAGGGCCGCAGAAACGGCTCCAGCACGCTGTGCCGCGCCTGGCCGACGGCCTGCATCATGCGATCGGAGCCGATAACGATCATATGCTCCGTATCGCGCAACGGCACCGCCTGCTCACCGAGCGCGCCGGAGGCATAGGCCACCATCGCCTGCACGATGTTGCCGACGAAGCTGCGGTCCTGCGGCCGCTCGGGGTTGGGGGCGAAACCGGGCGCCTCGTCGCAGCACCAGATGATGACATCGGCCGCCTGCTCGATGTCCGCCACCTTGTAGCGGTCGCGCACCGCCTTGTAGCCGGCGAAATAGATCACCTTCGAGCCGGCGGCGCGGGTGGCGGCACCGATGGAAAACAGCACCGCGTTGCCCAGTCCGCCGCCCACCAGGGTCACGGTGGTGTCGGGATGGATCTCCGTCGGCGTGCCTGTGGGCCCCATCAGGATGACCTGTTGGCCGGACGGCAGTGAGGCGCAAAGGTCGGAGCTGCCGCCCATCTCCAGCGCGATGACGCTGAGCAGCCCGGCCTCCTTGTCGGCCTTGGCGCCGGTCATCGCCAGGCCCTCGGCATTCAGCACGGTGCGGCCGATGCCGGGTTCCTCGTCGCGGGCGGCGAGCACCTCGAAGTTCTGCAGCCGGTAGAACTGGCCGGGCTGGAACGCCCGCGCCGCGGCCGGGGCGCGGATCACCACCTCGATGATCGTCGGGGTCAGGCGATGCACCTCATGCACCGTGGCGATCAGGCTGTCCCGCGCGACGGCGATAACGTCAGCGCCGGACACCCCGGTCGCCGGCGCCGCGCTTAAGATGCGGGAGACCACCGGGTAGCCGCGCTTCGCCCCGCCCATCGCCTTCACCACGTTGCCGAAGAAGCTCGGGTGCAGGTCGCCGAAGAAGCTGATGAAGCGGCCGTTTTCGGCGCGGTGCATCAGCACGGCGGCATCGTCCGGCTTGCACAGGCCGCGCACCGGCTCGAGCTTGTTGCCGTTCTCGTCCACCGCCTGGAAGTAGCGGCCATCCAGCTTGATGCGATGGTCCTCGCGCGCCAGCACGGTGTTCGGCTGGGTGCCGGCGGCGACCAGGATGGCGCGGGCGGGCAGCACCACTTCGCTCCTGTCCGCCCGGGTCAGCCGCAGCGCCTTCGCGTGGCCGTAGCCGTCGGCGTCCACCGCGGTGGGGGTCAGGCCCTCGGCGAAGACGACCGCCTCCTCCATCGCCTTGGCCACTTCCTCGTGGTTCAGCGTGTAGGACGGGCTGTCCACCAGACGGCGGCGATAGGCGATGGTGGCGCCGCCCCAACTGACCAGCAGGGCCGCCAGGTTCGGCGCCCGGTCTTCCCTGGCGGCGGCATCGCGTTCGGAACGAAGTTCGGCGGCATGCGCCAGGAACTCGCCGGCGATCTCGGCTTCTTCCGGTGTCCAACGGGCGCGCACCGCGGCCTCGCCGCGCTCCGCCGCCAGCACGTGGTAGCGCAGGGCGAATTTCTCGACCTGCCGGACGTAGTAGGAAAGGCTTTCCGTCCCCGTATCGATCGCCGTCAGCCCGCCGCCAATCACCACGATCGGCATGCGAATCTGCAAGTTGGCGATTGAGGAATTCTTCGCCGCTCCGGTGAGCTGCAGGGCCATCAGGAAGTCCGATGCCTGCCGCACGCCGCGCGCCAGCCCGTTCGGGATGTCCAGCACGGTGGGCTTGCCGGCGCCCATGCACAGCGCGATGTGGTCGAACCCCATCTCCCAGGCGTCGTCGATCGACAAGGTGGCGCCGCCGCCGAAGCGCACGCCGCCGAAATGCGCAAATTCAGCGCGCCGCTCCAGCAGCAGCCGCACGAGTTTCAGATAATTCTTGTTCCAGCGCACGGTGATGCCGTACTCGGCGACGCCGCCGAACCCGGCCATCACGCGGTCGTCCAGGTTCTCGAACAGCGTTTCCACGTCGCGCACCGGGGCGGACACGTCGATGGTCAGCGGCTCGATCTTCAGCCCGTCGATGGCGACGATGCTGTGGCCGTCATTCATAAGGTGGTGCGCGAGCGTGAACCCCGCCGGCCCCAGCCCGACGATCAGCACCTTGCGTCCGCTGTCCGGCCGGGGCAGCGGGCGGCGGATGTCCAGCGGGTTCCAGCGCGTCAGCAGGGCGTAGATCTCGAAGCCCCAGGGCAACCCGAGCACGTCCTTCAGTATCGAGGTCTCTGCCTGCGGGATGTCGACCGCCTCCTGCTTCTGATAGATGCAGGCCTTCATGCAGTCGTTGCAGATGCGGTGGCCGGTCGCCGCCATCATCGGGTTGTCGATGGCGATCGTCGCGAAGGCGCCCAGCACGTTGCCCTGCGCGCGCAGGGTGTGCATCTCCGAGATTTTCTCATCCAGCGGACAGCCCGCCAGCGTGACGCCGAACGGGGACTTCTGATAGGCCCCGGTCTTGCGGTCCTTCAGGCCGCGCGAGCAGGAATCCTTGCCCTGCGTGTGGCACCAGATGCAGTAGTTCACCTGGTCCAGCGCCTGCTGGGTGTTCATGCCGTTGTCGGTCAGCGCGAAGCCGTCGCGGTGCCGCCAGTCATGCTCCGGCAGGCGCAGCATCGTGACGCCGTCGCGCTCGATCGTCTCGACCGGGACCAGGCGCTGCGGATCGACGCGCTGCGGCACCCGGAACAGCGTCCCGCCGCGATGGTAAGCCTGGCCCTGCGGCGTCAGGGTCGCCCAGGCCGCATACCGCAACGCCAGATCCAGCGCCTCCGGGTCGGCTTCCCATTGCGCGACATGGCTGGCAAAACCCGCCTCGGTCAACGGTTCGCCCAACCGGGCTTCCAGCGCCGCCCGCAGCCCGGGGCCGTCGAAACCTGACGGGTCAGAATATTTCTTCACCGCCTGGCGCTGGACGAACAGCCGCTTGCAGGCGTGGATCGGGTCGAGCCGGGCGGTTTCCCGCGCCAACGCCTCGGTTTCCGCCGCGATGCCGAACAGTTCCGATACGAAACTGTCGAGATGCGCCCCGAGCGCGACGACAAGATCCGACTCGCGGGTGGTGGCGGCATCGGGCGCGGCGCGAGCGGCGAGCAGGCGCTCATGCAGCTCCGGTTCCTGCCCGGCCAGAGCCTCGAGGAAGCGGCGGTCCAGGCGGATCAGCCCGTCGCGCGTGGCGATATCGGCGAAAGTGAACCCGAAACCGAGCCGGGGAGCGTCAATGAGCGTCACGGCAACAGACCATCTTCCATGCAATAAGACGAAAAAATCATCACCTGCCGGCGCGAGCGCGGGCACCCGAAGCCGCAAGGCGATGCCACAGGCGGCCCGGTCAAGCAACCTTGATCTCGACGAGCCTGCTTGTTTCTATGTCCCTGAGGTGGTGAAAGCCATCCTCCGGCCATGCCGATTCCACGCCCTTGCGTCGAATGGCACCCGCAATGGCGGGCCTTCACCCGTCATGACCGGGGCAGCTACGCGTCGTGCGCTTCGGCCGCCACCAGCCATTCCAGCAGCTTGCCGGTCAGGGTCGCCATCGTCAGCGGCTTGGTGATCTGATCGTCCATGCCGCTCTCCAGGCTCAGCTCGCGGCTGCCCTCCATCGCATGCGCGGTGAGCGCCACGATCGGCGTGCGGCGCTGCTGGAAGCTCTCGATCTGGCGGATGGCCCGGGTGGCCTCGTAGCCGTCCATCTCCGGCATCTGGCAATCCATCAGCACCAGGTCGAAGTTGTTATCGCGATAAAGCGCGACGGCCTCGAGCCCGTTGCGGGCCGGCGTGACACGGCAGCCCAGCGTCTCCAGCAGCGCCTGGGTGACCCGCATGTTGGCGGCGTTGTCCTCGACAAGCAGGATCGCGATGTCGCTGCGGCCGGCGTGCGACAGCGCTTCCTGGAAGGCGCGGCTGGACGGTGAGGAGAAGACCGCCGTGCCGGTGCCCTCGGGTGGCCTGTGCCCGGACGCGCGTGCCGCCGCCGGCAGCGCGATGCCTGCGCCCGTCTGCCGCCGCAGCGACAGGGTGAAGCGGACGGTGGTTCCGGCGCCAGCGACGCTGTCCACGCTCATCTCGCCGTCCATCATGCGGACCAGGTGGCGGGCGATCGCCAGCCCGAGCCCTGTCCCGTCATGCCGCCGGGTCGATGAGCTGTCGGCCTGGTTGAAGGCAGTGAAGATCATCTCCTGCTTGCCGGCCGGGATGCCGATGCCGGTGTCCGCGACCTCGAAACGCAGGCGCACCAGGTCGTCCGCCGTCTGCTCCGCCGAACCGTGCAGCGTGACGCCGCCTTCGGTGGTGAATTTCAGCGCGTTGCCGACGACGATGGTGAGGACCTGAAGCAGCCGGTTCCGGTCGCCCAGCAGCACCAGATTGAGCGAATCCGGCACCGCGGCGGACAGCGACAGGCCCTTGGCCCGCGCCTCGTCCGCGAACAGCGCCCTGACATCGAGGATCAGAGAAGGCAGATGGAACGCCGCGCACTCCAGTTCCAGCTTGCCGGCTTCGATGCGGGACAGATCCAGCACGTCGGTAACCAGCCGCAGCAGCGCGCGGGACGACTGGGTTGCCGACTCAAGATAGCGCTGCTGGAGCGCGGAGAGTTCGGTCAGCCGCATCAGCTCGATCATGCCGACGATGCCGTTCAGCGGAGTGCGGATTTCGTGGCTCATGTTGGCCAGGAACCGGGTTTTCGCCGCGTCCGAGGTTTCCGCCTGCGACAGCGCCCGCCGTGTTTCGGCGGCGCGCAGGCGCAAGCCGTCCAGCATGGTGTTGAACGCCGCGCCGAGGCGGCGGATTTCCTGCGGCACCAGGCCGTGGAACGCGGGCACCGTGACCTCATCATTGCCCGACAGCACCGCTTCGGCGGCAGCGCCAACCTGGCGGACCGGACGCGCCAGATACAGAGCGAGCAGCCAGCTCATGGCCGCCGCGCCGGCAAACGCCAGCAAAGCGATCACCGCGGCTACCCGGTTCACCCTGTTCGACCGGGCGTGCAGCTCCGACAGCGGCTGCGCCACCATGACGCCCCATCCGGTCTCCGGCACCACCGCGTAGCCGGCTATCATAGCGGTGTTGAACGCCGGCGAGACGAACTGTCCGACGCCGCTTTCGCGGCGCATCATTGCCGCCACCACGGGGATCGCCGACAGGTCGCGCGATGCGGCGACCCACTCTTTCAGCGGATGGGCGATCACCTGGCCGCGGGCATCGGTTATGACCGCGTGGCCGCGATCGCCGAGAGCGACGGATTGCTGCAGCGACACGATATAGGCGTTGGACACCGCGCCCAGCCCAAGCCGTCCGCGCGGCAGCAGCTTGACCATATAGAAGACCGGGTGGCCGGCCGGATCGTGATACAGGTTGCTGACGGCGATCTGGCCATGCGCGGCGGCCGCCAGCGTGCGAAGTTCTTCCAGCAGGGGTGGCGGAAGTTCCCCCGACTGGTCCGCCGCGAGGCCCGGCCACTCGGCTTCCGGCGATCCGTTCGGTGCCAGCACGGCGACCTGCACGATATGCAGCGACATCAACACATCGGCCAGCCCGCCGATGGGCTGGGTCAGCGCGCCGCTGTCGAGGGTGAGGGCAAACACCGCTTCAACGTCGCGGATGTATCGCGACAGGGTGGCGGTGACGTCGCGGGCGATCGGCAGGTGGCGGTCGTGGACAGAGTCCATCTCGGTATGGAAGGACGTGCTGCTTTCCCACAGCGCCAGCACCGCGATGGGCAGGCCGGCGACCAACATGAACGCGAGGAACAGGAGGTGATGCAGGCGAAGGCCGAAGCGGGTGCGTTCCGCGGACGTCATTCTGCCTTCCTCATGAGGTCTGGCCCGGCTGCGTGGCGGGCCGTCGGGCATGCCAGCCCACGGAGCCGGGTTGGCGTGGTTTGGACGCGGCATGGCTGACCATATGACCCCCTTACAAGGGAAATCTTATATCGAAACTATATATGCATCCAAACTGTTATTCAATGGTTTATATTTTGGACGCTCCTTCTGTCGCCGAGCCGGTTGAACGTCTTAAAACCGAGAAGTCATGACTTTATCGACTCCGTTCGCCGTTTTCTGGATTTCGGCGGTCGCGGCGGGATTGGCGAGCGTTCCGTTGGGCCGCGGGTTGTGTCAACGGGTAACAGCCGCGTATCGAAAACAGGGCTGGAAAGACGCATCAAGAGACTCGACTCGGCTCTGCATCCGCGCTTATGTTCCTGCTATGTTCACTCCCCTCGCCATTCCCGAAAAGCCCTCCGGATCGGCAGCCCCGCTTGCAGCCCCGCTGGCGCCATCGGCGGCCGTCGCCGAATTGCGGGAGCGTATCGCCCGGATCGAGCGCAGCCATGCCCGCGGCGCGCCGGCGAAGTCGCTTTCCCTGGGCATCCCGGCGATCGACCAGGCCCTGCCGGGCGGCGGCATCAATTTGGGCGCGCTGCATGAGGCCGCCTCGGTTGGCCCCGACACCGAACATGCCGCCGCCGCGACCCTGTTCGTCGCCGGCCTGCTGGCCCGCCTCGACGGCCCCGTGCTGTGGGTGCTGCGGCAGGCCGATCTGTTCGCCCCGGGGCTGGCCGGGGCGGGGCTGCGGCCGGACCGGGTGATCTTCGCCGAGGCCGGCAAAACCGTGCTGGCGGTCATGGAGGAAGGCCTGCGCCATCCCGGCCTGTGCGCCGTGGTGGGCGAACTGAGCGGCAAGCTCAGCCTGGTCGCCTCCCGCCGGCTGCAGCTCGCCGCCGAGCAGGCCGGGGTGCTGGCGATCCTGCTGCGCCGCAGCAACGGCTTCGACGACCCGGTGCTGAACGAGCCGACAGCCGCCTCTACCCGCTGGCGGATCGCCGCCCTGCCGTCGCCGCCCGCCTTGCCGCACGCCCCGGAGACGCCCGGCCTGGGACGCGCCCGCTGGCGCCTGGACCTGACACGATGCCGCGGCGGCGAACCCGGTTCCTGGATAACGGAGGCATGCGATGCGACGGGTCGTCTCGGTCTGGTTCCCGGCATTGGCGATCGACAGGATCCGGCGCGGCTGCGGGTGGCGTAAGGAAAGGGAAGGCCAGGGCGCTGCCCTGGACCCGCAAAGGGCCGGCGGCCCTTTGATCCCATTAATTT
>Ga0326728_10004109_pt1 | contig 43783 bp, 34 predicted proteins | sample MB3enrmetagenome_FD_207602 | JGI IMG/M metagenome (GOLD analysis project Ga0326728, IMG submission 207602) | Lab enriched peat soil microbial communities from McLean, Ithaca, NY, United States - MB31MN | ecosystem: Environmental > Terrestrial > Soil > Wetlands > Peat | place: USA: New York...
CTAATTCCGCCAACTGCTCTCGACGTACAAAGGTGAGTCGTGCATTCTTATGAATGTCCATTCGGTCTCTCCTAGAAGTGGATTGCTCAGCACAATCAGCTTCTCTGGTTCCGGTCGAATGGACAACCTATTGAAATCTCACACCTAGGTTCTTCCGGCCTCATTGAATGACAAAGAAAAAGGGGCCAAGGGGCCCGCAGGCCTACTATTGGTTCACTTTGAAAATGATCGCTGAGCCGGGCAGTCGCCGGTAACAACTGAACGTAATGGAATGCAAATCTCCTTTGCCGTTGTAGCGCTTCAGCCCGCCCGGCATCGCCAACCTCCAGCGGAGAAATGCAACCCCAAGACCCAGGTTCCAACCCGAACCTGGGGCACCCTCCGTTTCTCTATACTTCTACACAAACTATTGAAGTGGTATCCTCTCATCGTGCACCTGTCACCAATTCCAAATCGTCAACTCCGGGCCACCCGGCCCTTCATCCGTGACATCCTGTAAAGTCATGACTCAACAAAAGCAACCGCGTGCAAGCAAGAAACGTTCTGGAGACTTTCTCCAATGGCTCAAAAGTGCCGGACCGCATCTGCCTCCGGAAGCGGAAGAGTCCTTGCGGTTGGCAGCCGTCACCCAGAATAGGGCGGATTCTGCCTCCATCATGAGAGATCTAGCTGAGGACGGATTCATCTACGAATCTCTACGTGATCTGAGAGTTAGCCGCATACCGTATCGTGCAGCCGTTCCGACCCTGATGAAGTGGCTAAGGAGGACCAGCAATTACGACATTAAGGAAGAAATTGTCCGCGCCCTAAGTGTACCTTGGGCAGGGCCCGAAGCCATGCAACATCTTGTCGATGAGTTTCGCAGTGCGCCCCAGTCTCAGAATTCCTATAAGTGGGCTGTCGCAAATGGACTCGCTGTGGTTGCCAGCGACGATGCATTTGAGGCAATCGCAGAGCTTGTGCAGGACAGGCGTCACGGCACTTCCCGACAAATGCTTGCCGTGGCGCTGGGCAATATGCGCAACCCGCATGCTCCAGGCGTTCTTATGGAGTTGCTGAAGGACGAAGAGGTGAATGGCCACGCAATCATTGGATTGGGGAAACTTCGGGCGACAGCCGCGCGAATTTACATCGAGCCTTTTCTTAAGCACGGGAAATCGTGGATTCGTAATGAAGCGAAAAAGGCAATTGCGCGTATCGACCGCGCTGCCGTGAAAAGGACGAACAAATCATCTTCACGGCGGCTCCAATAGGGGCGGGGGCTGGCCAACAGGTTCCCTGGAGGGACTACCGTGGGCCGGTGGCCCGGGCGCTAGACCTCGAGGAGAAATGGGGTGGCGGGTGGAGCACCCTTTGCAAGCTCGCAAACCATGGGTGCCGTACCCTTGTGGTTTTCAAGGGTACGGGTTTTGACTTATCCGGTCATGATCGGCGCGAAGATCTACTGCGCTGCACTGGTTGCGCCGGTTCGCCCGCCTGCGTGGAGTACTGCCCGGTCGAGGACTGCATGTTCTAGGTGTACGACGAGGACAAGCCTCGGGAACACGTGGGCAGGCAGGGAAAAGGCCGAGCATGAAAGACCCACCTGGCGCTCAAATTTGAAGACTTTTTCATGTAGCGCCGGGCTTTGCCCCGGTTTGTGGGGAATCCCCGCGCCCTTTGCGGGGAGAGCCCGGCACGACTCCCTTCCAAGGCGGCTGCCAAACACTTGAATTCGCGCAGAGTTTTTTCCAATTGAGCGTTTGTGAGCCGGACAGCGGATACTCGGCTGCGTCCTCGCAGAGACCTCTACGAACCGGGTTCGCCCAGATGTAGCAAGCAACAGATTCCAATTTGTCTGGCGCGCGCAGAATGTGGTCGTAAAATTTCGTTTGCCAGAGCGGACCTTGGTCTCGATGCTTGTGCGCAAACGCGGTGCGTTGTTTGAAGGCCGTGATGAAACGAAGCAGATTGGATTGGGGAGAGTTGCCTTCGGACAGGATATGCAGATGATCGGGCATGAGGCAGAACGCGTGGAGCAGGAAAGAGTGGCGCCGCGAGAGAGAAATCAGGTGACCCAATGTCACGTGGCCGAAAGAGATGTCAGCGAAATGAGCGTTGCGGTTGTGAGAACAGATTGTGACGAAATAGATTCCATACCCTAGGTAGTTCCACGGAGCAAGGCGGATATTCTTCCGATTGAATGACATAGGCAAGAGAATAACAAGAAAAGATGCCGGGCTTCTCGACAAACACCGTCGAGCCCCCACAGACCGGGGGAAAGCCCGGCGCTACATGGTCCAGAGGATGTCGAGCTTTTTTTCCACGTGGGCGAAGTCCTTGTCGCTGGTGGCGAGAGAGGCTTTGCGACTGGCAGCGAGGGCGGCGGCAAAACAATCGGAATATGGGAGTTTATGCTCGGCGCGAAGTTCGGCTGCGGTGCGGGTCAATTCGAGGTCTGCGTCCACGATTTCTAGCGGGAGTTGTGCGATGTCTTCCAGGACTTTCCGCGCAACGCCAGGCCCCTTGGCACGCCACGTGGAGTAGTAGACTTCGCCCCAATTCACCACGGACATCAGCAATTGGCGTTTGCCTTCGACGCCCAAGCGAATCAAATCCTCGACTTTGCCGGCCCCGGGCCGATCTTCAAAGAAAGTCATGAGCGCGCTTGCGTCGAGCACGATACGCTTCATAGCTCGCGCTCCCGTTTGCGATCTTCCAGCAGAGCTTTCAGTGCGGACGGCTCATCCCTGATGGAGCCGCGGAGGCTGCGGATGAACTCCGGTGTGAGGGGCTGCAGCACCAAGCGGTTCTCTTGCTCCAGAAAGGCCACCTGCGTTCCCTCTTTGATCGCATACTTGCGCCGAAGCTTGGAAGGAATGACCAGTTGGCCTTTTGTGGTAACGGTGGAGACTTCTGTCTTCATGCGAACTCCAAGGCGTAGGATTCGAGATAAGTATACCGTGGGACTGGAAGTAAGTCAATATCAGGAGTGACTTACATCGTAAGAGACATGCTACTTTATTGTGAAAGCGGGACAGCGGCAGAAGCTTGTTTAGCGAGGATTAGCCGCGCTGGGCGGGGAGTTGATGGATGACCTGGGAAATGGGGAAGCGGACGCCGCGATAGTCAACGCGCGTGATGTAATCGCTCAGGGTCATAAACAGGAGCAGCGCGAGCCAGAAGATTCCCGCAAGAATGATGAGCTTGGTGCGCTTGGGGCTGTACTTGGCGTGCATGAAGAAGAGCACGACGAGGGTGGCTTTCAGTGTGGCAATGGCGAGCGCGACAACGATGTTGAAGCGGCCGAGATTCACGAAGGCCGCCGAAATCGTGGTGCCTGTCAGGAAGAGCAGTATCAGGATGATCGCCAAGTAGATACCTGGCGAAACGATATGTTCGGAATGTTCTTGTTCAGACACGGTTCGCTCCCTACTTATGCCGGTCAATCAGATATAACAGCGGAAACAGATAGATCCACACGATGTCGACGAAGTGCCAATACAAACCCACAATATCCACGGGTGTGTTCCATTGCGGCGTAAATTTGCCTGCCAGCGATCCCGTGAACAACCAGAAGAGCAAGCCCGCGCCAATGACCATGTGCAGCGCGTGCAGGCCGGTCATGCCGAAATAGGCGGAATAGTACAACTGCGCGTGAGCGTTCAGATCCGGGTCGGCGGCCTTGGCTTCCTCGAGGAGTTTGCTTTCCTCCATAAGTTCTTCCGCATCCACGTCCGGGCAACTGGCTGGATTGTTCACGCAATAGAAAATGTCAAACTTCTTGCCGGGCACTAGGTGGTGGTGGAATTTCTGGCTGTATTCCACGTATTTCACGCCGAAGAATACAAAACCCAGCGTGATGGTCAACAAGAGGAAAATGGAAATCAGAGTTTTCTTGCCGACTTGGGAGGACCACACCGCCATGGCCATGGTGAAGCTGCTGGCCAGAAGCACGACGGTATTGAACCCGCCCAGTTTCAAGCTGAGCGTGTTGCTGCCGACGGCAAACGCCGGGTAGTAGAAATGGCGGTACGTCGCATAGGTCAGCATGATGCCGCCGAAGAACATGACTTCGGTGATCAGGAAGATCCACATCCCGAGCGTGGCGGACTCTTTTTGCTGCTCGAGGGTCTTGAATTGTCCGTACAGTTCGCCGGTGCGATGCACTCCGCACTCCCCTGTCCATGAGTTTCAGGCGCAAGCGGCGCGCCTGACGCCGGGCAGAAACCCAGCGGCCGTTCAGTCGTTTCCGTGGGCCGACACAACCCCGTTCGCAGCAACGTCGAGACCCAGATCCGGCCGGTGATGAAAGTCGTAAGGCTCCCACGTGACGACCGGGGTAACCTCAAAATTCTCGGTGAGCGGCGGCGATTGGGTTGTCCATTCGAGGCCGGTCGCCGGCCAAGGATTATTGCCCGCGACCTTGCCGAAGAACGCAGCCCAAGTCAGATAGATCATCGGCATCAGGTAACCGATGGCGAGAATCGAGGCGCCCGCAGTGGACATCACGTTGTAGACCTGAAATTCCGGCGGATAGACGTGATAGCGGCGCGGCATGCCCAGATAACCGAGCAAAAATTGCGGGAAGAAGGTCAGGTTGAAACCGACAAAGAGAATCAACGCGGCTATCCGCGCGATCCATTCCGGATACATGCGGCCGGTCATCTTCGGCCACCAGAAGTGCAAGCCGCCGAGGTAACCCATGATTGCGCCGCCGACCATGATGTAGTGGAAGTGCGCGACGACGAAGTAGGTATCGTGAACGTGGATGTCCGTGCCGAGGCAGCCGAGGAAGAGTCCCGTGAGCCCGCCGATGAGGAACAGGCCGAGGAAGCCGAACGCGTACAGCATCGGCGTGTCAAACGAAATCGAGCCGCCATAGAGAGTCGCTGTCCAGTTGAACACTTTGACGGCCGAGGGTATGGCAACGAGGAAGGTCAAGAAGGAAAAGGCCAAGGCCGCGTAGGTGGACTGCCCGGTGAGGAACATGTGATGTGTCCAGACCAGGAAGCCGATGACGGCAATCGCCAGGCTGGCGGCGGCAACAAAGTGATAGCCGAAGAGCTGCTTGCGCGCGAAGGTGGGGATCAATTCGCTGATCACGCCCATCGCCGGGAGAATCATGATGTACACGGCGGGATGCGAATAGAACCAGAAGAGATGCTGGAAGAGGATGGGGTCGCCACCCATCGCCGGATTGAAGAAGCCGAGGCCGAAGAGGCGTTCCATGCCAGCGAGTGCCAGGGTGATGGCAATCACCGGCGTGCCGAGAATCATCACGATCGAAGTAGCGTAGTGGGCCCAGACGAACATCGGCAGGCGGAACCAGGTCATGCCTGGGGCGCGCATGGTGTGAATCGTGACCAGGAAATTCAAGCCGGTCAGGATCGACGAGAAACCGGTGATAAAGACGCCGATTACGGCAGGCGCGACAGCCGAGTTCGAGTAAACCGTGCTCAACGGCGTGTAGAAGGTCCAGCCGGTATCCAATCCGCCGCTCACCATCGAATAAAGCGTAAAGGCGGCGCCGACGACGTACACATACCAACTCAGCAGGTTGATCTTTGGGAAAGCCAGGTCCTTCGCGCCGATCATCAGCGGAATCAGGAAATTCCCGAGGATCGCCGGAATGGAAGGAATCAGGAAGAAGAAGATCATGGCCACGCCATGCATCGTGAACATGCGGTTGTAGGTGTCCGCGCTGAGCAAGTAGCCACTGGGGGTCAACAGGTGCAAGCGGATCATCATGGCGAAGAAGCCGCCGATGAAGAAGAAGAGCGTGACGGAAGCGAGATAGAGCAGGGCGATGCGCTTGTGGTCCACGGTCAGCAGCCATGAGCGGATGCCGTAGGTCGCGTTCAGATAATGATGTTCCGGCAGTGTTTTTACCGGCGTTGCTGCAGTGGCGCTCATAACTATTTCTTCCCCAATGTTGCTGGCGCGACGCCGGCGCCCTTGGCGGGCACGGGCTGCGTCTGCAGGGACTTGATGTAGGCCGTGAGGTTCAGAATCTGCTCCTCGGTCACCAAGCCCTGGAAGGTGGGCATGACGGGCTGATACCCGGCCACAATCTTAGCTTTCGGCTGCAGAATGGATTCGCGGATGTAACCTTCGTCGGCAGTCACGATGGAACCATCGGCCAGCAACACCTTCGCGCCATAAACGCCATTAAGGGATGGGCCGCGCCCGGTGCCATTAGGCACATGGCAGGTAGTGCAAGCGAGTTGCGTGAAGAGCTTTTCGCCCGCGGAAACCGGACTGACGTCGCCGCCCTCGTCGGCGAGCCAGGCGGCGTATTCGGCGGGATCCATCACGGTCACCCAGCCACCCATCATGGCGTGATTCGTGCCGCAATACTGCGAGCAGAAAAAGTGGTACTTGCCGACCTTGGTGGGCCGGAACCACATGGTGTTGTAGCGCCCCGGGACAACGTCCATTTTCACGCGGAACGCGGGCACGTAGAAATCGTGGATGACGTCCTCGCTGCCCAGGATCAGCTTGATGTTGCGATTGACGGGGATGTGCAATTCGTTGATCTCTTTGCGGCCGGTCGGCTGCTGCAGCTTCCACATCCACTGCTTGCCGATGACGTAGATGTCCAGGGTATCTTTCGGGGCGGTGCGGTAGTTGACGTAAATCACGGCGCCCCAGGCGAACATGCCGAGCGCCAGAATGAGCGGGATCAGGGTCCACCCGATTTCCAGCGCGGTGTTGCCATGAATTTCAGCGCCAATATCGCCGGCGTTCTTCCGCCGGTAGCGGAAGGCCGCAAACACGGCCAGCAGCGCCACCAGTACGGTGAAGAAGATCGCGGTGACCAAGATATAGGAGAACAGGGCATCCACATGTCCCGCGAAATTGGAGGCCTGCTCCGGAAAGAATGGCAGCGGTGACTGCACGGCTCTACTGTGCTCCTTGCTTCGGCAAACCCTGGCCCGAATTGCCGGCCGCGCCGGCGCGATGTTCACGCCGGCGGAAAATGACGAAACCGATGGCGATGCAGAACAGCGTCACGACACCGCCCATGCGGATCACCGTCAGAATGGTGGCGCTGTAGCGGGCTTTCGTGGGGTCATATTGGTAACAAAACAATAGAAAGTGATCGACGGGCGTCCCGATTTTCCCGGCGGACGCGTCCACAAGTCCCAGACGGACATTGCTCGGCGGATACTCGACGCCGAAAAAATAGCGAGAAATGCGGCCGTCCGGCGTCAAAAGCAGGATGCCGCTGGCATGCGCATAAATCTGCGACTTCTGGTCGAAGCTGAAACGGAAATTGGCCGCCTTCGTGACCGCATCAATCGATTCCTTGCTGCCGGTGAGGAAATGCCAGCCGGCCTGCGTCGCGGGGCGCGCGAATCGCGACATCGCTTCGTGCTTTTTCTTCAAGGCGCCATCCGGCGTATCGGTTGGATCGAAACTGATGAAGACCACCTGGTAATCCGTTCCCGGATTGAACGAAATCATTTTCAGGGAGCCGACCACGGCTTGCTCCACCTGGCTGCAGAGCATGGGACAGTTGTAATAGACAAAGACGAGCACGATGGGCTTTTTGCCGGAGTAATCGCGCAGCCTCACGGGATTCCCCATCTCGTCGGTGAACGCGGCGTCGAGCGGAATCTGGGCGTTGAGTTGCGGATCAAAGCCCACATTTACCAGAGCCGGGGGCAGGCCATTCGAGGACTGGCCGACATTGTCGGGAATCATCTGCGCGCTGCCGGACGTAAGGCTCAGCAGCAGCGCCAGGATTCCCACGAAATAACGCAGTACTTTCATTTCACTTCTTCTTTTCCGCCGGAGCCGCGGGCACTGCCGGCAAACCCTTTTCGGAGATGAGCTTCATGGCCTCGCTCACCGGAATCTGGGCGATGCCGCTGTTCTTGTCGATCCAGAGAAGTTGGTTGTTGGCTTCGGTATCGGCTTTCACTTTATCGCGCCAATCTTTCTGCGGATCGCTCAAGTGGCCCGGCATTCCCTGCAAGCGAGGCTCGGGCGGCATCGTGGCGGCGGCATTGCCGCGGGAAGGCGGGGGCGCGGTGTAAGTGTCCTGCCAGTAGCGCGTGAGTCCCCGGTAGACAAGCAGAGTCAAGCCGTAAGACAGAATGATGGTGACGCCGAGATAGATCAGGAATTTCAGGATGGGGCTGGTGCGGACGTCGCGCGGTTCAAAGGAAACGTCGTCATGCACCGGCTGTCCTTCCTCGCCGTGGCCTTTCTTCTGGGGCTCAGTGCTCATGATGTGCAATGGCCTCCGCAAGTTTGGGGTCTCCCAAGGGGAGCAGCGGCTGCTGTTTCAGATTGTAGGCGAAGAAACCCACCCACAATCCGATCAGGGCGATGGGAACAATGATATCCAGCCCGGTGGGCAGCGCGCTGGAGGAAAACTCGGGGCGCGTCATCCAAAACAGGTCCACGAGGCGCATCAAGATCATCCAGATAGCGACCTGCGAAAGCAGGCTGGCGCTACGCTTGACGTCGCGGGACAACAGGACCAGAAACGGCAATGCGAAGCTGAAAATCAAAACGATCACCGCAACCACTCCCCAGCCACCATACAAGCGTGTGCGATAAAAGGAAATCTCTTCGGGCTGGTTGCCGGACCAGATGATCAGCAACTGCGAAAAATCGAAATAGGCCCAAAGCATATTGAAGGCAAAGAGCAGCTTTCCGAGATCGTGGAAGTGGCGCTTGTGGATGATTCCCGCGTAAGACTCGGATCTGGAGAGGGCCGCCACGACAATGATCATGAACGACATCGCGGTGATGGCCTGCCCGGCGACGAATATGAAACCGTAAATCGTGGAGGCCCAATGCGGCGAGAGGGACATCACCCAATCAATCGCGGCAAAAGTCATGGCCAGCACGTAGAGAATGAGACCCGGCCCCGCCAGGAGTTTCAGACGGCGGCGCAGCGCGCGGTCTTCGCGGTTCTGGTCCTGCTCCCGGGACCAGCTATTGAAAAGCCACACCAAGGCGCCCCAGATCGCGAAATAGAGCACGGCGCGGCCAAGGAACCCGCCGTAAGTCAGGTAACCCTGCTGGTAGGCCGAGAGCGGCTCGGCTTTCAGTTTTTCGGGATCGAGCCAAGCGCGGTAAAGCGACTTCATGCCGAGCACGATGGGCGCGAACATCACGAGGACGAGCCAAATATTCCGCGATGCGGCCTCAAGCGGGCGGCGGATGATGATGCCCCACTGCCCGCCGGTAAGATGCTGCAGCATGAGCAGGCCGAGTGAGCCCAGGGTAAGACCCAGCACGAGCATGTAGCTGAAAAGATACGACTGATAAAACTTTTCGGGCGAGGAGACGGCGCCGAAAATGGCCGCGAGCAACGCAACGCCACCAACCAGCAGTCCCGCGGCCTGAACGCGGCTGACGCTTGCGGGCGCTGCGTAGTCTTGCGCGTTCACTTCGCGGCTCCTTGAGCCATTAGCTTCTCCCGTAAACCGGCGGGCAGATCCGCCACATGAGCGTTTCGGCTTAGTTGCAACGCGCGGACGTAGGCAACGATGGCCCAGCGATCGCGCGGCGGAATCTGCGCGGAATAGCCGTACATCGCGCCAAAACCATTCGTGACCACGTCGTAGATGTAGCCGTTGGGCTCATGCCGCAAACGGTCCTGATGGTAGCTGGGCGGGTGCTTCATGCCGCGCACGGCGACCATGCCCTGGCCATCTCCCTGCAAGCCGTGGCACGGCGTACAGAAGATGTTGTAGCGCTCCTGGCCGCGTTGCAGCAATTCCCAAGTGATGGGCAAGGGAAACGCGTTGGAATCCTTGGGCACGAACAGCGCGTCGTTTTCGATGGAGCCACGTGGGACGGTGTTCTCGAGCAACTGGCGCTCGGAACGCCCATCGGCAAAGACGCTCGACGGGGATAGAGTGTTCTGGCGCGGCTGGTTGGCCATATCCTGGCGCAAGGTGTTGTTGCAACCGGCCAAAAAGCTTGCGCCCAGAAAAGCAACGAGGATCGCGCGAAGCGAGGAATTAGTCTTCATCCTTCACCTCGGTGACGTGCTCCGCGGCGACACTTTGCAGGAACCTGGACGTTTCGGCTAGATTGAATTTCGGATCGCGCGCTTCGATGCAGAGGAAGAAACGGTCCGTGGATGCGTGCGCGAAGCGTTCCACGTTGAAGACCGGGTGATACGGCTGCGGGAGCTTGTTCAAGGCCAGCATGCCCACCACGGCGAAGATGGATGCGCCGAGGACGGTCAGTTCAAAAGTGACGGGAATGAACGCCGGCCAACTGTTCAGCGGCCGCCCGCCGATATTCATGGGATAGGTGATTGCGGCAACCCAGTACTGCAGGCCGAAGCCGGTCAGGCCGCCGCCAATGCCGCCAATCAGGGTGATCAGGGGCACTGCGGTCCAGCGAAAACCAATGGCGTGCGCGAGGCCTTCCACCGGGAAGGGGGTGTAGGCGGCGATGTGCTTGTAGCCCGCTTCGCGCGCTTGCTTCGCGGCGCTCAGGATCTGTTCCGGCGTCGCGAACTCGCCCATCACGCCAAAAAGTTGTGAGCGGTTTTCCTTCATTCGTCGTCCCCACCGGACTGCGATTCGTGCGCGACGAGCTCGCGCATCTCGGAGATGGCGATGGCCGGCAAGCCTCGTACAAACAGGAAAATCAGCATGACGAACAAGCCGAGGGTGCCGATAAAGGTGCTGAAATCCCAGAAGGTCGGCTGGTAGCGGCCCCAGGCGGAGGGCATAAAGTCGCGGGTCAGCGAAATTACCACGATGACGAAGCGTTCCAGCCACATGCCCGTATTGATGACCAGGGACATTACGAAGAGCGCGGCTACATTGCGGCGCACCTTTTCAAACCAGAGCAATTGCGGCGTGAGGATGTTGCACAGGATCAGCGCGTAATAATAAGGCGCATACGGCCCGTGCAGGCGCTGCTGCGCCAGGAATACGTCGAATTTGTTTCCGCTGTAGAAGGCCATGAAAAACTCGACGAAGTAGCCGTAAGCCACGATCAAGCCGGTGGCGAGCATCACCTTGGCCATATTGTCGAGGTGGCGCATGGTGATGAAATCTTCCAAACCGTAGACCTTGCGCAACGGAATCGCCAAGGTTAGAACCATGGCGAAACCCGAATAGATGGCGCCCGCGACAAAGTAGGGCGGGAAAATCGTGGTGTGCCAGCCGGGCACGATGGCGACGGCGAAGTCGAAGCTTACGACCGTGTGCACGGAAAGCACGAGCGGTGTCGCGAGGCCCGCAAGCAGCAAATACGCAGATTGGTAGCGATGCCAGTGGTGTGCCGAACCGCGCCAGCCCAGCGCAAGCACGCCGTAGATCAGTTGCTGGAAGCGGTTCTTGGCGCGATCCCGCAGCGTGGCCAGGTCCGGCAGCAAGCCGATGAACCAGAACATCAGCGAAACCGTGCCGTAGGTGGAGACCGCGAAGACGTCCCAGATGAGCGGGCTGCGGAACTGCGGCCAGATGCCCATGGTGCTGGGATACGGGAACATGTAGTAGGCCATCCAGGGACGCCCGGTATGGATCAGCGGGAAGATGCCAGCGCAGGCCACGGCAAAAAGAGTCATCGCTTCCGCGAAACGATTGATGGAGGTACGCCACTTCTGGTTTAGCAGGAAGAGAATGGCGGAAATCAGCGTGCCGGCGTGGCCGATACCGATCCACCAAACGAAGTTGACGATCGCAAAGCCCCAGCCGATGGGGATATTGATGCCCCAAATTCCGACGCCCTTAACGATCAGCCAGGCCAGCGAGCCGAACAGCACCATCACCAGGCTGAATGTCAGCGTAAAGCCCGCAAGCCAGCCAACGCCGAGCGGCCGCGTCAGCACCACCGCCGCGATTTTGTCGGTGACCGAAGCGTAAGTATGCCCGGGCTCCAGCACCGGGTCCAGCCGGCGGATTTCAGGTGCGCCCAAAGGAGGCTGCGTCGCGCTCATGCCTTCTCCAACTCCGCATTCGGATTGCGCACCGCCGCCAGATACGTGGTGCGCGGGCGAGCATTCAGTTCACTGAGTAATGAGTAATTCCTCCGCTGCGCTTTCAGCTTGGCCACGCGGCTATTTGGGTCGTTGGCATTGCCGAAAACAATCGCTTCGGAGGGGCAAGCCGATTCGCAAGCGGTCACGATTTCGCCGTCGCGGATGGGGCGATTCTGCTTTTCCGCTTCGATGCGACCGTTGTTGATGCGCTGCACGCAGTAAGTGCACTTTTCCATCACGCCGCGGCTGCGCACGGTGACTTCGGGATTCCGCAGGAGTTTCAGTTGGCGCGTATCCCAATCCTGGAAGCGCAGGAAATTGAAGCGACGCACTTTGTAGGGGCAGTTATTGGAGCAGTAGCGCGTGCCGATGCAGCGGTTGTAGACCATGTCGTTCAGGCCTTCCGCGCTGTGAACCGTTGCGCCGACCGGGCAGACCTGTTCGCAGGGCGCGTTTTCGCATTGCTGGCAAGGCACAGGCTGGAAGAAGGTCTGCGGATTATCGAGAGTGGGATTGTACTCGGAGGGATCGCCGGTCGCTTTGCCGCTGGTAGCCGATTCGGAGTTCGTGTAGTAGCGGTCGATGCGGATCCAGTGCATTTCGCGCCCGCGCATCACCTGGTCCTTGCCCACCACGGGAATGTTGTTTTCCGCCTGGCAGGCCACCACACAGGCATTGCAGCCGTTGCATTTGTTCAGGTCGATGGCCATGCCCCAGGCACAGCCTTTGTATTCGAATTCTTTGTAAAGAGAATTATCCTTCGCGGGAGCTTCCGCGCCTTCGTGCGCGAACGCCGGATTCTTCCGGTATTCCGCGAGCGTTCCGGTGCTGAGGATTTGCCGGCCTTCCATGTTGAAGTGATACTGCGTGCAGGCCAGCGGATAATCCTCACCCGTGGGCGTGATCTTGCCATCGCCGGCGGTCCAGAGCGCATTTGACGTGCGCACAGCATACGCGTTGAAGCCTTTGTTCGAGCCGGTAGATCCCGCGAGTGTCCGGCCGTAGCCAAGCGGCAGCACGACGGAGTTTTCCGCCTGGCCCGGCAGAGTCCAGGCCGCCGCAGTCACCTTGCTGCCGTTCAGCGCGATGTCCACGACCGCCGAGCGAACCTGGCCGTGCTCCCCGCCGCGCGAGGCGATCTTGTGTGCAAGATCCAGCTTCTGCGCGAGCTTTGGGCTCACCAACATGGCGTTGTCCCACGTCAATTTCGTCACTGGCTTCGGCAATTCCTGCAACCAGCCGTTGTTCGCGAAGCGGCCGTCGTACACGTTGGGATCGGGGCGGAAGATGAACTCGATTTGGTCCGCGGGCGACGCCTTGAATCCGGGAAGGGTTGTCGCGCTGAACTTGAGTTCCGGCGTGATCGGCGTGAATTTTGTGCCTTGTACGACCCCATCGTTGAGCCACTTGCGCCAGCTGGCGTCGATGGAAGTGCCGAGATGCGCGAAAGCTTCCGTCCAGTAGGCGCGCACGGCATCATAGGCGGGCAAACCGGGTTTGTCACTGAAGGCGGCCACGACGTCATGAGCTGAACGCGTGTAATAGAGCGGCGCGATGAGGGGCTGAATGATCGATGCGGTGCCATCGTAGGCGCGCGCATCGCTCCAGGTTTCCAGGTAGTGCGATTCGGAAACGTGCCAGTGGCAATAGACGGAAGTTTCGTCGTTATAGGGGCTGAGGTGAATGGCGGTCGGCACGCGCTGCAACTTGGAGGTGAAATCAAAATCGTGCGGCGCATCGTAAAGCGGATTCCCGCCCAGAATCAGGAGCACATCGACTTTGCCGGCGTCCATATCGGCGCAAAGTTCGCGCAGCGACTCGAGGTTTTCCGTGGGCTCGGCTTCGACGGGTTCCGTGTAATAGAGGGTTGTGCCGACATTGCCGAGAGACGCGTTGATGGCGTGGGCGAGAGCATGGACGGCTGCCGGCTGATACTCGCCGGCGACCACCAGCGACGCGCCCCGCTCTTTCTGTAGGTCCTTGGCAACCGCGTCGAGCCACTTTGCCGCTTCGCCGGAGAGGGGCACAGGACTGCTCAGGCCGAGTTTCCCGGCCACCGCGCGCGCAAAGAGTTCAACGTCTCCCGCTCGCATCGGCAAGCGATGATCCGCGGAAGAGCCTGTGACCGTCGGCGTAGGCTCGACGACGTAGAGGCGGTTCAAGGTGTCATTGGGACCATCGAGTTTCCGCCGCCGTGCAAATTGCTTGGCGTAGGCGATGTGGCCGGGGCCACTGGCAAGAAAATCGGAGTCGAGCGAGAGGATGACATTCGCTTTGCCCGGCACGTAGACCGCGTTGACGTTGCGGCCAAAGGCGAGTTTCGCGCCTTCACGGGCGCCATCGCCGGAAGCGGGCTCCCACTGGTGCCACTTCGCCAGGGGATAAAGCGCCAAAAGTTTTCGGAGTTGCCAAGCCAGCGTGGGCGAAGTGACGGCGCCCGTCAGGATGCGGAAGCCGGCGCCGTTCTGCGCCTTGATGGCGGTCGCGAGTCCCTGCGCCGCGTCCAGGAACGCGGACCACGAGCGGATTTCGCCATTCTCCCGAACCGTTTGATCGCGATCGGGATCGTAGAGATTCAGGATCGAAGCCTGCACGAGGGCATCGGTGGAACCGAGGCTCGACGGATGATCGGGATTGCCTTCGATCTTCGTGGGGCGTCCTTCGTGGCTTTCCACGAGCACGCCCACGGCATCGGCGCCAAACGGCATGGCGGTGGCGTAGAAATTCGGCTTGCCCAACACCATGCCGTCCGGCTGCTTCACATACGGCACGATGTGCGATTCATCGGGGCGCCCGCAACCCGCGAGGCCCGCAAAGGCCAGCGACGCTCCCATCAATTTCAGGAAGTCGCGGCGGTCGACCGCGTCGTCCCATTCGGAGGCATGACGCGGGAACTCGCGATGGAGCAAATCCTGGAAATGCGGGTCGTCGGCCAGTTCTTCCAGCGTGCGCCAGTATTGCTTGCCCGATTTTTCCTTCAGTTTTTCGCGGACAGCCGCGAGGTCCAAGGTGAAGTCCCGCAACGTGTCGTCTTCGGCATGATCCTCATGCTTGTGATCATGGCTGTGATCAGGAGCAGACGCGTCATGCGGAGCGCCCTGAAGTATGCGCAGTTCCTTGTCGTTTGCGTGCTCGCTCATAGCATCCATAAGCTAACGGTGGCAGGTCGAGCAACTGGTGAGCTCGACCGTGGTCCGAAGCTTGTACTCCGCCGCGAGTTTCTTTCCTGCTTCTTCCTGATCCGCCGGCGCTTTCCAATCCATATCGAAAATCTCGCCCTTGGGGCGAAGGTTTGGCTGGGGATTGCGGTGGCAATCCAAGCACCAGCTCATCGTGAGCGGAGAAGCCTGAAAGACCAGGGGCATCTGGTTGATCGAGCCATGGCAGGACGAGCAGCCAACCCCCTTGTTGATGTGGATGCTGTGATTGAAATACACGTAATCGGCCAGGCGATGGACTTTAACCCACTGGATGGACTGGTCCGTGCGGTAACTTTCCCGAACGGGTTCCAAATAACCGACGTTGTTGAAGAGAACGGAATGGCAGTTCATGCAGGTCTTGGTGGGAGGTATGCCCGCGTAAGCCGAACTCTCCACGCTGGTATGACAGTAGCGGCAGTCGATGCCTTCATCTCCCACATGGTGCTTGTGGCTGAACTGTATGGGTTGATTCCGGGACACGCGCTCGTTGGTGATATAAGGTGACCTCGCCACGACCAATACGCCGGTCAGCGCCAAGCCGCCGAGAACGACCGCTCCGAGCAGACTAAATCTCGCTAGAAAATTCGCACTACGGTGAAAGATTTGTGCCATGTCAGCGTTGCGCTTGGGCAGATTGCTTCTCCGGAAGGGTCGTAACTCTCGGGAGAATCTTCCACTCTTATGCCGGACAGCGCAGGGCCAGGCCGAAACGAACGGATAGTTTCTATCAATTTCCTCTGGAATGCAACCCGAAAGCCAGAAAGGAACTCTCGGCCAACTTCAGCGTTCACTGTTTCAAAAGACTTGCTCGATTCGGAGGATTCAAAAACAAAGCAAAGTTGAGGGACGTTGTTTCGACTCGTTCCGAAGCGGAGTTACGCCTACTCCGCCATCATCATCCTTCCTGAATCTGCACGAGTTTCGCGTTCAATAGCTCCATAAGTGTTCCTTATGAGTGGCCCTAACGCATTCGACTCTCGCTGATGGCTTGTGGCGTGCTATTCTTGCAATATCTCTCGCCGCTTCTGCGGCGAAGCACTGCTGCCCCGGCTCTTCCCGGGGCGGCCATTGAACGCCGCTGGGGCGTGGTCCAACCGGTAGGACACCTCACTGTTAATGAGGATGGTGAAGGTTCGAATCCTTCCGCCCCAGCCAACTCTCTAGCGGCCGCGGGTCACGCCGTGCACGTTCGCTTCGGAGGATGGTCCTAGCCCTTTTGCGTCGGAAAGCCTGCTTCCAGCCAGCCTTTCCATCCGCCGTCCATGGATTCGACGCTGGTATAGCCCATTTTTTGGAGGTTGTCCGCTGCGAGAGCGGACCGGAAACCCCCGCCGCAATAAAGAATCAGCTTGGTATTGGTGTCCGGCACGCGCTGCTCAATATCGCGTTCGATGATGCCCTTTCCCAAGTGCACGGCTCCCGGCAAGTGGCCACCGGCCCACTCGCTCTCCTCGCGTACGTCGACCAATACGATCTTTTCGCCGGCGTCCAAGCGGCGCTTTACGTCCGCCACATTGGTTTCCTTTACGCGTTTTTTCGCTTCATTCACCAATGCCAGAAATTTCAAAGCGTGTGCCATGTCTTCCTCCCCAACATTTCAACTGCTCCAAAAAGCTTACCATGCCCTGCTGCCGTACAAAAAAAGAAGGGCGCCCCAAACTCCTCGGAGCGCCCGAAAAGCTGCAAACCGTGCTAGTGCCGTTCCAACTATTTGGGCCAAATGAGGGTCCAAGCATCTGATGCAAACACGGAGAGAGTATTCCCAAAGGGATTTGCTGGAACAAGTTGAAACGGCACTAGTCGTATCTCTCGTCGTGCGGCGTTCTATGTACCACTCTTCTTGCCGAAAGAACGCACCAGGTTCACCAGATTCCAGCGTACTGTTTCCTTGGTGCGGTCGCCTTCGCCGCCAACCATTTTTCCGCGCCCGTTGGTGATGATGTAGAAGAGCTCACCATCAGTCATTTTCTCGATGGTGCTGGGATCGCGCCAATCGTGCAACTTCAAATCCATCGAAACGGCCAAGTCACCCTTGCCGTCGCCGTCCTTCCCGTGGCACATCGCACAGTGATAGCCGTAGAGACGCTTGGCTTCAGCGAGGCCTTCGGGTGTGGGTTTCACGGGATTTTTTTTCGCTGCATCGTCCGCGGAAGTTGGTGGCGGGGCCGCTTCGGGTGCTTGGGCCTTGTCCTTGGTGTCTTTCTCTTGCGCAAATCCGATGCCCAAGGCCAGGAGCAGAACTGTACCGAACAAAATCGCATTTCGCCGCATAAATACCCCCTGAGTGGAAGGAAGGGTCGAGGGAGCAAGTTCGACACCGTCTAGCGTGATTCTACAACCGCGTCGTGCACAAAGAAAGGTCCAGGGTGAATTGCGACGGCGGCGTCACTCAGAACAAGGGAGGCGCTCTCTGCGAATCGTTTTGCTGGGGTTACGGGTTTGTTTTTGAGAGCAAGCTTTTGGCAACAGGCATCTTGCAACTCCGAGCGGGTTCGTTGCCGCGGCGTCCTGTGGTGAAAGGGCTCGTTTCGCGAACGCGGGTCCGCAAGCCGTCGATCTCGGCCGGGATGTTGTCTTGCGAGGCTCCCCGCTGGACATAAATGAGCAGCGCTGCTTCTCCCGGCGCGTCCACGCTGGAGGTGATGCCTACGCCAAGGATTCCCGCCTGCTTCAGCAGTTCGGTCACGTGAGCGGTGTGCACGGTCTTGGCGCGCAGGTATTCGCCCTGCTGCAAGGGGTAGACGATTTGCGGTCTGTTCACGGTGCTCAGAAGGTCCGCGCTCTCTTCGCTACTCAGGAGCCCCTGATGCGCCCAATTATTGCCTTCGATCAGCCGCGTGCGCACACCGTCGATCGTCCGGGGAATGCCGGCATACGATTCACCGCTGCTGACAAAGAGGAGGATTGACGCTTTGCCTGGTTGATCGTAGCTTTCTCCCACGGCCACGGCTTTGATTGCCGGGATGGTCAGGAGTTGAGGAGCGTGCAGGTCGCGAACAGCGCTCGCTTGCTGCACGGATTCGGACGCCGCCTTCACCTGCGGGACCAAGGTGACTGCCTTCAATGCCGGCAGGGTGCAGCCGATCACCTGATGATTGGCGCCGCCTACGATCGTCGGCGTGGCGTTGCCGGCACCCAGAAAATCAGGAAGTACATCGCTGATGGGATTGCCGACGGTGTCCGTATCGGATCCGGCAAAAAGGAGTGCCACCGCCTCGGCCGTATCTTGGGTCACAATCAGGGAACCCGAATCGCCAGTGTCACTGAAATCTCCACCGTTAACGGAGATCAGGTCGGTATAGTTCACGGTGAAGGCTGCGTTCGTGTCGCCACAGTGAGCGTAATAATCGACGCTCGAGGCCACGTTTGTACCGATGATCGTCGAGCAGGTCAAGCCGGTAGTTCTGCCGCTCTTGGCCACCGCGCCGTTGTACGGGGCACCAGTCGCCTGGACGGGAGTAAGGCCGGTGCCGGACGTCGGCGGGCCGGGATTGGGAACACCATTCGCAAGTGTGCTGCCGAGCAGAAGAATGTTGCCGCTAGTGTCCACTGCGCCGCTCACGATTTGCGCCAAGGCAGCGTCAATCTTGGGGATAGGTCCGGTTTGCAGATTGAAGAATTCCGAAAGGTTCGCCACCGTGTGCGTCGAGGCACTCTGACAGTTCACCTCGATCAATCCGGGCTGCGTTATGGGATCTCCTACTATCCCAGTGTCGCTCTTCGCCAGCACGTGGTTGTTGCTCAGGATGTACAGTGTGCCATTCCGTGTTACCAACGACCCGAGTGTGCCGGAGCAGCAATAATTTCCATTCGCGTCGTTGATATTGCCACCGGAGGTCCCCAGCTCAATCGGCTCGGTCTGAGTCTGCTGTTGTTGCGTCGTCAGGGTCACGATTGCGGTGCCCGTGGCGGTCGCAGTAGCTTGAGAAATCGCAGTGATGGTCACGGTAATCGGGGCGTTGGTGGCGGGAACCAGGCTCGAAGAGATGGCATGTGGTGCGGTGTAGAGCCCTGAGGTGGAGATAATTCCAGTCGTGGCACTTCCGCCGGTGACGCCGCTGACCTGCCAGGTCACAGCCTGATTGGTGCTGCCTTGGACTTGGGCCGCGAACTGTTGTGTCGTAAAAGGGTCCACCGAAGCGGCCGCCGGCGAGACGGTCACGCCGGTAGCTTGGCCAGTACCACCGCCACTGTTTTTGATGTCCGACAATCCACTGCAGCCGGCAATGCACAAAACAAATGCAGGAACGAAAAGGAATTCGCAGATTCGGCGCATATACTCTCCCCAATCGACCACGCGTGGCCAGCGTAGCATGTGGTCTTCTTCTGAAGAGCGGAACGCTTCGAATGACGTGCCGTATGGAGTTCCTGTCCTTGTGGACAGGTCTGGTCGCGAAGTATTTCCAGGGAAGTTCTGTGAAGGAGGGAAGGGCTGGTTTGCTATCTGGCGAACTTGGCGCGGGATTGCTGGTTCTGTTTTGAGATGGGATTCAGTTCAGGTCCCGCCAGTTTGGTCCGACGCCGATTTCCACAACCAGCGGCACGGCGAGTTTGTGCACGCCTTCCATCTCTTCCTTGACCAGCTTTTCCAGCGCTTCGCGCTCTTTTAACGGCGCCTCGAAGAGCAGTTCGTCGTGCACCTGAAGGATCATGCGAGCGGTGAGTTTCTCTTTCCGCAGCCGATCATGGATCGCGATCATGGCCAGCTTGATCAGGTCCGCCGCAGTTCCCTGCAGGGGCGAATTCAGCGCGGTGCGCTCCGCAAAATTCCGCAACTGCATCTGCGGAGCATTAATTTCCGGGATTGGACGGATTCTGCCGAACAGGGTTTTCGCCACGCTGCTTTTGCGCGTCTCGACGAGCACATTTTCGAGGTACTGTTTCACGCCGCAGTAGCGCGTGAAATAAGCGTTGATGAATTGCGCGGCTTCCTTCTGCCCGATTCCCAGTTGCTGCGCGAGGCCGAACGCCGAGAGCCCGTAGATGATGCCGAAGTTGATCGCTTTTGCGGCGCGGCGGTGCTCCGCGGTCTGCGCCAGCGGCCCAACGCCAAAAACCTCCTGTGCTGTCCGCGCATGAATGTCCTCGCCATGGCGAAACGCTTCCACCAGCACAGGGTCCTTGGAAAGGTGCGCCATGACGCGCAGCTCGATCTGAGAATAGTCCGCCGAGAGCAGGATGTTCCCTTTTTCCGCCACGAACGCCGCACGAATTTCGCGTCCCAACTCGCTGCGGACGGGGATGTTTTGCAGGTTAGGATCACTTGAGCTCAGCCGGCCTGTCGCCGTGCCCGTCTGCGAAAAACTGGTGTGCAGCCGCCCCGTGTCCGGATGAATCAGCCTCGGCAAGGCATCCACATAGGTCGATTTCAGTTTGGCAATCTCGCGGTACTCGATCACTTTGCCCGGCAGCGCGTGCTGGGCGGCCATTTCTTCCAGGATGTCCGCCGCGGTGGAGCGCACTTTGCCTTTTCCGCGGCGTGCCGGCGGCTGCAAATTCAACTTGTCAAACAGAATCTCAGCGAGTTGCGTGGGCGAATTCACATTGAATTCTGTCCCCGCCAGTTCCCAGATCTCCTTCTCCAGCCGCCGAACTTCTTTTTCCATCGCGTCCGACATCGTTTCCAGCGCTTTGGGATCGACGCGCACGCCGGCGCGTTCCATCTCCGCCAGCACCGGCGCCAGCGGCAGATCGATCTTTTCGTACACTTCGGTGAGTTGCTGTGCTGCAATCTGCTCCCGCAAGACCGGCGCAATGCGCTGCAGATAATCGGCACGTTCGCCCGCGCCGCCGCCCAGCGGCACGTTGAATTGCCGGAAGACCATCTCGCCAAAGTCGTGCTTCGCGGTGGTTGGCTTCAAGAGATACGAATAGATTTGGGTGGCGTGCTCGAGAGATTCCGACTTGCCGGCCAACAGATGAAAGAGCTTCGGATCGTGCACGATTTTGGCGCGTCTGGCGTCCTGCAAAACGGACTGTAGGGCCTGCAGCGCTTCGCCTTTTTCGTCCACCCACACGGCCCGTCCTTCACCCGCCTTCGAGGACACTTCAATCCCGCTGACGCGCGTCCCAAATCCCTCCGCCTGGCGTTCGCCCGCTTCCAGGTTCAGCCAAACGGCCAGCGAGCGTTTTGCCGGAAGCTTTTTCAAATACTCGCGAAACTCGTCCACTCCCTGGAACTGCAGGTAGTCTTTTGCCTGCTCGCCGCTCGCGCCTGGCTGCCCGCCCGTTTGCGCCCCAGCCTCGACGTTTTTCTCAGCTGCTCCAGTAGCCACCAACTCCTTCAGGAGCGAATTGAATCCAAGCTCGCGATACAGGGCAAGCAGTGCTGCGGCATCGGGTTCGCGCACCTGCAAACTCGGAAGGTCAAGTTCCAGTGGCACATTCGTCTCAATCGCGGCCAGCTTCTTGCTCATCATCACCTGTTCTCGCTGTTGCTGGAGGGCCTCGCGATACCTCTTGTTCGCCACTTCGCCGGCATGATCGAGCGCGATTTCCACGCTGCCAAATTTCCGAATGAGCTCTGTCGCGCCTTTTTCGCCAATTCCTTTTGCGCCGGGAATGTTGTCCACGGTGTCGCCCAGCAGGGCCATCAGGTCGATGACTTTCCCCGGTGGTACGCCCAGGATTTCCTCGACCTTCTGCCCATCGACGATCATGTCGGCCTTCGCGCCGCCCGATCCCGTGCGTAGTATCCGTACGCCGGGACTCACCAACTGCATCATGTCCTTGTCATTGGAGATAACCAGTACTTCCAGTTTTTTCTCCGCTCCCTTTTTCGCCATCGTGCCGATAACGTCGTCGGCTTCGTAGCCATCCAGCTCCAGAATCGGCAGGTGCATCGCTTCGCACAGCCGCCGGACATAGGGAAGTTGCACTTTCATCTCGTCCGGCATCGGCGGACGCTGCGCTTTGTAGGCCTCGAAGAGTTTGTCGCGAAAGGTGGGCTTGCTGGTGTCAAATACGATTCCCAGGTATTCCGGCTGGTAGTCCTTGATCAAGCGCCGCAGAATATTCGCGAACAGAAACGGCACTTTGGTGGGAATGCCGCTGGGCGCATTCATGCGTACCATCGGCGCGTAGAAAGCTCGATAGATGTGCGCCATGGCATCCACCAGGAAGAGTTTTTTCGAGATTTGTTCTTTCGGCGCCATCGCGCGAGTATAACAGGTCTTCTTTTGCCGTGCGGTTAGCCTGGATGGCCGCACGCGAAGGGCAGCAGACGGCCGCTAGCTATAGGAGATCCCTCAGGAAACGATCGCCAGCGATTTGCCGACTTCTCCCAATATCTCCGCCGCTTTCAGCAACTGTTCCCGTTTGTGCGCGGCGCTGACGATTGCCCGTAGGCGCGCCCTTCCTTCCGCGACTGTCGGATAACCTACCGCCGGGGCGAACACACCGGCTTCAAACAACTTGCGCGAAAATTCAAACGCCTTTGCGGCATCTCCAACGTGAATCGGAATAATCGGCGTCTCGCTGGTCTTGAACTGGAATCCGCGTTTCTTCAATTCGCGCTTGAAGAATTTCGTGTTGGCCCAGAGTTTCTTCACCAGTTTCTCGCCTTCCGGCGAATCAAGAAGCGCAAACGCCGCCTGGCAGGCCGCAGCGGTGGCCGGCGGGTGGGATGTCGAAAACAAGAATGGCCGCGCCCGCAAATACAGAAAATCGATCAGGTCGCGCGAGCCGCACACGTATCCGCCCATGGCCCCGATGGCTTTGCTGAGCGTGCCCACCTGGATGTGCACGCGCCCGTGGCAATTGAAATGATTCACCGTGCCGCGCCCACCGCGCCCCAGTACGCCGCTTGCATGGGCGTCGTCCACCATCATGATGCAGCCGTATTTCTCCGCCAGGCCGCACAGCCCCGGTAACGGCGCGATATCGCCATCCATCGAAAACACGCCATCGGTGATGATCAGCTTGTGGCCAGGCCAACCCGCCGTCTCTTTCAGGATCCGCTCGCAGTCTTCCAGATCCTTATGCTGGAACACCTTGATCGTGGCTTTCGACAGCCGCGCGCCATCGATAATGGATGCGTGATTCAACTCGTCCGAAACGATCAGGTCTTCTTTCCCAAGGACAGCCGAAACCGTTCCGGCGTTGGCCGTGAATCCCGACTGGAACACCACACAGGCTTCCACCTGCTTGAATTTGGCGATCTGCTCTTCCAATTCCATGTGCAGCTTCATTGTGCCGGCAATGGTGCGCACCGCTCCCGCACCGACGCCCAGCTTCTTTACTGCTTCCACCGACGCCTTGCGCAGCGCCTTGTGGGTCGTCAGTCCCAGATAGTTGTTCGACGCCAGGTTGATCACCTCGCGTCCATCGAAAATGCACACGGGCTTCTGTTCGCCCTCCAGGACGCGCAGCTTTGGCGCCACGCCTTTCGCGCGCAGCTCCTGCAGGGTTTCGCTGACATACTGCAGTGGATTCTTAGTCGTCGCTGGTGTTCCCAATTCGCTCATGTTCTTGCTCCCAAAGTTGCGTGATTCTCACGGTTTCTCTGTCGTGTCTGTGGTGGACTCTGCGTTTCAGGCCGGCTGCCGTGCTCTCTGCGTATTCCGAAGTGGAATCTACCTCTTATTTGGGCAGCCCATTCGGATACATCAGAATCTTACCCGCTAAACCGCTCTGCAGTTTCGCAAAAGCCTCCTCGAATTTCTCCAGCGCCACGCGCTCTCCAAAAAGTGGCTCAAGATTCACGCGCCTCGCTTTCAGCAGCGCGGTCATCTGCACCCAGGTCTGGTACATACGCCGCCCATAAATTCCCTGCACGGTGGTGCCCTTGAATATCACATCATTAACCAAGTCCAGCGGCACGTTTTCCGTCGGGATACCCAGCAGAGAGGCGCGCCCGCCTGCGCGCAACGCCTTGAACCCCTGCTGGATCGCTGCGGCGTTCCCGCTCATTTCCAGCAGCACATCCACGCCAGTGCCGCCCGTCGCCTCCAGAATCTTTTTCACCGCATCTCCCTCAGCGGGATTCAGCACCACGTCGGCGCCCATTTGCCTCGCCATAGCGCGACGATGATCCTTTGTTTCGGTGGCAAACATGGTGGAACTGCCGCACGCTTTGGCCACGGCAATCGACATCAGCCCGATCGGACCGCAGCCCGTCACCAGCGTGGTCTGTCCCGCAATTGCTCCCGCCAGCACGGTGTGCACGGCATTCCCCAGCGGATCGAGGATGGCGCCGTAATGTTCGGGGATGGCGGGGTCCAGCCTCCAGATATTTGTCGCGGGGATCTTCACGAACTCCGCGAACGCGCCGTCCTGGTCAATTCCGATCACGCGAACGTTCTGGCAGATGTGCGCTTCGCCCATGCGGCACTGGTGGCAATGGCCGCAATTTACGTGCATTTCCGCGCTCACGAAGTCGCCCGGCCTCACCGCCGCAACTTCTTCACCGACGCGCTCCACCACGCCGCAAAACTCGTGGCCCAGGGTCACCGGGGGCTTGATCCGGGCTTGCGACCAGCGATCCCACCCGTAAATGTGCAGATCCGTGCCGCAGATCGAGGTGGCCTTCACGCGCACCAGCACGTCCGCCAGGCCAATCGACGGCACCGGCACCGCTTGCATTTCCAGCCCTTTCCCAGCTTTGGTCTTGCGCAGAGCTTTCATCGTGGCAGGCATTCCGGCAGGCTCCTCAAACAGACAGGACCGCATCCCTTAACACAAAACTAAATGTTAACACACCCGTCGCAACACACCTTGGACAAGGCCATGGGACCCACCCCGCGACCGGGCATCGTCCGCTATTCCTTGATTTTGGCGACTTCCCGGCGGAGAACCCCTCTCCCCAGGTTTACGACTCGGAGTTCACCACCTGGCAAGGGGTGGGGTGATCGCCTTTATCCATTTGGTACAGGTACCCTGTTTCCTCTTCCGCCACAGAAGTACGCCACGCCTATTGCCATCCTTCTTGCCGAAACGGAACCTATCTGTATCCTGGCAACTCCAGGGCTCCCTTGGGGGAAGTTGCCTCACATAGGTGTGCATATGGCGACAATTGATCGTCAAGAACTCGATCGTCTTGAGCGGCGCAGCCTGCAGCTTACGATTCTTTCCGCTGTGTTCGTGCTGGTGCTTGCCAGCGGCCTGGCTATGTTCATGTACCCCCTGGTGTTTGTGCACCCGGAAGACAACAAGTGGACGCTGCGTGTGGTCTACTTTGGTTTCTGCGCGCTGACGCTGCTCTTTGTCGGGTACCTCTTCGATCGCCAGCGCACCTTCAGCAAACTGAAGCAGCATCTGCTTGGCGAACTGGAGCGCTACGTCGAACTGCAGATTCAGGCCAGCACCGATTTGCTCCATTCCATGCCCGACAAGAATTACTTCTGGGATCGCCTGACGATGGAGTTCCGCCGCGCCATGACCATGCAGAAGAATCTTTCGTTGGTGCTGGTGAAGGCCAGACCAGGAGGGCACGCCTCCCTCAGCGACCAGAAAGGGGCGCTGAGCGATGCGGCGAAAGCCCTGTCCAAGCGGCTGCGCCCGACGGATTCCATCTACCACCTCGCGGAAGATCTTTTTGGCATCGTGCTTCCAGAAACCGACAGCCTGAATGCCAAGCGTATCGCCGTGCAGCTACAGGAAGAGTTGCAAGGTGCACGCGCGAAGCATGGATTCAGCTTCGATCTGACCGCGCACAATTATCCTGGTGATGTGAAGAGTTCACACGAACTCGAGGACATTGTGAAGTCCATGCTTCCGGAGAATCAGGAATGGGAAGCTCCCACGGAAGCCCCGGTCAGTTGAGGATCGGGATGAGGTGCCAGAGCGAACGAATCTAGTTCAGCGCTTGCTGTAAGTCCCGGATGAGATCCGCGGCATCTTCGAGCCCGATCGAGACGCGCACCGTGCCCAATTTGACGCCCGCGCGCTGAAGCTCAGCTTCGCTCATATGGTAGTGCGAACTGTAAATTGGCAGCGATACCAGCGACTCCGTGCCCCCCAGGCTTACCGCCAGCAGGAATAGCTTCACGCGGTCGCAGAACCTGCGCGCCGCCGGCAGCCCGCCCTTCAGATCAAAAGCCAGCATGGAGCCGAAACCGCTCATCTGCTTTCTGGCGAGCGCGTGGTCGGGGTGCGATTTCAATCCCGGGTAATGAACGCGCTCTACTTTCGGATGTTTCTCCAGGAACTTCGCCACGCGCATGGCGTTTTCGCACTGGCGCTCGACACGCACACCCAGCGTCTTCATCCCGCGAATCAGCAAGAAGGCCACATCCGGATCCATGCACCCCCCCAGATAGATCACCATTTGCCGCACGGGATCGATGAACTTGTGGCTGCCGGAAGCGACGCCGCCAAGAAGATCGGAATGTCCGGAAAGGGCTTTCGTGACGCTGTGCACGACGATATCGAATCCCAGTGCCAGGGGTTTCTGAAGGAGGGGCGTAGCAAAGGTACTGTCAATGATGCTGACGAGTTTGTGCTTCTCGGCAAAGGTGATGGCTTTGTGGAGATCGACGAGACGTAACGTGGGGTTTGTAGGCGTTTCGATGTACAGGCATTTGCTCTTCGGGGTGACCAGGGACTCGATGCCTTCGAGGGAGGTTTCCGCGTGACGCACGGTGATGCCCATGCGGGGCAAGACGTCGCGCATCAGCCGGTACGTTCCGCCATAGAGCTGCGCAGTAGAAATGAGTTCATCCCCATTCTGCAGCACGCTGAGAAGCGAGTGAGAGATCGCCGCCATTCCAGAGGAGGTGACGATGGCGGCTTCGGCGCCCTCAAGAGAGGCTATTTTGCGTTCGGCAATGGCGAGAGTGGGATTGGCGTAGCGAGTGTAAATATAGGCTTTGCTCTTTCCTTCGGCCCAGAGTTTCATCTCTTGGCTGGAGGAAAAGGTGAAGGTAGAGGAGCGCACAATTTCGGCGCTGACCGGCGCATCCACGCCGTGACGCAAAGGTTCACCAGCATGAATGGCGCGGGTTGCCGGCGCCAAAGGGGACAGCTTGTTTTTCTTCATGGCACCGATTATTGGCCTGCCGCGTCCCCATCGGCAACCACCAATATGGCGGGTGCGGCTGATGCTAATATGCTATCCCGAAAATATCGTGCAAAAGTTCAGAGTCTTCAGGGGCTAAAGCCCAATTCATTCTACTGGCTTTACGCCGGGGCTGAAGCCCCGGCCTCCTAAAGAGAAATGCAAGAAACTTCCGGGGCGGGACCCTAGGACCTTTGTTGTGTGAGCCATGAAACAAGAGAGCCCGGCGAGGAAACACCGGGCTCTGCGACAGAAGGCAATTCTTCCAGAGGATCTAGGCTTCTTCTTCGACGAGGGCTTCGCCGTGGGCCGCCTTGTGGGCGGCGATGACTTTGTCCGCCAATTCGCCGGGCACGTAATCGTAGTGCGAAAACTCCATGGAGTAGCTGGCGCGGCCCTGCGTCATGGAGGTCAGGTCCGTCGCATAAGAAAGCATCTCCGCGAGCGGCACCATGGCTTTGACGATGACGTTGTGGCCGCGCGACTCGCTGCCTTCGATGCGGCCGCGGCGAGAGCTGAGGTCGCCCATCAGGTCGCCGGAATACTGATCCGGCGCGAAGACTTCCACGTGCATGACAGGTTCAAGAAGAGCAGGCCGCGCCTGCTTCATGGCTTCCTTGAAAGCCAGGGAGCCGGCGATCTTGAACGCGATATCCGACGAATCGACGTCGTGGTATTTGCCGTCGTAGAGCGTGGCGCGGAAATCCGTCATCGGGAAACCCGCAAGATGGCCGCGCGCGGCGGCTTCGCGGATGCCGCGCTCGACGGAAGGAATCCAGTTGTTGGGAATCGCACCGCCGAAAATGTCGTCCACGAATTCGATGCCCTTGTTGCGCTCCGTAGGCTCGAATTTGACGCGGCAGACACCAAACTGGCCGTGTCCGCCGGACTGTTTCTTGTGTTTGCCTTCGGCGTCGGCTTTCCCGCGGATGGTTTCGCGATAAGGGACCTTGGGCGGCTTGAGGGTGAGATTGACGTTGTAGCGCTTCTGCAGCTTGGCCACAACCACCTCAACGTGCTGCTGGCCGTTTCCCGCAAGCAGAAACTCCTTGGTCTGCGGGTCGCGGGAGAAACGCAGCGCGGCGTCTTCTTCCATGATCTTGTGAATGGCCACGCCGATCTTGTCTTCATCGGCGCGGGACTTCGGCTCGACCGCAAAGGTGATGGAAGGCTCCGGCAACAGCGCGGGCTGGTAGAAGATGGGCGCGCTTTTGTCGCCGAGGGTGTCGCCGGTGACAGTCTCCTTCAGCTTGGCAATGGCACCGATATCGCCGGCGTGAAGCTCCTGTATTTCGGTGAGCTGTTTCCCTTGCACCACCATAGTGTGCTGAAACCGCTCCGGAACGCTGCGATTGAAGTTGAGAAGCGTGGCGTCGTTTTTGAGCACACCGCTCTTCACCTTGAAATAGTTGATGCGCCCGGCGAAGGGATCGGCAAGAGTCTTGAAAACGAAGAGGGAAAGTGGCTGCGCGTCATCGTACTTGCGCTCGACGCGATCGCCTTTGCCGGCGGGCTCCGTGAAACCGACCTGTGCGTGCTCGTCCGGGTGCGGGAAAACATCGGCGAGAAAGGTAAGCAGGCTGGCATTGCCGATGTTCCGCGTCGAGGAAATCATCAACACAGGCACGATTTTTTCCGCGACAATTGCTTTGCGGACCGCGGGGATGAGGTCCTGGATTGGAATGGTGCCTTCGCGGAAGAACTCCTCCATCATTTCGTCGTCGCCTTCGGCAATCATTTCGACGAGCTTCTCGTGGGCTTCCTTGGCCTCATCCATGAGCGCGTCGGGGATATTCTCGATCGTGGCTTTGCCATCGCCGTCGGGTGTATAGACGTGGGCCTTCATGGCCACTAGATCAATCACGCCGCGAAAACCTTTTTCGGAGCCGATGGGCATCTGCAGGGCGACAACCGTGCGGCCAAAGAGTTCCACCAGGGATTCCATGCAGCGCTCAAAGCTGGACAATTCCCGGTCCATCCAGGTGAGTACAAACGCGCGCGGAATGTCGTACTCGGCGCAATAATCCCAGACTTTTTCCGTGGTGACCTGCGCGCCGACGTGCGCGTCCACGGTGATGAGTGCGGCGTCCGCGGCGACGAGAGCCGCTTTCGTTTCCGTGATAAAAGTGGAATAGCCGGGGAGATCGAGGAAATTAATCTTGACGGTATTGCCCGCGCAAAGGGTGCAGGCCCATTCGGCGTGAGCGAGGCCCGGTTGGATGGAGATTTTGCGCGCGATTTCTTCTTCGTCCCAGTCCGTGGTGGTAGTGCCTTCCGCAACTTTGCCAAAGCGCTGGGTCGCCCCGGCGGTAAAGAGTAACGACGACACCAGTTGCGTCTTGCCGGTGCCGCCGTGGCCTACAATGCCAACGTTTCTGATGTCCTTGGTGGAATAGATTTTCATCACAGACCTCCGCGGTTGTGTGGCCAACTGAGGTCACCGGGCGACGGTCCGCCGACAATACAGCAGGCGCGGGCCTGCGCCTGGCGAGGTTGTTGGTTTGAAGGAGAGCGAGGCCCTGCCTGGGTCCCGGAAAGCGGGGCGAAGGAATAGCGCTAAGTCCCTGGTCCGCTCTTCTTAACGTGAAAATGCTAGCACATGGCATGGGCAGGGGCAACGGAAGGGGGCATGGGTCTAGGGCCATTTTCCCGGTCGCTAGGGTCAATCAGGCACTTACAATTTCCTTTGCAGCAGTTGGGTTGTTTAGTCCCGAACAGAATTGCCATATACTTCATCTGGATATGATGAGTGCGCGGCGCATACTGAAGCCTTCCACAATCACCTGCATAGCCTTGGGCGTACTCCTGCTTTTATATGGTCGCCCGGTTACTATGCTCACTATGGTTCGGTGGAAGGCCCGGTCAAAGCCTGAACTTTGGATTGTGCCAAAGCCGTTAACCGACGTTTCCATCGCGCAAACCCCAGGACGAGAGTTTACGTTTTATGGATATCAACTCGAAGTGCCTTGGAACGATGTGAAGCGTGAGGAACACCTCAAAAGCATTGAGTTAGTCTATTTTTCAAATGACTTCATTATGCTTCACGACCCAGCTCAAAGTGTCATTCCATTAAAGCTATTGACAGGCGAAGGGACTGAAAACGAAGCTGCCCTCAAGAAACTGTTTGATGAAGAAGCGACACGCTCAAACTATGCGCTGCGTTCCAAGATTCTGAATCTGACACCCCGTGATTTGCAGTTATCTTTTTCCAGGGGAAGAATGGTGTCAAGTTCAGTTCTCCTTATGCTAAAGCCGATGTGGACGGGCGATGTAGAGGGCGGTCTATACTCATTCCAGACCGATTGGCTGCGGGGGTTCCAGCAAGGGGACCCCACGCGAGACAAGATAGTCACTATCGATGCCTTTGATGCACACGACAACGAAATTGAGTTTTCCGTTGGTCGCGTAAAAGGTGCCAGCCAAAACGTTACTCAATCGGAACTCAATCGGATTATCTATTCATTGCGCCCAATTCTTGCAAGCCAGGCCGAATAGACTGTGGAGAGCTAAACCAATCCCGACTCACATCCAAGACGACTAACTCCCAATTAGCCGCATTGATCGGAACTTGACTCAGTACCCGGGCCCAGACACACCGAGAGCACCGAGTCCGGACATCCTTAGTTACTGCCTGCATCATGATTTCGGCGGAGGGTCGAAGAGCGCTTTCAATGTCAGCTTGGAGGACTTGGGCACTTCGACCATGCGGGAGTAATCCGGGCGGCCGGGAGACTTGAGCAGGAAGAGGTGCGGGCCAGCGGAAATTTTCAAGGTCGCAGGCGTATTGCCGACGAATTTTCCGTCAACGAAGATTTCGGCGGCATCAGGATCGGAGGTAATGGTGATCTGGCCAGAACCTTCGGGCGAAGGAGTCGAGGCGGGTAACGACACCGTCGATTCAGAAACTGGGATGGGTCCGGAAGATGGAGAGCTTGCGGTGTCCTGGGAATCGGAGGCGTGGGCCAACGTTTCGACCGCGGTGGCAGGGGGACCGGAAAGAGCGGGATAGAAACGGTGGAGGACAGCAAGGAGGTCGGCGGAGCTGAGAGCAAAGCCGATTCCGGTGACATTTTTCTTGATGAGTTTCAGCGTGTTGAGGCCGATAACCTCTCCGCGGGAATTGAGCAGCGGGCCGCCGGAATTGCCCGGGTTGATGGGAGCGTCGGTCTGGATCCAGGTGCCAGGTCCGGCAGAGGCGAACTTGCCGACAGCACTGACGATGCCCTTGGTGACGCTGAACAGCATGGCGTCGCCGGGGCTGCCAATCGCCAGGACGGCATCTCCCTGGTGGATGGAGGAAAGATCGGCGAGTGGAAGAAGAGGGAAGACGAAGTCAGGAGAAGGTGGCGCGACTTTGACTAGGGCGATGTCGAGGTCAGCATCAATGTAGACGACTTTGGCCTGAAGCTGCACACCACTCGGGAGCAGTGCCAGGAGCGAAGCGTCTCCTCGGGCGACATGGGCGTTCGTGGCGACAATGCCCGTCTCGGTGACGAAGAAGCCAGAACCCATACCACCATCGAAGGACTTCAGGCAGACAACAGCGGGCTTGGCGCGGCGGACAGTTTCTTCCATGGATAGCTCTGGCCGTGGGGAAGCTGGCCTCTGGGAGTCTGGTGCAGCGACATTGCCTGTGAAGGTAGAAGCAATGGGATCTAGATCCACGTGAAAATGGTCGGATTTGAAGAGCCAATACTGGCCGTGATTGTGGCCGTGGAGATCGACCCAATCCATGGGGCCATCGGTAAGCTGGATCTCGCGCGTAGCGTAACCCGCTAGCGACACGCGCGCGACAAGGGGATGTTCCAGGCGCTGGCCAATCACGGTGTGAGTGCGATGGAAATAGCCACCCGGGAAGGATTTTTCAAAGGGCGTGGTGCCAACGAGGGCGCCGTTAAGTTCGACGCTGGCGCCAGGAGGATTGCTGGTGATTTTGAGGGACTCGGCGGAAGAGGGGACGACGAAGCAAAGAAGCAGAGAAGCAATGACAGAGAAACGATGAAGGGAGGGTTGGGTCATGGGAGGCTCCCTGAGGGGAGTATACCAAAATATAAGACCAAAATAAGTAATATAGAGATTAAAGCAAGGAGACACAAAGGACACAGAAGCAATGTCGTAGCGGCGCGGTTGGGCCATTCAGACGGACGGGGTCTTCTGGTAACCAGAACACGTGAGGACGGGGAGGCGTGGGTATTTGGGAAAACGCGGATCGGATTGCGAGAGCTGGCATAACAGGAACTGCGAGCCCTTGGCCGACTCGACGGGATGAGCGTGGACGCAGTTGGCGCACAGACCGACGGGGTTCGAGTTGGTCGGGGAGAGCATAGGGAAAAGATAACCCCGGGTAAGGCCCTGTGGGGAGTTGGGCCTAAGTGGCAGAAGCGTTTAGTTAGGTTTAGGGGATTCAGCGGCGGGAGGCTCTGCCGGAGGCGGTAGCGGAGGAGGCGGGTTCGGCTTGCCGAAACGCGTTTCGTCGATGGGGACGTTCACTTCGATTTTTTCGGCGGTGATTTTCTGGACGTTTTCGGCGCCCACTTCTTCGGATTCGATCAGGAACGGATATTTGAGGCCGTTGACTTCGCGGAAGTCCCGGAAGAAAGAGACCCAGGGAACCTCTTTGTCACCCAGCTTGCGAATGCCTTGCCATTTCAGAAGAAGATGCGTGGCGGCGTCGAAAAAGTAATAGCTGACGTCGCCGTTGCGGTTGGTCAGCTTGAGTTTGTAGGCGGGCTTCTCTTCGACATCCTCTTTGTCGGCGAACTCGATTTGATTGCCCTTGGATTTGTAATCCACGAAAGGACCGTCAAAATCGGCCTCCTCGAAAATGCTGCGCAGATCGGCTTCGGTCATGGGCTGGACGGAAGGGTTGGGCGCGAAAGGATTGTAGGTCCAACCTTTGGACCTACCGTCGTAGGTGCGGATAATGACCTGCCCATTGAGATTGAATTCCATGTGCATTTTGAGGGTCCGGGCGCGCTCGACGACGAAAGGGCCTTCCTCCCCAGGGCCGAAGGAGATGGTGCCAGTGACGCGCTCGGATTGCACGGCTTTGATCTTGTCCAAGCCGCCGCGGGCAGCGAGATATTTGGCGAGAATGTCGTCGGCGGATTGTGCCGCCGCGGGAAGAGCAAGAAGAACAGAGAGAAAGAGAAACGCAAGTTTACGCATGATGGATTCCATGTGTGCGGCGTGGCGGGGACGCAGCATCGCAAGAATGTTAGATGCAGAATCCGCAAGGGTCAATACGCAGCGCAGCAGCTTGCTCACATCCCTTTGCATGCGTTTTAGCCTTTCCGCAGGCTGTGTAGGCGCGGTATGCGCTGGCGGGCACTCTTCACACACAGTGACCGCGCTCGACTAGACAGCGGTGACAAAGGTGGAGTCCGGGGCGACGTAGCCATAAGCCATGCGCGGGGTGCTGAAGGCGAAACCGGGGTTGCCGCGTTTGTCGAGCATAATCACGCCGCCGGTGCCTTTGCCACGTTTGGCCAGGAGTTGCACGGCGGCTTGCGCCGCGCGATCCGGATTCGATGCGGCGGGGCGCAAAAAATCGGCGGCCGTTTTGGCAAGAACTACTTTCATGATGGCTTCACCATAGCCGGTGGAGGAGACGCCACCGGTTTCGGCGTCGGCATAACACCCGCACCCAATGAGAGGCGAATCGCCAACGCGGCCGGGGAGTTTGCAGCAGGTGCCGCCGGTGGAAGTGGCGGCGAAGAGGCGGCCGTGTGCATCCATCGCGACAGCCCCAACAGTGCCTTGCTCGTGGCCCCGGTGATGCTTGGCGGCGTGGGAATCTTTGCTGCAGCGAAGCCAAGCCTCGCGCTCGGCGGGAGAGACGAGTTCCTCTGGATCGCAAAGCGCGATGCCGTGTTGCGCGGCAAAGCGCTCTGCGCCTTCGGAGATCAGCATCATGTGCGGGCATTTTTCCAGAACGGCGCGGGCCACGCGAATGGGATTCTTGACGCGGCGCAAGCCGGCCACGGAGCCCGCGCGAAGAGTGGCCGCGTCCATGACGATGGCATCGCATTCCACTTGACCGTCGAGATTGAGATGCGAGCCGTAGCCGGCGTCGAAGACGGGATCGTCCTCAAGAACGATGATGGCGGCTTCGATGGCGTCCAGGGCGTGGCCGCCCCGGGAGAGGACGTGCCAACCGGCCTCTAGGGCGTGGCGGCACCCAACCTTGCAAGCGTCGATAGCTTCGTCGGGGATGTCCCAGGCGCCACCGTGAACGATCAGAGATGGAAGCATAAACACTGAGGATTGCAGAGGCGGGAAAATTTGTCCAGGTGCCGACTACACGACCGATTGGCACACTATTTCGATTGGCTGTGCAGCATGCCTCCCCACGCCGCGGGGTCTCTCCAGACACCCGTTCTCGAACTTACGTGCCGCCCCTTGTTGGCCACCCAGACCGTTTGAATTTCACCGGACTTTTCGTCCTGCCTCGTGGCATCAGGGATTTGTGGTTCGCTGTTCTCTGTCAATTGTCACCTTCTATAAGCGCCAAAATCTTCACGCCGATGGGAGTAATGCCGTCGATTCTGAAACGACACGTTTGAGAGCTTCTTTTGACGCGCCAAGGGTGAAAGATCGCCATCAATGATGTTGGTCGACTCGTCGAACACCACAGACTCTAAGGCACTCAGGCTATCCAACGGCTTCAGCGATTCGAAACTGCCGTCATTATTGAGGTGCAGCTTTCGAAGGTGCGACAGCGAACCAACTTCCTTTATGGAGCTAACGGCTCGACATGCCTGTACCGCCAACTCTTCGAGGCTCGCCAGACCTTCAATTCCGGTAAGTGAGGTGAGATGCTTCAAATTGGCCAACCGCAGAGACCGCAGCTTCGTCAGGGCATTAAGCCCATTGAGATTTTCCACCGGGGCATTCAATATTGCCAATGATTCAAGATTGACCAAGTTCGTAAACGGAGCTATGTCTTTGCCGTTGTAACGATTGATGAAGAGATTTCTAAGCGTCACGCACGAAAATAGCGAGGTTGCCTTGGGTCGCCACTCCAAGCCGCAGCTTTGAAGTTCAGGAAAAGCCGAAAAGTCGATTCTCGTAGAGCAATAAGTCGTCACCCCGAGTCTCTTCAGTCCGTGAAGAAAGTGGAGCGGCTCGATGCTATCAATACCGAAATGGAAAATTTCAAAGGATTTCAAGTATTGCAGCCTAGCCAAGAATGACAAATCCTGTCCCTTCCACCCCTTCGCCAGATTAAGTTCGAGCTCGACAACTGCATTGTCGGTCATATAGCTGAACAAATCGTCCGACCAGTTGGAATGCAGGACGGCTCGGCAACCGTAGGTACCATCTTCAAGGGTAATTCCACGATTCATGTGATTAGAAGTATCCCGGGAATTCTCTCGCCCATTGCGTTAAGAGCTGCCCCCTCGCGAACCCAATTGGATTTTGCATGTTCCGCAAATTCTCCATTCCGCAATGCTCGATTATTTGAATTTGTTCTGCGACTTCACATAGTGAGGATTGCAGAGGCGGGAAAATTTGTCCAGTTGCGCAGAGCCGCGACAGGCAAGAAAAAGGCCCCGATGCGAAGAACGGGGCCTTCTCTAAAATAATCCCGGCGGCGACCTACGTTCCCACACAGTTACCCGTGCAGTATCATCGGCCCAGCGAGGCTTAACTTCCGTGTTCGGGATGGGAACGGGTGTGACCCTCGCGGTATGACCACCGGAAAATCGATAAATTCGTTCCGCAAAAGGCGGAAGAATCCTGACAACAGAGGCTGGCGATTACAAGTTCGACCCGCAGTCGAACGCACTGTGTATCACAAGGCATGCTTGTGAAGCCCACCCAGCGTAGTTGGCGAAAACCAACGACGGCTTGGGTAAGTTTTATGATTAAGCCGAACGGGCGATTAGTACTGGTCAGCTCAACGCATTACTGCGCTTACACCTCCAGCCTATCAAAGTCGTAGTCTGCGACTGCCCTTCTTATCCCGCCGAAGCGGGATTGGGAAACCTTATCTTAGGGCGAGCTTCTTGCTTAGATGCATTCAGCAATTATCTCTTCCGGACTTCGCTACCGAGCGGTGCCACTGGCGTGACAGCTCGTACACAAGGGGTCCGTTCATCCCGGTCCTCTCGTACTAGGGACAACTCCCTGCAAGTTTCCTGCGCCCACACCAGATAGGGACCGAACTGTCTCGCGACGTTCTGAACCCAGCTCACGTACCGCTTTAATAGGCGAACAGCCTAACCCTTGGGACCTTCTACAGCCCCAGGATGCGATGAGCCGACATCGAGGTGCCAAACCTAAGCGTCGATGTGAACTCTTGGCTTAGATCAGCCTGTTATCCCCGGCGTACCTTTTATCCGTTGAGCGATGGCCCTTCCACGCGGGACCACCGGATCACTAGATCCAACTTTCGTTCCTGCTCGACTTGTAGGTCTCACAGTCAAACCGGCTTATGCTCTTGCACTCCACAGTGGGTTTCCAATCCACCTGAGCCGATCTTTGAGCGCCTCCGTTACAATTTAGGAGGCGACCGCCCCAGTCAAACTACCCGTCTGGCCGTGTCTCCCCACCCGTCACGGGTGGTAGGTTAGAGCGACAGTTCAATCAGGGTAGTATTTCACTGCTGCCTCCCTCCCAGCCGAAACCAGAAGTTCACAGGCTCCTACCTATGCTACGCAGATCGGACCGTTACTCATGACCAGAGTGCAGTTAAGGTGCACGGGGTCTTTCCGTCTAGATGCGGGCATCCGGCGTCTTCACCGGAACCACAAATTCGCCGAGCCGCTTGCCAAGACAGTCGCTCTATCATTCCACCATTCGTGCAGGTCGGAACTTACCCGACAAGGAATTTCGCTACCTTAGGACCGTTATAGTTACGGCCGCCGTTCACCGGGGCTTCAGTTCAGGCCTTCGCCTTGCGGCTAAGCCCTTGCTTTAACCTTCCGGCACCGGGCAGGTGTCACCCCCTATACGTCGTATTCGACTTTGCAGAGAGCTGTGTTTTTGTTAAACAGTTGCAGAGCGCGATTCACTGCGACCGCTTCGGGCTATAAACCCTACCGCGGCGTCCCTTCTCCCGAAGTTACGGGACTAATGTGCCTAGTTCCTGAGCAAGCGTTCTCTCGAGCGCCTGTGGATATTCACCTCGTCTACCTGTGTCGGTTTGTGGTACGGGCACCTGGACGACTCCTTAGAGGTTTTTCCTGGCAGCGTGAACTCGGAAACTTTGTGACCTAACGGTCTCGTCCCCAGTCTCACCGTTGAATGCCCCCGCGGATTTGCCTGCGGGAACCGGCTTACACTGAGCAACCACCATCCATCAGGTGGCTTCCCTATCCTTCTGCGTCACCCCATCGTCAAACGTCGCCAGGCGGGACAGGAATGTTGACCTGTTGTCCATCAGCTACGCCTTTCGGCCTCACCTTAGGACCCGCCTAACCCTGAGCGGATTAACCTTCCTCAGGAAACCTTAGACTTTCGGCGACACGAGTTCTCATCGTGTTTATCGCTACTTATGCCGGCAGGGTCTCTTGTGTGGCATTCAGTAGTCCTCTCGGTCTACCTTTACACCCCACGCAATGCTCCCCTACCAAATCTAGAAGTTCGAAGTTAGAAGTTCGAGGTCTGAAGAAATTCACTTCCATACCTGAATCAGCTTGTTGATCGTGCGACCAACCTGGTCGTAACGATCCTTGAACTGGCTATGAACTTCCTTCGAGAAGTACCCCAGGTCGTGCGCGAGATCCAAAATCACGCTGACTTCGTTGCACGAACCCATTGCGATCACTAGAAAACGTTTGAAGTCTTCCGACGATCGTTTCCTTCCATAGCCTTCTGCAATGTTGATGGGAACCGAAGTGGCTGCCCGCCTCAACTGCGATGCCAACTCTACCCGCTCGAAGGCGGGAAACTTGAGTGTCATCCGGTGAATCTCCAGTGCCAACTGATAACTCAGTTTGTACACCTTCAAATCGCTGTAGTTGTTGATGCGTGGCCTTTCGGTTTCCATCGAACTTCCAACCTCTAACTACGAACTTCTAGAATTTCGCAGCTTCGGTCATGTGCTTGAGCCCCGTTGGATTGTTGGTGCATATCCGCTTGACCAGTGAGCTGTTACGCTTTCTTTAAAGGATGGCTGCTTCTAAGCCAACCTCCTGGCTGTCCGAGCGAATACACTTCCTTTGCCACTTAGCACATAGTTAGGGACCTTAGCTGGCGATCTGGGCTGTTTCCCTTTTGACCACGAAGCTTATCCCTCGTAGTCTCACTCCCGCATAGTTGTCCACGGCATTCGTAGTTTGATTGGATTCGGTAACCTGAGTTGGTCCCTAGTCCATTCAGAGCTCTACCACCGTGGCAATTCATGCAAGGCTGTCCCTAAAGACATTTCGGGGAGAACGAGCTATCACGGAATTTGATTAGCCTTTCACCCCTACCCTCAGCTCATCAGAGCGATTTTCAACTCACACCTGTTCGGTCCTCCAGCCGCGGTTAAGCGGCCTTCAACCTGGCCAAGGGTAGATCATCCCGCTTCGCGTCTATTCCTACGTACTTGTCGCCCTATTCGGACTCGCTTTCGCTACGGCTCGCTTGCGCTTAACCTTGCACGTAAGAATAACTAGCCGGCTCATTAAGCAAGAGGCACGCCGTCAGGCTTTCACAGACCGAAGTCTATGCATGGCCCTCCGACTGCTTGTAAGCATACGGTTTCAGGTTCTATTTCACTCCCCTCGCAGGGGTGCTTTTCGCCTTTCCCTCACGGTACTGGTTCACTATCGGTCGCTAGAGAGTATTTAGCCTTGGAGAGTGGTCTCCCCAGTTTCCCACGAGATTTCACGTGTCTCGTGGTACTCAGGATGCCGCTTCGAGTCCGGTACATTTTCCGTTACGTGACTGTCACACTCTATGGTCCCGCTTTCCAGCAGGTTCGCGTAATGTCCGGTTTGGTAACTCTACTTATGCGGTCCTACAACCCCCATGTGTAAACATATGGGTTTGGGCTCTTCCGATTTCGCTCGCCGCTACTTTCGGAATCTCTGTGATTTATTTTCCTTCAGGTACTGAGATGGTTCACTTCCCTGAGTTAGCTCACACCAGCCTATGTATTCAGCCGGCTGTAACGGGAGTTCATCCCGCTGGGTTTCCCCATTCGGAAATCCCCGGATCAAAGCCTGCTTGCGGCTCCCCGAGGCTTATCGCAGCTTGCCACGTCCTTCATCGCCTTCTAGCGCCAAGGCATCCACCGTACGCTCTTAGTAGCTTAATCATAAAACTCACCCAATACGTCGTTTGCCGCGGTGCAACGATTTGCTCTCGCTCTTCGCTGCTCATTGCGGTGGCTAAACCGCAACTTTCCTTCGGCTCGTTCGCCCTGTTTCCCGCGGATCCATTATTCCGTGGTCCGATTGCTCGGCTCCGGGACTATCGACTCCGCAGTTCCCCAGGTGCTTGACTGAGCTCGCCTTGTAATCCACAGCACTGCTCAACATACTCGAGCAGAACTTGTAATAATCCACGCCATCACTCCCCCAAGCGGACCGTAATCCGCCCAAGGTTCTCGGCGTGAACTTGCCAGCCTTTCTGTTGTCAAAGAACTTGGTCCCCGATTCCCTCGGGGGCCTCGACTTGCGTCAAGGCGTCCTCCTTGCGGAGGACCGGGCTATTTTCAGCAACAACTGCCGCCAAAAACGGCCCATAAAATACAAAACCCGGCGTCGAGCGCCGGGCATAGCCGCCATGTGTTTAGCGGCTTCGCGCGAAGCTCAACTCGTACTATCCCGTGCTAATAAGGCGCCTCACTATAGGATCTGTTCCTTGGATTACTTCAGACCCGACTGTGAATCCCCTGCACGACCCGGTACTTTTAGGATGCACCGAGCCATTTGTTATCTTACCAAACGGCAAAAATATGTCAAGGCCTTCGCAAAACATTTTTCCCTGGCTTTCCACACCCCTGTGGAAGCTGTGGGAAACCACGCTCCCCCAGCCATTTCTAGTGTCCCGTCCCGGAAGTTCCTTGCATTTTTCTTTAGGAGGCCGGGGCTTCAGCCCCGGCGTAAAGCCCGTAGAATGAATTGGGCTTTAGCCCCTGAAGACTCTGAACTTTTGCAGTATTTTCGGGACACAACATTAGGTGATCCGGAAAGGTTCAGGAAAGCATCGGGCCGTGAAAAGGGGATGGCCCCGTGCATCAGCGGCAATTGTTTGAATGTGCGCGGGCATGAAGCCGTATGATAGCTTTCGGTAGAAGGAGCGAAGTTGCGGTGTGCCCGGGCGCAGGGAGGCCACAAGCCTAAGTGGCTTGTGGATCGCATTTTGGGGCCGGCACAAGCTCAAGCCATGAGCATCGAAACGGAAAAGGAACTTTCAACCAAGGATACCGCGCGTGTTGCGGCGAACTCTGCCGCGGACATCGAACTTTCCGTGGTGATGCCCTGCTTGAACGAAGCGGCGACTCTAGAGGCCTGCATCAAGAAGGCGAGAGCTGCCATCGAGCGCGAAGGCCTGTCCGCGGAAATCCTGGTAGCCGACAATGGCAGCAGCGATGGCTCGCAGGAAATTGCGCGCCGGGCGGGCGCTACTGTCGTGGAAGTTGCCGCGCGAGGCTACGGCAGCGCGTTGCTGGCGGGAATCGCTGCGGCGCGCGGCAAATATGTGATCATGGCCGACGCGGATGACAGCTACGACTTGTCGCAGGTGAGTTTTTTCCTGCACAAACTTCGCGAAGGCTATGATCTGGTGATGGGCAATCGCTTTGAGGGGAACATTGCCGCCGGCGCCATGCCTTTTCTGCATCGCTACCTCGGCACGCCCGTGCTGACTATGCTGGCGAAGATTTTCTTCCGCACGCCCTGCGGCGACGTGAATTGCGGCATGCGCGGTTTCCGCAAAGAAGCCATCGAAGGCCTGGGGCTGCGCTCGTTGGGCATGGAATTCGCCAGCGAAATGCTGGTGAAGTCCGCGATTTTCGGGCTGCGCATCGCGGAGATCCCCACCGATCTTTCTCTCGACGGCCGCAACACGCCGCCGCACCTGCGCACCTGGCGCGACGGCTGGCGCCACCTGCGTTTCATGCTGCTCTACAGCCCGCGCTGGCTCTTTCTGTATCCCGGGTGCCTGCTGATGCTGATTGGGAGCCTGCTGACGCTTTGGCTGTTGCCAGGCATGCGGCATATCGGGCACGTGGGATTCGACGTCAGCACGCTGGTTTACAGCGCGACGATGATTTTCGTGGGTTATCAAGCGGTGAACTTCGCGGTGTTCACGAAAATCTTTGCCATCACCGCCGGCTATTTGCCCCGCGATGAAAAGTTCAACCGGCTCTTTAACATCATCACGCTGGAAACCGGCTTGGTGATCGGAGCGGTCCTTTTCCTGCTCGGCCTGGGCATTTCGGTTTTTGCCGTGGAATCCTGGCGGGCCACTGGCTTTGGGCCGCTCAATCCTGGCAGGACGCTGCGCATGGTCATGCCGGGGGTGATTTTCCTCACGCTGGGTTGCCAGACGATTTTCTCGAGTTTTTTCCTCAGCGTTCTGGGCATGGGCAAGCGTTAGCAGCCTTCTCATAGGCGGTTCCCGGGAGGGCACGGCTTGCGGAAAAACTCTGCGGTTTTGGGGGTCGGAGCTTTAGCTCCGACATTAAGTGTTTGGCTCTCATTGGGCTTTAGCCCCTGAGGAAATGGTTTTATGCCTTTTTCCGCAGCCCCTTCAGCGGTGCCGAAAAGCTGAGGAAATTCAAGGGTTTTAGCTCCTGAGGTGCGCATGTCGGTCACTCGAAGCATTTATGAGATAGGTTCTCCGGACTATGACTGAGAACGCGAAAAACGAGGCGAAAAAAACCGTTGCCCTATCGGCGTTGCAGGCCGCGCACGCGAAGATGGTCTTCGGCCGGCGCGTGCGGGTCCTGGCCGAGACTCTGTCCGCGCGGATTCCGCCGGGTTCCGCTGTTCTGGACATTGGCTGCGGCGACGGCACCATCGGCAGTCTGCTGGCCAAACCCGGCTCGGAGATTTCCATTGAGGGAGTTGAATTTGCTCCGCGTCCCCAATGCGCGATTCGCTGCCGGCCGTTCGATGGAGCCGTGCTGCCGTTTGCCGACGGTTCGTTCGACGTTTGCCTGTTTGTCGACGTGCTGCACCACACGGACGATGTCACCGTTCTGCTGCGGGAAGCCCGCCGCGTGACGCGCCAGTTCGTGCTGATCAAAGACCATCTCAGCGAAAACCGCTTCGACTTCAAGACGCTGCAATTCATGGACTGGGTGGGCAACCGCCCCCATGGCGTGCGCTTGCCGTACAACTATCAGAGCCGCAAGGAATGGGAAGCGAGTTTCGCAAAATGCGGGCTCTCCATTGCCCAGTGGACCAGCGAAGTGCCCCTGTACCCTTTTCCGTTTTCGCTCCTGGTCGGCCGAGGCCTCCATTTCGTCGCCCTGCTGGAGAAGGTCTAAGCGCGCAGGAAGCCCCGCGCTGCGCCTCGCCGCAGGAGGGAGGCGTGACTCGTGCCTTGTGACTCGTGACCCGTCATACCGCCCGCCTTTCTCTTCGTAGGGGCACGATATATCGTGCCCGCCATTCTCTGCTCGTGTAGGGGCCGCCTTCTGAGGCGGGCCGTTCTCCTTCCAATGTAGTGGCCGGTCCCGCGCTGTGCGGGACCGGTTCTTGGGTTTCTCCTGCCGTGCTTCTCCGTCATCCCGACTCGGGAAGGAAATGTTGCCACCGAAGTTACCACCCACCCCCGGGTGTTTTTGTGAAGCATGTCAAAACAAAGGGGTTGCAGGCGCGAACGTGCGGAAGTGTGTGAAAATAGGGGACTTAGAAACCCGCTGTTTTGGTTTATAAAGCCTTTGTTTTGATATCGATGCGCACTGTTGGTGCAGAGGGTGAGTGTGCTGAGGGTCTGCGGGCCGCGGGCAGGCTTGTGTCGAGTATTCACAACGTATCATACCACGCTATTTACCATTTGTCAATAGATATTGTGAGGCACTAGTGAAGAAGCTGGGATAGCCCGAAAGCGTAGGTCACCCCGCGGGTCTCAGTGTGCTAAGGATTTTCAATCGCCGAAGACCTAAACCAGAGTTGCATTACTAATTAATGTAATCTACCCTTTCGGATACAGGTACCCATAATGTCGTCCTTCGAGATCCCCGACACTGTGGTTAATGCGACATCCTTTCCAACTAAACCGAGAAACACCTCTTAAATCAAATGAATAGCTTTCGAGCACGACCCGACCTGCAAGGCGCTCGTCGAAACCGTCCCCATTATTCATCCCATGCGTCACGAATGCCAGCTTTTGAAGGACTCGGGGGCCTCTTTCCGGCGATAACGGTGACAGGCCTGTGGGCTCGAAAATACCCAATACATCATAGGCGAATAAAAAGCGAATGTCAAATCTATCCGGGTACCAGTTTCGAAAACTAGTACCCATTACATAATAGTAGACAATAGTTAAATAATGTGCTATACTTTCCCTGTTATGCTGAGGGGACGCTGCTCTTGTGCCTTCGGTAGGAGAGTTATCAGTGACCAGCGACCAGCGATCAGGAGGCAAGAAAAAAGAAGATCCCTCTTTCGCCTTTTCTGGCTCGCCACTAGACACTCGGTACTCGCCACTAAGTCCAATTATTCCCGCTTGCCCAGAGCGCCTTTT
>Ga0326728_10004110_pt1 | contig 43779 bp, 29 predicted proteins | sample MB3enrmetagenome_FD_207602 | JGI IMG/M metagenome (GOLD analysis project Ga0326728, IMG submission 207602) | Lab enriched peat soil microbial communities from McLean, Ithaca, NY, United States - MB31MN | ecosystem: Environmental > Terrestrial > Soil > Wetlands > Peat | place: USA: New York...
TTGCCCGCCGCTCCTCTTTCAACCCGCACAACGGCACGCCCCGGTAGGGCGGGCACTCCGTCGCCCGCCGCTCCTCTTTCAACCCGCACAGCGGCACGCCCCGGTAGGGCCGGCGCTCCGTCGCCCGCCGCTCCTCTTTCAACCCGCACAACGGCACGCCCCGGTAGGGCGGGCACTCCGTCGCCCGCAGCTCCTCTTTCAACCCGCACAACGGCACGCCCCGGTAGGGCGGGCACTCCGTTGCCCGCCGCTCCCATTTCAACCGGCACAGCGGCACGCCCCGGTAGGGCCGGCGCTCCGTCGCCCGCCGCTCCTCTTTCAACCGGCACAGCGGCACGCCCCGGTAGGGCGGGCACTCCGTCGCCCGCCGCTCCTATTTCAACTCACGCCCATCACCTTGCAGCCACGCCGCCGTCAGCGCGTCAGAATACAATCTCACATCGCGCCCTTTGCACAGAGAGTGGCAGAGCCGTCCCGGCTCTGTTCCCTGCTTTGAAACCAACCCCGCCAACGTCAGCGCGTCAGAATCCAATCTCCAATTTCCACTCTCCGCAGTCGGAAACACTGGTGGAACTTTGCCAAAAACTCACGGCGGAAGCCCTGGCGACGGTGGGATGGGCCGCCTGGTGAAGTCCCCGCTTTAGACTTCAGTCTTTCCTCCCTGCCCATCTGGCGACGCGTCTGGACAGACGCTCCATCTTTCCGCCCGGAGCGATGTGAGCAAACCAGACTTCATCCGCCAAGGCGGCGACGAATTCATTGCGTCGGGCCGCGAGGGCGGCAATCACACGCCGGTTGCATCCGGTGAAACAGGAGAGAATCAAAAGTCGGCTGTCGGACAACGGTTCCCGCCAATCGGATGGAAGGCGCATGTTCTCCAGGCTGCGGGCGGGGCAGATGATTATGGGCTGGCTTCCGCGCATGAGGATTTGCAGACATTCCTTTTCCACGGGCGAATGGAAGCCGCTGATGACACACCGCCCGGTGTCCCGCCACTTGGCCGCTTGGTCGTAAGTGCGTAGGATGGCATCGCCCGGACAGCGGGCGGAGCAAAAAAGCGCGGTTTTCGGCAACGCGAGCAAATCCAAATTGCCGACGGCCCATAGATTTGGCGGCCTCTCCGTGCCGAAACGTTCGCGCAAACACGCTGGATAACCGGTGTCAGCGGCGTTGAGCGCAAAAGGCGTCATTCCTCCTCGTTCTCGGTGTCGTGGCCGAGGCGGTATTTGATGTCGTAGTTCAGGATGAAATCCAACTCCTCCGGGCTGAACCCGTAATGGCGCGCCAGCATCGTGTCGATTTCGTCTATGATGGGTTTAGACAAACTTGGCTTGAACTCTTGAAATTCGCAGTCCTGCCGTTCGCGGACAAAGGAATTCATGTCGTAATCCTTCATCAATCTGTCAAAAACCATTGCAGCGTCGTTGAGCACCCTGACATCTGCTTCACCAACCGGTATCTGCTCCACGTCCGTTCCTGTGATGTTTCTTCCATTCCCGACGGAAACGAACCAGAAAAAAAACAAAGTGGAATTTAGTAATGCGCCGATGAACTTGCCGTATTTCTTGTCTGCGAAATAAATGTCGCGAAAATGGTAAACCGACCGCGAGCGCGTCGGACTCTTGAAATATTGCTCAAAATCCATCGCGCGAATCCAATACCTCGGGCTGCGATGGTAGTGCATCAATAGACCATGCTTGCCGGATGAGTAGTAATGAATTACTGGTTTCTGGCGCATTGATTCCAGCTTCTGCAAAATACTCGCCGCTTCAGCGCTGCCAAGCTGAGGGATTCTCTTTAATCTGGCGTGGTTGAACGACCTCGAGTATTCGATTTTTGAAAAGAGTGCTGGACGTTCGTCGGTATTCCAATGATGGTAGCGCGTCGTCCATATTGTCGTTTCATTGTCCCTAGTGTGATTGCCCAAGTAAATACACAGTCGCTGGTCAACGCCATCGAAGAGCTTAGACGGACGAATTGCATAAGTGCTGCACCAACTTTCGCTGAAACGCTTTAAGAGAACGTCTCGCAATGAAACCGTTTCATCCAAACCAAGTAGGCCGGTCGGCACAATCATCCCATACCAACCTGAGCGACACAGCAAACGGCAGGAGCGCTCCATGCAATAGGCGTAAAGATTGTCAGCTTCCTCGGATGCGTATATTCGAGGTTGGAGGCGATAAGTATCGCGCACTATTCGATATTCAACATACGGCGGATTACCGATGATGACATCAAACCCGCCGGAACTCATGATGCCGTAGAACTGGATGAACCAGTGGAATGGCTGATGGGATTTTACCCAATTGCCGTAGGCTGCTTTGTCGCTCACTTTCACACCGTATTCACCGGCGAGGTGGCGGTTGAGTTCGCCTTCCAGCGCCCTGAGCCGTTTCTGGAGCTCCAGCTTGTCGGCGGCCGGCACTGAGCCGTCGCCTTCAGTCTGAAGTTGGCGGAATTTGTCAAATGTCTGTTGGAGGTCGGCGGCCTTGACGGCGATTTTTTCCATCGCGTTCTCGAAATCCAGTGTGCTCGCGACGGCGCGTTTGACTTCGTCGTAGGTGGCGTAGCCGACAAGGGTGTTCCCGGCACGGATGTTGAAATCAATGTCCGGCAGTGGATCGATGCCGAGGTTGTCGCGGGCGGTGTCCGGCTCAACTTGGGCAGCGAGCTTGAGGAACAGCCGGAGTTTGCAGATTTCCACCGCCTCTTCCATGATGTCCACACCGAATAGGTTCTTCAGGATGATGCGTTTGTAGATGAAGTATTTTCGCGTTTGCTGACGTCGTTCCACGGTGGCAGTAGGTGGCAGATGTTGTTCAATCTCGACGAGCACCTTGCGGAAGTCGGAGAATTTTTCAGGCCGGCGCTTTTCCTCGGAGCGCTCGAGTTCGGCCACAAACGTTTCCATGCGCTCAAGGCATGCTTCGTAAAGGGGTTCAAGGATGTTGAGCGCGGCAAAGATGAACGCGCCCGAGCCGCCCGTGGGGTCAAGGACGGTGATCGTGGCGATGGCGCGCCAGAACGCGCGGAGCAAATCTGGGTCTTCGCAATTCTGGATGACATCCTGCGCGAACTGGCGGATATCAAGATTGAGGGTGATAAAGTCGTTGGTCTCGCGGACTTCGCCCGCAGCGAGTCGTTTTCTGACTTCTTCGTAACGCTGCCGCCGTGCGACGACTTCACGCCAAATTTCGGTGGGCAATGCATAGTCTCCGGGCGCGGGTTTGTTCCACGCCTTGCGGCGTTCGATTAACTCCGGGTCGCTGATGTCGAGACCGACAGCGATTTCAGCCGGGAGATCGAGCGGTTTGACTAACGGTTCGCCTTTGGCCAGGTGGTCGGGGATGTAGTTCCAGGTTATTCCGTGCCGCACGGCGGGATAAATGTAGCGGTCAGGATTTTCTCGGAGCAAATCCCACACGGTCGGGCCGTTGGGGTTTTCAAAAGCCACCTTGCATTTGGCGCGAGCGGCGTCGAAAAGGAACGGCAGGATGGTATTCTTGCTGATGTATTCGGTGATGTCCTCCTTGGTATAGTAAGCGCCCTTCGCTTTCTGCTCGCCCGGTTGGATTGCGTTGATGTATTTCTCGAAGATGTAGCCGAGCACGTCGGGGTTGATTTCCTCGCGGTCGCCGGGCTTGCGCACCGTCCGCTCTGGGTCGAGCACCCAATCATACTGGTCAAAGTAATCAAATATGCGCTCGAAGGCATTGTCGGCAATCTGGATGTCCCCCCCGTAGCGGTCGGGTTTTTCGAGTTCATGGAGGTCGAACATGCCGCCGTTGAGGTAGGGAATGTTGCCAAGTAGCTTTTCGAGATCAGGTGCCCGGTCTTTGCGACGTTTGCCGAACCCTTCGTGGAACAGCCGGAGCAAAAAGTAGCGGTAAAAGGTATAAAACTTGTCCTTGCCCTGCTCGTTTTTACAGCGGTCAAGCCGGTTGCGGAGGTAGCCGGGGTCGCCGTCAAGGAAGCCCTTGCGCTGGATAAAATAGACGAACATCAGGCGGTTGAGCATGACGGACGCATACCACTCTGCGTCTTTCTTCACGGGGATGCCCTTAATGAAGCCAAGGAAAGCGGTGTGCTCGCGTTTGAAAGCGTCGTAGAACTTCTTCGTGACTTGCTCCACGTCGAATCCCGCGCGGGCACGACCAGCCATTGTGACTGTGGAAAGTTCGCCTTTTTCTTCTTCTTCGAGGGAGACGTAGAGGATTTGCAGCTTTTGAAGAAGAGCATCACCGGGTTGACTGCGGATGAAATCGTGGGTGCGAGGGCGCAAAGGGCGGCCGGGTTCGCGGCGCACCCAAAACCAGGACTGCTCGGAATAGTCTTGTGTGGCGAACACAATGAGATGCTCGAAGCTGGTCTGGGTCAGCTTGCGGTCGAGTTTCAAGCGCGTCGTGTGATCGGGCAGGCGCCCGTCCGCGCTCGCGCAATGCCAGGCGGTGAACCCGCGCTTCTCAGCGACGGCAGTGAAGGCAAAATCGGTCTCCCCTGCGCGGAGCGTGAGTTTCTGGCGGCACGGCTCCCACCCCAGTTCCTCGACAAACAACTTCGTGAGATTGCCACTTTGCAGCAGCGGGCGGGCGCGTTGGAAGTCGAAGGGCATGGCAGGGAGAGGATAACAGCGCTATTATGTATCTTCTGTGTGGAAGCCGATGCGGCGTCTTGGCGGATCGGGAGGGGTCATGAGCTGACGGATCGCGTCGAAAACAACTTTGAATTGCGAGTCATACTTGGTTTCCAGAGCGGCCAGCTTGCGGGCCAGGCCGGCGTTGGTGAGGAGCATTTCACGCAGGCGGACGAACGCGCGCATGATGGCGATGTTGACCTGCACCGCCCGCGGGCTGCGCAAGACGCTGGAAAGCATGGCCACGCCCTGCTCGGTGAAGGCGTAAGGGCGGTACGAGCGGCCCCGGTGTTTCCGTGAACTCATCACAGTTTGTGATGAGTTCGACGGCCCGGCGGGAGTTGGACTCACAGATTGTGATACCACGCTCCGGATGCCGTCCGCCTCCCTTTGCGTGAGCTGGAACATGAAATCGGCCGGAAATCGCGCCAGGTTGCGCTTGACCGCCTGATTCAGCGCCCGAGCCTCCACACCGTAAAGCGCGGCAAGATCATAATCCAGCATGACTCTCTGCCGGCGGACCAGAAGAATCCGCCGCTCGGCTTGCAGGGCCAGCGGGTCCGTTTTCATGGGCTTGGGGAGGTGGCTCTTATGCCCAGCGAGCAAATGATTTCCGGTTCGCGCGCTTCCACATCATCCTTCGGAATGCAAAGCCGGTCTTCCTCGTGGAGTGATAAAACAAGGGCGACGAGCTTTTCATCACTCACGCCGGCGCGCAGTTCCCGGTTGAGCAAATCACGAGCGGCCTCCGTCAGCGGCGACTCGTAGATCTCGTCAATCGCCTGATGGAGCGGTTTGATGTCGAACAGACTGTCCTTCACATGCGCGGCGTAATCCTTCAGCCGCTCATAGACGCGACGGCGCGCGCTGGATGGCTTGCCAAGCTGGCCGCCCGCAGTGATTTGTTCAGTCTGCATGCCACTGATTGTTTTTTGCACGAGCGGATGGTGATTGGCCAGGCGCGGGAGCGTGGGTGTGCCCGGTTCGCACGCGGCGGCGCGCAAGATTTCGTGCTGGCTTTCGGTCACGGTGCGGCCTTCTTCGTCCACCCAGGCCAGCGCATCGTTGCCATCGCTGGTGCGGACATAGACCATGACACCGGGGGCCGGCTGGGGGCCAGCCGCGCCAGCGGGTTTGGCGGGAATCGCGGAAAGGGCCTTGGTTGAAAAGATAACACCGGGCAGGTCGGGGATGGTCTTTTTCAGTGAAGGATCGGCATCGCAGGCGTTTTTCCAAATCTGATAAGCCAGCGACGCCAAGTCCACTTCGTCGTCCGCCGGATCGTCCAGGATGCCGGATTTTTCCGTGAACAGGTCGCGGATGACGGTGTCGTTTTTTTCGTCCTCGAAAAAGGTTTCATCCGTGCCGACGACCTCGGCGTTTTCATGGAGGCGCTGACGCACGCGCGACCGAAGGCGGATGAGGCGCTCGACGCCCTCGGCCGGGAGAAACGAGTAACAGAGAATCTCCTCGGATTTTTGGCCGATACGATCCACACGGCCCGCACGCTGAATCAGGCGGATGATGGCCCACGGCAAATCGAAGTTCACGACAATGGCGGCGTCCTGGAGGTTTTGACCTTCACTGAGAACGTCGGTGGCGACCAACACGCGCAGTTCGTCCGCTGCCGCGACGAAATTGGGCGACCCTTTTTCCCGCCCCCTGTTGCTTTCGGGGCTGAAACGGCGGGCGTAGTCGGATGGATCTTCGGTGTCGCCGGTGACGCCGGCCATCTCCTTTAGCCCGCGCGCCTGCAACTGGTCCGCGAGATAGGACACGGTGTCGGCAAATTGGGAGAAGATAATGACCTTCTGGCCGGGATGCTTCTTCGCCACGAGTCTATGGAGTTCGGCCAGCTTGTGATCCTGGTCCGGCTGCCATTGGCCCGCCAGTTCGAGAATGGAGAAAAGCCGTTGGGCGTCCTGCCGTAGATGCAAAGTGAGGTCTTCGATAAAGACGTCCGCGCGCAACCAATCAAAATTATGGGTGTGCTCGGTGCGGAGCGTTTGGTACCCCGATGCTCCGGCTTTGGCAAAATCGGCCAGGGTCTCCGCAGTAATTTCCGTTGGCTTGGCGGCGGCTTGGTCCGTGCCGAAAAGCGTGCTGTCGCTATCGTGATCCTCGTTGCGGGTATCGAATAACGCGGAGTCCTGCGTGCCGACCGGCAGCGGCAGGCCGTTCTCCAGCGCGTGCAGAAAGATACAATTGCGCAGGATGTGGCGGCGCACGGAAAGCAGGAACGAATGGCCGCTGCTTTCCAGCCGCTTGAACAGGTTGGTGCGGCAAAAACCGATCAGCCGCTTGCCGGCCCGTGAAAGATTCGCCATCACCTCGGCTTCTTCGTTCGTAGGCGGCTTCTCAGGCGTCGGCTTCAGGTAATTGGCCAGGCCGTAGCGCGGCAGATGCAGGACACGGACGGTGTCCACCACCCTGTCAGAATAAAGCCGGGCGTACTGGTCGTTTGGGTCGCTGTCACGAATCCGAAAGGTGAGTGTCTTCGGCCGGCGCTTGGGGAAATGAAAACGGCTGCCGCCCTCAAGGATGAGAAAGCGACGGTCCTCCTTCGCCTTCGCACGTTCGCACTTGGGACATTTTTCCTGGGTGGGCATCAACACGGTCGCGCAGGCGGGGCATTCCGTGAAGGCGTAGTTCCGTTCAACGAAGCTCCGCGTGCGGCGAACCATGAACAGCCGCATCAACTCCCGCCAGTCGTCGGCATGTTCGCTCTTCTCGAAGGCGGAGAGGCAATTGACCGCGCACTGATGGCGGCGGGTAAATTCGTCCGGACGGCCGTCACAATCGCGCCGCAGGTATTCCTCCGGCCGGATGCCGACAACATCCTCTGGATTCATGAACAAACGAAGCTGGTTGGCCAGATCAAGGTAAGCCTTGTTGTAGGGCGTGGCCGAAAGCAGGATGCACCGGCTGGCGTTGCGCGCCAGATAATCGCGCACCGCCGCCCAGCGCCGGCCCTCGCGATTCCGGAAGTTATGACTTTCGTCAATGATGACGACGCGGTAGCGGCGCAGTTCCGGCAGCCTGTTCTGCGCCTCAGTGACCGAGACGACCTTCGCGATCAAGCGGTAGCGGGCGGCGTAGTCTTCCCACATGCCGACCAGATTCTTGGGACAAAGGATGAGTGTTTCGAGCGAGCGCGGTGGGTCTTGAAACACGCGGGCAAGTGCGGAGGCCATCAGTGTTTTACCCAGGCCGACAACGTCGCCAAGGATGACACCACCGCGCTTTTCCAAATGCCGGGCTGCGATGCGAACCGCTGCGCACTGAAATTCCAACAGCGTATCGCGCATGTCCGGCGGGACAGTAAACTCGGAGAGGCCGGCGCGGGCCTCTTCCGCCAAGTGATAGGCCATTTTGACGTAAATGTGGTAGGGCGGCGGACATTGGGGCCGCGCCCAACTTTCGTCAATCGCCTGGATGAGTTCCTTGGTGATGTTGACGCACCACTTGTCCTCCCAACGGTCCTTGAACCATTGCGCGAGTTTGTTGGTGGCGTCGTAATCCAGAACATCCACGTTCAGTTCGCCCTGATTCGACAGCCCCGCAAGCGTGAGATTGCTGGAGCCGAGAAACCCTGTGATCGGGTTGTTGGGATCGGCGCGGAAGCAAAGGTAGAGCTTGGCGTGAAGGGTGTGTCGGAGAAACAGTTTTACCACAACCTTGCCCGCCTTCAGTTGAGCCGAGAGGCGGCGAAGGCCGGCTTCGTCGTTGTCGGTGGGGGCGCCAAAGGTGAGTTGTGCCCGAAACTCCTCGGCCAGACGCCGCTTCATCCGAATGACCGCCTGCTGACTTACCTGGTCTTCCTGCGGCAAAAGGCTGTAAGCCAGCCGCAATTCGTCCTGGGGAAGGCGCTGCATCCCCACCAGCAGGCGGCATTGACGACCCTCTCCACCCGGCCACTTCTCGATATTTTCGTCAATTGCTTTCCAACCGCGCAGATTGAAGTAGCCCACGCAGAAATCCGCCCGCTCCGAAACCAGCAACGTTTGTTCCAACGCTGGCAGCAATTCAGTTTCGATATTGTCGAAAATGCGCGGCATATTGTTTATTTCAATTCGCTGGCGCTCCCTCTTTCACACGGCCAACAGCCATCCGCTTGAACTCGCAGTCGCTTATTAAGGGCTAATGAACCGACTGATTCAATTCAAATCATTCCGTTCGTGAAATTTGCAGACCTCTCGCCAAAAAAGCGGAGCGAAAGAACCTGGAAATCAGCAACTTACAAACCATGCCTCTTTTCAAGGCCTGTTTTTGGCCGAAAAATGGGGCCATTTTGCAGAAAAACGAGGGTCCCACGGAAATTATTTTGCACTTTTTTTCGCGTTTTTCCGGTTTTTCGGGATTTTTTCCGTTGCAAGCCATTGCGGTTCAACGGCAAGCGGCGATCCAACCCCTCCAAAAAAAATCGTACCTAAAAACCTACCGTAGGTTTTTTGTCCGTTCCGGAATATGCCATAATCGCCGCATGAGAGTTGAAAACATCAACTGGAAAACAGGGCGGCGGGCAGAAAAACGGCGGCAGGAAAATTTCCTGCCCTCATGTTTTTGCCCCTATCTTTTTGCCTGTAAAGTGGAAGAGGCGTCCCGCCTCTTCACCGTGAAAGAGCAGTCCCGATCCATCGGGACTGCCACCTTTCCTGGGCTTGGGTCCTTGAACCCCTGCCCCGGAAGCTCTCGGGGCTGCAAACGCACCGGGTCCGATTGAACTCAATTGCGCTCAATTGCGCTTAATTGCACTTAATTGAACCAAAAAAAATGAAAAAAACGCATGAAAAAGGGCGGAGAAGGACAAACGCAAACCCCGGCCGGTGCCAATTGGCGCCAACCACTGATCACTAACCACCGACTATTTCCCCCTCCCTTCAGTCTTGTGCGGCGGGGGCGGTTGGGCCTAAAATACGGAACGCATTGTATGAAACGCGAGCTTGTCACGGACCTTTACTTCATGGAGGCGCGCGCCAAATTGATTGACTTGGCCGCCTTTCTCGACCGCGTGGACCGGGCGGAAGGCGCGGACGATTTTCGCCTCACAGCCTTTCGCCAGGCCCTCCAGGAATTGAACAGCGGCCACCCGGACCGCGCCAAACGGGTCCTGCTCCGCCTGAGCGACCCGACCTCCGCCCCCCTGTCGGCGGCGACCACCAAGGCGGCCTGCGGCGCCTGGCCCGGCACGGCGTGACCCAAACTCACCCCCATGCGATACATCGAACCTCACGCGCACATGGTCAGCCGGACCACCGATGATTACCTGGCGATGGCCACCGCCGGCTGCCAGGCGGTGTGCGAACCGGCTTTTTGGGCCGGCTTCGACCGCGGTTCGGCCGCCGGTTTCCACGATTATTTCCGCCAACTGACCGATTTCGAGCCGAAACGGGCGGCCAAGTTCGGAATGGCCCATTATTGCTGGCTCTGCCTCAACCCCAAGGAGGCTGAGGATATGAAGCTGGCGGAGGAGGTCATCGCCATCATCCCGGAATTTCTGGGGCGGCCGACGGTTTTGGGCATCGGCGAGATCGGGTTGAACAAGAACAGCCGCAACGAACTGGCGGTCTTTGAGAAGCACGTGGACCTGGCGGCGCGGCACGGCCAGTTGATCCTCATCCACACGCCGCACCTGGAAGACAAGTACAAGGGCACGAAAATTATTGTTGACTCATTGAAGGCCGACGGCCGCGTCGCCCCCGAAAGGGTCATCATTGACCACGTCGAAGAGCACACGATCCGGCTGGTGCTGGACGCCGGCTTTTGGGCGGGAATGACGCTCTACCCGGAATCCAAATGCACGGCGGCGCGCGCGGCGGACATGGTGGAGATGCACGGGAGCGAACGGCTCTGGATGAACAGCGCCTGCGATTGGGGCGTGAGCGTGCCGCTGGCCGTGCCGCGGGCGGCCCTGGAAATGCGCCTGCGCGGCCACGCGCCCGACGCGGTGGACAAACTGGTTTACGGGAATCCGCTGCGGTTTTTGAGTCAATCAAAAAATTTCCGGGAGCGGCCCTGAGAGCGTGTTTTGAAGCGCCTCCGGCGCGTTGTTATCAGTTGCGGGCCGCCATCCGCCGTATAAACTGCGAGTCGAACGTTGAATTTCTTAAGGCGTCCATCCAAGTTGCGGACCCTGCTCGTCCTGGGACGGGTCTCCAATCTTCCCACCGTCTGGTCCGATTGCCTGGCCGCCTGGTGGCTGGCGGGCGGCGGAAGCTGGCTGGCTTTGGCGTGCGTGTCCCTTTCGGCCGGCCTCCTCTACGAGGGGGGAATGTTTTTGAACGACGCTTTTGACGCGGAGTTTGACCGGCGCCATCGGCGCATCCGGCCCATTCCTTCGGGGGCGATCAGCGAACGGGAGGTGTGGCAATGGGGCTTCACGTGGCTGGCCCTTGGACTGGCGGCGGCGGCGTGGCTGGGGATGTCGGTGGTGATGTGGGCGGCGGTCCTGTGCGGGTTCATTTTGCTTTACAACGCGGTCCACAAATGGGCGCCCCTGGCGCCGGTATTGATGGGAACCTGCCGGCTGTGCGTCTATCTGGTGGCGGCCGCGGCGTCGGAGCGAGGCGTGAGCGGGGAGGTGATTTGGAAGGGGCTGGCGCTGGCGGCTTACGTGGCGGGCTTGAGCTGCCTGGCGCTCAAAGAGAGCAGCCGGGTGCGGATCAACCTCTGGCCCGGCCTTTTGCTGGCGACGCCGGTGGTTTTTGCCGCATTGATTGACGACGGGCCGGGCTGGGAGGCGGCGGTGGTGTATTCGCTGGTTTTGGCGGCGTGGTCCTCGTGGGCTTTGAGCCACAGTCTTGGGCCGGGGGAGCCGAACGTCCCCTTCACGGTTTCGCGGCTCCTGGCCGGGATAGTGTTGGTGGACGCCCTGGCGGTGGCCAGCGCCAGCGAGCCGCGGGCCGGGTGTTTCGGCCTCTGGTTTGCGCTGGCGCTTTTGCTCCAACGGTTCATTCCGGCAACGTGAGCCGGTGGCCAAGATTATTTGAATCCGGCCCTCGCGCAATTGACAGAATGGAGTATAATATACAGAGTTGGAAACGAAGTTGTCTATGAAGACTAGAACCTGGAGCAGGAAGAAAATAAAAGATCAATTCACCGGAATGCTGAAGGGCGACGGAACACCGATGTCCCGGCAGCAAATTCACATGCTGCGCAAGAGGGCGCGCGGGCTGTGTTTGACCTGCGGAGCGCCGGCCATCGGCGTGTACTGCCTCAAACACACCATCGCGGCCCGCGAGAGGATGCGGCGCAAACTCAAGTACCACCGCCGGCTGCGCAAGTCGCCCAGCTACATCCTGGAACAACAAATCCGCGCCCGGCGTCGCGCCAAAAACACCGGCGGGGCGCGGTGGGCCGGGACCACATCGCGCCGACCAGCCGGCAGCCGCGCAGCCTCCAACGGACATTGAGGCCGGCGGGTGTCAGGCCGCTTTGACGCCAGGCTCCGGGGACGGAGGCGAGTCTTGCGCTCCGCGGCGCCGGAGCGTGACGATGACATAGCCGCTGAGGAGGAGTCCCAACGCGATGGTCGTCAGGCTGACATAGAACATTCCCAGAGGCGGCTCAAAGCGGAAGTCAATCGTGTGCCGGCCGGCCGGGACAAAGACCCCTTGCATGATGTAATTGCAGCGCAAAAGGGCGGCGGGTTTTTCGTCAACCCAGACGTGCCAGAATTCGTCCACGTGATTATTGAGCAGCAAAACCGCCGCCGTTTTGGCGTCGGCTTGCAGGACCGGGTGTTTGGAGTGGTAACTGGCGAACTTGACAGTGCCCGGATCGGCGTTGGGACTGCCCGGCGTTTGGGCCAGCGGAATGTCCCTGGCCACCAACACGGTTTTCTCGGGGTCGAATTCCGCCGAGTTCAGCGTCCGCAACGCGGCGGGATCGTCCATGACCTGCCAGTTGGCGAAGAGCTTGGCCCTGGGCAACGCGTTCGTGTCTTCAATCAGCGCCAGTGATCCGTTGGGGTTGGCCTCCACCGTCATGTCCCCGGCGTCCTCCGGCACGGTGAGCCCCGGTTTGTTGATCATGTTCACGCGCAGGACCGTGCGGAAGCTGTTTTTAGGCTCCGCCAATTGGTTCAGGGTCGGCTCCAGGCGGGCGTCGGCGAAAATGTACCGGGTATTGGTCAACCTCCACATGCGGGTGGCGGGGGACAAATCGGAGGTGGAACGGACCATGAAATTGTTCAGGTAACTGCTGTCCAGCACCGGCATGCGGGGCGCCTGGTCAATTTCCAGCGATTCAATGTCATTGAACGGGTAGTCGTTCTCCAGCCACCAATGGCAGAGGCCGCCGAAATTGGGGTCCTGAGCCAGGTCGTACGGCCCCATGGGTGAAAGGCGGGAAACGACCCGGTGTTCCCACGGGTCCGGGCGGAGCAGCGCCACGACCGGGTTCATGCTGAACTTGTATTTGTAGTTGTAGTAGCGAACCCACGGAGCGTCGGCGCGGGCGAGGTCAACAATCATGATCGCGCTCAAAAAAGTCCACGCCCAGACGGCCCGCGGCCCGGCCCACGCCCCGCTCAGAACGATGACGACCACGCCGGCGGACAAAGCCAGGAAGAGGACAAAGAGGCCCACCTCGCCGACGCAGAAGTTAGCTATTTGCGGCGAGAGCGTGGAGTCAAATCCGTTGTGCTCCAGGTAGTGGCTAAGGTCGGGCTTGGAGGCACTGACGATCAGCCAGCCGGCCGCCGCGGCCAGCACGGCCAGGCCCGAGCCGATGGCCCACTTTTTCTCGAAGCCGGCGGCCTTTTTCCACCAAGACCCGAAGCACTGGAGAAGAGAGCCGGCGCGGCTGGAGGGCTGCGCCAGCCACCCGCGGTAAAGGCTCTCCAAGCCGTAGCCGCACAGGATAATCAGGCAGATGTTCAGCGGATGCATGAACTTCATCGGGCTGCGGATGCCTGTCAAGTAGGAAAACGGGAAAGGCAGGTGACTCAGGAAGTGATAGACCAAGCCATAGACAATGCCGAATCGGCCCCAGGCCATCGGCAGGGAGAAGAGCGCCGCGCAGCCCCAAAACCAAACCACCCGCCGCTCTTCGGCCGAGTAAGGAGAACCGGCTTTTCGCGCCGCGCCGGCCAGCGCCAAAACCGCCAGCAGGCAGACCAGCACGCCGGCGTATTCGCCGTTGCCCGTATGCCGCCGTTGCACCATGCCCTTGACCTGATCAATGATGTTCCGGCGGGCGGCGAGGTCGTCGCCGGCCAGAATCTCCTGGATTTGCGGGGAGATGCCAAGTCCGGCGGCGGCGTTGGTGCGGATTTGCGGATTGCTGCTTTCCAGCCCCTGGACATGGGGGTCCTCGGCAATCTTGCCCCAATAAGCGCCCGCCTTGTTGGTCGAGGTGGTGTATTCCTGCATGCGGTAGCCGAAGACCCCGGGAATGATGACCCGCAAGGTCTCCATCTTGGGGATGCTCCACTGGGTGATGAATTCCCAGCGCCCCTGTTGGTCCTGCGCGCTTGGCCCTTCGCCGCTGGTTCCTTTGATCTGCGTGACCACCAGAGTGAAGATGCTGCTCAGGGAGATCAGGATGGCGGAAAGGACCACCAACCCGCCCACCAGCATCGTCCGGGCGGCGCGCTGGACCGGCGGGCCGGGATTTGTCAAGAATAAGAAAGCCAGAAAGACGCCCAGATAGATGCTCAGAATGGCCCCCACGTCCAATCCTTCCATGACGGCCATGCCCACGCACAGACCAGCCAGCACGGCCTTGATCCAGAGGGGGCGGATTTGCCTGCTGACCAGAATGCCCAGGGCGATGAGGATGAAGCCGCTGGCGACATCCCACCAGCCCAGGCCCCAGCAGGCATTGGAGAAAAAGTGCATGTTCAGTCCCGCCCCAAGCCCTCCCACCACGCAGACCATGGGGGCGAAGCGCAATTGGCGGAAGAAAAACCAGGCGCCAAATCCCAGGAAGAACATGCTCAAGGGGGCGTAAAACTTCATATGATGCTCCGGGGAGAAGATGGCCATGCAGAGGTTTGACAGATCGGGCGCAAAGGCGGCGTTCTGGCCCCCAAGCCAGTAGTAGTCGGACCAGGAACCGAAGAAGGAGGCCGGCAGCCGGCCCGAACTTTCCATCAGCGCGCCCAGGGGAAGATCATTGGCCCACATGACCTGGTAAGGGAGGAATCCTTCGCGGCAGAGCACGGCCAGGGTCCCGCCCAGCAGCGCCAGCAACAGGAGAAACCGGCCCTTGCCCGTTGTTTGATTGGATGGCGATAAATTTCCGTTCATAGCGATTGTGGCCAAGGATACGTCAAAGCGGCCCAAAGCCAATCGGCATTTTCACTCTTTTTGTTTCGGGTGTCGTTTCTTGCATAACTTCTCCTCATCTTAATCATAATCTTCGCATTCGGATTAGGATTAGGATTAAGAGCAGGAAACGGCAATCCAGGAAGCCGAGATATGCCCCCGCGTTGGACGCAGACCGGACTCTTGAACGCTTCGGCTCCTTTGTATATTGTCGGCCCATGACGAAACATCGCGTGGGTTTGATCGGCGGCAGCGGTCTTTATGAGATCGAGGGGTTCACGTGCCGGAAATGGGTCAAGATGAAAACACCCTTCGGCCCGCCCTCGGACGCCTTCCTGACCGGCGAACTGGCCGGGCGGGAGGTGGTTTTTCTGCCGCGCCACGGCCGGGGCCATCGAATCCTGCCCGGCGAACTGAACCATCGCGCCAACATTTACGGCATGAAGAAGCTGGGCGTGGAGTGGATTGTCAGTGTCAGCGCCGTCGGCTCCCTGCAGGAACGCTACCGGCCGTGCGACATTGTATTGCCGGACCAATTTGTGGACAAGACCAAGCGGTCGTTCGAGCACACGTTTTTCGGGCGCGGCATTGTGGCCCACGTGGCCTTTGCGGACCCGGTGTGCCCGGAGCTGCGGCAGTTGCTGTTCCAAAGCGCGCGGGCCGAGGGCGCGCGCGTCCACAACGGGGGCGTCTATGTCAACATGGAGGGGCCGGCGTTCAGCACGCGGGCCGAATCGCTCACCCATCACCGGCAGGGCTACGACGTCATCGGCATGACCAATCTTGGGGAGGCCAAATGCGCGCGCGAGGCGGAGATCGCCTACGCGACGATGGCGATGATAACCGATTACGATTGCTGGAAAACCGGCCAGGCGCACGTCACGGTGGAAATGATCGTGGCCAATCTGATGAAAAACGCCGCCATGGCCAGGGCGATCCTGGCGCGGGTCGTCCCGCAAATCCCGCGCGAACCGGACTGGCCCTGCCATCACGCGTTGCAAAACGCGATCATGACGGAGAAGAAACTCTGGCCGGCCCGGACGAAGGCGCAATTGCGTCCGCTCTTGCGGAAGTATCTTTGACGCCGTCGCGGCGGGGTTGGCCGGTGTTTTTTCGTTTTTCATGTTTTTTCACTTTTTTTTGGTTCAATTAAGTGCAATTAAGCGCAATTGAGCGCAATTGAGTTCAATCGGCAACGCTGAGTTCCGGGATTGCGATTGCGAGACTGCAAGGGTGAAGCACAGGAAAAGTGGCAGTCCCGATGGATCGGGACCGCTGCTGTTTCACGGTGAAGAGGCGGGACGCATCTTCCACTTTACAGGCAAAAACATAGGGGCAAAAACATGAGGGCAGGAAATTGTCCCGCCGCCGTTTTTTTGCCCGCCGCCCTGTTTTCCAGTTGATGTTTTCAACTCTCATGCGGCGATTCTGGCACATTCCGGAACGGACAAAAAACCTACGGTAGGTTTTTAGGCACGATTTTTTTTGGAGGGGTTGGATCGGCGTTTGCCATTGAACCGCAATGGCTTGCAACGGAAAAAACCCCGAAAAACCGAAAAAACGCGAAAAAAAGTGCAAAATAATTTCCGTGGGACCCCCGTTTTTCTGCAAAACGGCCCCGATTTTCGGCCAAAAACAGACCTGTTCAGGACGCATAGGCTGCAAGTTGCTATCGTTGTGCGGGTTAGACAGCATGAAAAACCGTCACCGCAACGATCCGGCGGGAAATGGCAAGCCCCTGGATTGATCACGGAGATTGAATTGACCGCAGAATACGCCGAATACGCAGAAGTGAAACGGGGAAGAATCTCAGCCATTTCTCTTTTCCGGGTATTCTGAGTATTCTGCGGTTCCCTCTCCTGTGGTTCAATCGTTGTCACGGTCGAAGAGCATCATTTCCGCGAACACTTTTTTCGGATAGGCCCGCACCACGTTGGCCGGGCGGCGGGTGAAATAGGGATGGACGCCGTAATGCCGCGCGTCTTCCTGCCGGGCGGCGGGAATGGCTTCGAGAATGGGTTCGATGCCGGCGCGGCTCATTTAACCTCGAAGATAGCCCGCCAAAGCGGAGAGTTCCAGAATATTACGGCCCGGTCTGCGGGATAGATGACACCATGAACCGACGGGATGGCGGCGAAAATTCGCAAAAGCCGCAAAATGAAAAAAAGAAAGACAGGATGAACAGGATAAACAGGATTTGGAAATGGAAGAACAAGTTTGGAATTCAAGCACAAAAGCCGGGCCTATCGCAAAAAGCAGTCTCCGAAAGAGTCTATCCTGTAAATCCTGTTCATCCTGTCCAAAACGTCTTTTTCCTGGTTGCGGCTTGCCGCGCCGGGTTTTTTGCCCCTTATTGACGGCTGCTTTTTGTCGTCTGTCCCGCAGCGTTATCAGTAAAATGGCGGAGTGAATTGACCAAATCATGTTCAACGCAGAGCACGGCCGGGAAATCGGATGTCGACCGCTGCTTGCCCTGCTGGACTGACCACGGAGATTGAATTGACCGCAGAATACGCCGAACACGCAGAAAGGGAAAGGGGGAGGAATCTCCGCCATTCCTCTTTTCCGCGTATTCTGAGTATTCTGCGGTTCTCTCCTCTGTTGGTTTAACGGGGCCGGGGGCAATTCCGGGTCCGCCGCTGCGGGCGGTGCGGTGAACGGCGCGACCAACGCATCCGGGGCATTGGCATTGACGAAAGTCGCGTCCAAAGGAATGCGACCACGGATGCCACGGATGGCACGGATAACCTCGAAAGCTTTCGGGGCATCCGTGAAATCGGTGAAATCCGTGGTCAGAAATTTGACCGGAAGTAAATGATCCCGACGCATGGTACGGCAGGAGCGGGAAATCGCATGTCAACCCCCAAACGATTCAAGCCGCACCCGCACATCATCAATTAAACTAAACTATGGCTTGACGACTTTTTATGCTTAGGTTGGCCCGACCTTTTGCCACCAATCAAATTAAAGGCTTGATTTTGGCTACTCGCGCCCACATCCTTCCCGGCAAATGAAACGGGAACCGTTTGAGGTAATCGCGATATCGCCCGAGCTAGGCGCGTCACCGGTGTTCCGTGACCGGCGCAAGTTGCCTCCGCCTACTGATTTCCGTCAGTCGGCGCATCGCTTCGCTCGTATTCATCCGGCCACTGTGATATACGAACTGCTGATTTCATATTAGTTGTTGACTGCAATACATGACTATGAAACACTTGGTTGTTTATCTTCGAGACGGCCGCGTAGTCCACGTTCACGCGGAGACATATCGGCACGAAGGCGATCAGTATGTCTTCGATACGCCCGGCAGCAGTGAAGTGCAATTTTTTCACGAGTCAGACGTGGCGGGCATTGTTGAAGCCACCCCGGTTGCGTGTTCCGCCATTCCTCGCCCTCGCGACACTGGGTGGATCTAAAGTCCAACAGACGAGTCTTGTAATTGTGACACTTTTGACGCCAAGGGTCATCGATAAAAATGAAATCTGTCATAATTATAGACTTTACAGCAAAACCACTTACTTACTGTGCGAAACACTCTAAATAATGAGATTCTCAGAAAGCTGATATGATTACCGACGAAGAAATGCTTCGGGTTTATTCGAAACTTCAGACAATTCGACGCAAAACGGCAGCCACACTGGTTCGGGACAATGTTCTGAGACCTTCGGACTACGCATTACCGACATCCTATCCGTTGAATTGCATTGTTTTCGGAAACATGGCGGCCGATTTTACTCGAGGCCTCATCGGCGAGGTTAATCGTTTTTTTGTTCATTTGCACTACGCCGATTGTTGGATTCGTGTTGCGGTAGATTGTGAAGAAAAAGAAAAATCTACCTTGCTTTGGGAATTCGCCGAACCAATGCTTGAACTATCGGTCGGACGGCCTTACTCAGTTAAAAGCCATTTTGTGTTCGCGGTGGTTCACTTGTTGAATCAGTGGAATTCTCATAAAATACCACACTGGAAAGATGAACTGCCTATCGACAGACGGATTGACTATAAATACTTAGACACAAATAAGGGCACATTGGGTGCAGGGCGGGAACAATTCAAAGACTTTGTGGATAAGTTGGACCAGTTAAATAATAAGGCCTTTAGTGCCAAGACGCAAGAGTTCCGAAATCGGCTTCAGCATCAATTTAGGCTGCATTTCGACATCGGATTGACAACATATTTTGAGCGACAAAAAACTGATGGTGGCGTGACATATACCTATATGGTGAGTCCTCCGTTACGACTGTAAACTCTGATTCCAGAGCTGTACAAGCAACATCAAACATCCGTGGAGACTTTTAAGGCCTACTGGCAGTTGCTAAACGAGCTATGCATCGAGTTAGGTGCTAAAAATGAAACTATCCGTTAATCGTGTCAGGGATAAATCCTGTAATTTTGGCACTGTAATTGTGGCAGTGTTCGTTTCTTATCTTAGCGGTCAGATTATAGCTTGGCCCATCAGCCCGGCCTTTGGCCAAAGGGTGAGCGATTGGCGGATGATTTCGTCCAACTCCTCTTTGGTGGGGCCGCTGCCGAAGGTGAAGGCGCCGGTGAGATGTTTCCAATCGTCCAGCGACAGGCCGTAAAGCTCGCGGGCGATGAAGACTTCCAGCGCGGCGCGTTCCTTCACGTCGCGCGGGTTTTTCAAGAGCTTGGCGGCGGAATCGGCCAGGTTCTTTTTCTGCGCGGCGGTGAGCTGGGGAACGGGAATTTCGATGAACTGAAATACGCTGACGTGAGTCGAAACCTTGCTGCGAAGATAAAAGTTTAGCGCAAGCGAGTTTGCCAGACAAAGAAGTTCCCGGATCGGAGCGGACTCAATTTCACGCTGCACCAAGTTGCCTTCGCTGTCCGCCTCGTACTGAAACGGGTTTAGATACATGAGCGTGTGAGCCAGGCAAACGCCCTTCCGAATGATCGCCGCGATGATTGTCCGTTCGTTTGTTGAGCTTGCGACTTCTCTGTAAACAAATCGCTCGAATTCGTATTGCAGTTTGAATCCGCGCCTTTCGAAGACGTCCCGCAGCAATTTCTCCAATTCTTCGCGCGACTTCGGCAGGGGTTTTCCTTCGAGTTTCTCCAGCTTTTGGTCGCGGACGAATTGAGCCAGCCGGAAGATTTCCTTGCGGAGCAAATCCTCGCGCACTTCGGCTTCCTGAACGGCGAGCGTCGGCGGACTAAAGTTGGCGTCGAATTGGTGGATCATCTTGCCTTCGTAAAGGCGAAGCTGGCCTTTTTCCGGTTTGTTGGCGCCCAATTCGCGGAAGAAACGGTTGTCGCCGGTCATGTGCAACTCGCGGCGAAAGGTGTAACCGAGTTCATCCAGCAGACGGTGGTTGGCACGGATTTTGGTCGCCAGGGCGTAATCCGTTGCGGAGCGGAATTCCATGAACGATTCGTTGTGCGGCGAGAAGCGATGAATCATCTCGACCGCGTAACGAATCGGCGTGGAGGCATAGTCTTTCGGGTCGCGGAGATAAAACCTCGCATCGAAGGCGTGGTCTTTCGGGGTAGGCGCGCCTTTGACGACTTTGAAGAAGCCGAATTTGAAGCGGCTGTCAACGTCGGGGAAAATGTGTTTGGTCTTTTCCCTGCCGTTCTCCATGACGGTGTAGCCGCGATTCTCAAAGGAAGTCAATTCGTCGAGGCGGTGCCCGGTGATGAACCAGCGGCGGAGATCGGCGCAGCCTTCGTCGGTCTGGAAACCGCTGGGCACCAGCAGGGAGAATTGGCCGCCCTGGCGGACGAGCGAGAGGTCACGCTCAATGAAGAGCTTGAAGAGATTCCAGTCGCCGGTGCCCTGGCGGTGATAGGTCTTGCCGAAGAACTCCTTGTATCGTTCGTAGTATTCCTCGTGCTCCTTCCAACGGGCGGCGAATGCGTTGTTCGTCTTGAGTTCATCTTCAAACCATTTATCGAACGACGGGCCGTCCATGCCCATTTTAGCGAATTGGGGCTTGCCGCGATAGAAATTGGCGGCGAATTCCTTGCGGATGGGTTTGAAGCCTTCCCAGGGCGGATTGCCAATGATGCCGTCGAAGCCGGGGGAGCTTATGGGCGCAGCCGCGTCGGCTGCGGCGTCCGGCGGGGCGCCAGACGTTACACGCGGGGCGCGTGTGCTCCCCAGCAACGAGTCTGGGGAAGAGGCGTCCGGCGGGGCGCCAGACGTTACACGCGGGGCGCGTGTGCTCCCCAGCAACGAGTCTGGGGAAGAGGCGTCCGGCGGGGCGCCAGACGCGACACGCGGGGCGCGTGTGCTCCCCTTCAACGAGCCGTCCTCATTGAACCAGCAGGGCCAGAACTCACGGAGCGCATCGAGGATTTCAGTATAATTCACGGACAGGTGGATTGATTTCTACGTTCCGGTAGTCGGAACGTCAAGAGCGTACTCTACGCATCCGTACGTCGAGGGGCTATGGTGGAAAACAAAGGGGAAAGGGCGGCGCGGGACGCACCGCCCGGCGACCGGGTCCGCCTCCGCACTGCTTCCGCCTTCGCCAAGCTACGGCGGACGAGTCGGCGCGATAAAACGGTCGCGCTCCCCTTGAAATGGCGAGGAACCGGCTTTCCTCTGCCTGCATTTGTGCTGTACGATGGGGTGACCATGAGAATCATCAGTTCATGCTTCGTGTTTTGCATGCTCGGTTGTGCGATGGCTGCACCGAGCGTGGCCGCTAATAAAAGCCACGATTATGCCGTCGTTGTTTCCAAGAGAACGTTTGGTGACGCGGGCTGGAGAAAAGTCGTGGAGGCGCTTGTCAAGAAACATGGCGCGACGGTCGTCACGTTCGAGGCCGACGTGGAGGAGACGCTGGCCGAATTGCGCCGGCAATTTCCGCGTTATGTTTGTTTTGTCGCGCCGCCGGCGGAGGCGGGCCGGAAGTTCGCGGGCAAGGTCCACCGGCTGACGCGGCGGTTGGATGATGATCCTTACACAGATTGCTTTTGGGGAATTCTCACGGGCTACGACGCTGCCAACGCGCTGGAGATCGCGGAATACTGCAAGCCGTTGACGATTCACAAGACGGCCGCCGGCACGGAGGTGGCGCTGGAGATGTGCGAAGCCGGCGCGTGGTATTCCGAATTGGAAAAGAATCGCGCCGTGCGCAAGGAGCCGGGGCAAGCGCCGGTGGAATGGAAAGGCCCCGACGACACGACCCGGGCGCTGGCGGATTTGTTGACGGATTACCACGCCGACCTGTTCATCACATCGGGCCACGCGACCGAGCACGATTGGCGGATTGGCTACGCGTATCGGAACGGCTCGTTTCGTTGTGAAAAAGGCCGGCTGTACGGGCTGGACACGTCGGGCGGGCGCCATCCGATTGAGTCGGACAATCCGAAGGTCTATATGCCGGTGGGCAATTGCCTGATGGGACACATTGACGGGCCCGACGCGATGGCGCTGGCTTACATGAACAGCGCCGGTGTCAAACAGATGTTCGGCTACACGGTGCCGACTTCCTACGGTTACGCCGGCTGGGGCTGCCTGGATTATTTTGTCGAGCAACCGGGCCGCTACACGTTCGCCGAGGCCTTTTTCGCCAACGACGCGGCGCTAATCCATCGGCTGGCGACGTATTTCCCCGAACTGGTCAATGCGGAGGTGGACGAGAATGGAGCGACGAGCGCCAAAATCGTGGTCAGCGACAAGGCCAAAGCCGCCGGGTTGACGGAGGAGGACGGGCGCTGGCTGCTTTTCGACCGCGATGTCGTTGCGTTTTACGGCGATCCGGCGTGGGAAGCGCGGATGGCAAAAATGCCAACGGCATGGGAGCAGACATTGACCGAGAAAAAGGGCGTGTGGACTTTGGAGATCAAACCCAACCGCGGGGCGAAAACCTTCGAGCCAATCAGCACAAACGGTTCGCAACGCGGCGGGCGGCCCATCGTGGAATTTCTGCCGCATCGCATCCAATCGGCGCAAGTGCTGGAAGGGGCGGAGTTGAATCCGGTGATTACGGATGATTTTGTGCTGATTCCCCTGCCCAGGGAATATCAGAAGGAATATCGCGTTGTCTTCCGCGCGGCGCGGGTGAAGTGATCCTTAAAAAGCAGTTAAAGCCACAGATGAACACAGATAGACACAGATCAAAAAGAGTTGCGAAAAAAGCAAAGTCACCCAACGGGTGGAAGACGCTTTTCAGAGGAATCTGTGTTCATCTGTGTCCATCTGTGGCTTCCGCTTTTTCCCTGAAATCCAACTGCCGGATTTAGGGTGGTTGGGGCGGCGGACAGGGCGACGGAAGAAGCCAGTCGGCGAGGGCGCCGACTGGAACACGCGAGGCGCGTGTGCTCCCCGGAATGTTTCGCGCTCGCGTTAGGCGAGGAATTGCGCCTTCGTGCTCAAGGGCGCATGTTTCGCAATTGCGATTTGACACGGGGGCGGAAGTCCGCGAAGTATTAGGCGCTGCGCCAGCGTAGCTCAGTTGGTTAGAGCGTGGGACTCATAAGCCCGAGGTCACTGGTTCGATTCCAGTCGCTGGCACCAGTTTTTCTAATCTTAATCGTAATCCGAGCCAAAGACATTTGAAATTTGGGCGTTGCGGCAGCAACGCCCTACCCAAGGACGGTGGGGCGGCGCTGCTGCGCCGCCCAAATGCGAGAGATAATTCGCCGGGATTTTGAAATTAAGAATCTAATCTCTTTTCGGATTAAGATTAAGATTAAGATTAGGATTAGGAGGGGGAGATGGCGAACCAACCTAACCGCTGGCGCCGCCCTGGTCGGTCAGGTGGAAATCGGGGTAGCACTCGGCGCCGGTTTCGGGAAGGTCCAGGCCGGCCAGCTCCACTTCGCGGCGGACGCGAAGGGGGGTGAGGAAATTGGAGATTTTGAACCACACCACGGCCATCGCCCCGATGAAAAACAGGCAGACCAGAACGCCGACGCATTGGGCGGCAAGTTGCGACCAGTCGTTGGCCGGCGCGCCAAAGACCTTTCCTAAAGCGCCCGTGACGCCGGCATCGGAATGAACGCCGTTCCAGCCGGCGCCGAAGCTGCCGTTGGCGAAGAGGCCCAGGCTGATCATGCCCCAGGCGCCGCTGACGCCGTGAACGGAAATCGCGCCGACGGGATCGTCCACCTTGAGCCGTGCCTCAAAAAGAAGGACGGAGTACACGGCCAGGAATCCGGCCAGCGCGCCGGTCAGGACGGCGGCTATGGAGTTGACAAACGGACACGAGGCGGAAATGGCGACCAGGCCGGCGAGGATGCCGTTGCTGAGCATCGAAGGGTCGGGCTTGCCGAATTTGCGCACGGTGGTGACATAAGCGGCGAAGCCGCCGGCAGCGCCGGCCAGAAGGGTGTTGAGGGCCAGCAGGCCGAGTTGATCACCGGCATCCGCCGAGGGCGAGGCGGAATTGAATCCAAACCAGCCGGCGAACAGAATGAGCGTGCCGATGGCGACAAAAATCAGGTTGTGTCCGGGCATGGGTTTGGGCCGGCCATCGCGGGCGTATTTGCCGGCGCGCGCGCCCAGGATGGAGCAGCCGGCCAGGGCAATCACGCCCGCGGCCAAATGGATGACGGAGGAGCCGGCGAAATCCACCACGCCGTGGCCCAGGCCGCAGGTTAGTCCCAGCCGGGCCAGCCAGCCGGCGCCCCAGACCCAATGGCCAAAAATTGCAATGGGGAGCGCACCGACCCAGAAGGTGTAAAGGACAATGCTCTTGAAGCTCCAACGCTCGGCCATTGCGCCGGCGGGAATGACGGCGGCGACAGCGACCAGAAGGGCCGCGATGACGAACAACGGGACGTTTCCGGCGCCCATTGCCGATGGAGTGAAAAAAAAGTTCCACCCACCGAACATGAGGGCAAAGCCGCAAATCCAGAAGGCGAGCACGGAGCCGGCGAGGATCATCAAATTGGCCGAGATAATCTGGCCGGCGTTTTTGGCGCGGCACAGGCCGGTGGTGAGCAGGCCGAACCCCGCCTGCATGAGCAAGAGGAGCGAGGCGGACAGGAGCCATGAGGGGTGGGAGGACATGGGGCGTTTATTTATTTGGAATGATGTTTGAGAATCCAGAAAATCACGATGAACCCGATGATTTGGAGCAAAAAGAAAAGCAGGATCAAGGGCAGCGCGCGAAAGCGGCTCTTCCATAATTGGGGCTGTTGCAAGCGGGCAAAGCGCCCGATCAACTCCACTTTTTCATAATCGTCCAATTCCGCCTTCATGGCCGCGGCGGAGGCAAAACGCGCGGCCGGGTCGCGCTCCATGGCGTGAAGGATGATCTCCTCCATGGCCGGGGTGAGTTTGGGATTGACCTTGCGCGGCGCGACGGGGTCTCCGGTGACGCGGGCGTTCATCACGGCGTAAGGACTTTCGCCCTCGAAGGGCGTCTGCCCGGTGGTCATTTCGTAGAGGATGGCGCCCAGGGCGTAGAGGTCGGTCCGCTGGTCGCCGCGTTTGCCCTTGACCTGTTCGGGAGCCATGTAGTCGGGCGTGCCCATGGTGGGGGAAAAGCCGACGAAGGTCAGGCGGCGCATTTTCAAGGATTTGGCGATGCCGAAATCCATGATGCGAATGCTGCCGTCGTTGCACACCATGATATTCTGCGGTTTGAGGTCGCGGTGGACGATCTGGCGGGTGTGCATGTAATCGAGCGCCTCGCAAATCCGGCTGGCGATGCGGGCGGCGTCCGGTTCGGGCAGCGGGTGGATTTCCTTCAACAGGGCAGCCAGGGTCTGGCCCTGCAAGTATTCCATCACGATATAGGGGCGGCTCTTTTTTTCCGGCTCGATCTGGAAGATGCGGAGGATGTAGGGATGGGCCAGCAATTGGCCGATTTCCTCCTCGCGCTGGAAGCGGGAGAAGGAGGCGGCGTCGCTTTCAAATTGCATGAAGGGCACTTTGACGGCGACGGTGAGGTTGGTTTGGCGGTCGTGGGCCTTGAAAATGGAGGCCATGCCGCTGCGATTGATCAGGTCGGTGATTTCGAAGCGCTCGTCGAGAACATGACCGGGCTGGAGGTCGTCACTCATGTCGTTGGCGCCTTTGGTGTAGTAGGGGGAGCCGCGATAGAAATGGCGATGTTCGATTTCATTGATTTTGACGATCTGAACGGTGATGTTATCCTCCGAGTGGCGTTTCTCGGCAAGCTCGATCAAGCGCAGACAGGCCTGGGCGGGCGCAAAATGGGTCGCCACGTCGCAAATCTCCTCGTCCACCAGCATGGAGTAGAGGCCGTCGGTGCATTGGACGATGATGTCGCCCTTGGAGAGGCTCTGTTTGAAAACATCGTAACCACAGGTCAAGTCCTGGCCCAGGCTGCGGGTAATGATCGAACGCATCGGACTGCTCATGGCATCGCCCTCCTTGACCAGGCCCAGCTTGACTTGAAGGGCGACATAGCTGTGGTCGGAGGTGACGCGGCGCAGGACGCCGTTGCGAATGAGATAGACGCGGGAATCGCCGACGTGCCCGATGGACAATTCATCGTGGCGGAAAACCGACACGGTAAAAGTCGTCGCCATGCGGCCGTTGGTGACGCCGTGGCCGGAGGCGTCATAGACGGCGCGGTTGGCATGGTTGAAGACGGAACGCAGCAGGTCGGCCGGCTCGGTGTCGGATTGGGTGTCCTTGAAGATTTGGAGGGCCGTATGCACGGCCAATTCGCTGGCCTCCTGGCCGCGGCCGGTGCCGCCGACGCCATCGGCCAGGATGGCGGCAATGCCGACGGAGCGGACCAAATCGGGAGATTCGGGCCGCCAGAAGCCCAGGGCGTCCTCGTTGCGCTGGCGCACCGGGCCGGTGATAGAGGACTGGGCGTAAATCAAATCCATGATTCAGGAGAGCGCATAGGCGCCGGTCTGGTAAAGAGGAAAACCGGCCGCCTCGCGATGAGGCGGCCGGCGGGTTGGCGATTTACGAAATGTCACGTTGCCATTCCCGGCTTAACGCTCAAAAGGATCTCCTTTCCCTTCTTTTTGCTCGATACCACGAAATAGAAGTAGCCGTAGCCGGCCCAAAGCGCGGCCACTGCGAGGGCGATATACGGTTCGTGCCAGCTCATTCCGGCGACGGTGAACGGGCCGACCAGATAGAACAACATGCAGAGCAGGTTGGCGCACAATCCGAAAATAGGAATCAGGAAATGTTTGATGCCGTTGAAGGAATGGTGCTCCTTGAAGGCGACCATCGCCACGAGGTTGGTGGTCATGTAAAGCAGGAAGGTGCCGAAGTTGCTGATCAAAGTGATGATCAGCATGGTGTTGGGCAACCAGGTATAGGCGTGCGGGGAAAAGATGCCGATGCTGTACCAGAAGTTATGTTTGTCCAGGGGCGCGAGATCGGTGGACTGCGCGCCGAGGTAAATCGTCACGGTAATGATGCCAATAACGATCGAGATGAACGTCAGGGTCCAAATCGAGCGGTGGGGAGAGAGAGTCCGGCCATGCAAGAGGCCGAAGTGGGAGGGAACTTCCTCGTCGCGGCCCATGGCGTAGGTGACGCGCGCGCCGGTGTTGGTGCAGGCCAGGGTCGTGCCGATGAGAGCCAGGAAGACGGTGCCGGCTTCCACCAACATAAAGGCCTTGCCCGCCGCCGGGCTGCCAAAAAGCCAGGTGCCCACCAGCATCATCATGTCGCCAATGGGCGCGCCGGAAGCGCCGGCGTTGGAAACGGTGTAGCCGCTGTTGAGGAAATAATTGGCGGCAAAGTATTCGAACATGTAACAGACGGCGCCTTGGATGGCCAGGGAGAGCAGCACCGCGCGACCGATGTCCTTCTTGGGGTTTTTGGCCTCTTCACCCAGAGAAGTGACGGACTCGAAACCGACCAGCAGCAGAATGGCGATGCAGGCCTGAATGATCAGGAAGCTGCCACCATGAGGCGAAAAAACCGAAGCCACACTGCCATGGAAGTTGAATGTCTGCGGGTCCTTGGAGTCACCGGCTTTTCCGCTGATCGCGTCCGCCGGCTTATAGCTCAACGTGAATGGCGTAGCGAGGGCTTTTCCATCTTTGACAACCAGGTTGCCTTTGTCGTCCTTCTGCCAGACGGGGTAGGGATCATTTTCACCCAGCCCCATGCCTGTCAAGGCGGCCAGGATGGCGGCGTCCTTGTTTTTGGTCTTATCCAAGTCATCCTTGGTGACTTGCCGGTCCTGTTGCTTATAGACGGCCACGCCTTTGTCGTCGGTCTTGGGTGAATTATCGGCCCAGGTGTCCTGCACGGGCTTGCCTTTGTCGTCGGTCACGTTGACGGAGTCCACTTGATAATTGACGGGATTGCCGTTGGACAAGTGCCAGCCGACCGAGCCGTCGGGATGATGAACGCGATAGGCGATGGCAATGACGGCGAAGACGATCAAGGCGGTGATTTGGATGACGTTGATGCCCATGTTCACGAGGGTGCTGCCGTTGACGCCGCGATAAGCAATGTAACCAATCAACAGCGCGAACGCGCCGCAGAACAGCCACATGAAGAGAGGGCTGTTGTAGGTGCCACTGAAGGTGTCGGGCCAGAATATGCCCGCCAAATAGCCTGCGAGAATGGCAGTCACGCCCACCATGAGTCCCGGATAAACCCAGTAATAGAGATGGCTGGCCCAGCCGGTGAAGAACTTGGCCACGCGCGCGAATCTGGCGTATTTGGTTCGGGCCAGGAAGGCCTGTTCGGAAAAGAAATAAGAGGATCCGGCGCCCGGGTAGAGCTTGGATAATTCGGCATAACTGACCGCGGTGGCAAAACACAAGGCCAGCGCCGCCAAGAGGCCGATCCACATGGCGCAGGCGGCCATCGGCGCGCCATAGAGGCACTGTTCCTGGTAGGTCAGCCACAAGAACGCCCCGGGCGCGATCAGCGCCATGGCGTTGATGGTCAGGCCCGTCAGACCCAAGGTGGGTTTCATTTCCGTCTTTGGTGGTGGTGTCGTTGACATATTTTTTACATGTTCAGTTAGCTACGTCGCCTTAGCGACCAGACTCGCCTTTAGCAAATCAGATGCCATCCGGTCGGCACAGGAGCGACGGAGGAGGGAATTTTCGAGGGTAATTGCCTCGTAAAAACGGTGTAAAAATCTTATTAAAATATCGGCGCGAGGAGCCGGTCAGACACGCGGAAAAAGTCGCTTTTTACCCAATCTGGCTAAAAGGAGACTGGATTGAAAGGCCGCCGCCGGATCACTTTTTGGCGAGAATGTGCCAGGCAATGAAGAAGAACAGGACCTGCAACGCTACCGGCACCACCGCCCAGAGAATGACCCTTCGAGACTTGCGCAAACCCCGCCGCCAACGGGTCGAAGGCTGCAAGCGGCGCCAGCGGCCCGTCAATGGAACTTCCGTTGGATTGGCCAGGTCCGCCTTCATGTCGGCGGCGCTGGCATAACGGCTGGCCGGATCGCGCGCCATGGCGTGGAGGAGGATTTCCTCCGCTTGCTCGGAGATGGCCGGATTGAGCTGCCGCGGCGCAACCGGGTCGCCGGTCACGCGGGCGTTCATGATGGCGGTGATGTCGGCGTCATCGAAGGCAATCACGCCGGTGAGCAAGTGGTAGAGGATGGCGCCCAGACTGTAAATGTCGGTGCGTGCGTCGCCGCGTTTGCCGTTGACCCGTTCGGGGGCCATGTAATGGGGCGTGCCCGGTGCAAAACCGATGAAGGTCAAGCGGCGGCATTGCGGATAGAGGGCGATGCCAAAGTCCATCAGGCGCAAACTGCCGTCCCGGCAGAGCATGACATTCTCCGGCTTGAGGTCGCGATGGACGATGCCGCGGGCATGAAGATAATCCAGCGCGTCGCAAAGGCGCGCGGCGATGGACAGGGCCTCCGGTTCGGGCAGGGCGCGGCGTTTTTTGAGGACCTGGTAAAGAGTTTCCCCCTCCAGGCACTCCATGGCCAGATAAGGACGGCTCTTATTCTTGACAGCGATGAATTTGAGGATGGACGGATGATCCAGGCTGGCGCCCATTTGTTCCTCGCGCTGAAAGCGGGAAAACAACTCGACGTCAATTTCGATGTTCGGATGCGGAATTTTCAGCGCGACGGGCCGGCCCTCGTTCTGCAAATCCCTCGCCTTGTAAATGGAGGCCATCCCGCCATCGCTGATGGTGTCGGCGATGGCAAAGCGCCCGTCCAGGATTGCTCCGGGGCCGACTTGGCCAAAGGGCGTGGTTTTGGGCCGTTGAACTGTTTGCAGTGTTTGAACCACGGAGCAAATGTGGCATGTCAAATCGGAGGGCGTGAGTCAAAAAGAGGCCCTTTTGCGTAAAAACGCCATCAATTATTGGTTTTCTGGCTCGGCCGCAAAAGCCAACTGCGATAGCGCGGGGGCAGCGGCGCGGCCGCGCCGTTGCTGGAGGCTTCGCGGCCCTCGACGTAGTGGTATTGGCCGTCTTCGCCCTGCCAAATCTGCACGTTGACTTCCTGCCTGCCGGTGTGCGGAAAGAACTTTTCAAAATGCAGGTTCCTGGCTTGGGCGATCTGAGCAGGGCTTAAGACCGCGGCCATGTCGGCCCACATCCGGTCCATCAACTGGTCCATTTCCGGTGGGAAGGGCTTGATGGTCACGAAAACGTGGCCGGCGGCGTTGCTGGAACGCTCGGTATGCCGGCGCTCCAGGGCCGTGAACTCCCGTTCGTAGCGGCGCAAGATCCTGTTCAGGTTCTGCGTCTGCTGCGCGTTCAGGCCCAACTGCGCGACGATTCGGCTGCCGACGCCAACCCCCTCCGGGCCGGCGGCAAAGGCCTCCAGCGCCCCGGCGGGAATGAGCACTGACTTCTCTTCGTTCCAATGCTCCTGGAGAAGAATATAACTGACAATCGCCAGCCAGACTCCGCCCGCCGCCAGCGCAAAGCGCGGCAGCCAGCGCCACTTCCCCGGGGGCGGCCGGCGCGGCACGTCGCCCGGCCGGTTTTGATAATGGCCTGCGACAGTCTCGACCGCCGCGCGAAATTCGTTGGCGTCGCGGAAGCGGCGCCGGGGCCGCCTGGCCAAGGCCCGTAAAAGCACGGCGTCCAGGCGCGGATCCACCGGGGCTTTGAGCGAGGGCGGCACGAAGTGTTCGTGGGGCAGTTCGCCGGTCAACATCTCGTAAAAGACGACCCCCAAGGCGTAAAGGTCGGCCCGGCCGTCCACCTTGCGCGGGGAGGACACTTGTTCGGGGGCCATGTAAGGCGGGCTGCCCATGACCATTGGCGCCCCGTCCCCGCCGGCGGCGCCGAGCCTCTTTTCGCCCGCCAGATGGGCCAGGCCGAAATCGGCGATTTTCACGCGGCCCTTCTTGTCAAGTAGAATATTGGACGGCTTGATGTCCTGATGGACGATCCCCTCCTCGTGCGCGTACTGCAGGGCGTGGCAAGTCTCGATGACAATCCGCTGGGCCTCTTCGGGGTGGATTTCCTTGCGCTCGATCAACTGGCGCAGCGTCACGCCGTCCACGTACTCCATCAGGAAATAATAATAGCCGCCGGCCAGTCCGAAATCAAAGATGCCAACGATGTTGGAATGGTTCAGTTTGGCCAGCGCCTGGGCTTCGCGGGAGAATCGTTGGGCAAAAGCGGGGTCGCGGCCCAATTCGGGCGAGAGAATTTTCAAGGCGACCAGGCGGTCCAGTTGCGGCTGGCGCGCCTTGTAGATGGTGCCCATGCCGCCGCGCCCGGCCACTTCCAATATCTCCAGTCCGGGAAAAAAGGGCGCCAGTTCGGAGGCCGTCGGGCCAAAGAGCGGCTCCTCCAAAGCGTCAGGCAGGGAGGCGGGATTGGTCTGGCAATCGGCGCACACCCAGCCCGGCGTTTCCGGGGGCATCGGCGCATGGCATCGCCGGCATAGTCTCATTGTGTCCATTGGCACTGGCACGCTTTTTTAGAGGCGCCTTGCGGCCCGCAGGTCAGGGCAGCCGGCCGGCAAACACCCCTGAAATTCTAAATCTGGAGTTCTGTTTTGGCTCGGTTCTCTTTCTTTGTCACGCGAATGTCAGTTTTTTCATAAGTGACCAGGGAATTGGGCGGCACGCTGTGCGTCAAAAAAACGCTGGCGCCGATGGTGCTGCCGGCCCCGACGACCGTTTCCCCGCCCACGATGGTCGCGTTGGCGTAAATGGTCACGTGGTCCTCCACCGTCGGGTGCCGCTTGCGCCCTTTGAGGGATTGGCCCCCGGAAAGCGACCGCGCCACCAGCCCCACCCCTTGGTAGAGCTTGACGTGACGGCCTATCTCCGCCGTCTCCCCGATGACGGTGCCCGTTCCGTGGTCAATGAAGAAATGCGATCCGATCCGCGCTCCCGGATGCAGGTCAATGCCCGTGCGGCTGTGCGCCCATTCGGTCATGATGCGCGGGATCAAGGGGACCTGCTGGAGGTACAACTCGTGCGCCAGCCGTTGCACGGCGACGGCCTCGATGAAGGGATAAGCGACGATGACCTCCTCCCGGCTCAAGGCGGCCGGGTCGCTCTTGTAGGCCGCCTCGGTGTCCGTTTGCAACAAGTCCCGGATGCGGGGGAGGTTGGCCAAAAAATCAAGCGTCAATGTCCGCGCCAGGCGGCTGGTGTCCCGCGGGTCTATTTTCTTGTCCGGCGCCGCGTATTCCAGGCTCTTGCCAATCTCTTCCTCCAGGCGCCCCAGCACCGAATCCATCAGTGCCGCCGTCTCCATTTTCAACTGCGAGGAGTGGATGGATTTCTCGTCGAAAAACCCCGGAAAAAGCAGCCGCAACAAATCGGTGGCAATGGAGGCAATGGCGGTTTTGGAGGGGAGATTCTTGCCATCCAAATGGTTGATCCCTCCCACCCGCGCGTAGGAGGCCATCAATTGATCGGTCAATTCCGTCACCGAAAGCTTCACAGGCGAAATATCAGGCACCGCCGCCCGAAACGCAAGCAGGCGCGCGCCGGGCCGGCGAATAAGGGGGCATCTCGATTTTGGTTCAATTAGGTGCAATTAAGGGCGATTGGGTCCAATCGGCGTCATCCGGTTCAGCCTCACAGGAGGTCCGGTTTTGGCTCGGAAAGGCAGAGATTGGGGCAAAAAGACGGGAGCAGGACATTTTTCCGCCTCCATTTTCTTGCCTTTTTGTATTGAAATCAAACGCGGTGACGGGGATGACAACATGTGAATATCAAGACCCGTTGACGTTGATCTGTAGTCCAAGCCGCCGTCTTTTCAGTGTGGAAGATGGGCCGGCTTTTGCGAAAAAAGCCAAGTTGCGATAGCCTGCGATAGCTTGCGATTACTTGCGATTTTGCGCCTTCGCCGTGGCTTCCGCCTCCGTTGAAACCACGGCGGACGAGTCCGCCTTCGCCAAGGCGGGCAAGACGACGGACGGGATGGCGGGACAGAGCAGGGATGCCCTCAGAGCTCTGCCCTCTCCCATCCGATGGGAGAGGGTGGCCGAGAGGCCGGGTGAGGGTCATTGCCGGGCGGGGCCGCCCTTCCGTGCGGATTTTCAAAGAACAGGCGCGTGAGCGCCGCCGACAGGGCATATTACCACGTTTCTGTGGGACTGCAACATTTATTTTTCATCTGACTTTTTTGGGGATTTTTACCACGGATTTCGCTGATTTCACGGATGGAAGATGATTCATTCTGAGCGGGGGAATTTGCAAACTGCTGATTGGCAGAGGCTTCCGGTCAACGATCAAGGAGAAGACGGGGAAATGGCAATGGAATAAGAGTGGGGACAGAATTTCTCGCGCAGAGAACGCCGAGTGCGCAGAGAGGAACTCCCTTTTTGTTTTCTCCGCGGCCTCCGCGACTCTGCGCGAGATCACCCTCTGAGGTTTGTGAGCGACGGCGGGCAAAGCGGACAACTGGGCCGGTTCGTCTTGCGCCAGAGACGCCCGAACTTGCGCCACCGCCATCCACGAGCGCGGCAATGCCAAAAACCCCTTTTTTTGGCCACCTAAAGCCATATTACAATACCATTAACTGACCCCGTTATGACCCCGTTACGGGAAATACGCAGACGCCGGAGAGCGGATGCCAACCCGGGGTGGTTCAAACAAAGTGGCAGAGGCGTCCCGCCTCTGAGGGATAAGGCGGGAAATCGGATGCCAACCCCCAGCGGTTCAAACCCCGCGCGCTCATCATCCAGTGGACAAAACTACGGTGGCGCCTTTTTCCATTTGCAAAGAGCTAAAATGGAATTGCAAAAAGAGGGCTTATACGGTAATCTGAGGAAGCAATGAGAAATCTGTCCATCGGCGGGGCAGCGAAAACGCTCGTATTCGGCGCGGTTCTTCTTATCAACGTATTGACCTCGGAATCAACAAAGGCAGCCGGCGTGACAATTATCACGCACGGCTTCGACGGAGACGTGATGGGGTGGATTACAGCAATGGCCGAGGAGATTCCCGCGTACTACCACTACCGCTATCCGGAATTGAGCACGAACTTCACGGTTTACACGCTCGTGCTCACATACACAAATGGCCTCTATTATTACGCAACAACCAAAAATACGACGAATTCGCCTTCATCAACTGACACCGGGGAAATCATTGTCAAACTGGATTGGAGTCAGATGGCAGGCACCATTACCGGTTTTGTTGATCCGTTCAATGACGATCCAAGCACGTATAACGTAGGGTGGGCGGTCAGCTATGTTCTGCGACAAACAAACACGATACAAGACCTTGATGGACACGCTCTAGCCGAATTGCCGATGCACCTAATCGGCCACAGCCGCGGGGGTTCTCTAATGAATGAACTGAGTCGGCAATTGGGAACGAATGGAATATGGGTTGACCACTTAACGACACTCGACCCACATCCCTTTAACAACGATGGGAATACGGACTTATTTTACCAAGTAGATGCGTCCGCAAGCAACACCTGGGAAAACGTCCTCTTCCGTGACAACTATTGGCAGGACCTCGGGGTTCTCACAGACCCAGACGGCGAGCCTGCGTCAGGGGCATACAATCGTGAACTGTACGATCTGTCGGAAGGGTATAATCTTACAGACTCGGATAGTCCTTACCATTCAAACGTGCATCTCTGGTATCACGGAACGCTTGATCTCAATGTTCCGACTTCGTATGACGACGACGGGGAAACCGTAACGATTGATGCGGACATGCGCACGAATTGGTGGGTTGCTGATGAAGATGAGGGTGTGATCGGGGGGTTCTATTACAGCCTGACCGGCGGGGGCAACCGGATGAGCGTCCAGCAACCGCTTGGTCCAGGGTTTCCCGCCATCGTGGACGGCTACAATCAATGGTGGGATCTTGGCGCTGGGAATTCCTCCAATCGCACGGTGTTACCAGTAAACAGCGGGACATGGCCGAACCTGATCAAATTCGACGTCGTTGGAACCAACATCGTCACCGCAGGCCAGGGAATCGCCACGAAGTTTTATTACCAATACGGCGGCCCTTCCAACAGCGTGACGGCACAATTCTATTTCGACAGCGACTTCAATCCGTACAATACAAACAGCACGTCCATTACCGAAATCTCGTTACCGAACACGGGCACTAATTCTGTGAATTATGACAACGTCACATTAACGACGGCCAACGTGTCGCCTGGCATTTATTTCATTTATGCGAAAATCAGTGATGGCTTGCATACTCGCTATCTTTACACACCGGAATTGGTGCAAATCGTTACCGTTGCGGGTTCTCTCCAGGTGACGATTGCGCCGCCGAGCGCTGTTAGCGCCGGAGCACAATGGGAGGTTGACGGTGGAGCATGGCAAAATAGCGGCGTGACGGTTACTAATCTATCGGTGGGCGATCACACGGTCAGCTTCAACACGATCAGCGGCTGGACAACGCCCGCCAATCAGACTGTTTCAATCAGCGCCAACTCAACTGCGACAACGGGCGGAACATACGTCGTTATTACGCAAACCGGCTCTCTGCAAGTAACCATCAGCGCGGCGTCAGCGGTCACGGCCGGGGCGCAATGGCAAGTCGATAACGGCGCGTGGCAAAACAGTGGAGCGACGGTCTCCGGTCTATCGGTGGGCAACCACACGGTCAGTTTCAACACGATCAGCGGCTGGACAACGCCCGCCAGTCAAACAGTTTCCGTCGCCGCCAATTCAACCGCTAGAGCCAGCGGAACGTACGTGCAGCAATTCGGGTCTCTGAAAGTGACCATCAGCCCAGCGTTAGCGATCAGCGCCGGGGCGAAATGGCAGGTTGATGGTGGAACATGGCGGAACAGCGGCGCGACGGTTGCCAATTTGCCGGTGGGAAACCACACGGTGAGTTTCACCACGATCAGCGGCTGGACGACGCCCACCAATCAAACAGTCTCCGTCCGCTTCAATTCGACCGCGACAGCCAGCGGAACCTACGTGCGGCAAACGGGGTCTTTGACAGTGACCATCAGCCCCGAGGCGGCGATCAGCGCCGGGGCAAAATGGAGGGTGGATGAGGGGACGTTGCAAACAAGCGGCGCGACCGTTACCAATCTGTGGGTGGAAAACCACACGGTGAGTTTCAACACCATCAGCGGTTGGGTGACGCCCTCCAATCAGACTATCTCCGTCAACGCCAATTCGACCGCCGCTGCCAGCGGCACCTACGTGCCACAAACCGGGTCCCTGAAAGTGATTATCAGCCCGGCGGGGGCGATTACCTCAGGAGCACAATGGCAGGTGGATGGCGGAACATTGCAGAGTAGTGGCGCGACGGTCTCCAATCTATCGCTGGGCGCTCATGCGGTCAGCTTCAACACCGTCAGCGGTTGGACAGCGCCCAGCAATCAAGCAGTCTCGATCAAAGCCAAGTCGGTTGCGAAAGCCGAAGGAACCTATGTCTTTAGCGCTCATGGGATCTACAATGGTCTGTTTATGCAGGCGGATGCCACCGAAGAAACGGCGGGAATGCTCAGTGGCCTTGATGTCACGGCGTCGGGGACCTATAGCGGGCAGCTTTGGATCGGCGGCGGCCCTCATTACCTAAGCGGCGGCTTCAATGTCTCCGGCCAGGCCAGCAATTATGTCCAACGGACAGCGAGGCTGGGCGGCCCGCTAACAGTGGAAATGACGCTCAATTGGAATGATTCGCCACCGAATATAACGGGCACTGTTTCAGGCACCAATGGCGGGCCTTGGGTGGCAAACCTGACGAACGAGTTGGCGGCTAAAGAGTCAAGTTCGGCGGAATATACGGCCTTGGTGTTGCCTGCCGGCACTCCGCCCGGGTACGGCTACATTCTGATTACCAATCATGCGGGCGCCGTTATTCTCAGTGGCGCCCTTGCGGATGGGACGTTGTTTAGCCAGTCGGTTCCTTTATCGGGCGCAGGTGATCTGCCGGTGTATGGCAATCTCTACGGCGGCACGGGGTTGCTGCTGGGTTGGATCGGTTTGGAAAGCGGTTCGCCCACCGGAACCTTGACGTGGATTAAACCAGCATCGCGTTCGACTGCGCTTTACACGAACGGGTTCACCAATCTGGCCGTCGTGCAAGGCTCGCCCTGGACTAATCCATTGCCCCATACGGCGGCGATTGATCTTCCGTCTGGACAACTCGACATTGCCGGTGGCGCCCTGCTGTCGAATCTGAATTTCAACGTCGCGGTGAGCAACAACAACGCGCTGGTGAAATTGGCGGGAAGCCCGACGAATTCATTGAGCGGCTCGATCAATCCCAAAACGGGATTGTTGACGATCACGTTCGGCAATGGCGCTGGCAGAGCAACGACAGCGGGCAAAGGAGCGGTGCTTCAGAACGCGACCAACGCCGGCGGGTTCTTCCTGGGAAAAACCAACGCGGGGTCAATTTTCCTGCAACCTTAGTTGGCTGAACAACGCTTGCTGTTCCGGCGTGCGGCTTGAGGCTTTGGAATTCCTCCCAGGTGGTATCCTTGGCAGGCAGGGTGACCACGCAGCATCAGGCACCGCCGCCCGAAACGCAAGCAGGCGCCGGGCCGGCGAATAAGGGGCGCATCCCGATTTCTGCGCGTGCCCTCACGCGGCGCACTGTGGCGCGTTTTCGTCGGAGTGTGAAATATGCCGGCTAGCGCGTCAACCGGGGGAAGATGGCCCGATACTGGGAAGGAGTCAGGTTGGTTGCGCTTCGGAACGTGCGCGTGAATGCCGAGTGGTCATAGAATCCGCAGTCACAGGCTATCTCCGCCACCGACCGGTCTGTCTCCCGCAGCAAATGCGACGCCGCCGCCAGCCGCGTCTGCGTGATCAACTGGTGCGGTGTCAGCCGGAAAATGCGCTTGATCAGGCGCGCAAACCGAACGGAGGGCAATCCCGCATGGCGGGCCAGCAACGCCGGCGAAACCGCGTCCGCGTAATGGGTTTCCAGGTATTCCAACGTCGCCGCCAGCCGCGCCGGGATGATGTCCCGGTCGCCGGGCGCACGCAAATCGCGGGAGACTCCCACCAAGCCGACGATATTGCCCTGGCGGTCCCGCACCGGCAGCTTGGTCGTCAAGCACCAGCCGGATCGGCGCCGGATATACCAATGCAACTCCAGCCGCTCGATGATGGACTGGCCCTTGCGCAACACGGCCTCGTCCTGCCTGGCGAAACGCTCGGCCAATTCCTTGGGAAAGATGTCCCGCACGTGGTGGCCCAGCACTTCCCGCTTCTCGCGCAACCCGCAGCGCTCGACCAAGGACTGGTTGGCCGCCACGTAGCGCCCATAATGATCCTTTACAAAGAAGACGATTTCGGGAACATGATCGAAGAGTTGTTCCATCATGACCAACTCGGCCAGCGGGCTGGGGAGTCCTTCTTCGCCGGACGAAGATTGGGTCAATATGTCGGATTTCACCGCGAGCGCGTTAATTTAAACCAAGACGAAAGCCGGTATTCAGTTGAATAATTGAAAAGATGAGCATGAGCAAGAGAAAAGCGCGTATGTTTTTTGCGCCGTGCGAATGACAAAGATCTTCACCATCCTGGCAGGGCAGAGCTGCCGCTCTGCCCTGAACTCTAGGGCGGCGCAGCAGCGCCGCCCTACCGATGACGTGAAGATTTTTGTCCTGCACCCTTTTGCGCCGGGGAATCCTCAACATCGTTCGCCGCGGCATCGTCTCCAGACCCGGCTCCTCCAACAACAGGGCGCATCAATATGAACCGAATCCATGTCATTGATTCCCATACCGCCGGGGAACCGACCCGGATCATTGTGGATGGAGGGCCTCGCTTGCAAGGCGGCAGCGCCGCCGAGAAACTCGAGTTTTTCCGCCAGCACCACGATTTGTTTCGTTCCGCCGTTGTCAACGAACCGCGCGGTTCGGACGTGCTGGTCGGGGGCATCCTGGTCGAGCCGGCCAACAAATCGTGCGTGGCGGGCGTGATCTTTTTTAACAACGTGGGCTATTTGGGCATGTGCGGCCACGGCACCATCGGGTTGATCGCCACGCTGGCCCATATCGGCCGCCTCAAGCCGGGCGAACACAAAATCGAGACTCCGGTGGGCATCGTCACCGCCACCCTCCACGGCGACCAAACCGTTTCGGTCGCCAATGTTCCAAGCTATCGCAAGGCCAGGGCCGTCAGTGTCGAAGCCCCCGACATCGGTGTCATCACCGGCGACGTAGCCTGGGGCGGGAACTGGTTCTATCTTGTGGAAAATCAAGGCAAGACAATACAGTTGGCCGACGTTGATATGTTGACCGATTTTGGCTGGCGTGTGCGCAAGGCCATCAATGCCCAGGGCTTTCCGGAGGTTGACCATGTGGAGTTGTTCGGTCCGCCCTCCGACGGCCGGGCCAACAGCCGCAATTTCGTCCTTTGTCCCGGCAAGGCCTACGATCGTTCCCCCTGCGGCACCGGCACCAGCGCCAAGCTGGCCTGCCTGGCGGCCGACGGCAAACTGGCCGAAGGGGAACAGTGGGTGCAGGAGAGCATCATCGGTAGCCGCTTCACCGCCTCCTACCGCCGCCAGGGCGGCCAGATCATTCCAACCATTACGGGCGCCGCGTATGTCAACGCCGAGACGACTTTGCTTTTGGACGAAAGAGACCCCCTCTGCTGGGGCCTCCGCCAAAACGGGCACCCCGGCTGAGACGCCAGCCATGAAGGCCGACGCTCCGTCAACGCCTCCTTCTCCGCCCGCCGATCCCGCCGGCGGCCGGTTTCCTTCGCAAATCAAATTCATCATTGGCAACGAAGCTTGCGAGCGGTTCAGCTATTACGGCGTGCTCGGAATCCTGGAACTCTACCTCAAAGAGCGCATGAACATGGGGGACAGCGGAGCGACCGAGGTCGTCCATTACTTCGGCACGGCCGTCTATTTTCTGCCGCTTTTGGGCGGATGGCTGGCGGACCGCTATCTGGGCCGTTACCGGACCATCCTGGGCATCTCCCTGTTCTATTGCCTGGGCAACGGTTGCCTGGCGGCTTTCGGCGGCGCCCGCGCCGGCTTGTTCTGCGGCCTGGCCCTGCTGGCCATCGGCGCCGGGGGCATCAAACCTTGCGTCTCGGCCTTTGTCGGCGACCAATTCGGACCGCAAGATGAACGCGCGCTGACCAAGGTCTATGCCTGGTTCTATTGGGCGATCAACCTCGGCGCCGCTTTCGCTTTCTTCGTCATTCCCATGCTGCGGCGGCAGGCGGGGTATAAATGGGCCTTTGGCGTGCCCGGAATCTTCATGGCCCTGGCCACTCTCATTTTTTGGCTCGGACGAAAGCAGTACATCCGCCAACCCCCCTGCCGAAGCTCGGAGTCCGTGGGCCTGGGGCGCATTTTTGGCTACGGCCTGGCCCGCCTGGGTCTTTGCAAAAATAGTTTGACGCCATCGCTGGAAAACGACGCCCGGGCCGTCTGGCGGATTCTCATGATCTTTGTCACCGTGCCGGTGTTTTGGGCGCTCTATAACCAGGTTAACACGACCTGGGTTTTGCAAGGCAACAGCATGATCCCGGCCTTGCGTTGGAAAAACCAATGGCTCCTCAACGGGGAATCCATGCAGTCCGCCGGCTCGGTCCTGGTCATGATTTGGGTGCCGATTCTGACGCTCATCGTCTATCCGACGCTGGAGAAAATGGGCATCAAGCCCACCGCCCTTCGCCGGATGTCCGCCGGCATGGTTCTGGCCGCGGTCGCATTCGTGGGATCCGGCCTCTTGCAGGCGCAATTGGACCGCGGCGCCCAACTGAGCATCGCCTGGCAGTTGGTTCCTTACATCGTTCTGGAGGCGGGCGAAGTGATGCTTTCGGCCACGGCGCTGGAATTCGCGTTCTCGCAGGCGCCTCCCATGATGAAAAGCATCATCACCAGCTTCTGGCTCATGACCATCGCCGGCGGGCATTTCCTGGTCGCGGCCTTCACGAGCCTGAATGAAAATTATATTCACGCGCGGGGGGCGGCCCAATTCTACTTCTTTGCCGTGCTGATGTTCCTCGTCGCCGCTGTGTTCATGGGCTGCGCCGCGGCCTATCGCCCGGCCGAATCCAAACAAACAGCATAATCCCCCTTTGACCTTTGGTTGAGCATGACGTTTACTCGGACCATCATACTATGAAACTTCATCGCCGGATCTTTCTCAAGCAACTGGGCCTGGGCGCCGCCGGGCTGGGTCTGGTTTCCCCCTGGCCGGCGCGCGCCGCGGCGGGGGCGGCCCTCTTGCCGCGCGGCACGCCCGAAGAGCAGGGCGTCTCCTCGGCGGGCGTGCTGACCTTCCTGGAGGCGGTCGCAAAAAGCCGCCATGAATTTCATGGCTTTGTCTTTGTCCGCCGCGGCCGGGTGATTGCCCAAGGCTGGTGGCCGCCCTACCGCCCGCGGGCCAATCACATGCTCTATTCGTTGAGCAAAAGTTTCACCTCGACCGCCGTCGGCTTCGCCGTCACGGAAGGCAAACTTAAGGTGGATGATCCGGTCGTTTCGTTTTTCCCGGATGACGTGCCGGCGACGGTGAGCGACAACCTGGCGGCGTTGCGGGTGAAACATTTGTTGACAATGTCCGTCGGGCACGAGGCGGATTCCACGTCCGCCATCACGCGGGAGGAAAACTGGGTCCGGGCCTTTCTGGCCTTGCCCATCGTCAAGCCGCCGGGCAGCGCGTTTCTCTACAACAGCGGCGCCACCTACATGCTCTCGGCCATTGTCCAAAAGGTTTCCGGGCAAAAAGTTATTGACTATCTCCGGCCCCGTCTCTTCCAACCGCTGGGAATCGAAGGGATGACCTGGGAGACTTGTCCGCGCGGCATGAACACCGGCGGCTGGGGTTTGAGCGTGCCCACCGAAGGCCTGGCTAAATTCGGTCAACTCTACCTCCAAAATGGTTCCTGGGGCGGCCGGCAGGTCCTCTCCGCCGACTGGATCGCAGAAGCCACCACCTTCAAGATTCAGCAACCGCCCGCCCCGGGCGCGGACCTGGCCATGGCGAAACTGGCCAGCGACTGGCACCAGGGCTATTGCTACCAATTCTGGCGCTGCCGCCACAACGGCTTTCGCGGCGACGGCGCCTTTGGACAATACGCCATCGTCATGCCCGATCAGCAGGCCGTCGTGGCGATCAACAGCGAGACGGGCGACATGCAAGGGATACTGAACCTGGTCTGGGAACACCTGCTGCCGGCCATGAAGGACAAGCCGCTGCCCGACGACGAATCGGCGCAAAGCCAATTGCGCCGCGCCCTGGGCGCGCTGGCCCTGCCGCTGCCGGAGGGGCGGCACATCTCGCCGATGGCGCCCGCGATTTCCGGCAAGACCTTCGCCATCGGGGACAACCCCGCGGGCGCGCAAAAAGTCTCGCTCCGCTTTGAACGCGCGGCCTGCATTTTCAACTTGACAGACGCCCGGGGATCGTACCCGATCCACTGCGGGCTGGGCCGATGGGCCGACGGCGTCTCCAACATGCCGGGCACGCCGCCCAAAATCACCGTGGGCGACCTGCGGCCGTGCAAAGTCGCCGCCGCCGGCGCCTGGCGGGACGACCAGACCTTCCAGATGATCTGGCGCTTTTACGAAACGCCGCACGCCGACACCGTCACCTGCCATTTCGAGGGCGACAAAGTGCGGGTCGAGTTCGTGACGAGCATTGCGCAAAAGACCGCGGAGCATCCCGCTCCGTATTCCGTCTTGCAAGGCCGCATCGTTGCTGGTTCCTAATCTTAATCTTAATCCGGGCGCATCCCCAGTTTTGGGGAGGGCCGCAGAAGTTCCATGTTACCACGTTTTAGTGGGAATGCAACATTTATTTATTTCCTGAATTTACCGCAGACGACGCCGAATACGCAGAAGTGGAAAGGGGGAAGAATCCGTGCCGGTTCTTTTCCGGCGCATTCGGCGTGTTTTGCGGTTCTCACTGGGTGACAATGAGCCACAGATCAACACAGATTTCCACAGAGTTTTGGCTTTCGGCAGGCCGCAAGCCGGGGGTGGACATGCTGCCCGGTCTGCGGGATGGATGAGGCGGAGGTGATGGCCGCCAAAAATCTCAAAATTCACAAAATGAACCTCCGGAATGACAGGATGAATTTTGTTTACTCGGATTTTTTCGTCGAAGCGGATTGAGCGGCTGGATTCGCAAGCTGCTGATGGCCAGCGGCTCCCGCTCAACGATTAAGGAAAAGGCGGGGAAAATGGCAAGGGAACCCACCTCACCCCGGCCCTCTCCCCCCACTGCGCTGCGCTGCGTGGGCGGAGAGGGAGAATCGTTGGCCGACTTGGGCGAGTTCGGAGGCGCGGCTTCCAACTGGGTTGATTTGGCGAAGGGGCGGAGCGGACGCTGGCAAACCCACCTCACCCCGGCCCTCTCCCCCCACTCCGCTGCGTTGCGTGGACGGAGAGGGAGAATCGTTGGCCGACTTGGGCGAGTTCGGAGGCGCGGCTTCCTACTCGAAGCCTTGTTGGCGATTCTGTCCAGCCGCGGCGGGAGAGGGCGAAGATGGGATTAGATTCTTAATTTTAAAATCTCATTAAAATATCTCTCAGATGTTGGCTTCAGGCGGCCATTAAAGCAATGACGTCATCGAGGGCTTTTTCGACTTTGAGGTAAGCCTTCTCGAAGGGGGA
>Ga0326728_10004111_pt1 | contig 43765 bp, 37 predicted proteins | sample MB3enrmetagenome_FD_207602 | JGI IMG/M metagenome (GOLD analysis project Ga0326728, IMG submission 207602) | Lab enriched peat soil microbial communities from McLean, Ithaca, NY, United States - MB31MN | ecosystem: Environmental > Terrestrial > Soil > Wetlands > Peat | place: USA: New York...
TGCGGTACGCTTCCGCGATGGCGTGGAGAATCAGGCGGTCGCGGACCAGCCGGCGATTGACAAAGAAGTAGATGTTATTGCGGTTGAGCTTGTGCACCTCCGGGCGGGAAGTGAACCCGAAGACGCGAACCAGGGAGGCTTCGGCAGAAATTCCCTCCTCCTCGGAGTCCAGCGCAGCCGGGAGCGCCATGCGCCGCTCCACCGGAGTAATCTCCACCAGTTGCTCGAGGATTTGGGCGCCCATCACTTGGTATACGCGCTCGCGCAGGCTCGCAACCGGCGATACATTCAAGATCTCATTGCTTAGTGAACCCAGCCGAAAACTCTTGTCAGGGTGTGCAAGCGCATAATGCGTCACCAGGCTCGCAATGTGACCGAGTTCCGTGGATTCGGACTTGAGGAACTTGCGTCGCGCCGGGGTGTTGTAAAAGAGATCCCGTACTTCCAGGCGCGTGCCCACCGGCCACGCCACCTCCTTGACGTCGCGCAATCTTCCTCCCGCCATCTCCAGGCGCGTGCCCGAGTGCTCCGAGGCGTGCCGGGTCTCGAGCACCAGCCGCGAAACCGCAGCCACCGAAGGCAGCGCCTCGCCGCGAAAGCCCAGAGTCGAGATTTCAAACAAGTCTTCGGCTGAACGTATTTTGCTGGTGGCGTGCCGCTCGAAGGCCAGCAAGGCATCGTCGTGGCTCATGCCACATCCGTCGTCCACCACTCGGATCAGGCGCTTCCCTCCCGCTTCCACGGACACTTGGATATGACCTGCGTCGGCGTCCATGGAGTTCTCAACGAGCTCCTTCACCACGGAAGCGGGACGCTCCACGACTTCGCCGGCGGCAATCTTGTTGGCTACTGCTTCGGGAAGGATGTGAATGACGGACATAGCAGGATTGAGTCATTGAACCATCGGGTCATTGAGCCATTGGGCCATCGACTCATTGTTCCAATATATCACGTTGGTTAAAAGAGCCATCGCGCAAGGCGTTCAATGACCCGATGACTCAATGGCTCAATGACTCAATCACCCGATGATTCAATCTTTCTTGATTTCCAGCCCCAGCTCTTTAAGTTGCTCGGGTTCAACACGGGCCGGCGCCTCACACATCAGGTCTACCGCGCTGGCCGTCTTGGGGAAGGCGATGACCTCGCGGATGTTCGACTCGCCTGCCATAAGCGCGAGGATGCGGTCGTAGCCCAGCGCAATGCCACCGTGGGGTGGTGTTCCGTATTCCAGCGCCTCCAGAAAGAAGCCGAACCGCTCTCGGGCTTTCTCCTCCGTCAAGCCCAGAACGCTGAACACCCGCCGCTGGATGTCCAGGCGGTGGATTCTGATTGAACCGCCGCCGATTTCCGACCCGTTCAGAACCAGGTCATACCCCAGCGCCTTCACAGCGCCCGGATCGTTCTCGAGCGCCTCCAGGTCCTCCTCACGCGGCGAGGTGAAAGGATGGTGCATGGCCGCGTAACGCTTCTCGCGCTCGTCGTATTCGAACATGGGGAAGTCAACCACCCAGACGAAGCTCCAGGCGCCGGGCCTGACGAGGCCGAGCCTTTCGGCCAACTCCACCCTGAACCAACCTGACGCTTCGTCGAGCTGATGTAGCCTGAGGCGCGAGAGTTCCTCGCAGCCGAGGAGCACGATGACGTCGCCCGCCGATGCTCCGGTGGCACTTACGATGCCCCGTAAGCATTCCTCGCCAACCGTCTTGGAGAGCCGTGACTGAATTTCGGAATCCTTCAATTCCAGGGTAGCGAAATTCCCTACCCCCAGCGTCTTCAGTGGAAGCTGGTATTTGTCCATCTGGCTGCGCGAGATTTTGCCGGCCCCGCCCGGAATTCGAAGCGCTTTCACCGCCTTGAACCCCCGTAAATTGGCCAGGGGATTTCCAGTCATCTCGATTCGTTTCCAGGTCAGGTCGATTCCCAGGTGCGGCTTATCAGAGCCGTAGCGCTCCATCGCCAACTCATAGCTTAGGCGCGGGAATGGCCGCTGGACCTGCACCTCGACGAGCGCAAAGAGCTTCTCCATCAGCCGCTCGATGATCTCGAAAAGCACGTCCCGCTGCGGGAAGGCCATCTCGATATCCACTTGCGTAAACTCCGGCTGGCGGTCCGCGCGCAGGTCCTCGTCGCGAAAACACCTGACGATTTGAAAATATCGGTCAAAGCCCCCGATCATCAGAATCTGCTTGAAGAGTTGTGGAGACTGCGGCAAGGCGTAGAAATGGCCGTGATGAAGACGGCTGGGCACCAAGTAGTCGCGCGCGCCTTCCGGCGTCGAGCGCGTCATGAACGGCGTCTCAATTTCGCTAAATCCCTGCTCGCTGAGATGCTGGCGAACCACCTGACTCGCCCGGTGCCGAAGCCGCAAGTTGCGCTGCATCCGCCCCCGCCTTAAGTCCAGGTAGCGATAACGGAGCCGGGTCTCCTCACTCGTCCGCGTCTCGTCGTCGATGGGAAAGGACGGAGTTTTAGACTCGTTAAGAACCAGTAGCTTTCTTGCTTTGACTTCAACCATGCCCGTGGATAACTGTGGATTAACAGTTTCCGCTGAGCGCAGCACCACTTCCCCTTCCACACCCACCACGTACTCGGGCCGGACTTCATCCGCCCGGTCATGTGCTTCGGCACTGATTTCAGGGTTGCAGACTACCTGCGTCATGCCGGTATGATCGCGCACGTCCAGAAAGATGATGTTCCCCAGGTCCCGGCGGCCACCAACCCAGCCAGCCAGAAAAACGGTTTGCCCCGCCTGCTTTGCGCCAAGCTCGCCGCAATAATGGGTCCGTTGTCGATCACCAAGAAGGTCCAGTTTCAAGTTCACCACCGTACACCAATTATGAATTATGAATTCTGAATTATGAAGGAAGGGAAGGCCCTACTACGGAGCGTGGAGCCTCAGCTTCGAGCTTCATAATTCATAATTCAGAATTCGTAATTTCTCCTTTAAGTACGGCGCGATAGTTTCCGGCTCCATCTCCTTTTGCTCGCCGCTGGTCATGTCTTTCACCTGATACCGCCCGCTGGCGAGCTCACCCTGGCCAATAATGATGGCAAAGCGCGCCTGGAGCTTGTTGGCGACGCCCATGGCTTTCTTGATCTTCATGGGGTCGTAATCGATCTCGACGCTCAAGCCTTGCGCGCGCAGCTCACGCGCCAGGCGTGCCGCCGGAGGGAGCGCGGCCTCCCCCATCCAGACGACGTAAGCCCCAAGCGGGGCCTCCGATTTGAGCACAGCCGCCGCCTGGACGGCCAGAATCAAGCGGTCCTGGCCGATCGAGAAACCGATGCCCGGGGTGGGCGGGCCACCGAGCATCTCGGAAAGCCCGTCGTAGCGGCCGCCGCCTACCACCGCGTTCTGCGCGCCCAGTGCGCCGCTGGTAATCTCAAAGGTCGTTCGCGTGTAGTAGTCGAGCCCGCGCACCAAGCGCGGTGTTATCTGGTACGCAATGCCGCGCACCTGAAGCTCACTCGTGACGCGCTCGAAATGCTGGCGGCACTCGGGGTCGAGATGCTCGATGATCTTGGGCAGCTTCTCGATGATGGGCTGGTCCGCTTCCACTTTACAGTCGAGCACGCGGAGCGGGTTGCTGTCGGCGCGGCGCTGGCAGTCCGCGCACATCGCGCCTTTCACGTTCTCGAGGGCCTCGCGCAAAACACTCAGATACTCGGCGCGGCACTTGAGGCAGCCCACGGAGTTAAGGAGGAGCTGATACTCGCGGATGCCGATGCGCTCCAGGAATAGCGCCAGCATCTCCAGGATCTCCGCGTCAACCAGGGGGCTCTGCGAACCCAGGACTTCCGCTCCGATCTGATAAAACTGCCGGTAGCGCCCTTTCTGCGGGCGCTCGCGCCGGAACATTGGGCCGAGGTAGTAGAGCTTGTGAATGCCGCCCTGATTGTAGAGGCTGTGCTCAATGTAAGCGCGCACGACGGAAGCCGTGGCTTCAGGACGCAGCGTCAGTGATTCCTCATCCCGGTCGCGGAAGGTATACATCTCCTTCGTCACAATGTCTGTGTCCTCGCCCACGCTGCGCGCGAAGAGTGCTGTCTCTTCCAAAATGGGCGTGCGGATTTCACCGTAACGATAGGCGGCAAATACGCGATGGGCTTCTGCCTCGACACGCTGCCACAGGCTTGTGACGGGCGGCATGACATCGCGAGTCCCTTTGACGGAGCGAATTGGTTCAATTCTCAGATTCACAGTCAGCGTCAGCCCACTCAGACGGTTCGCAGCCGAATCGCAAACCTTCTGAAATTATCACAGGCGGAAGAAACCCTGCAAGGAATTAGCAGAAACGCGGCGCGCGACAGCAGGGAGGCTTTGTCCAGCCGCCTGAAAAACGCAGCGCGCCCCACAGAACAGCTTTGTACTACTACCAGGGTGGGGAAAAACCCTTCCAAGCTGTCATTCGATCCCGCAGTCGCGGGAGAGGAATCTCGCTCTGAGTGTTTTCAAGACAGTGCGAGATTCCTCGTCGCCTCCGGCTCCTCGGAATGACACGCCAAACGAGTTTTTCCGCACCCTGCTACTGACCACTGACAACTGACTACTGACTACTGACGACTCCCACGCTAAACCCGCGGCAAAACGATGCCCTTCTGTGCCTGGTACTTCCCTTTCTTATCCTTGTAGGAAGTCTCGCAGAGTTCATCAGACTCCAGAAAGATGATTTGGCACAGGCCCTCGTTGGCATAAATACACGCCGGCAGGGGCGCGGTATTGGAGATTTCAAGCGTTACAAATCCTTCCCACTCCGGCTCCAACGGCGTGACATTGACAATGATTCCGCAGCGCGCATACGAGGATTTCCCCACGCACACAGTCAAAACGTTGCGAGGAATTTTGAAGTATTCCACGGACCTCGAAAGCGCAAACGAATTGGGGGGGATGATGCACACCGGCCCCTTGAATTCGACGAACGCACGCTCGTCAAAGTGTTTAGGATCCACAATAGTGCAATTAACATTCGTAAATATCTTAAATTCATCAGCAACCCTTAGATCATAACCATAGGATGAAACGCCGTAGGAGATCACGTTCTGGCCCACCTGGCTTTCCACGAAGGGCTTGATCATGTCGTGTTCAAGAGCCATTTTGCGGATCCAACGATCATTCTTTACCGGCATATTAGAATATCCTCGTTTGAGTTTGGTCGCCGTCGCACACGAAGCAAAAGTGACACCGAACCTGCCCGGCAGCGAAAACTGACCAGCATCATAATGCAGGAGAAAATTCTTGACAACGCCGAAACCACTCTCTAGGATTAAGACCTGTATTTTCAGGAGGTTCGTTTGATAAAGCTGGATATCATTAACGACGTCGTCAGTCGCACAGGTATCACCAAAACCAAAGCGGAAGTCGCTGTCGAGACCGTCTTCGAGGCCATGAAGAAGGCTCTCGCCGGCGCCGACCGCATTGAACTTCGCGGTTTTGGTGTCTTTAACGTAAAACCCCGCAAGACCGGAATCGGCCGCAATCCCAGGACGGGCGCGGAAGTAAGCATTCCGCCAGGCAAGGCCGTGCGCTTCAAACCCGGCAAGGAACTGCAGACGCTCCCCTAGACTATTTACAGACTAAGCCGAGCAGGCGAAAATAGATTTTTCGCATCCTTTGCTATGGGCGATGAGTTCTATATCCGGCCTGCCCCCGGGGACCCGTTTCGGGGGCCAAGTGTGCCAGGTGTGGAACCGCCGGCGCTTTGGCGGTTCGGCCGGCCTCGGCGGCGATGGTTCAACTCGCCTATTTTTCATGGCTTCCTGCTTCTCCTCACCTTTCTGACCACCCTAATCGTGGGCGTCCACATCGCCCTGAATTACGAGCATAACTTTTCCGCCTTCGACTGGGATATCTCGCGCGCTTTCTTCGCGGGCATCCTCCGTAACCCGGGCACGCTGACGCTCGGGTTGCCATTCTCCCTCACACTTCTCAGCATCTTGTTGGCGCACGAATTGGGACACTATTTCGCCTGCCGGTATTATGGTATCCAGGCCACTTACCCCTACTTTATCCCCGCTCCGACCTTAATCGGAACCATGGGCGCTTTCATTCGAATCAAAGCTCCCATCACCACCCGCCGCGCGCTTTTCGATATCGGGATCTCCGGCCCGCTGGCGGGGTTTATCGTCGCCATTCCAGCCCTGATAATGGCAACCTTGAGTTCCCAAGCGGTGACGCCGACAAATATTCCCGACACCATCACGCTGGGCAACCCGCTTACCATCGTACTTCTGGGCAAAATCTTACGGCCCGGCTTAAATCCCGCAGGCATCTCTTTGCATCCCGTAGGCTGTGCAGCCTGGGTGGGATTATTCGCTACCGCTCTCAATTTGCTTCCCATGGGGCAACTCGACGGTGGCCACATCCTCTTTGCGGTTCTGGGCGAGAGGCACAAGACTGTTTCGCGGGGATTATTCCTGGCACTGGTTCCACTCGGAGTTTTCTGCTGGGCGGGTTGGATGGTCTGGGCTGCCATCCTGCTTGTTCTCGGTCTTCGTCACCCGGTGGTGATGATTCCTTCAGAACCGCTCGATAAATCGAGAAAGGCCCTTGCCCTGGTCGCGGCATTGATCTTCCTTCTCACCTTCGTCCCCACACCGTTTGCCGTTCGCTAGTGTCCTCGAGCGGTCACCACCAAGACACAAAGACACCAAGAAAAGCCATTCCCTGTTCTGGCGTCTGCCTTTTTCTTGGTGTCTTTGTGTCTTGGTGGTGACGCGTTGCGGCAATAGCTACATGATGCTGACGGGGTCCACGTCGATCATCACCTCGCGCGTCTGGACCCCCGACCGCTCGCAGTGGTCAGCCAGTTGTTTCAGCAGCGCATGAAGGCGGGCGCGTGAAACCGACTTGAGCAGGAACTGGATTCGATAGCGGCGCTCCACTTTGGCCAGGGGAGCCGGTCCAGGGCCGAGAATCTTGAGGCCTGGGAACTGCCCTTCGACCTTGGTAAAGAATTCTCCCATCTCCTTTGCCACCTGTGCGGCCCTCTCCAACTTCTCGTGCTGGGCCACGACGTTGGCGAGAGCGGTGATGGGCGGATAATGCATCATGCGGCGGAAACCCATCTCCTTACTGAAAAATCCGTCATAGTTCTGGTCTGCGGCAAGGCGAATGGCGTAGTGCTCGGGAAAGAAGGTCTGCACAAGAACGCGGCCGGGGGCGTCACCTCTGCCGGCGCGGCCGGCCACCTGGGTCACAAGCTGGAAAGTGTGCTCTGCGGCCCGGAAATCGGGCAGGCCCAGGCCAATGTCCGCAGATACCACGCCGACCAGCGTAACGCCGGGGAAATCATGCCCTTTCGCGATCAATTGCGTACCCACGAGGATGTCGATCTTCCCCTCCCGGAAATCCGAAAGCACGCGCAGGAACTCGCTGCGGCGCCGGGCCACGTCGCGGTCCAGGCGGGCCACCCGCGCGCCGGGAAAAAGCTCGGCGAATTTCTGCTCGAGCTTCTCCGTTCCCTCGCCGACAAACTGCAGGTATTCAATTCCGCAAACCGGACAAACGGGGGGAACGGCAATCGAGTAACCGCAGTAGTGACAGATTAGGCGGTGCTCCCGGCGATGATAGGTGAGCGAGATGGAACAATTCACACAGCGGACCGTCTGGCCACAGTTCCGGCATAACAGGAACCACGAGTAACCTCGCCGATTGAGTAGGAGCATGGTCTGCGCAGAGGCTCGAACCTGGGCCTCGACTTCCGCCTTCAGCCGGCGTGAAACGGGCACTTGCGTGTGCGTCTCGCGGAACTCCTGCCGCATGTCCACGATCTCGACCGCAGCCAGTTCCCTGCCCCCCATGCGCTCTTTCAGTTTCGCCAGGTGGTATTTACCCTGCCGCGCATTCCAGTAAGATTCCAGTGATGGCGTAGCGGAGCCCAGAAGAGCCACGGCGCCGGCGAATTGCGCCCGCACAACCGCCACATCTCTTCCGTGATAGCGCGGCGTTTCATCCTGCTTGTAGCTCGAATCGTGCTCTTCGTCTACGATCACCGCACCCAGGTTCGCGAGAGGAGCGAAGACGGCGGAGCGCGTTCCCAGCACCACTTTTGTTTCGCCGTGGCGGACGCGCCACCAGGCATCGTCGCGTTCCCTTTCAGTCAGCCCGCTGTGCAGCAAAGCGACCTGTTCTCCAAATCTCGAAAGAAACAAGGATTGCATCGCCGGGGTAAGCGAAATCTCCGGCACCAGCATCAAAGCGGACCGGCCACGCTCCAGGCAGCGGGCAATCAGGTGAAGGTAGATTTCTGTTTTCCCACTCCCCGTAACGCCGTGCAGCAGGACGACGCTGAATCCTCCGGAATCAAGCCGGGGAAAAAGATCACTTAGGACGTTGGACTGCGCTGGTGTTAGTGAGGGGGGAGCTTCCATATTGTCCTCCGGAAACCCGCCCTCTCGGAGCTCCGATCGCTTCCCGGCCCACGCCCCGCGCGGGCCTGCTTCGCCAAGTTCTACCAATCCCGCCCGGCTGAGCGTGCGCAAGTTGGCCAGGTGCGCGTGGGCGGCTTCAAGAAGCTGGCGGTGATCTTGGGCAGGCCCCTCTCGTTCGAGCGCCTCGATAATTCTTCGTGCGACGGGAGAAAGCCGGGGCGGGCGTTCCGGCAAGGGTCCCGCCAGTCGGACGGCAAAAGCCTTCCGTCGAGTGCGCTCCCTTTCCACTTCCGCGACCGTCACCCATTTCTGTGCCAGCGCCCGCTGAAGCGCGCCGGGGAATTTCTTGTCGAGGATCTCAACCGAAGCGCCGGGACGCCTGTCGAGGTACGCCAGCAGAGCACCTTCCTGGCTTCCCCGGCTCTCCTCCAGCAGGCTGGCCTGGAGTTCCCGCATCTTTCCCCTTCCCTCATCCGTCAGGTGGACAAGCCGAGCACGCCGAGTCTCGTGTCTCAGCGGCAACATGGCACGGAAGACTTGCCCAGGTGAAGCAAAGTAGTAATCTGAAATCCAGAGCCCGAGCCTTACGAGTTCCGGGGAGAGGACAGGTTCGGGATCGAGTGCGCGCAAAGCCTCACGCACCTCGATTCCAGGCGCCAGCCGGCCTGTTGGATGGAGCACGATTCCCGTCGCCTTGCGCGCCGCCAAGGGGACCAGTACCCGCTGGCCGGGAGAAATTGAAAGGGAGTCCGGGAAACGATAAGTAAGCGGATGAGGGATGGCCGCCATCACCGCTACATCAAACAAAGAACCTTGCGGCTTTTTCCGTTCTCGATCCACGTCGGCATTCTATGCCAGCCGAGTCGCCATAGCCAGCAGAAGAAAAATGGATGTCATTCCGACCCCGCAGTCGCGGGAGAGGAATCTCGCTCTGCGTGAAGTGGATCGGAGCTCAAGGGGACTAGGCGGTAGGTGGAAGGAAGAACCAGGGCCAGATTCCTCGCTGCACTCGGAATGACGGAGACGTCCGTGCCACATCCGCCTCGCGAGTCACACCAAGCTGGCGCGGGTGCGCGCCGCCACAAGGTTGGTGTAGAGATTGCCAAGGCGATCCAGCATCTTGATGGCTGGTGAAAAATTCCTGCGGTTGATGTGCTCAATGTTGAGCCCGAGGGGCGGCGGGTCAGGAGGCAGGTTGTCGAAAACATCCATCAGGATGCGCTGCGCCAGATCGAGCGACCTCTCCAGGCACGTCTCACTGGGGGCCGTGGCGCCGTCTTCCGAGCCCAGCAGGAAACGATCGAGGTCCTTGGGGATGTCAGCCCCCAGCCAGCGCAGGAACTGCAAATCGCGCCGGTGGCTGACCGGAGCGAAGCTGAGAAAAACGCGCGCCTGCAAGCCGTTGAGCCGCTGGATGAGCCACACCACGTCATTCGAGTCGAACAGAATCTGCGAGGTGAAGAAGTCGATACCCGCCCTGGTCTTGCTGCGAATGCGGTCGGATTCGTTCTTTCGGCTGGGAATCGTGATTCCGCCCAGCATTATCGGCAGTCCCTCCCTCCGCACCAAGGCTGCGGCTTCCATGACGCTTGGCCCGGGATAGCGGAGCTCGGTGGATTCACCGCCCACCAGCACGAGGTGCCTCAGGCCCCATTCCAAGCAGGTCTCGCGGAACCATATTGCCGGCTTCGGGTCATGGACGACCACGCGGTTAAGAACCACGTCCGCTTCCAGCTCGCGCTGAATGCGTGAGCCAAACACGCGCGGCTCCACGCGCGGCACAAACTTGCTGGTTCGCTCCGCCCCACGATCTTCATCGTGAATTTCCGGCAGGTTGACCCCATCCACGAATTGCTTGACCCTTCTCAGTTCAGCCAGGGATTCGTTGATGGCCCCCGGCTGATCCGCCGCCGGCGGGACCACTTCAAAGAGCGTCACCGGAATAGAAGGGTTCAGTATTTTTTCTTGCAGCATCATCGATTGCCACCTGCGTTGCCAGCCTGCATTGCTCGCCCCTGTCTACCCTTTACTTTAGCCCGAGCAGGCGAAAACCGCAACCTTGCGCACTCTGGGGTAGTTGGTCAGTTGGCGAGAAGTCGCTTCGTCCATGTGGCTGTTCGCAAGAGCTAAGAGGGCTACGGCATGTAGTTTCCGAATCACCGACCACTAGGGAGTTGCCACTATACTTGTAGTTTTCTAACCCAGTCGAACTATGGGTTATAATGTTGCGTCGCAACGAGCGACTATTCGAACAACGTGTTTTCGGGCCCCAGAACAAATCGAAAATGGCGAGGTGTTCAATGCATATTCCTTTGCACAGGCACGGCTTCTTGATCGCCTTGTTTATGGCTGCGTGCGCTCTAGTTTGGCCAGTTGCCCTATCGGCCCAAACGGGTCTGGAGGGCCACTGGGAGGGCGCGATTCAACTACCCCGGACGGCCTTGCAGATCCGGGTTGATTTCAAACGCGCCGGTGCAGCGTGGCAGGCCAACATCGACATCCCGCAGCAAGGTGCTCAGGGACTGCCGCTCCAGGCCGTGCGATTCGCGGCGCCACAGGTTCATTTCGAGCTTCCCGCCGGCCCCGGCCTGGCTGTTTTCGACGGCAAGCTGGATGGCGACAAAGTCAGCGGAAACTTCTCGCAGGCTGGGCAAACATTTCCTTTTTCTCTCGAGCGCAAATCGGCCATGGCACCAGCGCCCTCCGTGACAGCCACGCCGCCAGCCAAGCCGAGCCTCGACGGGCTCGACGAATTCGTCACTCAGGCCATGAAAGATTGGAAGGTACCCGGCCTAGCCATCGCAATTGTGCAGGGCGATAAAGTAATTCTCCTGAGGGGCTATGGCTACCGCGACCCGGAGAAGCAGCTGCCGGTGACCCCGAATACACTGTTTGCCATTGGCTCGATCACGAAATCCTTCACCGTGACCACCCTTGGCATGGAGATGGACGAAGGCAAATTGGACTGGGACAAGCCCGTCCGCGATTTTCTACCCACCTTTAAGTTGTACACCCCGGCGCTAACCGAGGAGATGGTGATGCGCGACTTGATTACGCATCGTTCCGGCTTGCCGCGCCACGACCTGGTCTGGTACTCATCTGATTTCTCGCGCGAGGATTTGCTCCGGCGCCTGCAGTATCTTGAGCCAAACAAGCCCCTCCGAGCCAAGTTCCAGTACAACAACCTCATGTTCATGACTGCGGGTTACATTGCTGGACTGCTCAACAACACGAGCTGGGAGGATGCTGTCAGCCAACGCGTCTTCAAACCTCTGGGAATGACCGGGTCGAATTTCTCCGAGCGGGATACCCAGAATAGCCCGGATTTTGCCCAGCCCTATCGCAAAGGCCGCGACTTAAAGGCTGAATTGAAGCATATCCCCTTCGATCCGCAATGCCCGGACCGCTGCGCCATGGGTCCGGCCGGCGAAATCAACAGCAACGTCGCTGATATGAGCAAGTATCTGCTGTTCCACATGAATCAGGGGAAGTTGGAAGGCAAACAGCTTCTTTCTGAAAACAACGCCATGCAGATGCAAACTCTCCAGATGAGCATACAGGGCGCGCCGGCCTACAAAGAACTCGGTGAGAACAGCTACGGAATGGGCTTCTTTATTTCTTCTTACCGTGGGCATAAAACGGTCGAGCACGGCGGAAACATTGACGGCTTCAGCGCCGAGCTATCGTTCCTACCGGCCGACAAGATCGGCGTCGTCGTGCTCAGCAATCTCGATGGAAATCCCCTGCCGGAAATCGTCGCTTTTAACGTCTTCGACCGCTTACTCGGGCTCGACCCGGTCCCATGGAACCAGCGATTCCTGGAGTCCGAGAAGAAAGGGAAGGAGTCGGAGCAGGAGGCGAAAAACAAAGGCTACACTCCGCAGAAGCACGGCACGCATCCCTCCCACGACTTGAAAGACTACGTCGGGGATTATTCGAATCCTGGCTATGGCATTGTCAGCATCGCCCCCGACGGCGATGCCTTCAAGTTGACGCTCAACAAGGTCAGCAAACCTCTGAAGCACTATCATTACGATGTCTTCCAAGTACCCGAGGATCCACTGGATCCGTTCGAGAAAATGAAGGTGATGTTCCTTACGGACATTAACGGGGACATCTCCAGCCTGTCGATGCCGCTCGAACCCAACGTGAAGGACATCATCTTCACGCGCATGCCCGATAAGCAACTCGCCGAGCGCGGTTTCGTCGCGGCCTTCTCCGGTCAGTACGAGCTTCCCGGAGTTCCGGTACCGCTGACGGTTACGCTCCGTGGCGATCACACCCTCGTTGCCAGCATTCCCGGGCAGCCCGACTACGAGTTAAACCCGAAGCGTGGCACGACTTTCCAGATCGGAGACTTCAGCGGCGTGACGATCGAGTTCAAGCGCGATGCCTGGGGAAAAGTGACGGAGGCTGTCCTTGACCAACTCGGCACCGTCATCATTCTGAAGAAGAAATAGGGCCCTGAACAAGCTGAAGAGAAGAATCGAGCTACCGCTTGTGGAGACAAACCCTGCCTGCCCATGAGTACCTCATCCACTCCCGTGCTTGGCCAAGCTCTCCAGAGGCGGCTTGCATTCACCGCAACCGCTCTGGTGCTCTGCATCTCGGCCTGCAAGCTGCTCGTGCATTTGTATGCCGGCCATCATTACGGTTACTTCGTTGACGAACTGTATTACCTCGCTTGCAGCCGGCATTTGGATTGGGGTTACGTCGACCAACCTCCGCTGATCGCCTTGATCACTTGGCTGGCGCGCTCTCTGCTGGGGGATTCCCTGCCTGCAATCCGGTTCTTTCCGGCGGTTGCGGGCGCCGCCGAAGTTGCTCTCACGGCTCTGATCGCCCGCGAGCTGGGCGGAAAGCGCTTCGCCCAGGGCTTGGCTGCCCTTGCGACCCTGGTGGCGCCGGGTTTCCTCGCCGGCGATAGCCTGCTGACCATGAACGCGTTCGAGCCACTGTTCTGGCTGGGTTGTGCCTACCTGCTCATCTGCATCATCAAAACCGGCAACCCGACCCTCTGGATCTGGTTCGGCATGCTGGCGGGAGTCGGGCTCGAAAACAAGTACTCCATGCTAATCTTTGGGGCCGGCATGGTGGTCGGCTTGGTGTTGACTCCGCAGCGCCGCGCGCTCTCAAGTCGCTGGCTCTGGATCAGCGGGGCGCTCGCTTTCGTGATCTTTCTACCGAATCTGCTGTGGAACATTCAACACCACTTTCCCTTCCTGGAATTGCACGCCAACATCCAGCGCAGCGGGCGCGATGTGCCTCTTGGGCCGTTGGCATTTTTCGCGCAGGAAATCCTGACGCTGCTTCCCTTGACTCTGCCCATCTGGCTCGCTGGCCTCTGGTTTTACTTCTTCTCGAAACCGGGCAAGCCGTTTCGCGCTCTGGGCTGGGCATGGGTTTTCACCGCCGCCGTTATCGTGACGCTGAGCCCGCGGATCTACTACCTCTATCCCGCCTTTCCGGTCTTGTTTGCCGGCGGCAGCGTGATGTGGGAATCGTGGCTGGACCAGCGGCGATACCAATGGCTGAAACTCGCCTATCCCGCCCTGATGGTTGGGGCTGGCGCTGTGTTCGCGCCGCTCGTCATTCCGGTCCTGCCTCCCGAAACATACATTCGATACACGAAGGCGCTACATCTCCAGCCGCCCAGGATTGAGACTCACCGGCTGGGCCCGCTGCCGCAGCTCTTCGCCGACCAGTTCGGTTGGGAGGAGATGACGGCCACGGTCGCGCGGGTTTACAACAGCCTGCCGCCCGAGGTTCGCGCCAAGACCGCGATCTTCGGCCAGAATTACGGGCAGGCCGGCGCCATCGATCTCTTCGGTCCGAAATACGGCCTGCCGCCCGCCATCAGCGGGCACCAGACCTATTTCTATTGGGGACCGCGCGAATACACCGGGGAGAGCATGATCGTGATGCAGGGGCAGCAGCAGGATCTGGAGCGGCGCTTCGCCAGCGTCGAGAAGGTCGCCCGCGTCTACCACCCTTACTCCATGCCCTACGAGCACTTTGACGTCTTCTACTGCCGTGGCCTCAGACAGCCCCTGAAGGAAATCTGGCCGCAAGTGAAGAACTGGGACTGAAGTAGCCGGTTTTATTTCGCCCTGGTTTTAGCTTTTGGGACGTAATCAAAAAATCTCTCCGTTGTATTGCCCGAGGTCCATTCCGCGCGCAGCCTGGTTTTCTTCTCTACCCTGCGCAACTCCGATAGCAAGGATCGATTAAGCTCCCGCGCATTCTCTCCCATAAACTCTGCCTTAACGAGAAATTCATGGTCTGCTGTCTCTTCGATGACACCCTGAGGAACGGCCTTCCTCAGGACTATAGCAATTGCTGTGGGATTATCTGTACTAATTCTAGCCACAAGAGAAAAACTCTTTTTTGCCATGTTTTTTCCCCGCTCAACGAGCATGTCGAGCCAGGCGCCGAGGGGCGCTTAAGAAAACAATCAGCCGGCTAGTAAAGAACTCTGAATCTGATGGTGCTAGGTATGGCTTCGAGCGCGGCGATGAGACCGTCGTCCCAGTCATGATTGATGTCCAGGATGGCATACCCGACCGTCCCCTTGGTGTCATAGACTTGTCGTTCCACGTTGATGCCGCGTTCCGCGAACACCCGGTTTATGGCGAGCAACATTCCGGGAATGTTCCTATGAATGTGTGCCAGCCTGTGATTCCGGGGGGCGCTCTCGAGTTGGCAGTGGGGCAGATTCACGCTGAGCCTGGTGTCGCCGTTTTGTAAGTAGCGGCACATCTGCGCCGAGACGAATTGTCCAATGCTTTGCTGAGCTTCTTCGGTACTTCCTCCGATGTGTGGGGTCAGAATGACGTTGGGAAGGTTCTGGAGTGAGTTGGAAAAAACTCCCCCGCTACCCGGCTCCTCGGGGAAAACATCAATGGCCGCCCCGCTCAGCTTGCCGCTCTTCAGGTTTTCTGCCAGCGCTTCATGATTGACCACGAAACCTCGACTCAAGTTGAGGAAAACCGATCCCCTTTTCATCATCCGAAACTCTTCTTCGCCAAAGAAATTCCTGTTTTGGGGTTTGCCGTCAACGTGAAGGGAAACCACATCCGCTGTTTGAAGCAGCTCCGAAAACGCGCAGTTCTTTGCATTCCCTCGAGCCAGAACCTCCGCCACATCGCAGAAGATCACTTTCATCCCCACAGCCTCTGCCAATTCAGAAAGTTGAGAGCCAATCTTGCCGTAGCCCACGATGCCGAGTGTCAAGCCACGAACTTCATGGCAGCCTTTGGAGCTTTTGTGCCAAGCGCCGCGGTGGAGAGCGAAACTAGTGTGAAAAACCCGCCGCACCAACATGATGATTTCCCCCAAGGCGAGCTCTGCCACCGATCGGGTGTTACTGTGGGGATCATTGAACACCGCGATGCCCTGTTCGGTGCAACTGGCGCAGTCAATTTGCTCGACTCCGATACAGTACGCGCCTACCACAAGCAGTTCAGGAGCAGATTCAAGAACAGACTTGGTGATTCTTGTCTTGGACCGGATGCCGAGCACGGCAACATTTCGGATTTCCTGAACGAGTACGGCGGCATCCGGGCTTCCGGGCAGGGTCCTGACATCGTAGCCGGCGCGGGAGAATGTTGCGACTGCATCTTCATGAATGCCTTCAAAGAACAACGCTTTCATCGCTATCTCGCTCCCCGAAAGAAAGTGAAGTAATGCGTTTATAAAATATGCCAGAAAACTGGCAAAAGAACAGGATTTTCAAGACCGTTGGAGAATCTCACGCTTTCGCTCGAGCCGCATGAACATTGTTTCCAGCACATCTCACCAGAATCTTTGCGGGAGTGGTACACGTCCTAAGCGGCTTTCGCGGTGCGGAAATGAAGAGGGTCTCTTAGGTTTTGCAACTCCCGGTAATAATAGAGTGCGGTAGGCCGTCTTCCCTTGAATCGCAGCTTCTTCAGAAAGGCGATTTCATCCTGACTGGCGCCGCCGCTGAGGGAAGCATCCTGAAGGAATTCTCTGAGACCCGGCTCTTCCTCCAAAGACGGTTCGATATCCTTTTCCACGAACTCAAACTTCTTAGGGTGCCCAGGGGTCACTCTGCGGTTTAACACGATTTCCAAGCCGAAAGTCGCAAGGTCGATATCCCAGAATTCGATCAGCGGATCCAAAAAGGAGACGCAGTTCTCAATCGACACATTGAAAATGTCAGCGTCCAGGAACTCGAGAATCGCCACACGCATCTCTTCGTAGCTCCGGTGGCTAAGCCTGGCTACCAAGCGGAGCCAGTTTTCACTTTCCAGTTCTTGTCTGGCGACTTGCTTGACCACATCCAAAAGCTTCTGTGTGACCAGGAGTTCGAGTTCACCAAAGGGCTGCTTTTCGAAAATCGCCGCTATTTGTTTCTGTTTGTCCGGTTTGCACTTTCTAAGCACCAACTCTCGAACCTCCTTAAACAACGGCGCGGGTGGGTCTGCCAGTTTTCGTTTTAGTGCTTCGTGGCGCTGTTGCTCAGCCAGCTTTGTGAGCTCCCCGCTTCGGAACTTCAAGAATTCCTCAATCTTCCCATAGATATCTGTCCGCTCAGGTGCGGGTGGCGCTTTCCTCCGGGTAAGCAATTGCGATATGTAGGACTCCGTGACCTGGGCAGCAACCGCCAACTCTCTCTGTTCACGTCCCAGTTGTTCGAGTCGTTGCCTGATCACCAAAGGTAGGTCCATGGGATGCCTCCCCAAGATTAACTATACCTAGTTCACCTAACCCTCGTAAGCTAGAATCTCGCACAATGAGCTTGACAAGTAAAGTTAATTCAATCAATATGGTTAATGAGATGAGCCTCTCCTAGACACTCTCCAGGTCTCCTGAACTAAGTCGGGTTATCTGCGGCCTCACTTCTTAGAAGGCAACAAAGGAGGTTGCCATGTTCGCTCGACATGTATCCTTGCATTTCAAGCCGAATAGCGTTGGGGAGTTTAGCCGGACGATGGAGAAGGAGATCATTCCAGTGCTTCGAAAGCAGAGAGGTTTTCAAGGCGAAACCTGGATCGGTCCGAGCGGCCAAGCCCGCTCTCCAGTTCGGCGAAGACGAAACGACGTTTGAGAAGAAATGAGGCATGCAATGCTTACAAGAATCATGAAGGGGGTTTCCATCGCGGCGCTGCTCCTGGGGTTCCTGTGGAACTTCCCCGCGTTTCACCAAGAGTGGTCGGTTAGAGACGGAGGCTACCTGGAGCTGCTCAATATGGTGGTTTGTCTGACCGCCCTCCTGGTCGTCGCGCAGGCGTTTCGCGAACGGAAGTACTTTTGGGCGGCCGGATTTGTTGCGATTGCCGTGCTTTTCAATCCCATCGTGCCGGTCACACTCTCTCGGACGATGTTTCTCTGGCTGGACTCGGTCTGCGTGGTGACCTTCCTGGTCTCGCTGGCACTATGGAAGAAGCGACCCATACTCTCTATACCCTCGGTAACTAATCGCACCCCTGGCAGCGAGTCACTGTGAAGGGGACCGAGCCCGAATTGGGTCACGCGTCTGAGAACAAAGCAGAGAGCTCACAAGGGAGGGAATTATGTCGGAAAGAAATGGTGACAAATCCAGGTTTGGCCGGGAACGCCGGCAGAGGATTCTCCGGCTGAAGCAAACTCGAGAAGCGCGAAAGGCCCTGGAAGCAAAAAATCAAACACGACCAGTGCTGGGTCCCGGAGAAGAAGAGCCAGCATCTTGCCGTTGACGGCTGAGTCGGTCGGCACTGCCAGCGGCGCCAAGTATGACCAGCGCTCGCAGGGCCAATATGAGGATTCTGAAATGTATATCCAATATGTCGGTTTCGACAGTGCAGCCAGTTCTCGAATCTATGCTTTTCACGTGATTGACACACCTCATGAGGCACGCGATTTCACGGTCAACGTTCAATTCGAAGCGTTTCGCCCGAATTGCCTGAAACTCCAGGATGGCCCAGGCATATGCTTTGCGCGGTTGGCGAAGGCACTAGGAGGGGAGACGCTCGAATCTCGCACTGAGGCCCGTCTGAGTATCGGGGAGCCTGACATCCGGGAATACCTGGAACGGCACTACCCGCGTAAGCCGCAGGCAAAGAAGAAAGAGGATAGCATCGTGTCGTCGGTCGCCGGGCCGAAACACTTGTGGCAGCGTGGCTGACAACCGTTGAACGCACGCTGTAAATGGGTTGACCCCGATCGGCGATTGCCGTGCCGAAAAACTCTTGGCAGTGGGGCTGGCCCCGTCTCATGAATCAGTGTAGGTCAACCGGGTGGACCCCAAGGGCCACCCCAAATTGGAGGAACAGAGAAACATATGGCAACAAAACTTTTCGTAGGTAATCTTCCCCACAGCACCACCGACGGTAGTCTCACCGACTTTGTGACCAATGCGGGCTATCAAGTGGCCTCAGCAGTGGTGATTCGTGACAAGATGTCAGGCGCCCCGCGAGGATTTGGATTCGTCGAGCTCGCCGAAGGCCAGGACCTTCAAAAGGCGATCACCGGCTTGAACGGACAGGCCCTCGAGGGCCGTCCTTTGACCGTCAACGAAGCTCGTCCCCAGCGCACGGACTTCTCGCGACCACGCAGTGGTGGCGGCCGGGATAGTTCATACCGCAGGCGCGATTATTAGGGTACTGTACAGGCTGCGGAAAGACCCGTTTCGCCTGTCATTCCGAGGAGTCCCGGTCTGATCGGGGCGACGAGGAATCTTGCACTGCGTTGAAAATGCTCAGAGCGAGATTCCTCTCTCGCGCCTGCGGGATCGGAATGACAGCGTGGAAGGGTTTTTCCGCGGCCTGACTGCAGTGCCAAGCAGATGCGCTTAGATCGGCCTCGGCCGCGACGACTTTCGGAACGCCCAGTCCCCCGAGGTAGTGCTGGGCCTCAGACCGAATTGCGCCGCCCTGGCAGGCAGCAGTACCAGGGATGAGATTAGATAGCCAGGTGGAGAGAGGACTCTATGAAATTAAAACCCGGCCAGTCTGTCCGCCATTTCAGGTACGGTTGGGGCGCGGTCCTCGAACGCGACCGCGATCAGACGATGGTGTACTTCCACAGCGTAGGCATAAAGAAGTTCGTGACCTCTATGGCGACCTTCGCGGTGGTTCAGGATCAGGCGCCAGGGAAGAAGCACGCACCTTGACTACCGCCTGCCTTCGGTCAGAGTGTTTTTTTTGATGAAAATCCTGATTACCGATCCCTTTGAAGTGGGATTTTCACCACGGCCGACAAAGCCAGTGTGACTGGGTAAGGTTTGGCCCCTCGGCGAGGACTCGAACCTGGAATTCGTCGGCTGACGAATTAACAGCCAGTGTGAGGGAAGTTGGCTCCTCGGCCAGGACTCGAACCTGGAACCCTTCGGTTAACAGCCGAACGCTCTACCATTGAGCTACCGAGGATTTTGCGACCCGTACTACCCTTCGGGATTCTCGCTTTTGCTGAGCTTGCCGTTGAACAATGAAGGACAGGGGCAGAGAAAGATCTTCGCAAGAGCGGAAATGCGGAGGACGGCTTAGGGCTTCTTCTCTTCCTCTTTCTTTTCCGAGCTCCCCTCCATGCCGCCTTTGATGGCATCCTTGAACTCGCGAATTCCCTTCCCCAAGCCCTTACCGAGTTCCGGCAACTTTCCTGGTCCAAACAGGATCAACACAATTAGCAATATAAAAATCAAATGGGTTGGCTGAAACAAACCCTCCATAACACATCCTCCTCGCCCGCCCAATGTCAGCGGCGCACCAATCAAACTTATTATAACTCAGGTGGCAACGAAACCCAATCGCGATTTGGGCGGTGGGTCAATTTGATGCTGTAGCGGCGATCCCGCGTCTGCGGGATCGCCAAATGGCGGCGTAAAGCCGCCTCTACCTCAAATTGACCCACTATCGCGATTTGTGCCCCTTGAAGACCATATTATCTGGTGTCTTGCCCTCTTCCTGGCACTTCTGATAGTAAAGAGCCAAATAGCTGCTGGTAATGTAATCCTGGCGCGAATATCCCAGCCGAGTCGCAACCTCGTCGATCCATTTCTCCGGCCCTTCAAGCTCGAGGTAATTGCCTATGGGCGTCTCGTCGTACGCTACCTGGGGCAGTCCGTGCAAGTCTGCTTTGTTACCTTCGGCAAAGATGGTCCGGTACTTTTCATAAATGAACACTTGTTTCAACCCCAAGTTCTTCAGAACCTCACGGAGGAGCACTCCGTCTTCAACTCGGGTTTCGATTTCACGTCTGGTTTCGTACCAACGCGGGCGGAGCGATGGCCCCTTGAACGTCAAGCGGTCTTCGCCGTGAGCGAAACGCAATCGGAGAAGACACCCAGACCTGCTAAGCCGAAGATCGGGGAAGTCGAAAAGGTAATTGCTCTCAAAGTGCCGTGCCTTCAAAACCTTGAAGCCCAGATGAGACAGGCGTTTCCCCAACTGCTTGCGGTCACGAGCCAGCAACTTGATTTCGGTTTCGCGGCGATGCTTCATGCCGGGGTAAGAAGGTGTTCTTAGAACTCGCGATCCAGCATGAAATCAGGCAGGGATCGCAGGGCATCCTTGTAGGGCGTGTCCGGGAACGTCTCCAGACAGCGCTTGGCCTTCTGAGCGAATTCCTGGGCCTTTTCTCTCGCGGCCTGCAAGGTGTTATACCGGTCGATCAGGTCCAGAATCTCACTAAATCCTGCCGAGTTAAAGCCGCCATCTTCGAGCACAGACCTTACTTTCTGAGCCTCCTCGTGTCTACAGCGTTGCAGGAGATAGATCAGCGGTAACGTGACCTTGCCTTCGCGAAGGTCATTGCCGATAGGCTTTCCTAATATCTCCTCGGAGGAAGTAAAATCGAGTAGGTCATCGATAAGCTGGAAGGACAAGCCAAAATTGTGGCCATAGGCGCCCAACAGTCTCTCCTCCTCCTCGCTCCTTCCTGCCAGCACCGCGCCCAATCGCAGGGAAACGGAAAACAGGCAAGCCGTCTTGCGATAAGTCAACTCGAAATAGACGTCTTCCGGGACGTCGATCCTTCTCTTCCAGGTGAGTTGGAGCAACTCGCCCTCGACCATGGCCTGCGTTAAGGCGATGCAGAGGTCAAGGACCTTGAAGTTGCGCTCCGCCAGGGCAATGTTAAAGGCCTGCATGTAAAGCCAATCCCCGGCCAGCACACTCAAGTGGTTGCCCCAGCGGGAATTTGTGGAAGGTCGTCCCCGGCGCGTGTCCGCCTCGTCAATCACGTCGTCATGAACGAGCGTGGCGGTGTGGATGAGTTCGACCACGGTTCCGAGCCGAATCGCAGCCGGCCCCTCAAAACCACACAGTTTGGAGGAGAGCAGCACCAGGGCGGGGCGCAGTCTCTTGCCCCCGCTGCCTCGCAGGTATTGGCCGATCTCGGTGATGGGCTGAACGCTGGAGATGCTTTGAAGGCGAAACTCGTCTTCCACCTTCTCGAGGTCAGCACGCACCAAGTCGAACACTTCTTTGATTGTCAGGCTATTGACAGAGGCCAAGTATCAATTCCCCGTCGTCCCTTCGGTTTTGAAACGCCCGCTCAAGTTTGGGAGGGGACAGGAGATTCACGTTGCGAACCTAAATACTCCCACAATTCGCATATGAAGGGAAGCCTGAACTTCGCTTCCGCAAGTCAGGCGGCAGAGCCGCGTCTTCCAGAGGCTCTTCATTCTGACTCCTGACTCGTGACTCCTGAGTCCAGACTCCTGGTTTAGCGCCTGTCGCCTGGCACCTGAAACCTGGCTTTCTGCCCCCATCTGCCACCTACTACCTGCCAGCCACCCTCTCTCCAGGCAGTTAGCACCGTAGCCGATTGGTTGAGGTCTGCCAAGCTCCCCTCCTGGTTCAGCAAAATGTGCGACATCAGAGGTATAGCTACTCGTTTGGAGTCGGTGTCTGTGTTAATCTACTCCCATTATGAGGTGGGTTCCTATGGTGCTTCTTGCGATTCCATTGGTAACGATTGCCATTCCAAGGACAGGGGCGGAAACTGCGCTGGAGATGCGTCGCGCTCAACTGAGCGCGGCGCTCGCGCAAGAGTGGGAATATCAGCTTCGCGCTCACCCTGAGTTGGCAACCTATATCGGCGACAATCGTTTCAACGACAGGGTGAGTGATTATTCGGCCAAATTCTTCGCCGAGGACCTGGAGCATGCGAAACAGACACTGCGGAGCATCGACGCTATCGACACCACCGGTTTCCCGGAGCAAGAACAGTTGAATAAGATTCTCATGGTCCGCAGCTTGCGCGAGCAGATCGAATCATCCCGATTCAAAGACTGGGAAATGCCTGTCGACCAGATGAACGGAATCCATCTGAGCTATGCAGCTCTACCCTCCACAACGCCCTTTCGCTCGGTGAAGGATTATGAAGACTATCTCTCGCGCCTGCGTCAGCTCCCGCACATCTTCGAACAGATCGTAGCGGATATGCAGCTCGGCCTGCGTGACGGTCTGATTCCGCCGCGATATCTGCTGGAGAAGGTCGCCCTCCAAGCACAGGATATCGCTGACAAGTCTCCGCACGACAGCCCATTCACACAGCCTTTGTCCAAGTTCCCCGCGGGCATTTCGGAGGCTGACCAGAAGCGCCTGCACGATGCCATCCTCACCGCTGTGAAGAATGAAGTGGCGCCTGCGTACGCAAATTTTGCCGCCTTTGTGCGCACCCAATACGCTCCTAAGGGAGGCACGGAAGTTGGCATTTGGGCATTGCCGGAGGGTGGCGCCCGTTATCGCTTCGACATCCGGCAAATGACCACTACTGATTTAAGCCCGGAAGACATCCACGCGCTGGGGCTCAAACAAGTGGCTGAAATCGAGACCGAGATGCTCACGATTGCTCGCCAGCAGGGCTTCAGCGACTTGGCAAGTTTTAACCAGCACATCCGGAACGATCGCCATCTCTATGCGAGCTCCGGTCAGCAACTTCTCGGCCTGTACCAACATTACACCGACCAGATGTATGCCAGGCTTCCGCAGCTTTTCTCTCATTTGCCGAAGAACAAACTGGAAGTAATTCCCATGGAGGCGTTTCGCGCTCCCGATGCCGTCCCTGCCGATTACTCACCCGGCGCCGGTGACGGTTCACGCCCTGGCCGCATCAACGTCAATGAATATGATCCCCAACATCGGCTCCTACTCAATGTGGAAGCGATTGCCTATCATGAGGGCATACCCGGCCATCATCTCCAGTTTTCCATCGCGCAGGAACTGCCTAACCTTCCGCCCTTCCGCAGATTTGCTTCTTACAATGCGTATTCCGAGGGTTGGGCGTTTTACGCGGAGCGATTAGGCAAAGAAGCCGGTTTTTACCAAGATTCCTATAGCGAATATGGACGCTTGGAGAATGAGATGTGGCGTTCTGTTCGCCTGGTTGTGGATACAGGTGTGCACTACAAGCACTGGTCGCGCCAGCAAATGGTGGACTTCTTCCGCCAGCACACCGCCATGGATGAACCCAACATCCAAACCGAGGTGGACCGCTACATCGCCTGGCCCGGGCAGGCGCTGGCTTACAAGCTCGGTCAGATGAAAATTCTCGAGCTGCGCCAACGCGCCCGGGATGCGCTCGGCGACAAATTCAATATTCGCGCCTTCCACGATGCCGTGCTCGCGGACGGACCGCTCCCCCTCGAGGTGCTCGAAACAAGAATCAATGAGTGGATTGGCTCACAGAAAGCCGTCCAAGCCTCCGCAAAATAACAGAACGGACTTCTTGTCTCTTGACAATCGGGACAAGATAGGCTAGAGTTGTAAGCTGATGCTGGGCAGAAACTCACGCCCGGCAGGGAACACCATGCGGCAATGCCACGGCCCACCCCAACCCACTTCGGAGAATGGCCCCAAGCGGGTCGGAAAGTCCATAAATTGGCTCGCCGCGTGCCACAGACAAGAGGTCTTTCATGGCAGGGAGAGCAACAAAGAATTCTTCAAAATCGAACGAACAGCCCGGGAATGTCTATGAAAACAAGGGGCCGCTGTGGAAAACTCAGGGGTAAAGCGAGAATGTATTTGAAAACAAAGGCACTTAGCCGCAAAAAGCCGGAATGTTATTGAAAAGAAAGGTTGTTAATAGGTTGCAGGGCCAAGGGCAAAGGGCAAAGGCCCGGAGGGCCGAAAGAACATAGCCCAGGGCGCCAGCCCTGGGTCCAGAAAGCCCTCTGCTTCGCAGCAGCCCCAACGGGGCGAAAGAAAAGCTTTCGCCGCGGGAACTCTCCCCGGTTCTGCCGCCCCTAAGGGGCTTGAGAGGCACTGGGGCTTGATTTCCCAGGGCTTGCGCCCTGGGCTAAGTTCTATCGCCCGCTAGGCGGGCTGCCGGGACCACCCTGCTGCTGCCGCCGTGAGCTTTCACAAATATGTCAAGCAACAGTAGTAGGACTCCCGCTTCTATGTCGCGTATCCGGTTCACACGCGCGTTGAATCTACACGGGCTTACCTGTATACTGAGCGCTTGTTGGCACTGGTTTCCGGTCAAGGTGAGTGTGCGAACAGTTGCTGACCCATCCTGTCCCCTCACCTGTTTAACCCCACCGCACTACGAGGGCGCAGTGGGCAAAGTAATCTTAGCTACCAACATAGTGAGTTGGCCGTTTGGGTACCGGCCGAATCAGGCTGGAGAAAGGTCACAGGTCAAATGAAAGCAGCAGTTTTTTACGGGCCGCGAGACGTGCGGATCGAGGATGTTCCGAAGCCCAGGGCTGGAACCGGGGAAGTTGTTTTGCGGGTCCTCCGCTGTTCCGTGTGCGGGACGGACAAGCGCATTTACACCCATGGGCAGAAGAACGTAGTGCCGCCGGCGATTACCGGGCATGAGATTGTCGGAACTGTTCAGGAGATCGGTCCAGGTGTGGGAGGTGGGCTGCACATCGGCCAAAGAGTTGTGGTCGCCACCGTGGTGGGATGCGGAAAGTGTGTTTACTGCAAGCGCAAGCAATACAATCTCTGTGACTCATTCACAGCGCTGGGTTACGATTACGCCGGGGGATTCGCGGAGTACGTCAAGATTCCTGCCCCGGCGGTGGCGCAAGGCAACGTAATTCCAATTCCGAATTCCATGTCCGTGGACCGCGCGGCGCTGATCGAACCGCTTTCCTGTGTCCTGAACGGCCAGGAGTACTTATCTCCGCAGCCGGCTGATCGTGCCGTGGTCTTCGGAGCGGGGCCAATTGGCTTGATGCACGCCAGCATTCTAAAGGCGCGAGGTTGCGACCCGGTGATGGTGGCGGACGTGTCGCAGGAACGTTTGGATTATGTTCGCGAGTTTGGGGTCGGTCTGCCCGTGAATACGTCCGGTGGGAACGCTGTCAACAACATTATGGCGGCAGGCGGGGAAGAGAAATTCGATGTGGCCATAGTCGCCTGTTCCGTGAAGGCGGCCCAGGCCGATGCGCTGAAGCTGGTTCGCAAGAAGGCGCGAGTTTCATTCTTTGCCGGCGTGCCCAAGGACGACCCGGTTCTGGGTATCGACACCAATTTCATTCACTACAACGAGATTTCCGTCTTTGGCTGCTTTGCTTCCAACCTCCGGCACTACCACCAGGCCCTGGAAATGGTCTCCCGCGACGACTTGCCCTGGGATCGCTTCCTTACGCACCGCTTTAAACTGCAAGATATGGTCAAAGCCTATGCCGTGGTCGAGGCGGGACAAGGAATCAAGGCCGTGATCGATTGCGAATAACAATTAGCCACCCGCAGTCGGTGAGGCGCTCTGGAGTGCGGCAGCTTGCTGCCGCTTTCGCTCAGGCCAGCTTGCTGGCCGTGTACTGGGCGCTGGCTATAGCGACGCGAGCAAGCTCGCTAGAAGAAAGCGGCAGCAAGTTGCCGCACTCGAAAGCGCTAGTGAATTGGCAACAACCACGATGGATAAAGAATCTCTGGCACAATTAATTGCAATCTCTCGCGCGGTCGGCGCTAATCCGGACTACGTCCAGGCGGGCGGCGGCAACACATCGGTGAAATCTCAGGACGGGCGGAACATGGCCATAAAGGCCAGCGGCACGCCACTGACGGCGATGAGCGAGTCAGCCGGCTGGGTGGAACTGGACACGGCTGGAGTCCTGAGCATCTTCGATCGGAAGGACCTTGCTCAGCTAGAGACGAACGCCCGCGAGGCGCGTGTGCTGCAACATTTGTCCTCCGCACTCAGCGGCGGCAGCGGGCGGCCATCCGTCGAGACCGCGCTCCACGCCATGCTCGGCAAGGTGGTCATCCACACCCACCCCGTGGCGGCCAACGCCCTGAATTGCGGGCCGGGGTTGAAGGCCCTAGAGGAGATTACACCGGCGAGCGAACTCCCGCCGCTCTGGGTGCCCTACACCGATCCCGGCTGGCGCCTCGCCACCACCATCAAGTCTGCTGCCGAGGCTTACGAAAAGAAGCACAACCATCCCCCGGTGGTCATTTTCATGGAGAACCACGGCCTTCTCGTCTCGGCTCCTGAGGCGCGAGCATGCATGGCTCTCCACCATGAATGGGTGAGACGTTGCGAGCGGTACTTCCTGCCGGAAGCACCGCCGCTGCGCGCATCCTCGGGGCTGGATTCTGCGGCCTTGCGCAAGGCCATGGTCTCGTTGCGCCGCACCTGGCGCGAGGCGCGAGGAGGCGCTCCTTTCGCCCGCTTGACGAATGATACGGAGTTGGCAGCGGTGGCGTGTGACGAGAGGGCGGAGACGTTGGCCGGTGGCTCACTGACACCCGACCATATTGTTTACAACGGCTCCCGCGCCGTGCTGGGCGAATCATTGGACGAATTGGCCGCCAAGCTGAAACCGGCTTTGAGCGAGAAGGCTCCGCCCAGGGTAGCCATGATTAGAAATGTGGGGACCTTCCTGCTGGCTGAAAATGCTAACCAGCTTGATGGGGCAGAGGCCCTCGGCATCGCCGCCGCCAAGATCACGCGTTTGGCGTTGGGGCGGGGCGGGGCGCACAACCTCGGCCCGGCTTCCGCCGAATTCATCATTAATTGGGAGGCGGAACACTACCGCTCGGCCTTATTGGGCGCCACCGCCGCTCCGCTGGCTCAGAAGGTCGCCTTGGTGACAGGCGCGGCCTCCGGCCTGGGCTGTGGGATTGCCCAGGGTTTGGTCGAAGCGGGAGCCGCGGTGGCCTTCTGCGACCTTGACGACCAAGGCGCCGAAGAAGCGGCAGCCACCTCGCCGGAACCCTCGCGCGCACTCCCCGTGCACATGGATGTCACGGACGAAGGCTCCGTGGCAGCCGCATTTGACACGCTTTTGCGGCATTGGGGAGGCCTGGACATCGTCGTTTGCGCGGCGGGGGTTGCGCCTGCCTACGAGTTGGTCGACATGCCGGTGGAGAAGTGGCGGCAGGCGCTGGAGATCAATCTCACCGGCTATTTCCTGGTGGCGCGGGAGGCAGCTCGCATCATGCGCGCACAGGGTGACGGTGGCGCTATGGTCATCCTTTCGTCAAAGACCGGCTTGGACGCTTCACGAGCAAACTCTGCTTACAACGCTACGAAAGCCGGCGAGCTTCACCTGATGCGCGGCTGGGCGCTCGAGCTGGGGACGGATGGCATCCGCGTCAATGCCCTCGCCCCAGGCAACGTCTTCGAGGGGTCGAAGATCTGGAACCCGGAGTACATCAAAACCGCCGCCCGCAAGAAGGGGATCAAGCCCGAAGAGGTCATCCCCTACTATATTTCGCTGACCGCACTGAAGCGCGATATCAAGCGCTCAGACGTTGCTGCTGCCGCCGTCTTCCTGTGTTCCGACGCAGCGCGCTGCATCACCGGCCAGACACTGGTGGTGGACAGCGGACAGGTCATGGTTCGATGAGCAGCCCGCCGCTCGAAAAAACCGCTGAACTCGAGACGGAGCTTTACCAAGGAGGGCTCGAAGAGCGCTTGCGGGCTCTCCGCCTGCTTTGCGCCCAGCTCGGCCCCAGACCGCACCGTGGCACCAACTGCCACATCCACACCAGCGAGTCGTTCAGCGTTTTTCGCTCCCCGACGGAAGCGGTATGGCAGGCGGCGCGCGAGGGCCTCGCAGTGTTGGGCATCAACGACCACTACACGATTGCGGGGCACGAGGAGTTCCGCCGCGCCTGCGAGATTGCGGGCATTGGGGCGGCATTTTCTCTCGAGGCCGTGGCCATGGACCGTGACGCCGAGGCGAACGGCCTGCTGCTCAATGACCCCGATAACCCGGGCCGTGTGTATCTCTGCGGCAAAGGCGTCACCAGGAATCCGCCTGATTCCTCGACCGAAATGCGTAACCTCGCGCGCATGCGGGCGGCCCTCGAGCGACGCAATCGTGAGATGACCGAAAAGGTCGACACCCTCTTCAAGGATCGACTGCATGCCGATGGCCCGACCTGGGAGTCCGTTCGTAGGTTGACGCCGCGAGGCAACGCCACCGAACGGCACGTGGCCTGGGCAACGCTGGCGCGGTTACGTGAGTGGGCGGCAGCGCAGGGAGTATCCCTTTCGGAAGCCCTCTCGATTTGTTGCGGGGCTGCTCCGCGGCCAGGGGCTGACGACGCCGCGCTGCAAATCTTCCTTCGCGCCAAACTTCTCAAGGCGGGCGCGCCTTGCTTCGTGCGCGAGTCCGAGGAGGCTTTTGTCTCCATGGAGGAGCTGCGCAGGATCTTTCTGGCCTTCGGATCTATCCCCACTTACCCGGTCCTCGGAAATCCGGTTACCTCGGGCGAGCGGGACATCGAGGCTCTACTCCACCGATTAGAGGCGACGGGCTTCTACGCCATTGAGGTCATCCCTCACCGCAATACGCGCGAGCGTCTGTCCGAAATTGTCTCGACCGCGCGGCGCCGCTGGTGGCCAGTCTTCAATGGCACGGAACACAACACGCCGGAGGCCCGGTCCCTCCTCGACCCCTTCGCCCTCGACCCGGAGTTCGAGCCCTGGTTCCGCGAGAGTGCGGCGCTGCTGCTCGGCCACCAACGGCTCGTCGCGCAGGGTGAGGAGGGGTACGTTGATCTTGAAGGCAGACCGACGATCGCCGACCCACGCGCCAGGTTCGAGCGCTTCAGTCAAGCGGGAGGTTCTGTGAGCCGGGTTTGCCCCGAAGGGGCACGCCGTGAGTAGCCGTGGGTGAAACCCACGGAGAGAACGCGAAGGACCTGTGACGGCCCTGAAGGGGCCAAACTATAGGTCAACCCCGTTGGGCTTGGCGTCAATCGTTCGCACCGCTCCCCGCAGGTTGAAACCTGCGGCTACTCAAGGAAGGCCCCCTTCGGGGCCTTGGCCCCCAAGGCCCTCGACTTTGACGGGACCAGCACCACGGCGCAAAACTGATTGCAATTCCTTGAGTGTTGGCGGAACATAGCTGGTTTGGTTTGATGAATTGATTTCCTACTCTAGAGGTGGAGGACGAGAAAAGTGACAAAGAAAGAGATTCCAATAGCAGAACAGAAAGGGAAATTAGGTGTTCTTACGGTCGGAATGGGGGCAGTCGCGACCACCATGATCGCAGGGGTGGAAGCGGTTCGCAGAGGGATTGCGCTCCCTATAGGTTCTCTTACACAAATGGGTACGATACGGTTGGGAAAACGCACGGATAAGCGGATTCCCAAGATCAAAGATTTCGTGCCCTTGGCTAATCTCGAGGATCTGGTTTTTGGTGGCTGGGACCTCTTCACTGACAGCGCCTATGAAGCGGCCATTAAAGCCGGGGTTCTGGAAAAAGGCCAGGTTGACCAGTTGAAAGATTTTCTCGACGCGTTGCGGCCGATGCCCGCCGCGTTTGAACAGAAGTGGGTGAAGAACCTTCACCCCAACAATGTCAAGACCTACAAGTCAAAAATGGATCTTGCCGAGCAAGTGATGAAAGACATTCAGCGCTTCAAGAAGCAGTCAGGCGCTGACCGCCTGATCATGATTTGGTGCGCGTCGACGGAAGTTTATTCGAAGCCGCATCCTGTTCATGACACCCTGGAGAGCTTTGAAAAAGGGTTAAAGTCCAACAGCCCGGACATCTCTCCCAGCATGATCTATGCCTATGCTGCCTTGAAGCTGGGCATCCCGCACGCCAACGGCGCACCGCATATCACCACGGATATTCCTGCCCTCACCAGCCTCGCGGTCGAGAAGAAGGTTCCCGTCTGCGGTAAAGACTTCAAGTCAGGTCAGACCTTCATGAAGACCCTCCTGGCGCCCGGCATCAAGGCCAGGCTGCTGGGATTGAAGGGTTGGTTTTCAACCAACATTCTGGGCAACCGCGATGGCGAAGTGCTGGACGATCCCGAAGCTTTCCGCAGCAAGGAAGAAAGCAAGCTTTCGGTGCTCGAATACATCATACAGCCTGATCTGTATCCCGAACTTTATGAGGGTTACTACCACAAGGTGAGAATCGAGTACTACCCCCCGCGGGGCGACAATAAGGAAAGCTGGGACAACCTCGATATCTTCGGCTGGCTGGGCTATCCGATGCAGATCAAGGTGAATTGCCTCTTCCGGGATTCGATCCTGGCCGCTCCCATGGCGCTGGACCTCGTCCTTTTCCTGGACCTCGCTCAACGCTGCCCCGACCTGGCGAAGATGGGAATCCAGGAATGGTTGTCCTTCTATTTCAAGAGCCCCATGTGCGCCGCCAGCGTTTACCCCGAGCACGACATCTTCATTCAACTCATGAAGCTCAAGAACACTCTCCGCCACCTGCGAGGTGAAGAGCTGATCACTCACTTGGGATTGGAGTACTACGACTAGCAGGGGGATCTTCTCCACCGGTAAATAGAGCCCGACCTCGCAAGCCGGCTCACCACAGGGGTCACGGAGTTCACCGAGTGGATCCGGAGTATTTTTCTCTGTGCTCTCTGTGCGCTCTGTGGTGAATCTTTTCCTCGCGTTCCGTGGATAAAGGCCACGGAGGCGCTGGCGCCACCATGAGCGAATCGATCCCTGTGGATATGCGCGCCCTTGTCTTGGATGGGGTTGGTTTCGGTCACCTGCAAGTGCAGCGAGTACCGACCCCGCGTCCCAGCCCGCGTCAAATGCTGGCCCGAGTAGATGCTGCGGGGATTTGCACGTCGCTCATCAAGCTGGTTGAGCAGGGTCCGGACCACAAACAGTTGTACGGCTGGGATCTGGGGCGCTTTCCACTGATTCTCGGAGACGAGGGCTCCGTGACGCTTGTGGAAGTGGGGCAGGAATTGAAAGACCGCTTCCATCCCGGCGAGCGTCATGTCATTCAACCGGCAGTTGCTCACCCACCTATCAACCACCCGGGGCGATATCGCGAGGGGGGCCGAGGCGTCGTCAAGATCTCCGTTGGCTATACGCTGCCAGGACACCTCGCGGAATATGTTCTCGTCACGGAAGAGACTGTGGCAGCGGGATGTCTTCTCCCGGTTCGGGACGCGGGGTTCCCATTCGCCCATGCCGCCATGAGCGAGCCCTTGTCCTGCTGCGTCTCGGCTCAAGACCACCATGTGCACTTGGTTCAGGAGACGCCTCTGGGACCGCGCCAAGTCATAAAAGGGCTCAAGCCCGGAGGAGTAACCGTGGTGATTGGTGCAGGGGCTATGGGCCGGATGCACGTCGACCTGGCGCTTAGCTACAAACCTCGTGCCCTGGTGGTTGCTGACCTCCTTGAGGCACGGTTAGAGCTTGTGAGGACTCTGTTGGGGCCGCGGGCAAGCAAGGCCGGAATCGATTTTCAGGTCGTCAACCCGGGCACAACTGATTTGAACAAGTTGCTGAACCAACTCACGAATTATCGCGGGGCCGACGATGTGATTGTGGCCGTGGGCTCCAAGAAGGCCATCGAAAGCGCTCAGAGCCTGGTCGGGCGGGGCGCCGTCCTGGACCTGTTTGGAGGCTTAAAAAAAGGCGAAGAGGTTATCGGCCTCGACACCGGCATTGTCCATTACAAGGAAATCAACCTCACCGGGTCTAGTGGAGGTTCCCCTTGGGACATCGCCCGAACCCTGGAGTTGATGCTTACCCACGAGATTGACGCCGGGTGCCACATTACTCGAATTGGCGACCTCGAACACTCTATCGAATTCTTGAGAATGATAATGGCTCAGGAAATTGACGGCAAAGCCGTCGTCTACCCTCACCGGCGCACCGCTGAAATCCGGGCGGTGAAATCCTGGAGCGCCCAGGATGAGGCGGACTACCTGGCAGGTTGCTGAGAGAGAAGTGACGAGTGACCCGCCTAGGCGGGACAACGGACAACTGACATTGGAACTTACCGGTCAACGCACCTTTGTTGGGTTCGGCTTCGGCGCTATCCAAGCTGGACTGTTTCTTTATGAAGCCTTCCGGTCCGGTAATTTCGGCCGGCTGGTGGTGGCGGAAGTGATGCCGGATGTCGTGCACGCGGTGCGCGCCGCCGGAGGACGTTTCTCCGTGAACATCGCGCACTCGGACCACATCGAGGTCGCGGAGGTTGGGCCCTTGGAAATCCAGGACCCGGGCTCTGAATCTGACCGGCACCGCTTGGTGGAAGCGATCGCGGAAGCGGAGGAAATCGCCACCGCCGTGCCCAGCGTGCAATTCTACACTTCACCCGACCCCGGGAGCATACATCGCCTTCTGGCTGAGGGGCTGCGACGCAAGGCAGCCGCGCAGGGGCCACAGGCCATCGTTTACGCGGCTGAAAACCATAACCATGCGGCAGAGATCCTGGAAGCAATAGTTCTCAAACAGGTTCCCGAAGAGGAAAGAGAGTGTGTGCGCTCTCGGGTCGGATTCTTGAACACCGTGATCGGAAAAATGAGCGGAGTCGTTTCCGACGCGGACGAAATCAGATTGCAAAGCTTGGCCACCATAACCCCCGGCGGGCGGCGCGCCTTTCTGGTCGAAGCGTTTAACCGAATCCTGATTTCCAAATTCCGACTTGCGGCTGTCGGTGAGGCCCCGCCTTTTCAGCGAGGCATAAAGGTTTTTGAAGAGAAGGGTGACTTGTTGCCTTTCGAAGAAGCCAAGCTATACGGCCACAACGCCACCCATGCCCTCGCTGCCTATGTCGCCGCCCTACGCGGCGTCGAACGTATTGCTGACCTTAGCAAACACCCGGCCATCTTCGCTTTCCTGCGTGCCGCGTTCATTCAAGAATCCGGAGAGGCGTTGGTCCGGAAGCACGCAGGTAAAGATCCGCTCTTCACTCACCAAGGCTATCGGGAATACGCTGACGACCTGCTTGCCCGCATGGTTAATCCCTTCCTTCACGACAGCGCGGAAAGAGTTGGGCGCGACCCGCAGCGAAAGCTGGAGTGGGACGACCGCTTGGTGGGAACCCTGCGCGTGGCGTTACAGCAGGGCGTTCAGCCATCTCGTTATGCTTTCGGTACGGCAGCCGCACTTGCCGTGCTGGATCGTAACACCCTGGAAACAAATATTCCGCTGGAAACATGGCTTGACCCGCTCTGGCACACCGCCTCGCCCGAAAGGAAGGAAAGAGAAAGGGTCCTCGACCTGATCGAAGAAGGCCGCGATCGACTCCAGAGATGGCGCGCCTCGAGGTTCCAAGACCTGGAGGGCTTGTTTTCGAGTGTTTGATTCCCTGATGCTGTTCGGCTTATGATTCCAACATGGCTGGAGCACGGAAACTTAAAATGACCATCGGGCCGGTGAAACTGGAGGCTGAGTTGTTTGACACCCCAACCGCCGATGCCATCTACGCCGAGCTGCCTTTCACTTCCACGGCTTCCACCTGGGGAGATGAGGTCTACTTCTCCACGCCGGTTCGAGTGAGCAAGGAGGCGGATGCCAAGGACGTGGTCGAGGCGGGCGAGTTGGCTTTCTGGGTTGAGGGCGACTCCATCGCCATCGGTTTTGGCCCCACACCCGCTTCGCACGGCAAGGAAATCCGCCTCGCGGCGCGGACAAACATCTGGGGCAAGACATTCGGGCAAGTCACACATCTGCGCAAAGTGAAAGACGGCGATCCGATCGAGGTCGAAAAGGTTGGCTAGTCGGCCCACTGTACGAGCTTGGGGACGTCGGTCCCAGTGAGGTAGCCGAACCTGCGCGCAAGCTGGAGAAGCAGTTCGCCTACGACCTCGCCCAAGCTCGCAAGCATGAAAGCAAGAGCCGAGTGGACCGCTGGCAAGGCGCAGAACTGTGCGTTCGTTGACCGTTTCAAGGTACCCATGGCGCTCTCGGAGCGTGGGGTCTAACAACCCTGCCGAGTTCGCCATGACACCTCAGGCACTGCAACTTGAACGTGCCCGCGAGATCAGTGGTGCTCGAAGCATGATTTGGCGTTATCTCATTGAAGGTCCGTGGATCGTCTTTTGCGCATACTGGGCGGCGGGCGCGCTGAAGACGCGCAGGACCCTCAGCCGGGAATCCTTGGCGTCGCGTTCCGCCTTCCTGTTTCTGGAAATCCTTGGCTTTGTCCTGCTCTTCACCGACATAGGGGAGAACGGCGTTCTTGGTCATCGCGTTGTCCATCGGACATACGCTCTTGCCGTTACGGGCGTCGCACTGACCTGGATCGGCATCGCTATCGCTCTGTGGGCCCGCTGGCACCTGGGACAGTATTGGAGCGCCAGTGTCACTCTCAAAGAAGACCACAAGCTCATCCGTACGGGGCCCTACGCTTATTTCCGGCATCCCATTTATTCCGGAATCGATCTGGCCGCGTTGGGCGGAGCTTTGGCGATTGACCGATGGCGATGCGTCGCGGGAGTCGGCTTGATCGCCCTGGGCTATTGGATGAAGGCGAGGAAAGAAGAATCCATGCTGGCCGCGCAATTCGGGGAAGCCTTCAAAGAGCACTGCCAACACACCGGCTTCCTGATTCCGAAGTTTTGGTAAGAGGCCACGCGACGTCGCCGAAGCGCCGATTACGAACGCCGCGATCAGTATTTGTGCCCTTCGTGAATCAAATCCTTGATCTTGAGTCCGCCCAGACGGTTACGCTTCTGGATTTCGAGAATGTCGGCGACCGCCTCAGCAGGAGTCTTACTCGCGGGGCCAAGATGGGAGGGAATGGACTCTTTTTGCGCGAGGGTCTCCAGAGCCCGCTCGATGACCTCTTCGGGTGAGCGATAAGGACCGCGTGCGAGCTGCTTCTGCAGCAATTCCTCGCTGTGAGGTGTCAGGCGAATGGTGCTCATGTGAAGAGTATATGCGAAATGTCAGATGCCTCGCAATGAAAAGGGCTTCCCGGCAGGGGAGGGTTCCACCGCAACAGCGTAGGCGCCGGGGAAGCGCGGTGCGCCCCTACTTGACGGTGATGGATAGAAAGCCGGAAGAGATGGGGAAAGCGCTCATGCTCAAGTCGTGAGAAGACACATGTGAGACGCCGGCCTCTATCCTATTCCAGCACGAAAATGTTCTTCTTGGCGCACATCTCTTTCAGGACTTTCGGCCACACAGTTACGCTGACCTCACCCAGGTGAGCCTTTCTGAGCAATAACATCAGCGTGCGTGATTGGCCGATGCCGCCGCCCAGCGACAGAGGGATGCGGTTGGTCAAGATCCCCTGGTGGTACGGCAGCTTCATGAAATCGAGCTGATTGGCCAGTTTCAACTGTTCTTTCAGGGTTTCAGCCGTCACCCGAATACCCATCGAAGTCAGTTCATGTCGCCGTTTTGTGACGTGGTTCCATACCAGAATGTCACCATTCAAGCCGTGCGTCGGCTTGCCGGTTTCTTTACTCGTATCCGTGAGCCAATCGTCGTAATCAGCGGCGCGATTTTCGTGGGGATAACCATCTTTCAAAGGCCAGCCAATCCCAATGATGAAGATTGCTGGATACTTCTGTAGCACCTGTGTCTCCCGCTGTTTGCGAGGCAGATCAGGATACATATCGAGGATTTCTTCGGCATGCAGGAAGGTCAACTTCTCAGGCAGATTAGGAAATCGTCCGTCGCTCAACTGGGGGAACATCTCTTGTGCAAAGCGTTCCGCACCAACAAGCACTCTCCAGATACTTCCGACGACTTCCTTCAAAAAGGCCAAGTTACGCTGTTGGGCGGTCATGACTCGCTCCCAGTCCCACTGGTCGACGTAGGCGCTGTGGTCATGATCAAGGAAGTAGTCCTTGCGCACGGCTCGCATATCCGTACAAATGCCTTCGCCCACTTGGCAATGGAACTGTTTCAGCGCCACTCTCTTCCACTTCGTGGCCGCCTGCACGACCTGAGCGTCAATGGGGTGCTTGTCGTGATCGTTTGAAATATGGAACGAGATCGGCGTGCGCGATCCATCCCGGTCCAGCATGTCATTCACGCCGCTTTCGACGTCCACGATCAGCGGCACCTCGACCATCATCAGGTTTAGTTCTTTGCAGAGGTTGTCTGCGATGTACCGTTTTACATGGAAGATCGCCTGCTGGGTTTCTTTCACGGTGAGCAGGGAGCGATAGTCTGACGGGAGAATCTTTTCCAATTCGTTGTAGTCGCCAATACCTGGGCCTGCCAGATCAGCTTTCTTGTTCGATATGACTGTGTCCATTAACTCCTCGCTGCGATGTGTGAGGGGAGATGTTACTCATGTGTAGAGTATACGCGAGGTGTCAGATTCCTCGCAATGAGAAGACCTTTCTAGTAGGGCTGGGTTCCACCGGAAGGGTCTAGGCGTCGAGAAAACGGATCTCGCTTACGGGCTGCAAAAGGTGGGAGGGGTGGGAAAAGCTCTCCACCCCTTTGTGGTAGGACTCACGAAAACGCGAGTTCTTTCTGAAGACCGAAACCGCGGACCCGCACAGAACCTCCGGGGCTACTGAACCATCTCCAGGAAGGATCCTGAAGATGTTGCCACCCTCATTTCCTTCCTTCTCCCCCGTAATTAACTGGAACCTGCGCCGGCGTCAAAGGTTTGCCAAAAGTTCCTCTCAGAAAGTTATCTGCGATCGGCGAGGGGGCGCCTTGTGCAAGTTCTTGCAACTTCCGAGACACTCTAGCGGCTTCACTTTTGAGCAGAAGAAAAATTGCGTAGGCCGTGCAGAGCAGCGTGGCAGCAATCAAAGCCACGAACAGACATGCAACAAAGTCATAAATGATGAACATTTAATCCCCCTTTTCAAAGAGCTTGGAGGAAATTACTTAAACACTTCTTCCAATGCTCAATGAACACGCCTCGTGTCGCCAAGAAAAGCTTCGGTGCCTCGAGCGACACAACTGGAAATAAGCAATATGACTACCAAACACGTTGAATTCATAAGTGACGGAGAATAGAGGCCGACTACAGGTGATGAAACGATGTGGGGATTTAGATCTCTAGCATGTGCATCGCCCGTTTTTCGTGTCCTCGGCACAAGAAATCGGCCACCAGAGCGGGGTCAGCAGCGTTCCGATGCCTCGTTTATGCCCGTCTGCTAGCCCCCGAACCACGTTGATTGTCGCCGGCCAATGTTTTCGCGAATTTCGCGAATTCGCGAGGAAGTGATGATCTAGCGATCCGCGCTCGCAAGCGTTTTCAAGAGTTTAGATATGGCCCTCTCATTGCTGTGTGAACGGGTGTGGTTCAAACAATGGGGCAGTAGAACAAACATCCGATAGGAGACAGAGAACCGCATGAGCGCCGATTTGAAACTTACTATCCGCCCTGGCCAACGCAACTCATGGGCAGAGGAGACGAACGATGGCAAGGCTTGAGCGGATCTTCTTCGCAATAGGGTTTGCATTGTTGGCAGTTTGGGGAACGGAGAGGTTTGACAGTATCGTTTTCTCGCGCGCGGCGATCGCGAAGTTCGATGCGAATATGGCCACGAAAACCGGCACCAGCGTCCCTGTATTGGATGGTCTAACTTCCGGTTCCGACGTTGACTTTGCGCTCTGGTCGATCAAACGCGTTAAGGCATACAAAGATAGCCTTTTGGAGAAGATTGACCCTCCTCTCGCGGTTCTGCGCATCCCCAAGATTCACCTCGAAGTTCCCGTGTTTAACGGCACGGACGACCTCACTCTGAACCGTGGAGTCGGGCGCATTTGTGGGACCGCGCAAGTGGGTGCGGGCGGAAATCTCGTCATCGCGGGTCATCGTGACGGTTTTTTTAGCGGCCTCAAAGACGTGGCGCGTGGTGACGTTATCGAACTCGCGCGCCCAGGCCAGACAGATGTCTATGTTATCGACGGGATTCGAATCACTAAGCCCGAAGATGTGTCTGTGCTGAAGTCGACGCCGACGCCTTCGCTGACCCTGGTCACCTGCTTTCCTTTTTACATTGTTGGAAGCGCCCCGCAGCGTTACATCGTAAGGGCGTCAAAGTGGAGTTTCACCCCATCGAAAGAGGGCACAAGTAAGGACTCGACTTCGATGGGCAACAGATCAAATGACTAAGGAGAATGAAAAATGAATGCAATAAGCTTTTCACGAACGATGCTCCGTTTGCTGGGCGCAGGCCTTGTTTGCCTAGCCTTCGCCCTCGTCACGAACGCGCAAGTACAAACTCAAACAGAGGTAGAAACTGGACCCGCGACGCGGGAGGTCAGGATACGCCGCGGTGAAGTAGTTTATGTTTCCGGGAACGATGTCGTCATCAGGGGAGAGGACGGGATCTACAGGGATTTTCCCAATGTTCCAGAAAGCGCGAGAGTCACGGTTGATGGCCAGCAGCTTTCGGTTCACGATCTTCACCCGGGGATGACCATACAGCGGACCACGATCACAACGACGAGGCCGAGAGTCATCACCACCACCAAGTCCGTGACTGGCACTGTGTGGAATGTCAACCCCCCCACCTCCGTCGTCCTAACTCTGGAAGACGGCAAGAATCAGCAGTTCACAATTCCAGACGGCACAAAATTCACGGTTGATGGACAACTGACCGACGCATTTTCTCTAAAGCCGGGCATGAAAGTCTCGGCCACATCTGTCACCGAGGTTCCTGAAACCGTGGTTAGAAAGAGGGTTAGGCTAACGGGAGAAATGCCACCGCCCCCCGATGTTCCGCTTCTCATCATCCTTTTGCCGGACCTTCCTCCCGAGGCGGCAGCACCAGCAGCGGCAGCACCGGCAGAGACACCCGCTGCAACTCCGGCAGAACCTACTCCTCCGCAGCTACCTAAAACGGGAAGCTCGTTGCCGCTCGTCGGGTTGCTCGGTGGATTCTTCTGTTGTCTGGCTCTTGGGCTGAAGACAAGACGTGCCTTTAGCTCTTACCCGGTCGTCTCTCGAAATCGGCCGCTTTGAGATTCTGCTTCATTGGCAGTGGGGGTAAGCAAGATGTCGATGCCGCTGAGGTCCAATTTTTTTGGCGTCTTGATGCCAGAGGACAGGGAAAGGGGCTGTTCATCGCGACTCCGCGTCGCGAATCGGCTCAAGGCTCATGAGGCAACCGTCAGGTCCCGAGGCGAAGCGGACTGTGACTACGTCGCTTGGGCCCAACTGCACCCGCATCTGCTCCATTCGCGCGAGCACAAACATGCGCAGCGCATTCTCAAGGACAAGGGGATGCCAGGTGTAAAGGCCCACCAACTCCGGGGAGACACCCAGCCGGCTGGCAGCGGTAGAGCGCAGTGCTGCGAGGGCGGGCACTCGCTCGCCCTCGCGGATCTGCCACAAGGGTTGCAGTGGGCGCTTCAAAGTTAACCTGTGAGTGGCCGGCAAGTAAGCGAGGACTTCCGAATTCCCTTGCGGTCTTGTAACGGAGAAGTAGAGTTCTTCTTTTGTCTGGGGCAGGGCTTCGAGCCATTCCGCATCAACGCGAATGGAGATGCTCGGCAAAGCCAGGCGCCGGCCAGGAGGCAATGCTGCAAGGCTGGCCGCGAGGGCGGCTTCATCCTCAATCAGGCGTAGGAGCGGCAGCGTGCCAAGGGCGTCCGTGGCGGGCTTGCGGGCATCGCTCGCGGCAGCATGGATTACTCCCGCAGCCTCCGGCGCCGACTTCGGGTCAGTCGAGACAACTTCACTTGGTGGAGGTTGGAGGGTCGATTGCAACTTCGGCGATACCGGGGCAGGGTCAACAGGAGCGGCGGCTTCAGCCGGCGGGGCCGGATCGGAATGAGGCGTTGCGGTCCCGTGGGAATCGAGGGGCGGTTGGTTTGCGGGCAACCAGAGTGGCCCGCGCGCCATAACCATTTCTGAAATCATCTCCGCGCGCGCAGGAGGACTCGCGCTCGAAGGGCGCGCCAGAAAGACGGCCAGAACCACAAGCGCGCTCGATAATCCGAAAGAGAGAGCGAGCGCTCCGGGACGTGGTGCACCGGCATCGAGCAGCACAAATTCAGGGGCGTCGCTCATACCATAAATCGCCGTTGCTGTCACCCCCGCGTAGGCGGGGGTCAGGGCCCTGCCAAAGTCCCCGAAACGTAACATCCCAAAGCGGCCCTGCCGCCTGCTGTGCGGAAAGGCTTCGCCTTTCCGAGGGCTTCCGCCCAGAATCACCTCCTCAGCTCGGCTGGCAGGCTGAGCCTGCCAGCCGAGCTGAGGGGAAGAAGAGAGGCTGTCTGCGCCGGAAAGCCAGAGGCTTTCCTCACATCAGGCGGCAGAGCCGCTTCTCACGCGACTTTGACGCGACCCCTGAGCGGGGTCCACGTCAGGCCACAACAAGTGGATTCCCGTTTTCGCGGGAATGACCGGGACGGGGCGATCTGCCGCCCAGGTTTCAGCTTTGGTAACGGGAAAAGTAGCCGGCATAGCTGTCCACCGAGCTTGCATACCAGTTAATGTAGGCCCACAGGTCTTGAGAGTAACTGCGGTCGAAGACTCTGGGGCCAGCGACGTACTTGGCGGCGGCGCGCGCCCAACTGCCTTCCTCCTGGTAGTAGCGGGCGAGCAGCCGGGTGCCCAGCCAGGCGTTGAATTCCGGTTCTTTCAGACGATTGGGCGGCCAGCCTTCAAGGCGACAACGCTCCGGCAGAATCTGGAACATGCCCACTTCGCCGGCGGCCCCGCGGGGCGGATAGGTCTGCAAGCGAGACTCAATCCAGGCCACGCCCAGGGCCAGTGGCACCGGCGTGCCATTAGCCTTGGCGTATTGGACCACGCGCAGGTAGGCTGCTCGGTCAACCGTTGAGTTCGCGAATCGAGATCCCCTCACCCGGCCCGCCCCGGCTGAGGAAAACGTCGGCGGCGGGCCGCCCTCCCCGGTTTCTGGGGTCCGATGGACCCCATCGGGGTCCAGAAATCGGACTCCCCCAAGGGGGAGAAGGGAGAGTTGACCCGAGAGGCTGCCGCGATGCCTGCCCAAGGATGCTTGCGGGGGCTCAGCGTTTGTCGGAGGGGACACATTAGGCGCCTCTTTGGCCGGCGGGTTGGGAGTTTCGCCGGAAGCATCATGGAACCGGTGCCAAGCCGGGCCTGACGATGGGGGGTTCTTGGAGTCTTCCTCCCGCAGGCCAGCGCGCACCTGCTCAACCGTGCGGCGCAGTTCGTCGTAGAAGGCGCTACGCGCGCCGGCATCATCACGCAGGCGGCTGAGCTCATCCTGGATGCGCTGGGCCTCAGGATCGCGAGGGTTTGAGTCGTCGTATGGGTTGGCGTTTGGTGTGGGCGTGAGCTCATGGGCAGCGGCGGGGGTGCGTCTTGTGGCGAAACCCGAAGCGGCAGGAGTTACAGCCCGCGGCTTCGTAACCGCCGGCTTTTTCCCTTCTACCTGCGCTCCAAGGAGGGGCGACTTGGCGGGCGGTGGCGCCTGGGAAGGCGGCAGCACAACTTCGGTTTGGGGCGGCGTTGAAGCTGGCCCGGAAGGCCAGGCGGGCTTCGTCGAGTCGGCGCGCCTGGAAAGCTTGGGGGGAGGCAAGTTCGACCCCTCCTGCGGCGCGCCCAGTGGCGTCGCGATCCCCAGGAGATACAATGTTGCCACGGCGAAGGCCAGACAGGTGGATGCGTCGATGCGTCTCACGCGAGTCATACCTCCTCCTTCGACCGGGCGGGACTAGCCATCAGCTATCAGCCTTTAGCTATCAGCTAGAACTCGGTCTCTGCCCTCTCCCGAAGGGAATTTGGAGTGCGGCAGCTTGCTGCCGCTTTGGCTCGAGCCAGCTTGCTGGCAGGGAATTATTCCCTCGGCTGAAATCCCGGCGAGCAAGCTCGCCGGACGAAAAGCGGCAGCAAGCTGCCGCACTCCAAACGCTGACGACTGAGAGCTGACAGCTTCATCGTGATGGAGGCGCGCTCGCCCCCGCCCAGTTTCGCCGGCTGATTTTCACTCCTTGCACTTTGGAGTGGGCCTCAACAGGTTGTCTGACGTAGTAGGCATAGCGATCTTCGAGCTTGCTGGACTCGAGTGGCTTGTCGGGCAGGCCGCACGCCTGGGCACCATTCTCGATGCGACAGGACTCCGAACGCAGGGCAAGGTGATTCACGTCGTTCTCCAGATCCGTGAGCGGGGTGTGGGTGGCCGCAAGGTAAAGCGCCGCGCGCTGTTTGCTCAGAGCTGCGGGTTGAGAGTCGGCGTTCTGCGCGCGGCTTGAGGCGGCAAGCGCCAGAACTAGCGCCCCGCCAGCCGCCATCATGAGAACCCACTGGGCCGCCGCCCTGCCGCCTGAACCTGATTCTCTATTCGTATTCATAAGCTACTCCTGGTGCGCCTGGCGCGCCTTGTCGTGACAAGCCTTCACGTCGCCTGACTGTTGAATGCAGCTCCTCAACTGCTCCAGGTCAGTTTCCGACTTGGCGCTTGACCCCGAGCTGTTGAGCGTCTTATCGACCTCTGGGCTGGCCGAGAGGTGTTGCACCGCCTGCGTGGCTTTGCGGCCTTGCTCGAGCACATCTTCTGCCTGGGCGCGGACCACGTAATATTCGAGCCTGTCGGCCAGCCCCAGCCGGTTCTGATGGGCTGAGAGCGCGTCGGCCGCGAAGGCCTTTGACTCTTTCTCGTAAGACTGCTCGAGAGCCTTGAGCTTCGCGAGTTCTTCAGCGGCGCCTGCCGCTTCCTCCTGGGCGCGAGTCCGCCGGGCAGGCAGGTCTTTCTCCAGGCTCTCGGCCTCGGACAGCCGCCGATCGATTTCGCGCATCTGGGCCTGCGTCTCGGGTGAGTCAGGCTGATGGGCCAGATTGGCGAGGGCCACCTCGAGATCCTGGGGATTGACGCCCACGTTCTGCTTGCTCAATTCGTCCAGCTTCTTGCGGCGCTTGTCGATGAAGTCCTGAACTGCCTGCTGCTTGCTAAGCACCTCGCGGGCCTGTTCAGCGTAATCATTGGCCAATTGCTCGCTGGTCTGCTCGCGATCGAGTTCGTCCTTGAGTTCCACCTGCACCTTGCGTGGGTCGGCGAATCGCTCCAGACCGGGATCATTCCCACTCGCCTTGCTGTAGGAAGCCATCTCGAGCTCGCGCTGGTCGCGACGTTGGTTGTACTCATCGAGGCAGCGATGGACACGAACATCGAAGGCTTCGGCATCCAGTGGCGTTTCGCGCGCGCCCTGCGTATTTTCGGTCGTCGTCTCGGGAGTTTCAGAAGCTGCGGGGGGCGGCGACTCCGACTCCGTTGTGCCAGGCGTGGGCGGCGGAGGCGCCACGCCGGCAGGGGGTGGGGGTGGCACTTGGGTTGTTGGAGGCTGCTGGGCAAGCGCTACGCCGGCGAGCGCGCACCCTAGGAGGGTCAGAATCAGT
>Ga0326728_10004115_pt1 | contig 43742 bp, 25 predicted proteins | sample MB3enrmetagenome_FD_207602 | JGI IMG/M metagenome (GOLD analysis project Ga0326728, IMG submission 207602) | Lab enriched peat soil microbial communities from McLean, Ithaca, NY, United States - MB31MN | ecosystem: Environmental > Terrestrial > Soil > Wetlands > Peat | place: USA: New York...
GGCCGCTTCCTGCTGCCAACCTTTGCAGGAAAGCGAGTTGCCGCGCGGCGCGCGAATGCGCGTGTAAGTGGAGACGGGAGTTTCAATGTCAACTGGCATAGGGATATGGTGCTTCTTCCGTTTCAAAATTATCAATCGACTTTCGTGCTACAGGTTGTAACCGGGTTCCATGTCGCACACAATACTCGGACACACTCCCGGCAACTAAGAAGGCCAAAACAGCCTTGACGGCACCCAATGAAGGAGTGCCCCCTGGAAACGTCATCGCGGTCAGTTAACTTGATCATGGCAAGCTTTCCTAACCGCGGCTTCACCAAGCCGAACTCAACTATCGCGACCGGACTATCAAGAACGGCGGCACTCTATGACAATCCGATCACGCGTCCGGTTACGGGATCGATGTCTATGTCGTAATAGCCCGGGCGGACTCCCAACCCGGGCATGGTGCTCATTTTGCCCAGCAGAGGGTATAGGAAACCAGCGCCTACACTGGCGCGGATGTCGCGCACCGGTACCACAAAACCGGTGGGGGCGCCTTTCAGATTTGGGTCATGGCTGAGGCTGAGATGGGTTTTGGCCATGCAAATAGGCAGCTTGTCAAAGCCCTGGCGTGTGTACATCTCGATCTTCTCTCTTGCCTCCGGTGAGTAATCCACGCCTGCGCCGCCATACATCTCTTTCACGATGCACTCGATCTTTTCCGTGATGGTCGCTTCCTGCGGGTACAGGAAGCGAAAATGGTTGGGTCTGGAGCAGGCGGCGATCACGGCTTCGGCTAGATCTTCGGCACCTGCGCCGCCTTCAGCCCAATTGTCGGCCAGAACCGCATCTTCGGCGCCCGCAGCCTTCGCGATCCTGCGCACCAGTTCAATTTCGGTGGCGGTATCGATAGAGAAACGATTGATAGCAACCACAGCCGGGACGCCGAACTTGCGCACGTTCTCAATTTGCTTGAGCAGGTTGGCGCAGCCCTTTTCCAGGAGTTCGAGGTTTTCCTCGGTATACGCGGCAGGCAGTTTCTGGCCAGCGACAACTTTGGGGCCGCCGCCGTGCATCTTCAGGGCGCGAATGGTGGTCACCACCACGGCGCAATCGGGGATCAGTCCGCTCTCGCGGCACTTGATGTCGCAGAATTTTTCAAAACCGATATCGGCACCGAATCCGGCTTCGGTCAGCACATATCCATCCCTCCCCACCAGCTTCAACGCGATCTGGTCGGCGAGGACGGACGAGTTGCCGTGCGCAATGTTGGCGAAGGGGCCGGCGTGCACAAAGGCGGGCGTCCCTTCCAACGTTTGCATCAGGTTCGGCATGATCGCGTCTTTCAGAAGGACGGTGAGCGCCCCGGCACAACCGATATCTTCGGCCGTTACCGGCTGGCCTGCCTTGTCCGTTCCGATCACTATGCGACCAATTCGCTCCCGCATGTCGGCCAAGCTGGTGGTCAGCGCCAGGATGGCCATGAGCTCGCTGGCCACGGCGATGTCGAAGCCAGTCGTGTGTTGCATGCCCTTTTCTTCCGCACCTTGACCTACCGTGATCTGGCGCAACATGCGGTCATTGACGTCAACCACCCGGCGCCAGGTTACGCTCTCGGGAACTATGTCCAGGCGCGCGAACCGCGACCGCTCTTCCGGGGTTAATTCGTTCGGATCGGTCTGGTAGATGCCAAGCTTGAACAGACGGCGCAACATGGTGGCCGAGAATTTGCGGCTGCCGTCCTGGGCTGGCGGACAGAGGCGGTCGAACAGCACTTCGTCGGTTTGCGAAGCTTCGTGGAAGATGCGCGTGTCGATGGCAGCGGCCAGGAGATTGTTGGCCGCCGCAACGGCGTGAATATCCCCGGTAAGATGGAGGTTGAACTCCTCCATGGGGATGATCTGGCTATAGCCTCCGCCGGCAGCGCCGCCCTTGATGCCGAAGGTCGGTCCCTGGCTGGGCTGGCGGACGCAGGTGAATACCTTCTTCCCGAGATGTACGCCCAACGCTTGGCTGAGACCAACCGTAGTGGTGGTCTTGCCCTCGCCGAGCGGGGTGGGAGTAATCGCTGTCACCACGACGTACTTGCCATTGGGCCGACGCTTCAGGCGGTCCATGATCGCCAGTTTGACCTTGGCTTTGGTGTTCCCGTACAGATCCAACTCGTGCGCCAGAATTCCTGCGGCGCCGGCGATCTCGGCGATGGGAACCGGGGTTGCCGATTGCGCAATCTCGATATCGGGAGGAACCTTATGGACATTAACGGCTGGAGCGGAGATGGTAGGCAACCAGCCCGCTGGAAAGTTCTCCTCATGAGATTGGCACATGACCATTCTGTCATCCTAATGATCCTGTACGCCGGCGGGGAAGGGACATTCAACTGAAATACAGATCGTACTCGGTTGATTTGCTTCCGATAATTCTATATTTCCATTGAAACAACGGCACAATGACGGATAATGCGTGGGAAGCAGACATCAGCCTGGATCGGCGGCATCGCTCCGATCCTCGCCGCGGCAACCCCATCATGGCTGCAAACCCCGGGGAACCAGCCGCGAACCGCCGTGGAATCAGCCCAGCCGAATCGCTTCCTGGCGCACGCCGTACGGTTTCCGGGGCTTCGGCGGATCCAGATTATAGTCCGTGCGGACCAGAAGATCTGCGATGACGACACTCGAGTTGGGCGCGCCATAAGCGAGGAATTTCGACACAACACCGTCCAGTTCCTCGATCGAATTCGCCAAGATTTTCATGATTAGGGCGTCGCTTCCGGTGATGTGATAGCACTCGCGAATCGCATCGACAGTCTTGATGTAGGCGAGGAATTGCTTGTACTTCTCGCCGTCACACACCATCCGGGTAAATACCATGATGCCATAGCCGAGAGCGCGCGGATCGATATCGACCCGATAGCCGCGGATAATGCCTTCGTCTTCCAATCGCCGGACGCGCTCGGTCGTGGCGGAAGGAGACAGGCCGACCTGCCTTCCCAGTTCGGCGAACGACATGCGAGCGTCTTTTTGCAACTCTCGCAGAATCTTCCGCGAGATTTCATCGATTGAACCGTTGATTTCGCTATTCATATTCCGCCTTTCAATGGAATCTTGGGAAAACAACTCGATAATACCAGCAAAACCACTTCAACAGTTCCAAAAAAATCAATATCTTATAACCCTCGGGCGACCGTGGCCCTCCGACGCCGGCGAACCGACATGCCCGCCGGGCTGGGGCCCATTCGCTACGGCAACCGCAACAAAAGGATCTTATCGTCATGAAATCTTCCGCCAACGCTCGCAAGCAGGGACAAACGCTCGTACTGGATGGCCATTCCCTGGCCATTGAAGATGTCGTAAGGGCCGCCAGAAACCGCGAACAAATAGCGATGCACCCGGATGCGGTTGCTCGTCTTGTCAAGTGCAGGTCTCTGCTGGAACGCAAGATCGAGAGTGGCGAGGTGATGTATGGCGTCAACACCGGCGTGGGAGAACTCGCCGAGGTGCGGCTGACGCCGGAGCAGGTGCAGCAATATCAGAAGTACATTCTCTATTCCCATGCTGCCGGTTGCGGCGATCCCTGTAGCGAGGAAGATGCGCGCGCCGGAATGATCTCCCGTCTCAATACGCACTGTTGGGGTCATTCGGGTATCCGGCTTGAAGTCGTGCAGACCCAGATCGACATGCTGAATAAAGGTGTTACGCCGGTGATGTGTCAGAAAGGCTCGGTGGGCGCGTGCGGTGACCTCGCGCCCATGTCGCAAATGGCGATTACCTTGATGGGCGAAGGCGAAGTGTTCTACCAGGGAAAGCGGATGCCGGCCAAAACTGGGATGGAGGAAGCCGGTATTCCTACGATTGTTTTTCGCGAAAGAGACGGCTTGGCCGCCATCAACGGCTCCGACTTGATTACGGGAATGGGTTGCATTCAGCTCTACGATGCCGAGCGGTTACTTCGCACCCAGGAAATCGCTCTGGCCATGACACTGCAGTCGCTAAACGCCAACATGATCGCCTACGATCCGCGTGTCCATCTGGTGCGGGGTTTCCCCGGAGCCCAGGAATGCGCCGCGAATGTCCGGAAGCTGACGGAGGACTCAGAGCTGCTTAAACGCCCTGGGAAAAAGGTGCAAGACGCCTATTCGCTTCGGTCGTGTCCGCAGGTCATCGGAGCCGCCCGCGACGCGTTCCAATGGACGCGCCAGATGTTGGAAACCGAACTCAACCACGCCGCCGATAACCCCATATTCTTTCCCGATGAGGATCTGGTGCTGAACGGGGCGAACTTCCAGGGCACGCCCATGGCCCTCGCTCTGGAATTGCTGGGAACATCTGTAACCACCATGATGGTTCTGTCCGAACGCCGGCTCAACCGTCTGCTGAATCCTCATCTATCCATGGGCCTTCCGGCGTTCTTGACCAAAGGCGCTGGAATGTACTCCGGGTTGATGCTCACCCAATACACGGCGGGAGCCCTGGTTTGCGAGAACCGCGTGTTGAGCACTCCTGCCGCCATCGGTTCTATCCCCGCCGCGGCCGACCAAGAAGACTTTGTTTCGATGGGCATGACCACCGCCATCAAAACCCGGCAGATCATCGAGAATTCGTGGTATGTGACTGCGATCGAACTGATGGCTGCGGCCCAGGCATTTGATTTCCTTGCTCCGAAGAAACCATCTTCCGCCTGCGCTGCCGCCTACGAGGTCATCCGTCAACACGTAAGAACGCTGGAGGAAGACCGGCCGCTCCATAGCGACATTAACAACCTTGCCCAAAGGGTCAAGACAGGCGAGATACTGGACGCGGTGGAAGACGCTGTCGGCAGGCTGGGCTAGAACGATGCCCGTCAGTACAACCGATCCAAAGTGGCCGAGCGCGCTGCACTGGCTCCAGACCGGCGGCAGTCCTGACGTTTCTTCTCTCGGGATCATCGGCGCTCCGGTCACGTTGGGCTCAATAACGCCGGGCCGGCATTATGACTTGGGCCCCAATTCCATACGCGAGAGTCTGGCGGGTTTTAGCACTTACGATCTGGACAACGCTATAGATCTTCTGGAAATCCGGGCCGAAGACTTTGGCGACCTGCCTGTTGAGACCCTCGATCCCGCTGAGGCGTTTGACCCGATCGTGTCGGGTATTCGATCCGCCCTCAGCCGCCAGCCGGTGCTCATTGTTTTGGGCGGCAACAACAGCATCACCCGCGCCGGCTGTCATGGGATCGGCGAATCGCTCAGCAGTTGCGGCTTGTTGACCTTCGATGCGCACTTTGATGTCCGCGATCTCCAGTACGGACTCAACAACGGCAATCCAATCCGTGCACTGCTCAAAGATGGGCTGTCGGGATCTCACATCGTTCAGATAGGCGCCCACTCGTACTGCAATTCCAAATCGTATTTCGAAATTGCGAGGACGGCTGGTATTACCTTGGCGACAGCCCAGGCGGTACGGGCCAGGGGTGTAGATACTGTGGTCAGTCGGGCGCTAGAGTATTTGTCGACAGTTACGGAAACGATCTACGTCGATCTTGATTTGGATGTGCTGGACCGGACGCTGGCTCCGGCGTGCCCTGGATCTCGGCCGGATGGCCTTACCCTATGGGACTTGCGAGTAGCTGCTCGACTGTGCGGCTTGCATCCGAAAGTGCGGGCTCTGGATATCGTAGAGCTTGACCCGACGCTGGATCTCGCAAGTGCAACAACCATGGCGGCCGCCAATTGCCTGCTTTCCTTTTGCGGCGGGTACTTGGAGCGATCCAGAGCAAGTAAACTGCCGATTACTTAGCCGTTCACGCCGGTGCTCACCGCTTAGGACGCGGCGCAAAGCCCGCAGGCTACTGTTTACGGAGCCAATCTGTAAACCGTCACGTTGCCGTTCGAACGCATACTCCGCTACGAGTTCCGGCTCGATTTCGTTCAGTTTGAGATTTGCCAGAGTCTTACGGCGTTGCCAGTTGTAGCAAACGCCAACCAGTCGATTGTATTGTCGAATCTATCGCTTCGGCCTTCTTCTGCCGCCGTAACAGCGAGCCGAGAGCGATATTACCTTTGAATACGCGAATAATACCAATAAAATCCATGCATTCTAGCTTGCGCAAATCGCTCGAAATCGCATAGTCTTCCAGGTTGCCTTTCTAGAGCGTGTTTCATAAATAGTGCCTTGAAGGGGCGCGGCTTCAGCCGCCGATTAGGGCCGTAAAATATGCGGGCTTTAGCCCCTGAGAAAAGTGCTCTCCAAGTTGAAAGGCATTTTTAAAATACGCTCTAAAAACATTCTTACAGGATCACAAGGAGCTTATCCATGCGTTCACTTCGGGCAGTGGTTTTCTTGCTGGTAGTTCTCTCCGTCGAAGCCACATTCTCTTGGGCGCAGTCTTCAACAACTTCTCTTCGGGGCACGGTTGCCGATACCCAAGGAGCGGTGTTGGTAGGCGCAACCGTCACGCTGGAAAATCCCGCTACCGGTTTTTCGAGAACGACGAAGTCTGGCTCCGATGGGGTTTATCAGTTTCTGGAGGTGCCGCCCTCTACCTACTCCCTCACCGCGAATGCCAGCGGCTTCGCCCCACTCAAACGGACGAATGTGGTTCTGCAGGTCAGCTTGCCGGCGACACTGAACCTCACCATGACGGTGAAGGGAGTGTCGGAGACGATGGAAGTGACGGCGGCGGCCCCGATGGTGAACACGCAGGACGCGACCCAAGGTGACGTTTTTGGCGCCCGGCAACTTATCGATTTGCCCACCGAGGGACGCGACCCGGTTGCCATTCTCAGCCTGCAGCCTGGAGTCACTTACATTGGCAGCAATGTGGACCAAAACGTGGACAGCCGTGGTGGTTCGGTGGCTGGCGCTCGCAGCGATCAGACCAATGTCACTGTGGACGGAATGGACAACAACGATCAGCTTCTCGGCAATGCCTTTCAGGGAGCGCTGTACACCCCGCTCGATTCCCTCCAGGAATTCCGCGTGACCACGAGCAATTCCAACGCGGATGCTGGGCGTTCCTCCGGCGCGCAGGTGAGCATGGTGACCAAGAGCGGCACCAACAGCTTCCACGGCTCACTTTATGAATACAACCGCACGAGCTTGGGTGAGGCCAACGACTTTTTCAACAAAGAATCAGAACTGGTGTCCGGCTTGCCCAACAAGCCCGGCCAGTTGATACGCAACACCTTCGGCGCTTCCATCGGTGGCCCCATTAAAAAGGACAGGCTGTTCTTCTTTGGCGATTACGAAGGCCAGCGTACACACGAGGCAATCCAGACCACGCGGGAGGTGCCCAGCGACACCCTGCGGCAAGGGATCATGATGTATCCGTGCGACACTACCGATCCCAACTGCGTTGCTGGCAGTAACGCCGATTTCAGTGTGGCTTCCGATCCGCGCGTCGCTTCCAACCAGCTCTTGGTAACAATGACCCCGGCCGGGTTAAAGTCCATGGATCCCAACTGTCAAGGCAACGGCACCTGCCCCTGGGGCGGAGGAGCGGATCCTAACGTCCTCGCTATTTTCAACAATTATCCTCATCCCAATAGCGATGTCTACGGCGACCTTTTTAACTTTCGCGCGTTCACATTTCCCGCTCATGCTCCGTACAAGGACGACACCTACATTGTTAAGCTGGATTACAAGCTCACTCCGAATGGCAACCACACCCTCTTTGTAAAAGGCCATTTGATGAACGACCACATTAACGGCGATAACCAAGCCACGGTTTCGCAATTCCCGGGAGATCCGCCTAACCAAATCATCACAAATAACAGCAAGGCGATCATGGCCGGATACACGGCGCTGATCAGCAACACGCTGGTCAACAACTTCCGCTACGGGTTCATCCGCCAGGGGGTCGGAACCAGTGGCCTGAATGCCGCCAGCTACAACGTTTTCCGGGGATTGGACAACGTGCAGGGCTTTGCCACAACCGTCCTGACCAATGTGCCCGTGCACAATTTCGTGGACGATCTGAGCTGGACGAAAGGCAAGCACACCTTCCAATTCGGTGGAAATTTGCGCTTGATTACAAATAACCGTGTGGGCAACGAAGAGAACGTCTCAACTGCATCGTCCAACCCTGAATGGCTCGACTATACCGGTATAGCGAACCATGGAGTCAGCCTCGATCCCGGAGCATTTGCCGGTTACCCATTAGTCGATGGCGGATTCGATACGAATTACGATTTTTCCGTCGCTGCCGTTGCCGGCCTGCAAACCGAGGTGTTCAAGGTCTATAACCAGGACAAGAACGGCACGATGTTTGCCCCAGGAGCAATGATTTCGCGCCATTTCCGGTCAATGGAAACCGAATTCTACGCTCAGGATAGCTGGCGTGCGACCCCCAACCTGGTGCTCACGGGCGGCCTGCGTTACACGCTGCTGCAGCCACCCTATGAAACAAACGGCAACCAGGTGGCGCCCAGTATTAGCTTGGACGACTGGTTTGCTAAACGCGCTCAGGTCATGCAGCAGGGCAGCACCTACGCCCCGACCATCACCATGGCGCTTTCAGGGCCGGCGAACAACGGGAAGCCCTACTGGAACTGGAACAAAGCGAATCTGGCGCCGCGCCTTGCCTTCGCCTACTCTCCTCACTTCGAGACCGGCTTCCTGCACTCCCTGTTCGGCTCCAGCGGGAAAAGTTCCATTCGTGGCGGCTGGGGCATTTACTACGACCACTTCGGCATGGGTGTAGTGAACAGCTTCGACCGGAACGGCTCTTTCGGTTTGACCACTGCGCTCTCGAACCCCGGTGGCATTCAGCAAGTGGACTGCACCTCGCGGCTAACTGGATTGACAACTCTTCCGCCCGCGAGTCCGGAATTTTGCGGCCAGGAAATGGTCCCCACAATGACGCCCGGGTTCCCTTACACACCACCCGTGGGCGGTTTCGAAGTTGCCTGGGGTTTGGACGACCGGCTCAAAACGCCGTACTCCCATGTGTTCGATTTTTCAATCACGCGCGAACTTCGCAAGAACTTTGCTTTCGAAGCTTCTTACGTCGGACGCCAAGGGCGGCGGCTTTTGCAGGAAGTCGATCTGGCGATGCCGTTGGATATTAAGGACCCGAAGTCAGGTATGGACTACTTCACGGCAGCCACCATGTTGACCAAGGCGGCGAATGCCGGCACCAACATAAGTCAAATGGCGAAGATTCCTTACTGGGAAGACCTGTTCCCCGCCGCAACCGGTATGCTGGGTTTCGGACCTCCAGGAAGCGCATCTAATCTGGGCTGCGCCCCTGGCGATAGTATCACGGGGAACTATACGGCCACCCAAGCCATGTACGACATGTTCTCCTGTTTCTCGGGCAACGAGACGACTGCGCTGCAATATGCCGATGGAGCTGGCGGATATTCATGCGCACCGGCCTGCTCCCAATTGCCCGGACAGTCGCAACCGACGCCATACAATTTCTACGATCAGCAGTTCGTGTCCCTCTACGCATGGCGCAGCCAGGGCACGAGTTCCTACAATGCACTGCAGCTCACGCTGCGTCATGCCATGAGCAACGGCTTGGAGTTTGATTTCAGCTATGCCTTCTCCAAGTCGATCGACATAGGCTCCAATGCCGAACGCATCAACTCGTTTGAAGGCACCGGCTTCGCCAGCCAGGTGATCAACGCGTGGTCTCCCAACCAACTGAGAGCGGTTTCCGACTTTGACACCACGCACCAGCTCACTGCCAACTGGACTTACGACCTGCCATTCGGCCACGGCCGCGCGTGGGCTTCTGGGATAGGCCGAGTCGGGGAGGCGATCGTTGGTGGATGGTCGCTGTCGGGAATTGCGCACTGGACGAGTGGATTGCCGTTCAGCATCTTCCACGGGGCTTTCTATCCCACCGACTGGCAACTGTCAGGCACGGCGGTTGAGGTTGCCAACCCCGGAGCCGTCGGGGTTCATATGCTGAACGGAAGTCCTAACATGTTCGCTGACCCCTCAGCGGTCAGTAATATGAAGCCCGGGAGTCCCGTGTACTTCCGCCATCCCTATCCAGGAGAAAGTGGGACGCGTAACGAATTGCGCGGACCGGGATACTTCGGGATCGATAGTGGATTGTCAAAGAGTTGGAAGATCGCCTCCGAGCAGACGTTGCGCTTCTCCTGGGAAGCCTTCAACGTGACCAACTCGGTCCGTTTCGATGCGGCTGCCTCGGCGAACCAGTTTGACCTGACTACCGGCAACTTCGGCGCTTACAGTTCCACGCTGACCAAGCCGCGCGTCATGCAGTTTTCGCTGCGGTACAGCTTCTAGGCCGTGGCCCTTATGACCGGTGGTCTCGCGCGAGGTTACTTATAATGCCTTGCGTGACAAGTCAAATACGAATTATGGAGCGCCCATGCGAAGAGGTTGAACCTCTGGAAGGTGGCGGCCTCGGGAGTTTGGCCCATTCAGCTGTCGGAATCCGACGACCGCCAATTCGGTGGCGTATGGTCGCCCGACAGGAGTGCTCTAGCCATTACTGCTCGGTCCAATACCTCGTCGAACTTTGAAATCGAGTCGCTCGACTGGAAAACTCGCCGGGTTCGCAAGCTGACCAACGAGCGGACCAAGGACCGGGAGTGAGGCAACGCAATTTGGAGTCCGGATGGTAGGGCAATCTATGCCAATCGCGCGAACGCCGGACGGACGCACTCTGCGATTACGTCGAATGAAAAAGGCGGATACGAAAACGTCGCGCTGGTCGACGTTGCGAGCAAGCAACTGACTTGGGTCACCGCGCTGAAGTGGGAAGCAGAGGCGGGATATTTCTCACCCGACGGCAAGAGTTTCACATACATAGTGAACGAAGACGGCCGGATCGTTCTTTATGTGGCGGATCGCACCAGCCTCCATGCTAAAAGGCTGGATCTCACGTCGGGCATCAACTTTGCCGCCGGCGCTTCTGGCGCCTATTCCGCTTCCGGCGACCGCCTTCTGATATCCCATGAAAGTACCACCCAGCCTGTGGACTTCTGGGTTTACGATCTGGCCCGTCGGCAAACTCAGTATTTAACGGCGACAGCCCGCACTCCGTAGAACTACGGATAGCTGCCAGACCGTGAAAGAGGTTTAATACCCGTGGCGACACTGTTGGCCGAAGTCGCCAGGAACCCATTTGAACCGATCTCGCCTACTATTAGCTGACGATCATGATAAGTTGCTCGCTGAAGTTACCGAGCTACTTTCTCGCGAATTCGAAATCGTCGGTGTGGCACGCGATGGCGCCGCACTCCTCGCGATGGCCGCCATGCTCCGTCCGGACGTAGCAGTTACCGATGTGAGAATGCCGAAGCTCAGTGGCATCGATGCGGGTCGCATACTCATGGCACAGGGAATGTGCAAGGCGGTGGTTGTCCTGACCGCATATGACGATCCTCAACTTGCACAGACGGCGCTCCAAGCCGGGATTCAAGGTTATGTGCTCAAAATCAATGCCGCAGAAGACTTGATCCCGGCAATCTACAAGGCGCTTGACGGCGTAACATTCGTGTCTTCTGAAATCGCTTCCAAGCTTCTTGAGTGATGAATGGCGCCACACCTGGCGCGGGTTAGCTGCAATCCTACTGGTCTCTGCAATGAAAGTGTGCGCGCTCAGATGCGCCTGGCCAATGAATTCCGTCCATTCAAAGGCATATCCTGCCCGGACCTCTCGCTGATCGTGACGCCCAGGGTCGAGCTGGGGTGCCTGTGGGTGAATCGAATGTAAAATGGAGCTGGTGCTACCAATGGAAACGCAATGTAAATTGTATCTCTCGGGCATTTGTCACAACGCTCGTGATTGTGCCCACAGATGACGAACCGATTTTGGCATTGGGAAAGCCGAAATTCGGCCGGTTGAAAAGGTTCAAAAACTCCGACCGGAACTGCAGTCCCAATCTCTCGTTCAAGCGGAAGTTCTTGCCTAAGCCCAGGTTCCAGGTGAAAAGACCTGGCCCAATCAGAATATTGCGGCCCGTATTACCGAAGGTATACAGCGGTGGATTTACGAAGCAACTTGTATCGAACCACTCGCCGATGGTTTGCTTATCGGGCGACAGATTGCCATTACAAATCCGGTTCGGACGAGTAAACGTCCCCGTATTGGCGGTCGGCGTCGCCAGAGAAACCGAGAACGGAGCGCCCGATTGCGCCGTGACGATGCTGGTCGCTTGCCATCCGCCGGCAAGCGCATCCAGAAACCGGTTTGCGCCGCTCATGAACTCTTGTCCCTGTCCGAACGGAAGCTCGTAAACTTCGCTGAGCGTGAAACGCTGGCGGTAATCGAAACTGGAAAGGCCATAATTGGCAGCCACGTCGCGCGGATCCTGGATATTGATGCGCGGGTCGTCGGTCGATGAGTTGCCGCCGCCCCCTTCGTCCAGGCTCTTGCTCCACGTGTATGCCGCAAGGAATGACAAGCCCCGGCTGTAACGCTTCACGGCAGTGAACTGTAACGCGTCATAGTTGGACGGGCCACGAGGTTCCCAGGACGAAATAGCGCCATAAGAAGGATAGGGCTGGCGCGGAGGAATCGGCCCTGGACCGGGCACAGCGACGTTTTCATTGATGTTGATATTCAGATCGCTCCCGTGGCTGCCAACGTACGCGGCGCGGACGATCAGAGAAGCCGCCAGATGGCGTTCGATCGTCAAGTTCCACTGCTGCATTCTAGGCGTCACATTCGCAGTGGGCTGGTAGACGGCATTGGGCAGGTTGTTAGCACTCAAGGTCTGTGGAATTCCGGTGGAGGTATGCAGGCATGGGTCCGTTGAGTCGCAAGTAACCGCGTACTGCTCCGCGAATGGATCGTTGATGAACAGTCGCGTCGATCCGCCGATGCCTTGCTCGTTGAAGTAGTACAGACCGTAAGCGCCACGGATGACGGTGTTCGTTCCGAAGCGATAGGCAATGCCCACGCGCGGGCTGAAGTTGTGCTTTTGTATTTCGAGGATGCTGCCGGAGACGCCTTTTTGCCCGGCCAGCACCAGCGTCCCGGATGGGAACAAGAAATCCGACAGCCGGTTGTCGTGCTCGGAGACGGGAGTGAACAGGTCATAGCGCAAACCCAGCGTCAGGGAGAGCCGCGGGCTGGCGCGCCACTGGTCCTGCACAAAAGCGCCGTACTCGCCGTAGCGCACGTAGGGCGCGCCTCCCGAGAATGCCGATTTAGCGGAGTCGACCGGCAAACCGAGAAGAAAATCTGCGAATCCAGAGCCGCCTGACGAGTCTGCCGGATTGTTGGTATAGATTCCGGTGAAGTCCAGTTCGCCCGAAGAAACGCTGAGTTGGAAGAAGCCGAACCGATTCTGTATGGCGCTGAAGCCGAATCGGAGAGCGTGGGCCCCACGCGTGAGCGAGAGCGTGTCGCTGATTTGCCAGGTATTTTGCGGAATGACTTCGGGCAAGTTCGAGGAATCGTAGTTCGATTCGTCAGAGAAGGTGAGCGTCGCCATAGCGGAGGCATCCGGTCCCGTATTGGCGCCCTGGAGGCCGAGTTGCTGAGCGAGGTTGAAGCCTTCGTCCAGATTCGTGACGCGCAAATTAAATCGGGTGTAGCCGAGCGCGAGCTGATTGGTGGTATTCGCCGTGAAGCGATGGACTTCCTGAATGGTTGCCTGCTGGCTCGGGGCATGGTTCAGCTTGAGGGAGCCTGAAACAGAGGGTTGCTGCGCGAACGCCAGAGGGTTAATGATTCCGTTTATGAGGACGGGCGTCGCCGGGTAATTGATATCCGCTCTGCCATAGGTGTAACGGGCGAAGACAGTGCCGCGGTCCGAGAGAGTCTGGTCCATGCGGACATCGAACTGATCCTGGACCACCGCCTGCAGGGGGTCGATGAGCAAGTTGTTGCTCACGCCGGGTAGATTCGGCAGCGGGAAGATGGCGAGCAGGTTCTTCGCGATCGGGTCAATTCGATCCGGCGTAATCATGTTGCCGGAAAACTGAGTGCGCGTATTGGTGGTTGAATTGTAGGTTGCGGGATCGTAGATCGCGTTCGGATAGGCGTTAAAATTACCCTGGCGCATGTCGGCCGTCGGCTCGGTGAGGATCGACGTGGTGGCGGAATGGACCCGCAAACCCTGATAGTCGCCAAAAAAGAAAGTTTTGTTCTTGCGCAGCGGTCCGCCGATCGAAAATCCAAACTGATTCTGCTGGAGCTGAGGTTTCGCCTGATCGAAGAACTGGCGGGCGTCGAGCGCGTCGTTGCGCAGATACTCGAACGCGGAACCATGGAGCTGGTTTGACCCAGCGCGGGTAATGACGTTCACGACCGCGCCGCCGGAAGCAAATTCCGCGTCGTAGTTCCCGGTTTGCACCTTGAACTCCTCGATGCTTTCCATGTTGGGGAAGACTTTGATCGTGCCGACTGATTGGTCTCGGTCGTCAATGCCGTCGATGGTGAAGCTGTTGAAGCTGCCGCGCGAACCATCGGCAACGATCTCGGCTCCGGCACGCTGCGTTTCATTGCCATTGCCTTGGGTGCGAATGCCGCCGACTGGCCCTGGGTTTGTCCCGGGTACAAGCAAGCCCAACAGCGAAAAATTCTGGCGATCAACGGGCAGTTCCTCCATGGAATGTCGTGAGATGACATTGCCGAGTTCGGCGGAGTCGGTATTGAGCAAGGGAGCGGCCTCCGTCACGGTCAATTGCTCGTGTACCCCGGCGAGCTGCAACTGGAAGTCCTGCCGGATCGTCTGCTGGATTTCCAGGACGATATTCTTGTGGCCCATCATGACGAATCCTGGCGCACCCGCTTCTATGGAGTAAATGCCGGGCTTGAGCAGCGGAAAGGTAAAGTATCCGCCGGCATCCGTTCTGGCCGTGACCGAGACCCCTCTCTGCTGCTCGACAACTTTAACATCCGCATTTGCGATGGCCGCGTCTGCCGGATCTCTCACCTGACCAGAAATCGTTCCAGTGGCGTTGATCTGAGCTGACAGACGTAGGGCGAAACAGAGGAACAATACGAAGTGAAAGCGCACTCGAAAAGGACTCATGACCGAAATCCTTTCGGAAAAGCAGAATTTTGTGGCTAAACAAAAATTTAATCTCCGCACGAATCTTCAGTCAGTGATCCGGCTCACAGCCAAGACAGCGGTAGTGTCCTACTTCCCAAATTAGGAAACCATCGCGACGACTAACAGTTGTGCTACACCGGCCTAAGCTGGGATAGAATATTTGCGCAGAACTAAAGCAGAACTAAAGAGGAGCCCACGTGCCGTTGGAAGCGATGGGGAACTCCGATTCGTGCCACGCAAGTTCTCGCGTCTCAGTGCCTCAGGGAATTTTCCGCTTCCATCTTTTTTACGCTCTTAGCTCTACGCACAGGCCAGACGATCCGAACCTGCCTCATCCGTGAGTGCCTGTCGTGAGGCCGAACGCATTTATGAAATACGCTCTACAGAAATCTCCTATCTTCTGCCACGCGGTGTTGCTGTTGGCGTGTTGCTCGATAGGAGTGTCCGCCGCAAGCCAGTACGATGGTCTGCCCGTCATCCTGCCGGTTGTCGATGGGTCGGACCTCGGAGTCTGGAACGAACAGGGGATCCGGTTGGCCATCACGATGCTGCCGCCGTGGTGGAGTACATGGTGGTTCCGGACAATCGTCGCCGGGTTTGTCCTGCTCACACTCTGGTTCGCACACCATCAGCGGCTGCGCAGCGCCGAACGTCGCAACCGTGAGCTTGCGCAGCAGGTGGCAGAAGCCACTGCCGCAGAGGAGGAAATCAACGCGCTCAGCGAACGCCTGATCAATGCGCAGGAACAGGAGCGCATGCGAATTGCACGAGAGTTGCATGACGATCTGAACCAGCAGATCGCTGCAATCGGCTTGTCGCTTGGCAGTATTCGGCGTAAGCTCCCAGACACCGAATCAGAAGCTCACAAACAGCTTGAAAGACTGCGTGACGAGCTTTCGCGGCTCTCAGCCAGCATTCGCGAATTAAGCCACGAACTGCATCCCGCGATCCTCGACTACGGCGATGTCGCAGACGCCTTGCGCGGTCATTGCAAGGAGTTCTCCTCGTTGAGCGGCTTGGATATAGCTTTTGAGGCCAGGGGAACATTCGAGGATGTGCCGGCAGACGTGGCGCTGTGCCTTTACCGCGTGACCCAGGAAGCACTACAGAACGTGGCCAAGCACGCGGCCGTGACACATGCGAGCGTGCGCCTGAACCGCTTGGGAGATATGGCGTGCCTCACGGTGTCGGATCGCGGCGTGGGCTTTCACCCCGATCAGTCGCGGAAATCGGGTGGGCTCGGTCTGGTAAGCATCAAGGAGCGTGTGCGACTGGTTCGAGGCGTTGTTGAATTGGAAAGTAAACCCCAACGGGGCACAACATTGAAAGTCGAGATTCCCATCAACGGGCCGGCGTGGGAAATGGCCAGAGGGCCCTGGGCCCATTCCGCATGATTAATTCGGCATCGTCTTCGGTTCTGGTGACCTAACTCCAGTCTGCCGCCGATACTTGCCGTGCCGCACTCTTCGTAGGACACACTCTTGTAATCGGTATTTACCACATTCACAATTCAGCATTTCTGCGAATTGAAGTCTCTTTTTCGTCGGACAAATATGAAAAGTAACCGTGTGGCATCGGTTCCGTAGCCCGGCCACGGGTCAGATTGGAGCCGGGAACCTTACCCCTCAGTTGATTCGGAGTACGCTTTCCGGCGTATCCGACATGTTTGGAAAACGTGCTTTATATCTGGACTCGACGACTGCGGAATCAACTGCTGCGAAGTAATGAAAAGGAATATGGATGAGGTCATGCGCTGTTTATAAGGCACTCTTGCGCAAGCCCATTGCAGGCCCACACAGAGATCACAAGATCAAGGAGACTGTGAAGGCAAAGGTGATTGAGTTTTACGTACCGAAGAACTTCCGGAAACCGTCGAAGCGGGCTCTTCAACTGCAATGCGGAAAGGTAATCGAGTTTTGCTTGCAGATAAAGAAATTAGCCTAGTTCAACCAACCGCCATCAGAAAACGTTAAGAGAAACACGTTACACTCACTGAGATCGCATCGAGCAAGAAGAGGAAGGAACACCCTGTGAAACATCGAACGCTAACAGACGTTCGCTGCTCGCTAAAGTACTCGCTTATTACGGAGCAGAGGAAGAATCAGGAGAGTCTTCGGCAGCCGGAGGAAAGATTCGCGACGGCGTTCCGCTCCAGTCCGCTTGCGACAACGATCAGCACCCGAGCCGAAGGACGTTATGTGGATGTGAATGATGCCTTCCTGCAAATGCTGAATTACGAACGCAGCCAGGTGATCGGCCGCACGGCCGCAGACCTAAACTTCTGGGCAGATTCTGAGGATCGATGCACACTGCTTCGGCAGTTGGGCGAGTCGGGTATGGTGAAAGGGTTACACGCGCGAATCAAGACGAGTTCCGGAGAGATCCGGGAAGCCAACATTTCGGCCGAACTGGTTGAACTGGACGGCTACACGTGCGTGCTTGCTATTACCCAAGACACGACTGGTACCAAGCGTCTGGAGGATCAGTTCCGCCAAGCCCAGAAGATGGAGGCCGTGGGACGCTTGGCTGGGGGTGTGGCACATGATTTCAATAATATGCTCGGCGTGATCATGGGCTATACCGACCTATCCCTGCAGCATATAGCGCCCGCGCACCCCGCTGCCAGGAACCTTGCTCAAATTAAGAACGCTGCAGAGCGTGCCGTCTCTCTTACCCGGCAACTATTAGCCTTTAGCCGGCAACAGATTATGTATCCCCGAGTTCTCGACCTGAATGCCGTGGTAAACAATGTGAGCCAGATGCTGACGCGAATGATTGGCGAGGACGTTTCACTATCTTTCAAACCCTCGATCCAACTCGGTTGTATCAAAGCCGACCTCGGACAGGTGGAACAGGCTCTCATGAACCTGGCGGTAAATGCCCGCGACGCCATGCCAACGGGAGGCCGGATCATAATCGAGACGGCCAACCTTGAACTCACCGAGGGCTATGTGGATTCCACCCCACCTAAGATGCCTCCGGGACGCTATGTAGTGCTGTCAGTTAGTGATACCGGCTGCGGCATGGACAAAAAGACCATGGCGCAGATCTTCGAGCCTTTCTTCACCACTAAAGGACCAGGCGCAGGTACCGGTTTGGGTCTTTCGACCGTGTACGGCATAATCAAGCAGAGCGGCGGCTTCCTCTGGGTCTACAGCGAGCCGGGCCGAGGAACCACCTTCAAACTTTATTTCCCACGAATTGAAGAAAGTATGGCACCACTGCCGCAGGCAGAGGCCGAACCCACACCCGTCGGGGGATTGGAGACAATTCTGGTGGTGGAAGACGATGAGGCACTCCGTACCTTGACGGTCGCGATCCTTGAAACGGTCGGCTACAAGGTGCTGGAGGCGGAGAATGCTCACCTGGCTATCAAACTGGTAGAGGGACAAAAAGAGCCCATCCACTTGCTGCTTACCGATGTGATTATGCCAGGTATGTCCGGCAGAGAGCTGGCAGAACGAGCACGGGGGTTGCAGCCGAGTTTGGCGGTGTTGTTGATGTCAGGCTATGCTCCCGATCTGATCGCCAGATATGGGGCTGTGGAACCAGGAGTGGCGCTGATCGAGAAGCCATTCACCAGGCATTCTCTGCTTGCGAAGCTGCGGACCGTCCTAGGCAAAGCCTAAGCAACATTAACGGCTCTAGAGTTCTACGATCTTGTTTCGTATGGCGTATCGAATCAGTTCGCTGAACGAATGCAGGTTGAGTCTATCCATCACTTTTGCTCGATGAGTTTCTACCGTCCGCGTACTGATGTTCAAACGCGCCGCTACTTCCTTGTTGCTTTTACCTTCCGAGAGCAGTTGAACGACCTCTCGCTCGCGTAGACTGAGACGTCCAGCCTGCGGTTGCATGGTTCTATTCTGGTCGGTCCAGCGTACATGATCCAATATCACGTCGGAAGCAGCCGTGGTGAAGAAGGTTTTCTTGTGCAGCAGAGCTTCGACCGCCGTGATCAGGTCTCTCTCTGCGTCCGACTTAAGTAGGTATCCGCTGGCACCCGTCAGCACCGTTTTGTGGATGAGTTCCTCATCGGCGTGCATCGTGAGGATTAGTATCCGTGTGTGCGGCGTCGCCTTCAGGATGTGCGTCGCTGCATCCAGACCGTTGAGTTCGGGCATCGCGATGTCTATAATTGCAACATCCGGCCGCAGTTTCTCGGCCTTTTCTATTGCGTCCCGCCCATTGCTGGCCTCACCAACCACTTTCCATGTGGGCTGCGTCTCCAGGAGTGCACGGAGACCCCGGCGCACAACCGCGTGATCATCAGCAACGAGAATTGAGACTCCGCCCACTTCCGAACCCCCGAAGCGATAGCCTGTCATTCCCTGGATTCGTGCTTGCAGAATCCGCTACCGCCGGCTAACAGCTCTTGACTCATTCGCCCTCTGCAACGGCTAACCACCGACCATCCAAAAATATCCCAATTAACTTGTATTTTACGCTTGGTAGAGGCTGACTGACGAAAAAAACACGAGGAGTCCAACCTGCAGGAGTTGCGATCCCAAGTTGGCCTAGATTGGGGCACTACCCGTCAGATGACATCCGCTGTGCCGCGAAACAACACCAATTCGTCGTGTCGGTTGAAGTTCGCGAGGGAAACCTGAAATTTCTCCGATCCTCCTGCGATGTGCGGTTCTGCGAGGAGACTTCGATACGCCGAAATGCTCGTTCTTTACTGCTAAATACTGGCCCCACGTGCGCTTCCTGCTTCAAGTTATTGGTGTCCTTTGTTTGATCCACGATCTCGCTGAGCATTTTTGTCAAGGGGCCGACTGCTCCTGTGCTTACATCGGTAATCAGTACTACCCGCAATCACTTATGAGCATTCTTACGGATTGAAGTCTCCTTCGAAACGGCACAATATTCACGCTTAAGGAATAGGTTCAAGTGTCCAGGAGGTAGTCGGTGAGCGATACCGAGATTATCAAAGAATTCTTGGTTGAGAGTTACGAAAATCTGGACCGTCTGGACCGGGACTTGATTACGCTGGAGAAGAATCCAACCGACCGCGAGGTCCTGGCGAGCATTTTCCGCACGATTCACACCATCAAAGGTACGTCGGGTTTTCTGGCATTCAACAAACTGGAGGCTGTGACCCACGTCGGTGAAAACTTGCTTGCCCGTTTGCGCGACGGCCAACTCACGCTGAGCGCTGAAATCACGACCGCATTGCTGGCCATGGTGGATGCGGTCCGCCAGATGCTGGGAAGCATTGAAGCCACGGGCAACGAAGGTGAACGCAACGACCAGGAACTGATCGCCACCTTGACGCGGCTGCTGCCGACGAAGGCGGAACCGAATCCGGTTCCCGGCCCGGCGCCGGCCAAAGAGGAAGCCCCAAAAAACGATTCGTTACAGCCGATGCCGAACCTGGGCGACATCCTCATTAGCCAGGGCGTGGTCAAGGCCGACGATGTTCACGAAGCCGCGCAGCAGCAGTCGACAGGAGACCCGCGGCACATCGGCGAGATTCTGGTGGAAAAGGGAGCCGCGAAGCCGCAGGATGTGCTCGAAGCGATAAACGTCCAGCAACAGGCCCGCGGGCAAAGCGCCAGCGACAGCACTATCCGAGTAGATGTCAGCCTTCTCGACCAGCTCATGAACCTGGTCGGCGAACTGGTGCTGGCTCGCAACCAGATCCTGCAGTTCACCAACTCCGCCGAAGAGAGCGGCCTGCTCGCGACCAGCCAACGGCTCAACCTTATTACTACCGAGCTGCAGGAAGGCGTCATGAAGACGCGCATGCAGCCCATCGGCAACATCTGGAGCAAGTTCCCCCGCACGGTGCGCGATGTGGCCTTGGGATGCGGCAAGCAGGTGCGCATCGAGATGGAGGGCAAGGAAACCGAACTCGACAAAACCATTATCGAGGCGATCAAGGATCCACTTACCCATCTAGTTCGGAATGCAGTGGACCATGGCATTGAACGTCCCGAGGTGAGGCAAGCCGCGGGCAAGAATCCCGAGGGCTGCCTGCTCATGCGGGCCTTTCACGAAGGCGGGCAAGTCAACATCGAAATCACCGACGACGGCGCTGGGCTGGATTACGACAGAATTCGCAAGAAAGCCATTGAGAAGGGATTGGTGAGCGCCGACCAGGCCGCGCGCATGAGCGAGCGCGAGATCGCCAACCTCGTTTTTCTACCCGGCTTCTCTACGGCCGAAAAGGTGACCAACGTTTCCGGGCGCGGCGTCGGCATGGATGTCGTGAAGACCAACATCGAGAAAATCGGCGGCACCGTTGACGTGCAGTCGAGGCCTGGTCAAGGCTCGACCGTGCGCATGAAGATTCCGCTGACGCTCGCGATCATCCCCGCTCTGGTCGTGACTTCCGCCGGCGACCGATATGCCATTGCACAGGTGAGTCTGCTGGAGCTGGTCCGGCTCGAGGGCGAGCAGGCGCGCAAAGGCATTGAGCTTGTCCACGGCGCGCCGGTGTACCGGCTGCGGGGAAAGCTTTTGCCCCTTGTCTACCTGAACCGCGAGCTGAAAGTGGAACTGAACGCCCAGTTGCAGGATGCACAAACCAAGAAGGCCGTTACTGCCGGCGATCTCGATTTCTCGCTGGTCAGGGACAAGCACCGGCAATGGATCGACACCCTGCTACAGGTTCTTGATGGAAAACGCACGATGACTCCCCAAGAGGCCGGTTCCCACGAGAAGTGCGCCTTGGGGAAATGGATCTATGCGACTGGCCTGACGGAGTACGCCGCCATCGACGACATGCAGGTGCTGGAAAAGACGCACAAGCATTTTCATGAGCTCGTCTACAAGGTTCTGTCGCTGAAGAGCAACGGCGAAGAAGGCATGGCTCGCCAGGAACTGGATTCGGTCCGGCGCGTTTCCCAACAGATCATGGGACTGACGACGAGCGTCGAGAGGAAGGTCCTCGAATGCCGCAATGTAAACATTGTCGTCTTGCAAGCGGACGACCGGCAATTTGGCCTGGTGGTGGACGACATCAACGATACGGAAGAGATCGTGGTCAAGCCGCTGAGCAAGCAATTGAAGAGCATCAACATCTATGCCGGCGCCACCATCATGGGGGACGGCAGGGTCGCACTGATCCTTGACGTGCTGGGTCTCGCACAATGCGCCAATGTCGTAAGTGAAACCCACGACCGCGCACTGGCGGAGACCGACGAAAGGCAGACTGCCACCAATGATGGCGGCAATCGCAAGTCGGTTCTGCTGTTCCAGTACGGCGAGAACGGACGGATGGCCATCGATCTTTCCATGGTGGCCCGTCTGGAAGAATTCCCGGCGGATGCGATCGAAATCGCGGACGACCACGAAGCGGTGCAGTACCGCGGGCAGATCATGCCTCTCATCCGCGTTTCTGAAGTTCTCCAGACCAAGCGCAAGGCAGCCAGTGAATCCGAACAGTCCATCCAGGTCGTGGTTTATGCCGACAAGGAGCGCAGCATCGGGCTGGTCATCGACCGCATTCTGGACATTGCGGAGGAGTCCTTTGTTGTCGAACGCCAGACTGGCCGGAAAGGTGTGCTCGGCTCGGCTGTCATTCAGAAGCGAATTACCGATGTGCTGGACGTTCCTGGCCTGATCGCGTCGGCCGAGGGCGGTCCTTTGACCATGTCGGCTCATGCGTGAGGAGAAACGAAGTGGCAAAAACACAGCAGTTCTGCACCTTCTTTTTGAAGAAGCAGTTTTTCGGCGTGCCGGTACAGAAAGTACAGGAAGTCATCCGGTACCAGGAGATGACCCGGGTTGCTCTTGTTCCGCAGGTCATTCGCGGGCTCATCAATCTTCGCGGGCAGATTGTCATGGCATTGGACCTGCGATGCCGCTTTGGAATGGAAGGCCGTTCCGAGTCTGAACTGCCGATGAATGTTGTGGTCCGCACGGACGATGGCGCTGTGAGCTTCCTCGTGGATGAGATTGGGGATGTTCTTGAGGTCGAGGAAGACTGCTTTGAGCCTCCGCCGGAAACCATGCAAGGCGAGACCCGGGAGTTGGTACGGGGAGTGTACAAGCTGCAAGACCGGCTGCTGCTCGTACTCGACACGGAACGCGCCGTCAACGGAGGCGAGGCTAGCCGCTCCGTGCAATAGCGGATGGAAGGTCGACCGATGTTCAAGGCGCTGTCCACGCTGACGCTGGGAATGAGTTGTTTCGCCCCTGGCGCCGGCGGGTGGCGTGGGTGTCTGGGGTTTCACGCATGACGAATTACGAAACTAGTTTGGATGCATTAAATCAAAGTTCATAAGCAAAGGGAGATTTTGAAATGAGAAACATGCGCGTCGCAATGAAGCTCGGTCTGGGCTTCGGTGTTGTTGCTCTACTGCTGCTGGTCAACGTCGTGGTGGGCATTACCAACATGGCAAAATTGAACGGGAACACCCGCGACATCGTTGAGGACCGGTACGTCAAGGCGGCCCTCGTCAACCAGGTGGCTCAAAACACCCTCGACACTGGTCGTCAGCTGCGCAACATGGTGCTGGCAGACGATCCGGCCGCAGTCGAGGACGCCCGCCAAACTATTGAGAAGTTACGGTCCGACAACAAAGAGGCACTCGCCAAGTTAGACAAAACTGTCAACACACCGAAAGGGCGGGAGTTGCTGTCGGCCGTCGAAGAAGCACGAGCAACGGTTCAGACCAAGTATGCGCCCTTCTACGATCTGGCCAAGCGCGACCGCAAACAGGCCACAAAATTTCTGCTCACGGACTTTGCTTCCGCCAACACTGCCTTCGTGAATGCCCTGAACGTAATGAGCGAGCACGAGCACGACAAGATGAACGGAGCCGCCAAGGACGCTGAAGCCAGCTATCAGAGCGCCCGGCTACTGATGATTGTGGTCGGCGTCATCGCCCTTGCTGCCGCCTTCTTCATTGCGTTCCTCATCATCCGCAGCCTGAACAAACAACTTGGCGGCGAGCCTGCGCTGGCCACCGAGGTCGCCAATAAGATCGCCAAGGGCGACATGTCCTCCGAAATCGTTGTCGCGGCGAATGACACCAGCAGCCTGCTGTCGGCCATGAAGCGCATGTCCCAGGCGATTCACGCCATGACCGTCGACGCCGCGATGCTGGCCAAGGCGGCGGTGGAAGGCAAGCTGGCAACGCGCGCCGACGCCGACAAGCACCAGGGCGACTTCCGCAAGATCGTGGAAGGCGTCAACCTGACCCTGGACTATCTGGTCGGTTACATCGACAACATACCGCTGCCGGCCATGATCATTAACAAAAACTTCGAGGTTCTTTACATGAACAAGGCGGGCCTTGGCGTAGGCAACACCGACCTCGTCCAATTGTCCGGAAAGAAGTGCTCCAACTATTTCAAGACGGAAGACTGTAATAGCGAGAAGTGTGCTTGTCATCGCGCCATGACTGACCAGTGCATCAGCAAGTCGCAAACGGTCGCTCGCCCGACCGACAAACTGAATCTGGACATCGATTACGTCGCCGTGCCGATTAAGGACCGCGAGGGCCATGTCATCGGCGCTTTCGAGGTGGTCATGGATCAGACGGCGATCAAGCAGGCCCAGCGCAAATCGGACAAAATTGCAGCCTACCAGCAAGGGGAAGTCGGCAAGTTACAGAATGCTCTGACACGGATCGCAGCCGGCGACCTCAAGGTCAAGGCCGAGGTAGCTGCCGCCGACGCAGATACCGATGCCACCCGCACCACCTTTGCTACCATCGCCGACGCCACCAACCAGGTGGTTAATTCGGTGAGCGCGCTGGTGGCCGACGCCAACATGCTGTCGAAGGCTGCGGTGGAAGGCAAGCTGGCGACGCGCGCCGATGCCAGCAAGCACCAGGGTGACTTCCGCAAGATTGTGCAGGGTGTGGACGATTGCCTGGACGCGGTGATCGGGCCGTTGAACGTGGCCGCCAAGTACGTGGACCAGATCTCGAAGGGTGAAAACCCGCCGAAGATCACGGACAACTACAATGGCGACTTCAACACTATCAAGAACAACTTGAACGCTTGCATCGAGGCCATCAATCAGCAAGCCACCGCGGCGCAAGCGATAGCGGCTGGCGACTTCTCGGTTAAGGTCAATGTTCGTTCCGAGGCCGACGCCGTCGCCAAGAGTCTGATTGGGATCACCCAGGTGTTGGTAAGTTTGCAGACGGAACTACAACGCCTGACCGTAGCCTCCAAGGACGGTCTGCTGTCCGAACGAGGCAAGCCGGAGCAGTTCAAGGGCGCGTACGCGGAGGTGGTGCAGGGCATCAACCAAATGCTCGACGCCATCCTGCTTCCGATTGGCGAAGGCAACCGCATCCTCGGGCTGATCCGTGGCGGCAACCTGCGCGAGAAGGTCGAGATTGTCTGCAAGGGCGATCACGAGAAGATGAAGCAAGCGGTCAACGGTGTCCATGGCTGGTTGACCGAGTTGGTCGCCTACGTGACTAAGATTGCGAACGGCGACATGACGGCGACGATGGCCAAAGCCTCCGACCAGGACCAGATTCACGAATGGCTAATGTTGATGAAAAACAACATCAACGCGCTCGTGGCCGACGCCAACATGCTGGCCAAAGCGGCGGTGGAAGGCAAGCTGGCGACCCGCGCCGATGCCAGCAAGCACCAGGGCGACTTCCGCAAGATCGTGCAGGGTGTGGACGACTGCCTGGACGCGGTGATCGGACCGTTAAACGTGGCCGCCGACTATGTCGACAAGATCTCCAAGGGCAACATCCCCGCCAAGATCACCGACAACTACAACGGCGACTTCAACACCATCAAGAACAACCTGAACCAGTGCATCGACGCGGTGAACGCGCTGGTGGCCGACGCCGGCCTGCTGTCGAAGGCGGCGGTGGAAGGCAAACTGGCAACGCGGGCCGATGCCAGCAAGCACCAGGGCGACTTCCGCAAGATTGTGCAGGGGGTCGATGACTGTCTGGATGCGGTGATTGGGCCGTTGAACGTGGCCGCCAAGTACGTGGACGATATCTCCAAGGGAGCGATCCCGGCCAAGATTACGGACAACTACAATGGGGACTTCAACACCCTCAAGAACAACCTGAACCAGTGTATCGACGCGGTCAACGCGCTGGTGGCCGACGCCAACATGTTGTCGCAGGCGGCGGTGGAAGGCAGGCTCGCTACGCGGGCTGACGCCAGCAAGCACCAGGGCGACTTCCGCAAGATCGTGCAGGGAGTGAATGACACCCTGGATGCGGTGATTAAGCCTATACAGGAAGCCGGAGCCGTGTTGGAGAAGGTTGCGGCAGGCGACCTCACGGTCCATGTGGTGGGCGACTACAAGGGCGATCACACCCAAATGAAAAACCACATCAACACCATGAACGACCGCCTGCGGGCCAGCATGCAGCAGCTGGCGGAGAACGCGCACTCGTTAGCGAGTGCTTCCGAAGAGCTGAACGCCAACAGCCAACAGATGAGCGGCAACGCGGAAGAAACCTCGGCACAGGCCAACGTAGTTTCGGCTGGGGCTGAGCAAGTCAACAAGAATCTCCAGACCGTGTCCACCGGCACGGAAGAAATGAGCTCCAGCATCAAGGAGATCGCCAAGAACGCTCATGAATCGGCGAAGGTCGCCACCAGTGCGGTCAAGATCGCGGAAGATACTAACCAGGTCGTGACCAAACTGGGCGATTCCAGCATTGAGATTGGGCAGGTCATCAAGGTCATCACCTCGATTGCCCAACAGACCAATCTGCTGGCCTTGAATGCCACCATCGAAGCCGCCCGCGCCGGCGAAGCCGGCAAGGGTTTCGCGGTCGTGGCCAACGAGGTCAAGGAACTGGCCAAGCAGACGGCCAAGGCGACGGAGGACATCAGCCGCAAGATCGAGGCCATCCAGGGCGACACCAAAAACGCCGTCGGCGCCATCGGGCAGATCAGCGGCGTCATCAAACAGGTCAACGACATTTCCAATACCATCGCCACGGCCGTGGAAGAGCAGAACGCCACGACCAACGAGATGGCACGCAATGTCGCCGAGGCGGCGAAAGGCTCGGAGGATATCGCCAAGAACATCGGTGGCGTGGCCGAGGCGGCGCAGAGCACGACCCATGGCGCGAACGACGCACTCAAGGCTGCTCAATCGCTAGCGCAGATGTCAAACGAACTTCGCGAATTGGTGCAGAAGTTCAAGATCGACAGCGATGGTACGGGAAGTGTACATGCAGCCAAGGCGCCGGGATCAGGCACGAAGGCTGCGGCCGCCCATGCCTGAGTATAAGGCTGAGAAACGAAATACGACAGACTGAAACGAGGCCGGGTTCGTGCCGCCTGACGGTGGCCGGAACCCGGCCATCGTCAGGCAAGGGCAAAGCGAGAATGGCGTAAGAGTACCCTGCATCTCATCCTTGAGGAGATTCATGTCCGCAATACGAGTGCTAGTAGTCGATGACTCGGCGGTAATCCGCCGCGTTTTATGCGACGTGCTGGCCGAAGATCCGGAAATCGAGGTTGCGGCAACCGCCCCGAACGGCAGCATTGCCTTGGCCAAGATTCCCCGAGTCAACCCGGACTTGGTGACTCTGGATATTGAAATGCCCGTCATGGATGGGCTGGAGACGTTGAAAGAGATTCGGAAGCTCTACCCCAAGCTGCCGGTCATCATGTTCAGCACTTTAACCGAGCGCGGTGCGACTTCGACATTGGAGGCACTCGCGCTGGGGGCTTCGGACTATGCAACGAAGCCTAGCAACAGCGACAGTTCGGCAGGCGCTCGAGATCAGATCCGGCTGAGTCTTATCCCGAAGATCAAATCCCTGGCTGGTGTGCGCGGGACCGGGTTGCGGGCAGAAAAGCCCTCACCGGTACGACGGCCAATCCGCCGCGGAATTGACATCGTGGCCATTGGCACATCGACGGGCGGTCCGAACGCACTCGGGAATGTGGTCCCACAATTCTCAGGAGACTTTCCTGTGCCGATCGTGATCGTCCAGCACATGCCTCCACTATTCACACGATTCTTGGCAGAACGACTGAACAGTCTCGGCCGTTTAAAGGTCTGCGAAGGAGAGGCAGACCGAAAACTGGAGCCAGGACAGGTTTGGATTGCGCCCGGGAATTACCACATGACCGTCGCTCGAAAAGGGACGGATGTGGTGTTGCAGTTGAATCAGAATCCTCCGGAGAATTTCTGCCGGCCAGCCGTGGATGTGTTGTTCCGTTCCGTGGCGGAGACGTACGGAGCCAATGTGCTGGGCGTGGTCATGACGGGCATGGGATCCGATGGCCTCCGGGGTTCGAGAGAGATTCGAGAGGCAGGGGGCGAGATCCTGGTTCAGGACGAGGCAACCTCGGTTGTGTGGGGAATGCCGGGCGCAGTGGCTGCGGCCGGGCAAGCGGACCAGATCTATCCACTGGAAAGGCTCACTGAAGAAGTGACGCTGCGCGTCAATTCCAGCCGGTCTTCGTCGTGTAGCGCAGCAACCCTGGTAACGAAATAGTGAGTCGGAGAAATCATAGGAATGGGCGGATGGGGACTCGGGCTGGGAAGTGAACGACAAGAAATGCCGATGGATCTGGCACGAGCCGACACTGGCACAGATCTCAAGGACCCCGCGTATCGGAAGATTCGCGACCTCATCTATCAGATATCCGGCATTTACCAGCCAGATGAGAAGACTTATCTGCTGGCTTCGCGCTGCGCAAGGCGCATGAGCGTAGTTGGCGCGAAGGACCCTTCGCAATACCTGGATCACCTTACCGTACGGGGAAACCGCGAGGCGGAACTGCGGCTGCTTCTGAACGAGATCACCATTGGAGAGACGTACATGTTTCGCAGTCCACCCCAATTGGAGGCGCTGCGCACCATGATTCTCCCCCAGATTATCGAGAGCAAGAACAAACTGGGTTTTAAGCGCCTTAGGATCTGGAGCGCCGGCTGTTCCACCGGGGAAGAGCCATATACCCTGGCCATGTTCCTCCTGGAGGCAAGAGAAACGCTGCTGAAAGACTGCTCTTTCGAGATTCTGGCCACCGATTTGAATGACAACTCGCTGGTAGCGGCCAAAGCAGGAATCTACGGAGAGTACGCGCTGCGCAACACCTCCGAGGTCTTAAGAAGGAAATACTTCAAGCCCTGTGACGATAAAAGGCTACAGGCGTCAGATCAGTTGAAGTCGCTGATCCGGTTTGACCGCGTGAACCTGACTGACGACAGCAAGATGCTGTTCCTGAAGGGAATGGATGTTATCTTCTGTTGCAATGTTCTTATCTACTTCGACCTCGCCTCCAAGCGTCGCGTGGTTCAGCATTTCTATGCCAATCTACTGCCCAATGGGTACTTGTTCCTTGGACATGCTGAGTCCCTCTACCAGGTTGACGACTCGTTCCGGCTGGTGCACTTTCCGGGAACTTCGGCATACTGGAAGCCGCCAGTTGGCTATACCAGTGGGAGTAAGCCGTGATGAACGAACAGCTTGAAAAACTCCGTCCTCGCATTAACGCTCTGGACACGATTCCAACCATCCCGACGATCATCCAACCACTACTTGCGATGATGCAGTTGCCGCCGGATCAGATGGATCTGGAAAAGGTGGCAGAACTGGTCTCTTACGACGAGACGATCGCCTTGCAATGCCTCCGGATGGCCAACTCGCCATTGTTTGGAATCCGGCAGGTGGAAACAGTTCGCAGGGCATTGATCGTGCTGGGCATGAAACGAGTGCAGTCCATCCTGTTGTCCTGCTCTCTCAACCAGTTGGTGCCGGCCGACAAATGGGCCTTAGATGCGCTCGTTTTCTGGCGGCATTCTATGGGGTGTGCGTTGGTGACCCGCAAGATGGCCCAGATGATTGGTTATCCCGATCCCGAAAAAGCCTACCTTACAGGACTTCTGCACGACCTGGGAATACTGGTGAACTCGCTGGTTTGTACAGAGGACTTTCGCAAATGCGTGGAGACGGCCGCAGCTAAGGGCATCTCAATTAACCGAGCCGAAGAAGAGCACTTAGGGTTTACTCACGGTCAAAGCGGAAAGATCCTCGCCGAACGCTGGCATCTTCCCGCAGATCTGACGGAAGTGATCGAGTTTCATCACGATGTGGCGTCAGCCCAGAACGCCCGGCCGTTAGTATCGATGGTGCACCTTAGTGATCTGTTGTGCCGGCTGTGTGAACTGGGATACGGGTATTACGAAGTAATGGGCGTAGAATTTACGGGAGACGTTGCTTGGGCTAGCCTGGTGGAACATTATCCAGCGCTGGCCAGTATGGATTTGGCACGCTTCACGCTGGACATCGAGGGAGCGATGGAAGAAATCGTGGGCTTGGTAGATGCAGTGTTCCGCACCAAGCGCTAAAGCCTTTCTTTAGGATCTGCATTCTGGACTTCTAGCGGGAGTCCATACCGACCAGGGAACCTCTGATTAAGTTCGTTTCCAAAGGTTTTGGGTAGGGCAGGCTTCAGCCATGCCGCCAAAGACCGCTCTACAAGCGGCTTTAGCCGCTGAGGGCCGCGTTTTCAAAGCATCGCGCATACTCTTCGGAGACTTATTCAGAGTTTCCCAAGGCCGCGAACGGCAACAGCAAAGCGAAAATAGATAGTAAGATGCACATAGTATGTCGTGTCTCCTTCTTACTGAACGATCAGCTTGACGCTGGTTGTATGTAGATCGGAACCGCTGGTTCCGGTCACAGTAATGGTGTAAGTGGTGCCCGGAGAATTCGATTTGGGCACGGCAAAACCGCCGCCGCAACTTACAAGACCGATCGATCCAAGGGCAAGCGACGCGAGCAGCAGAATGGCCGGAAGCAGTTGACTCGTCGCGGAAGCGGTTTGAATCGTCAAGGTGCTGGGCGCCGTGCTGACGTTGATGGTGTACTGCGCCGAACCGCCCGCGGAAACCGTTTGCGGCGGAGTGGGGGGAGTTCAGCGCAAAATCGCCTTGCGGCAAGACTCCCGTGCCGCTCAGGGCGGAGATTTGCGGCGAGTTGGATGCGTTGTCGGCAACCGAGAGCGTGGCGGTGAAATTAGCCGCCGATGCCGGTGTGAAGGTCACGGAGATGGTGCAGTTTGCGCTTGCGGCGAGCGTGCTGCCGCAGGTGGTCGTGGCGGCGTCAAAGTCGCTGGGATTTGTTCCCGTGATACTGATGGCGATGCCGGTGAGCGAGGCAGTGCCGGTGTTGAAGAGCGTAGCGTTGATCGCCGTTGCCGTTGAGCCAACCGACGTGTTGGGCAAGGCGAGAGTCGCGGGCGCCAACGATGCCTGGGGAGCGGTCGCGGTAACGACGGCCGAATTCGTGCCGGTCGCCGTTGTGTAGTTACTGTCGCCCGAGTAAGTGCCGGTAAGTGTGTCCGTGCCAATTGCCAGCGACCCAGCGGGAATGTCAATGGATGCGCTGCCGCCGCTCAGCGTCGTAGCTCCGGAGTTATAACTGCCGCTGGTCAGCGTTTACCGTGCCGGTGGGCGTGGGATTCCCGCTTCCGCCGCTGACGGTAACCGTCACCGGCAACGCCTGCGCCGTCGTGATGCTCGAGGAAGACGGCGTCACCGTCGGCGTCAGCAGGCTGCTGCTTTTCTCGAGTTCGAACACCGTGCCAACGCCGGGAGCGGCAGCCAAGCTCGTGCCGCCGTTATTTGTGGTGCCGTAGAGGTTACCCGCAGTGTCCTGGATCAGACCAGCATAGGGGTTTTCCCCATCTTTGACTTCGAAAACAGCCCTGCTCTACGCTCGTCTCGCCGGTTGGCGAGATCGTGAAACAAATTTTCATCGAATCGCTGCCGGCGGTCTGCCATCCGCACGGGTAGGTTTGGAATCGCCCGATTTTGCGCCCTGGTTTTGCAACGTTCCTGTCCACCCAGACTCTGGTAGGCACGATTCCACCGCTAAACCGACCGTAATCTCTCTGCCCGTGTCGTCTGCATTCCAGGGATACGGCCTCTTGCTGTTTTTGCTGTTTACAGCGGTTCTCCTTCAAGCGGTCTTGCTTTGCTTTTTGGATTCGGTGGAAAGCGGTTGCTGGCAAATCCACCATTGGCCGGAGACGGAGAGATGCAGGTGAAAGCTGCCGTTCTCGACGCCGCGCTGGAGGGTCTCCGCGTTCACTCCCTCCCTGAGCAGCGCCTCGGTCAGCAGAAGCATTCCGTCCGACCCGCAGGTGGGGCAGGCGTCCGGCTTCGACGGCTCCGGTACTCCCCCCTGTTGCCCCATCCGGCGGGCATCCGGCGCGGTATACATGGAGAATTCACGATGCTCGATCTGAATCTCGACTCGCCGCTTCTTCTTCATGTTTCCTTTCCGCAGCTCACACACGGACCGAAAGATCGCGGACTGAAGAATCCTTGTGGCAGCTCCGGGGGTTTGTCACCCTTTGGCAGTTTCGCCGGTGGACGTTTTTGCCTGACGCAAGTTTCGTCAAAACATCGGGCAAATGTCCTAAAAGCGGCGCTCAAGAGTTCTCAATTTTTATAAATTTTCTTAAAGTGTCGAAAGTGAAGAGTCCAATCATATTTTCTGGGATACCAACTTGATCCCGACGCACGCAGGCAACGTTTTCGTTCCGTCACTGCGTCGCAGGGGCCCGGCCTTGTGCCTGAAGTGAGCGCCATCTGAAAGTGTGAACCCTATCGAACTTGGTGGCGTCCAGACTGAATTCCGCCCCGGCATTGCCAGCCTGGCAAGCTGAAAAAAGCCCGCCGACCTGGCGGGCCTTGAAGTGAAGACAATAGTCAGACAGCAGCGGCGCGACTACGGCGCGCAGCCGCCGGAATAGGCGCAGTTCTCGTCGGCCATCCAGATGCTGTATTTGCCCTGGTTTCCGGCGGTACCGTACCAGAAAGGATACGAAATGTCCTGATAGCTGGCAGCGGAATCCGCCTCCATGGTAATGATGGCGGTCGCGGCCGAGGCCGAGCCCGGATAGAACAGCGTGCCCTTGCCGTCATAGGCGAAGCTGTAGTCGAAAAATTCGTAGATGTAGTTGCCCAGAGGATAGTAATTGTTGCCATTGCAGCAGGGGCGCTCGACAATATACTCCGCGCTGCTTCCCACTACCCCTGGCCCAGAAACATAGGTCATCCCGAACGTCCCGTACCACTGTTGTGTGATGTCTTCGACAAACACATATTGCTCGGCGGTGCCCGCGGCGCCGTAAGTGATCACATAGAAATCGTCTCCCGGGCTCACGGTGCAAGCGCTCGATCCGCAGACGATGGTCAGCATCGAATAGCTGGGATACCATTCGACCCATCCGTAGGTTTGAACCGCGCCACCGCAACCGCCGCCATCCCAATAGGAAGCGCTGCCGCCCTGTACCACGTCGCCATTGTTGAAGCCGTCGATGCCATTCCAGGTCACTTCAAACCACGGACCTTCGGTGCAAGGCAGGTTGCCGAATGCATGGTTCGGAACCGGCACATTCCAGACTGAATAAACTTCGGTGAAGGAGGTGTTTTTGTTCCACGTCTTGTTCTTGTTTGTGTTCGCTATGCCACTCCAGTTGAGAGAATAATAGGCAGTCGTGCCGTCGACATTCGCTTTCGCGGACTGGCCCGAAAGCTCCATGTTCCGGCTGGAGTACGGTTGCGCTTTAACATCGGTGGCATGACATACTTGGGCTGTTGTAGAAGTCGATCGGCCCTGTAGTTGCGCGGGTTGATAGCAGCTCTGCAACGCCGACATGGCTTTATCCCAATGTTCATAGGCTTTCGCGTCGGCCGTCTGGTCGGGACGCTGCGGTAAGCCATAGGTAAGCAGTTCGCGGTTGGTTGCGGTTAAAGGGTTGAAGCCATTCGGCGGAGCCGGAAAAGCGTGGACTCCTTGAACACTGGTGGATATTTTGGGCGCTGCCGCGAGAATGGCGCCTGCGTCTTCGCGTTGCGCCGCGGCAAAGGTTGAGAGGCTCACTACTAATAGGGTCGCTATCGTTACAGCGATTACCCCGTTCAAAACTTGCCCGTTCTGTTTCTGCATAAGTATTCTCCTTCCCCTGAGAGGGAAACATTGTGAGGCCAAGAAGAGATCCGCATGGCGAGCACAGACCGAAAGATCACGGACTGTAGAATCCTTGTAGCGGGTCTTAGAGTTTGCTAACCTTTGGTAGTCTCGCCAGCGGACGGCTTCTCTTGCCTGCTGCAAGTTGTGCCATAACGTCGGGCAAATGTCCTTAAAGCGGCGCTTAAGAGTTCTCAATTTTTATTAATGTTGCTAACACATTGACAGAGAAGGCTTTAATTCGTTTTGCTGGATACCAGCTAGATCCCGCCGGACGCGTCCTTCGGCGCGATAACCGCCTCATTGCGCTCAATCCCAAGACTTTCGATCTGCTCCTTTACCTGGTAACGCACCCGCAACAGTTGATCACCAAGGATGAGTTGCTGAGCGCCGTCTGGCCGGACTCCTTTGTCGAGGAGAGCAATCTGACGCAGCATGTATTTCTGCTGCGCAAGGCCTTGGCCGTCACGGGGCAAGACGACCCCATGGTGGTCACGGTTCCGGGCAAGGGCTACCAGTTCACGGCGGCGGTCGAGCAGGTTCCCCGGAGTGGCGCGAGCCAGACGGGAGGAGAACTAGTGCTGCATTCCGTCCAGTCCGTGACTCGCATGGTGGTCGAGGAGGAGACCGACGACGAGGCCGACAAAGAGACGCCCGGCATGACGGCGTTGCCGGCTCCGCGCCAGCGCCGTGACCGCTGGGTTTGGGCGATGGCCGCGGCGGCCATAAGCGCTCTGGCGGTTGTGGCCGTCGCCGCTGGCTATTTCAGCTACAAGAAATCCGGAAATGTCCAGTCCCACTCCGCTGTGTCGATTGCGGTCCTCCCCTTTTCCAATCTTACCGGCGATCCCGCCAAGGAATATCTGTCCGACGGGGTCACCGAGGAAATGATTACCGAGCTTGCGCGGTCCGAGGGCGGCCAATTGCGGGTGATCGCGCGCACCTCGGCGATGTCCTATAAATCCACCAATAAAGCCGTCCGCCAAATCGCCCAGGAGCTGGGTGTGCAATATGTGCTCGAAGGCAGCGTGCAGTCGGAGGGGAACCATCTCCATGTCACGGCACAGCTTATTCGTGGCGACGATCAGACCCATATTTGGGCCGACACGTTTGACGGCGACACGGACCGGATATTGAACTTCGAAAGCCGCCTGACTGAATCCGTCGCGCATTCCCTGTCGTTGAAGTTGCTCGCGGGCAAGACGACGGAACACACCCCGATCAACGCCGCCGCGCACGATGCCTACCTGCAAGGGCTCTATTTTGTGTCGCAGCGATCCAGATTAGGGCTGGAAAGCGCTCTGCAGAGTTTTGGAACGGCCGTCGCTCAGGACCCAAAGTATGCGCGCGCCTATGCGGAACTCGCCGTCACCTACAATCTGATGGGCCAATATACCTGGATGGAGACCAATCAGGCGCACAGCCAGGCTAAAGCCGCCGCTCTGCAGGCCATCGCCGCCGATCCAAACCTCGCTGAAGCTCATGCCGCTTTGGCATTTACCCGGTGGTTCTATGAGTGGAATCCCGCCGCGGCGGAAAAAGAGCTGCTTCTGGCCATTGAGTTGGAACCCACCAATGTGGATGCTCGCCACTGGTACGCCTTGGTGCTGATGGCTAGTGGACACGCGGCGGATGCCGAAAAACAAATGCGCACGGCTTTAACACTGGATCCCAAAGCGCTGATCCTGCGCACCAACTTAGGCTGGCTGCACTACACGGACCGCCAATATCCGCTTGCCATCCAGGAAATGCAGGCGGTCGTGAACGAGAACCCCGATTTTCTTACGGCGCATTACAAGCTCTGGTGGACTTATTCGGTGACCGGAGACGAGCCCCATGCCTGGGAAGAACTTAGAACGGCCGCGCACTTGATTTTCACCCCAGACAATGAAAACAAAATCGTTGCGGTGTATGAGAAGGAGGGATACGCAGCCGCTCTCAAAGCCCTGACCTCCACGAGCGATGTGACTTCTCAGGGAAGTTGGGTCGATGAAGCGCGCAGCATGAGTTTTGCCGGCGACAAAGCGGCTGCCTTTCAAGCCCTCGAACGCGCCCTGAAAGACAGGGAGGGTTGGATGATTGTTCTGGAAAGCGACCCAGCATTCGATTCGCTGCGTTCCGATCCGCAATACTCCCGGATACTGCGGGAAGTCCGTTCCGTTGCGAACAGTTTTCACTGAGCGGTCTCAGCGCGCAAATTGGCACAGCGATATGGCAGCGCTTGTTGGCCAAGTTATAGCCAAGCCGCAACTGACTGTGCTGCTATACGTGCTCACCACTCAGGCTTGGATGAAGGAAGGCATTGCTAACTTAGAGCGCAGAATCGTAATAGCTGCACCCTGGAGGTACGTATCCTAGCAACCGATTGATAAGAAAATCGTTGCCTCTAGGAATTTTTGAGTTTCCACCCATCAGCCCGCTGAAAACCCATCCAACGCATTTATGTGTAAGTTGAGAAGATGCCAGCAGCTTATAGAATATGTGGTGCCGGGGACGGAGTTGAACCGCCAGCCTTTGCAGAGTTAAGAGAATCAATCACTACAACGACTTCGTGGCACGGGTGGCGCTGAAAGTGGTTGATGGTTTGTGGTGAAACACCAACTGCGGGTAAAGTGCGGCGCGCCAGATCACCTTGTCGCGGCGAGCGCGAGGACATCGTGGCCTTGTGCCGAGAGTTCGTGAGCACGGTCCTCGATTCGTTGTGTGGTGGAAGCGATTGCAACTTTTGCTCCTTGTTGTGCGAGCAAACGAGCGGTGGCGAAGCCGATGCCGCGCGGACTGCCCGCGCCTGTAACGAGTGCAACTTTTCCAGAAAAGTTCATCTTCTATTTCGCCCTTCAATCTCCAACGGTATTCGTCCCCCCCCCCAGCGGCAGGCAGACGGCCGTCGGAAGAATCGATTTTCCAAGCGCTAGCTTCGTGCGGAAAGGAAAAGAGTATCAGAGAAATAGTTGCCAGTACCCAGCCTTACCTCGTGGCGCTTTGCGGGCACAGCAGTCGTGCCGGGCATTGGCAACCGTTCTATCCCGCCAGTTCGCGCACGGCTTCGCGGAAGACCTTGCTGTGGTGGTCGACGTCCTCGGGCGCGGTTGCCGGTGACATCAGGGCCATGTTGTGGAAAGGCGTGAGCAGGATGCCGCGATTCATCGCATAGAGATGCATGAAGCGTTCGAGTTCGAAATCCATGGCGTCGTGTGCTTCGGTTCCGTTTCTGGGCTCATTGGAGCTGAACAGATATTCGGCGCGGCAACCCAGTTGCGTTACGTGCCAGGGGAGGCCGAAATCGGCGATAACCTTCCGCACGCCGGCGGTCCAGCACTCGGCCATCGGAATCATACGGTCGAAGGCTTCTTTGGTCAGGACTTTTGTGAGCGTGGCGCGCATGGCGGCAAGCGAGAGCGCGTTGCCGGCGAGGGTTCCACCGATACCTCCGGTGTCGCAGTCTTCGAGGCTGTGGCGCTCCAGAATCATGTCGGCGACTTGCTGGGTGAAGCCGTACGCCGCGCCGGGAAGTCCGCCGGCAATGGGCTTGCCGAAGACGAGGAAGTCAGGGTCGAGTCTTTCGGCGCGCGTGTAGCCACCGGGTCCGGCACAGATGGTGTGGGTCTCATCGATGATGAGCAGGGTGTCGTGCTTGCGCGTGAGTTCGCGCAGAGCTTGATGGAAACCGGGGGCGGGATGGACGATGCCGACGTTGGTCAGGGCGGGTTCGGCGAGCACGCAGGCTACGTCGCCTTGCGCTAGCGCTTGTTCGAGAGCTGGGAGGTCGTTGAACTCCACGACGCGCGTGGTCACGGACGGATCGACGGGCGGGCCGATGTTGCCGCGGCGTGGGCCGGAAGTGCCATCGGGATGGAGTGTGATGAAGGTTTCATCGACCGTGCCGTGGTAGCACCAGTTGAAAACGAGGATCTTTGGGCGTCCGGTAATCTGGCGTGCCAGACGAATTGAGAAGCGGTTGGCGTCGGTCGCGGTGAGCGCGAATTGCCAATAGGTTAGGCCAAAGTGCTGCTGCAATTCTTCGGCGACAAAGACGGCGTCTTCGGAGGGCAGCATGAGGGTGATGCCGCGCTTGGTCTGCTCCTCGATGGCTTTCACCGTGGCAGACGGCGAGTGGCCGGTCATCGCTCCTGTGTCGCCGAGGCAGAAGTCGATGTAGAGATGGCCATCGACATCGTAGAAATGCGCGCCCTGGGCCTCGCGGACCACGGGCGGAAAAGCTCCGGCCCACTTCACCATCCAGTTCATGGGTACACCGGAGAGCAGCGACCTCTTGCCGCGTTCGTAAATGGACTTCGATTTCGGATGGTCGTCGACGAAGCGCTTCTGCTCGCGGTCGGCAAGGGACTTCAAGCGGGTGCGGTCGATGGTCATGGGTGGTTAGCTCCTACGTTTTTCCATTCTCGTGTTTGCCGAGCACGGGTTCGAGGTTGCGAACCCGCAAATGTCTCCATGTCACAGAGTGTGTCTTCCGCCGGCCGACTGCGGTTTGCCAGACTACCGGACGAAAGGATCGGCCCGGCAAGGCTGCATTATGACGGCGCCACAGGGCGGCCAAGGGTTCGGAATCTTGACGTCGGGCAAGGCGCCGACCACAAGCTGGGAGGGGTGAGCTGCGTCATGCCAAATCATGTTCGTCGAAGGAGCAGCAACATAGTTAAAACTGTTTTCTCCCGTCGCACTGGGCGCGTCGATCCAGATTCGTAGCCGCGATCCGGCACGAAGAGCATAGGAGAACTTGGTAAGTTCGACGCGCCCGAGAACTGGCACGCCGGCGGTCAGCGCGAAGATGGAGTCGGGCCGGTCCAGAAGCATGGGCCTGACCGGAGTTGAGCGCGTCTCATCGAGAGCACGATCCGATACACGGAGCCACCCACGCTGAACGAAGAGTTCCTGCCCGTCTGGCCGAACTTCTGTCAACGTCACTTGCAGGTCGGTATCGCTCGCGGTTGACGATACCCACAAATCGGCGCTCGCAGGACCGTAAGTAACTACATCGCGCGCAAGCGGCGCGCTGGTGTAAGCGAGACTGCCTTTGCGCCACTGGGGATTGAGTTCACCCCACGCTTCAGCGCCAAACTCCGCATCGACCGTCGGTCCCGGAACCGGATAGCTATAGGTGTCCGGCTTGCCGCTCCCAGCGCCTTCTTGGCTGAACGTGCCTTCGGCCCCGAGGAAAAACCGGAGTAAGTCCACTCTTGGAGGGAAGGTTTCGCGGGTGATCACCCACGCCGGCGCCGCATTCTCGTCTCTGTCGTGTCCCGGCTCCTTCCTGCTCGAAGAAGTCTCTTCCCACACCTGAACGTGCGGCGTTCTTTCGAAACCGTTCGCGGCGCCCTTGACGAAGTGATCCAGGAATGCAATTAGAGTCTCGTGGAAACGCTTTGCCTCATAGAGATCGTGGTTCCCATTGGTTTGAACCAGCCACAACCGTTGTGGATCGAGCCGCTCCTGGTAATAACCTCCCCGTGCCGTGGTCGCCTCGTCCTGAAACGATTCCATCGACAACACGGGTACGTCGATCTGTTGCGCGCGATTCAGAATCGTGCGGGCGTCGATCCACTCGTCGCGCAGCGCGTGCCGCAAGAGTTGAGTGGGCAAATGGACAGTGGGCGTCTCCGCCGTTGCGTAGTTGCGGTCGACTTGCGCCAGACAGCGTTCGTCGTGCTCTGCCTCGGCGGTCCTGCGTACACTCGCCCAGCGGGAATGCAGGTAGTCCCACCAGCCGGTGACAAAGCCAACAGAGGGAACGCCGCCTAGGGCCCAGCTATCCAGTCGCGGGTCTGTAAGGACCATGCCGGGAGCGATCGCCCGCAGATGCGGCGGCCGCTCGCTGGCTGTGGCGACCTGGGACATTCCCGCCCACGACCAATTCGCCATGCCGATCGCACCGCTCGACCAGGGTTGCTTGGCCGCCCATTCCACAGCGTCGGCGCCATCGAGCCCGTAGTTTCGACCGAGGAAATCGAACGTGCCTTCCGAGCAGCCGGTGCCGCGCGCGTTGATTCCCATGACGGCATAGCCGTGTTCGAGAAGAGTGCGGTCGAGGCTTCTCGCCATCGCGGTGTCGTTGTGCAAATACGCCAGCCCTCCGATCGCACCCGGATCGTAGCCGCTGTAATTGAGGATGACCGAGAAAGGCCCCGCACCCTTGGGAAGCAGGACGCTATAACGGAGATTCAGACCGTCGTGCGCCGTCAGGTAGCCGGTGAGACGTTTTCCCCAGAACGGTTCGACAGCCACCGGCTCCGACTCGTCCAGGTAGGGTGGCACTTGCTGCCACCATGACGGCGGGCTGCCGGCCTGACCTGCAGTCTGCGCTGCCGCGGGAAAGCATGCTGCCATCGCCGCCAGCAAAACCAGGACCAGTCTTGTTTCAGTCCGCCATAGTGTTTTGGAAAATACCAGTTTCTGCAATTTCATTCTCCGTCATAGCAATCTAACGCCATGTTGCTACTCACCTTCAGAAAGTGAATTTCAAAGCAAATTGCAGTTGCCTCGATGGCGTTGCAGTTTGCAGCAGGCGCCCCGAGTTTGGGTCCTGTATTGGTGTACCGTCCGGATTGAAGCCACCCGTGAACACCCCAGAGCCGACGCCGCCACCGGCGCCAAATACGCCCGGAGGGGAGAAGTTCGGGTGATTGAAGACATTAAAAGCCTCGGCCCGGAACTGCACGTTCAGTCTTTCCCCGAACTTGGTGTTCTTGAGAATCGCGAAATCGTCCGTGAACAACCCAGGAGCGAGAAGTTCATTCCTCGGCTCGTCGCCCAGAGTTGGCATTGGCGTTCCGTCTATGGTCGTCGTCGGCAGGACAAACGCGGAGGGATCGAACCAGCAAACGGTGCCCGGAACGGGCTGCTGGGTCGTCGGATCGGTGCAGGGCTTTCGATGGGGGTAAACAACGCTGCTTATACTCCTGCCCGGCGCGAGATTCGGCCGTTCGACCAGATTCACGGTCTCGCCCAGGCCCGCCCAGTCGAAACCATCATAAGCGGTAAAAGGATGTCCGCTGTTGACGGAAACGATATCGCTGAGTTCCCAGCCCTCGACCAACTTATTGCCATGGAACGGCAGATCGTACATGACTGTTCCGCTGAGGTTTTGCGCCGCGTTGAATGCGCAGAGGCCACGATCCTGCGACAGACTGTAGGGATTCTGCTGCAACCCGGTATCGTATTCGAGCGCGTAAGCGCTGGAGCTGTTGTCGATGCACTTGGACCAGGTGTAATAGAACTCCACATCCAAACCTCGGTTGAACCGCTTATTAGCCGAGACTTCCAAGGCGTTGTAGTGGGAATTCGCGTCGGGGCGGACCATATCCACAGTCGCAAAGTTGGGATTCAGCCGGTTGTTCGTGATATAGACGCCCGGAACAGGGGAAGTCGTGAAAACCGGGTTCTGGGGCGTGCTGCCAGCCGTGAGAGTGGGTGGGTTGACTTCGCCCTGCTGCCACAGGTGAACCCCGTGCGACCCAATGTAAGCCAAGGTCGCTATAACCCCCTTAAAGTCGTGCTGCAGGTTAAGGTTGAATTGCAAGGCATAGGGAGTGTGGTTGGAGTTGTAATCGGCGGCTTGCGATGTCGAGGGAGCCCCCGGCGCCAATCCCGTGAACGTGAACGGATTCGTGAGGTTGGGGTAGACGATTGTCTGCATGTTATACGGCGGAGACAGACTGAAACCGCCAACAAAGTCGCGCGTTTCCACCACCTGATGGAATACGCCAAAGCCCGCCCGCAGCACCGTCTTCTGATCGCCGGTCAACGACCACGCAATTCCCAGGCGGGGGTCGAAATTGTGCAGCGAAAGATTATTGGCAAACACATGCGCGACATGGGTATAGCCGGTGGCCGTCTGAAAATCCGTGATCGAGTTCAGCTTGCCATCTTTATCAACTGGGTCGGTGACGAAGTCATACCGCAAACCCAGATTGACCGTGACGCGAGAACTGACCTTGTAGTCGTCCTGGAAATAACTGCCCAAATCGATCTCGCGAAACGAGCGCTGGCTGTTGTCTTGTCCGGGCGCAGCGCCCGAAAACAGGGAGAAGGCGCAGGTATTTGGATTGGCGCAGTTCCCGGCAAGGAAGGAGCCATCGTCGGGAGATGCTCCTGGCCCAGGTTCGAACCCGTAATCCGTGTAGATGAATATTCCGCCGGAGAACATGTCGGTCTGCGTATTGGATTGAACGCGGCGCAGCGAGACCCCGGCCGTGATCGAATGACGGCCGTGCGTCCAGAAGATCTCATCCTGCCCTTCAAACTTGGTCTGTATGAAGCTGAAGGGGAATGTGCTAAACCCCTGGCCCAAGCTGATGATACCCGGCGCGGAGATGCCGCCATCGAGCGCGTTGGAGGGAATGAAGTTAAAAGCCGGAATATGATTGGGAGCGTTGCCCGTCGCCAGCGTGCGCGTGAAATTGAACTGCGCGGTATTCACCATAAAATTGGAGATCATCTTGTGTTCAGCCAGCGTCAGGAACTGGTTGTTGTTCAGGTCGTGTTCCGGATATATACCCAGACTGGAGGAGCCGAACGGGTTCAGCAAGGTCGAATGATCGTTAATGTAGCGGCCGAAAATGGTGTCGGTGGAGGAAGGGGAGTAGTCCCAACGGGTGGTGAGATAATGCTCCTTGGCGGCCTGCGTTGCCACCACTAGATAGTCCCCAATACCGCTGCCAGGTGTGTCGCCATCGTTTGGCAATGGCGTCACGCTCGGATCGAGCACGGCCTGTAACGCGGGGTTCGTACCCGCCTCCGCCCGCGCCAACTGGTCCGGCACTTGGCTGATCACGGTTTGCCCCAGGTCCTGCGCCAGTCCCTCATAGTTGACAAAAAAGAACAGCTTGTTCTTTTTGACCGGGCCTCCCAGCGTGCCTCCAAACTGGTTGCGATGGAAGGACGGAATAGCCCTTGAAGAGAGATCGAAGAAGTTTTTCGCGTCGAACGTGCTCTCGCGCAAGAACTCGTATGCCGAGCCATGCCAGTCGTTGGTTCCCGACTTGGTCACGGCATTGATCCCGCCGCCGTTTCCCCCGAATTGAGCCCCATAGGTATTGGTAAATACCTGGAACTCCGCAATGGCATCCACGCCGAGCGAGGTGCCAAGAGCAGAATTGCCCGTTCCGTGGCCCCAGAAGTTCTGAATGGGAGCTCCGTCGAGAACCTGCGCCTGGCCCGTAGGCCGCTCACCGGAGATCGAATACTCGCTGTTGTTGCCGTAGAAGGTTCCGCCTGACCCGGCCGGTACCTCTTGCACGCCCGGCGCCAGCTCGATCAGTTGCGAGAAATTCCTCCCGTTGAGCGGGAGGTCCCTCATCTGTTTCTGATCAATCAGGGCGGAGATGGTGCCACTCGTGGTTTCGACTTGGGTAACCTCAGTTGTTATCACCATCACGTCGGTGACCTTTCCAACGGCCAGCTTCAAGTCGACCACGCGCTGGTCGCCCACGTTCAGGGTTATGCCAGTATGCCTTCCCGTCTGAAACCCGGCGTTCTGGGCTTCCACTTCGTACTCGCCAATTTGCAGTTCCGGGGCGGAGTACCTGCCCTGCGAATCGGTCTTCAAAACTCGCGCGACGCCGGTTTGAGTGTTCTTCACGGTGACTGCGGCGCCCACGATGAGAGCTCCACTCGAATCGGTTACCGTGCCTTGCAGAGTTGCCGTGCCCACTTGGCCGAAACAGGTCAGGTGGACGAACATCAGGCAAGCGGCTGCGCAAACTGTTTTCATGAACTGCTGTTGCAAAATCCTGGTCCTCATCATCGCCTTGCCCCCATATACCCGCCGTTGGCAATCGCGTCCGCAACTCGTTATATACGGATCGCCATCCTGCCTAAGAAGCGGAGAACGCCGTACACGATGCTACAAGACGCCACCTTTTGTCAATACAAAATTC